>OBLT010002525.1_pt1 | contig 11357 bp, 10 predicted proteins | sample 1518721 | NCBI WGS metagenome assembly OBLT01 (sample SAMEA3539307, study PRJEB22396) | soil metagenome | biome: tundra; feature: field; material: soil | place: USA | collected 2010-05 | depth 0.15 m | reverse complement strand
ATCTACCTGGGGCGGTTCAACTATTTGCGGCCTTCCCAGTCCAATGCGCAGCTGACACAGGCTGGCAAGAAGTCACGGCTGCCAAGCTCATGAGAAATGATCAGGGACGATCCCGGCGCTCCTGCACTACAGCGCGTTTCCGCAGGCGGAACAGAAGCGGGAGCCGGCTACGTTAGTTTGCTGGCAGCGACCGCAGGCTACGAGCGTGCCGGACTGAACGGCTGGAGCAGTTTGCGCGGGTTGTCCTGCCGGCGCTGCGGGCGGCATGTTGACCGTGACATGCATGGGCTGTCCCCAACCGGGCATGGGAATGCCGAGAGCGGCGGCAATACCCGCTGCCTGGATGGCATTGAACTCGCGGACGCGCCCGGGCATGAAGAAGCACTCGATGAAGCCCAGAATCCATGGAATCGGCGTCCAGCAGAAACAGGCGTAGAGAATGCCGAGACCGGTGTTGCGCAGATAGAAGTGGTGAATGCCAAAGCCGCCCAGAAACAGCGCAAGCAGAATGCCAATGACCTCGTCGCGACGCACCGACTCATACTGCTGATAGAAGATGGCTTGCTGGTTGGGATACGGGATGCTGCTCATGGGTGGTTCTCCTTGCCTGTTCTTGCTGAAAATATACGCAACCGACCCGGGTGTGGTTCCCGGCAGCCTCACGCCATGCATTGTCCCACACCCATGCGCGGCTAAAACCATCTAAATTAAATCATGGACGCAAAACCCTTATCTGCGTCCGCCAGCGGCAAATTCCTGATTGGCGGCGATCTCAACGTTCATCGGCTCGGCTATGGAACCATGCGGCTGGTGGGCGATGGCGCATGGGGCGAGCCAGCCGACGCCGCCGAAGCCAAGCGCGTACTGCGCAGAGCCGTGGAACTGGGCGTCACGCTGATCGACACCGCCGACGCCTACGGGCCAGAGATTGCGGAGAGGCTGATTGGCGAGGCGCTGGCGCCGTATCCCGCTGGACTGGTGATCGCCACCAAAGGCGGAATCACGCGGCAAGGGCCGGCGAAGACCGAGTATGTGGGGCGTGCCGGGTATTTGATACAGTGTGTGGAGATGAGCCTGCGACGGCTGAAGCTGGAACGCATCGATCTTTACCAGCTGCACCGGATCGATCCGCGAACACCGCTGGAAGAAAGCCTTGGCGCTTTGAAAAAGATGCAGGAACAGGGCAAGATCCGGCATATCGGGTTGAGCGAGGTGACACCGGCAGAGATTGAATCGGCGCGGAAGATCGTAGAAGTGGTGACTGTTCAGAATCGATACAGTCTGGCCGACCGGCGGCACGAGGAGACGCTGGCTTATTGCGAGAAGCAGAGGATTGGATTCATGCCGTGGTACCCAATTGCGGGGGGCAAGCTGCTGAAGGCGGAAAATCCTGCAGCGCAGCCACTGGCAAAGTTTGCGGCCCTGCACGGGTTCACGCCGGCCCAGATTTCGCTGGCGTGGCTGCTACAGAAATCGGAGGTGATGTTGCCGATCCCGGGGACATCGAAGGTGGCGCACTTGGAAGAAAACATTGCGGCCGCGAGGATGAGACTGCGAGCAGAAGATTGGGCCGAGATTGGAGCCTCGGCGGTTCCGACCTCTTGAGATAGCTGCCACGAACAACAAAAAGCCGCAGCCCCTTCCAAGGCTGCGGCCCTTTTTTCGGCTCACTTGCAGCCGGTGTTACATCTCTTTGACGCCTTCGACGAAGGCCTTCAGCTTGCGGCTGCGGCTGGGGTGGCGCAGCTTGCGCAATGCCTTGGCTTCTATCTGTCGAATGCGTTCGCGCGTGACCTGGAAGCTCTGACCCACTTCTTCCAACGTGTGCTCGGAGCCGTCTTCTAGGCCGAAGCGCATCTTGATGACACGCTCTTCGCGCGGGGTAAGCGTGCGAAGGACCTGCGAGGTGTACTCCTTGAGGTTGACGCTGATGACGGCCTCAGAAGGCGAGACGGCCTGGCGATCTTCAATGAAGTCGCCGAGGTGCGAATCCTCTTCTTCGCCGATGGGCGTTTCGAGCGAGATGGGCTCCTGCGCGATCTTGAGCACCTTGCGGACCTTGGCGACGGGAATGTCCATGCGGCGGGCAATCTCTTCGCTTGAAGGTTCGCGGCCAAGCTCTTGCACGAGCTGACGGCTGGTGCGGATGAGCTTGTTGATGGTTTCGATCATATGCACAGGAATTCGAATAGTTCGGGCCTGGTCGGCGATGGCGCGGGTGATGGCCTGGCGAATCCACCATGTGGCGTACGTTGAGAACTTGTAGCCGCGGCGATACTCGAACTTGTCGACGGCCTTCATCAAGCCGATGTTGCCTTCCTGAATGAGGTCGAGGAATTGCAGCCCGCGGTTGGTGTACTTCTTGGCGATGGAAACGACCAGCCGAAGGTTAGCTTCGATCAGCTCCCTCTTGGCCTGCTCGGCGTCCATGTCGCCCTGAATCATTTCGCGCTGCGTGCGCTTGAGCTCGGCGATGGAGACGCCGGCGTCGCCCTCGATTTTTTCGAGGTCGGCCTTGCAGTTTTTCTGCTGGCGGCGATACTCCTTCTTCAGCTCCTCGCTCTTCGAGGCTTCGTGCTTCTGATCCAGAGAACGGATCTGGCGCTCGAGCGTGCGCATGGTGTCGACGGTCTTATTGACCTTGTCGAGGAGGCGCTTGCGTTCGAGTGCCGTGTACTTGAGCTCACGCACGATGCGCGAGATCAAAACCTTTTCGCGAGCGACGAGCCAGCGGGTGTGGCGTGCTTCGCGGATCTTGGGCTTGGTGGTGGGCACGGGCCCTGCGAGCTTTTCTTCGAGTACAGCAATTCTCTTCTGGTGCTTGACGAGCGCGTCGATGCGCGCTACGGTGGCCTTGACGCGGGTCTGCACCACATCTTCAGTGAGCTCTTCTTCGTCAAAGATGACCACTTCTTTTACGTTGCGCACGCCGCGCTTCAGGTCTTCACCAAGAGCCACGATCTCGCGGATCACGATGGGGGAACGCGAAATGGCTTTGAGCACGCGGAGCTGGCCGCGCTCAATGCGCTTGGCGATTTCAACTTCGCCCTCGCGGGTAAGCAGCGGCACAGTGCCCATCTCACGCAGGTACATGCGGACGGGGTCGTTTGTTTTCTCGAGTGTTCCTGGGGTCAGGTCGAGCTCGACATCTTCGCCTTCCTCGAGTTCGAAGTCTTTGTCGGCTGCAAACTTGGGCGTGTCCAGCAGATCGATGCCTTGGGTACCAATGGTAGTGATCAGGTCGTCGAGATCGTCGGCAGAGCCAATCTCTTCAGGCAACATGTCGTTCACTTCGCCGTAGGTGAGATAGCCCTTCTCCTTGCCAACCTCGATCAGGCCTTCAATTTCATGTTCGAACTTGTCGTCAATCGCCAAAATTTCCCTACTCTCTACTATCATGCGCATGGCAGATGCAGCACCGTTTTGCGCGACGGTGCGGGGCCCGGCTCCGAGCGCGAAGAAAAGATCTCCATGGGAGATCTGAGGAAATCCAGGCGCACACGGACGCAGACCTGCGTTCTTCCGCAAAAAAATGCGGTTTCAGGGGTTTGCTCGGAGCAGGATGACAAGCGCTTCAGGTTTCTCCTGGTTCGCCCGCGAGCCGAAGCTCATGGTTGGGGCAGAGGGGCGCGCATCCTCACAGAGATCAACAGAATACCACAGTCCACCCTGGAGACGCTAACGCGAACCAAGGATCAAATAGGCAACTGTTTGGCTGCCAGGTCACTGCGGTCGGGCAGATTTGCTTCTCCCCCGCTTCTGTTCCCAAGAAATTAGACGCATGAACTGCGAAATGGACGCACGATTTTGGCCACCGGAGACCACCGTGAGAGGCAGCTAGCGCTCCGGCGGTTTTTGGTGGTGCAGTTGGCGGAGAGCGCGGTCCAGTTCAAGTTTTTGCTGGGTAAGCAGGGCCAGTTCAGTGAAGTCGCCGCGGCGTTCGGATTCAGCGATTTGCGTACGGAGGTCGCGCAGACGGGTTTCCATGGCCCGCTCCTGAATCTCCTGGACGGCACTCTGCACTTCAGTTTCTTCGGGGGGCTTGGTCTCCGCGAGGAGCACCTGGGCCAGCAAAGCTCTCTGAGCCGGGTCCTCGACAACGTCCATCGGGTCAATGGCCTGGCGGATGGCGAGAGCCTCGAGGGCCGAGAAAGTGGTAAGCCGCTCAAACCATTGTGGTTGTTCAGCGATGGCCTGGGCCGCAATCCGCCGGGATCCCAGGTGATCAGGGTCAGTGATGGCCAGAGCACGCAGGAGGACCCGCTCCACCTCAGTGAAGGCGGAGGCTCGCACCTCAACGTGGTCGCGGCGCTTCAGGGCTGCCTGGCGGAGCTCCTCGCGGAGGACGGCCGAGTCGATGCCCAGCTTTTGCGCGGCGTCGCCTGCAAATTGGTCGCGTGCTAGCTTCTCAGGCATGCGCCGAATGTGGGGCAGCAAGTAATTCATTGCCTTGACCTTCTGCTCCGAGCTGGCCCCGGGAAACATTTGACGGGCGCGTTCGATGAGGTAGTCGGACTGGCGGCGCGCACCGCGGAGGGCGGCAGTGTAGGCCTCAAGACCACGCTCACGAATGTAGCGGTCAGGATCGAGGCCGCCGTCGAGGGTGACAATCTTGATGTTGAAGCCCTCCTCGGTGAGCAAAGCAATCGACTTCTCCGCGGCATTGCTGCCGGCGGCGTCGGGATCGAAGTTGACGATGACCTGCGAAGTGTGACGGCGCAACAGGGCCACCTGCTGCTCGGTAAAGGCCGTTCCACTGGTAGCGATGACGTTTTGAATGCCACGCAGAAAGACGGAGATGCAGTCCATCTGGCCTTCGACCAGCAGCGCGAAATCGTGTTGGCGAATGGAGGTGCGGGCTTTGTCGAGATTGAACAGCACCAGGCTCTTGGAGTAGAGCGGCGTCTCCGGCGAGTTGATGTACTTTGCTCCAGCCTTGTCGCCGGTGTCGAGAGTGCGCGCTGTGAAAGCGATGACGCGGCCGCTTTCATTGGCGATGGGAAACATGACGCGCCTGCGGAAGCGGTCGTAGATCGGGCCTTGGCTTCCATCCCCTTGCTCTTTTGAACTGAACAGGCCACAGGCGCGGAGAGTCTCACCGTCGGCCATGCCGCTCAGGCGGTCGCGCAGAGCGTTGAAGCTGTCAGGAGCATAACCAATGCGAAAGGTCTTGATGCCTTCGGGTGTGAGTCCGCGGCCGGCGAGATACTCGCGGGCGACCGCGCCTTCAGGCCGTTGCAACTGCTCTTCAAACCACGCGGTCGCGGGTTCGTGCAACTCGAGAAGTTTGGCTCGCTGGCGTGCACCGGCTGCTTCTTCGGGTGAGGAGAACTCGCGCTTGGGCAGCGGGATGCCGCACTTTTGCGCAACGATGCGCACCGCCTCGGGGAAGGTGACGTTCTCAATTTTGCCTACGAAGCTGAAGACGTCTCCTGAAGCCTGGCAGCCGAAGCAGTGATAGAACTGGCGCACTGCGTGGACCGAAAACGACGGCGACTTTTCCTTATGAAACGGGCACAGGCCGGAGTAGTTCTGCGCACCCGCCTTGCGCAGGCGAATGTAGCCCTCGATCACCTTGACGATGTCTGCCTGCTGCTTGACGGTTTGGGCGAAGTCAATCACGAGAGGGTCTGCATCGAGGATAAGGCCTGAAGATCGGGAGGCGCATGCAGGATCTCAGCGTTCGCAAAACAGGCCTGCAAAGGATGGATGCAACCGAGTCGGGGGGCTAGTCTTCCCACGTGATGGCGACTCTCCGCAGACCGCGAACTGCATTCGATAGATAGATGGCATCGGCGTGGCGCAGATCGTCGAGAGAAAGCATGCGCTCCATTGTGAATGGACGTGTTTCAAGAAGATGGCGGCGATGGACGCCGGGCAGCAAGCCGCACTCGACCGGCGGCGTGACTAGGCAACCGTCTTTCTCAATGAAGATGTTGTTCATGGCGCATTCAGTGATTTCGCCGCGCGAGTTCATGAACAGGACATCGTCGAAGCCCGCTGCAGAAGCGGCTTTGAAGGCTCCCGCGTAGAGGGGCCTGTGGGTTGTCTTATGAAAGAACATGGGGTCCTGGGGATCGGTGCGCTCAGAGGCGATGCAGACACGGCCGAGTCTTCCAGTCCCTGCGGTTGCGGGATCGTGCAGGAGTTCGTCTTCAATTTGAAGGTTGCCATCGTGATCGAGAAGCAGGCGGACTCTGCGGGGACGTTCGAGGCCTTCCGATTTCTGAGTCCCCCACTTTCGCTCGAAGTTTGCGGCGTGGGCCTGCAGTGCGGCCTTGATTTCCGCGCGCTCGCATCGGAAATCGAAGTAGTGCGCTGAATCTTCGAGGCGATCGAGATGCAACTCGATTAGCGGATATTCACCGTGCCAGAGCATGGTCTCAATGAGCGAGAAACGGCCTGGACTCGAATCTGGGACGCGATGCGCGGGACGGGTGAGAAACTCCACCTTCAACAGGCACTCGCGAAACTCGGCGGCTGGAACGGAGTCGATGACGATGCCGCTCCCGACGCCCATGGAGCCGAGGTCGCCATCGAGTTCCAGTGTGCGAATGGCGACGTTGAAGACAGTCTCCTGTTTTGAAAAAAATCCGATCGCGCCGGTGTAGACACCCCTTGGCTGGTCCTCGACCGCGGCCAGCAATTGCATAGCGCGGACCTTGGGAGCGCCTGTGACGGACCCGCAGGGAAAGAGTGCGCGGAAGATCTGTTGGAAGTTGACGTCGGGTCGCAGTTCGCCGGTCACAGTCGACGTCATTTGCATGAGTGTCGGATAGCGCTCCACGGCAAACAGGTTTTCTGCGCGCACGCTGCCGTAATTGCAGAGACGGCCGAGGTCGTTGCGCAGCAGGTCGACGATCATCACGTTCTCGCTGCGGTTCTTGGGGTCGCTGCTGAGCCACTCCGCAATATCTCGATCTTCGCGCGTGGTTCGGCCGCGCGGGGCGGTTCCCTTCATGGGGCGAGTGGTGATGCTGCGCGTGATTGCATTGTCTTCCAGGCGGAAGAACAGTTCCGGCGAAAAGGATTGGATGCGGCGGTCCTGCTGGGTATGGAGGAAAGCGCCGTAGGGGACCGGCTGGCGGCTGCGCAGGCTTTGGTAAAGTGCGGCAGAGCTGCCTGCGGAATGCACCCGTACGGGCACAGTAAAGTTGAGCTGATAGATGTCGCCCGAGCGAATCCACTCATGAATGGTAGCGATGCGTTCAGCGTATTGCTGTTCCGTGATAGGCAGCGCGGTTTCGAGTTGCGGAGCGGGTTCCTGCTGCAGGCCAATCATTGCAGAACGGAATTTCTCAAGGCCGGGAGGATTGCCGTCGGCGAATGTCCCAACATGGTGGTCGAAGAGATAACACCGGTCGTAGATGCCGAGCCACGCTAGCGGCTGGCCGGGGCGAATTGGCCGTAGGGCTGCCGTGGGCTCAAAGAAATGACCGCATTCGTAGCTGAAATATCCGGCGGCATGGTGGCCAAGAGCAACTGCGCCCTCAATCTCTGCAAACAGAGCGGGGAGATCGGCCAATTGGTTGGCGATGAGGATGCGGAGGGGAGCCGTAAAAAGGCGCGAACCGGAGATGGGGTGCGGCCCAGCTTTGCCAAGATCGATTGCGCAAGACTCGGCTGCAACAGGCTGTGCGCCCTCAAGCAGGACGGTTGCCGGCGTGTGCTCGACCAGCGCGTAGAGTTCCGCGGGAAGGGGATGCCAGCGGTTCATGCAGCCCAGATTACTGGACAGTGAGTGCCAAGGTGGTGGAATTCGTGATTGCCGTGACGCCGTTGCTGGATTGGGCAGTGACGATGACCGTGTAAGTTCCAGAAGGGGTGGCGGGATTGATGGGCGGCCCGTGGTGGAAGTAGTCGTAGCGAGGATTGCAGCCTGTTGTACCCATCACGGTAACGAGTGCCAGCAAGGTGAGGAGCGAAAGCCTTTGCAACCACGGGCGGCGACGTGCACCCCAGGCTAGTCCGCCAAAGCAGAGCGCACCGGGCAGCAGAATTGCCAAGGCCACTGAATTGGAGCGGGAATGGGTTACCGAGGCTGTGGACTGCGCCTGGGTGAGAATGACCAACGTGCTGGTGAGCGGAGCTGTGGCTGCCGGCAGGATTTCAAGGTTCTCCGGTGTAAAGCTGCAGGAGGACTGATCGGGAAGGCCGGAACAGGACATCGTGATGAACATCGGGGCCGTGAGCGCGGCGCTGTTCACTGGAGTTACTGAGGCCGTGGCTGTTCCTGATTGACCGGCGGTGAGAGTCAGCGTTGCAGGCGCCGCAGCGACCGTGAAGTTGGGAGTGCTGCTGACCTGGGCCTGCACTTCGGCCACTGGGGAGACCGATGGCTTATGAGTGGCGTCGCCCGAATATGTCGCCAGCAGAGAATGGTTGCCGGGAAGCAGGTCAACCGCAATGCTGGCTTGGCCAAGCGCATTCAGAGCCGCGCCGGCCAGTGGAATTCCGTGGTCGCTGATGGCGACGCCGCCGGTTGCCGGCAGCCCATCCTCGCCGATGACATTGACCGCAATTGTGGCTCGCGTACGTCCGCTCAGGTCGCGGGTCTGCGCGTTCACCGTGATCTGCGTAGGCACTCCCTGCGTGCTTTCCGAGGCCATTGCCAGCGCGGGCATCGCCAAAGCGATTCCAAGTCCTGCAACCAACTTAAGCCGCAGACCGCGGCAGACGAAACCTCTCACGTGCACCTGCTCCAAATCTCAAGAAAAATCGTAGATCGCCCGGTAGTGGCAACGTAGAACTCCATTGTATCCGGCTGGGGCGCACCGGGGCCACAAGCGGCACTTTCTTTGGACGTTGCGCATGAGGGAATGGCGCGGTTTTGACGCCGAATGGGCAACCAGGAAACATTCAGGCCGCCGACTCGGTGACCGAGCGGCTGGGGATTCTACAATTAGGCACAATGATCGCTCACCTGCGCGGAAGGCTGATTCACAAGGAGCCCGGCCAGGCCATTGTTGAGGCCGGAGGGGTTGGCTACGACGTCACCATCTCGGTGCCCACCTTCACCACACTTCCCGCGGTAGGACAGGAAGCCTCGCTGCACATTCATACACAGGTCAGCGAAGATCAGATCGCGCTGTTCGGCTTTCTCGATCGCGAGGAAAAGCGGCTGTTTGAGCGGCTGATCACGGTGAGCGGCGTTGGGCCGAAGCTGGCAATCAAGATATTGAGCGGGCTCTCGCTGGAGCGCACGGTGCAGGCGATTCGCGGGCAGGACCATGCGCAACTGGTGCGGATTCCCGGCGTTGGCAAGAAGCTGGCGGAGCGGCTGGTTGTGGAGCTGAAAGACAAACTGGACGATTTTGCAGCGGCTCCCGTGCAGTCGAATGTGCAAGGGAGGGCGGCAGAGGATGTGCTTTCAGCGCTGGTGAATCTCGGTTATCAACGACTGGCAGCGGAGAAGGCGATTGAGCAGTCGGTGGCAAAGGACGCCGCGCTGGGCGCGGACTTCGATGGACTCTTCCGCGGGGCGCTGAAGCTGATCCGGTGATCGGACGAGGAACACAATGCCAAAATTTGTTCGAGCCATGATCCCAATGCTTTTTTGCGTGAATGCAGCGGCGGAAATCGAGTTCTGCAAGGCGGCTTTTGGTGCGGCGGAACTGTCGCGGAGATCGGCGGAGGATGGGAGCATCACACATGCGACGTTGGGCATTGGCGAGCTTCTGATCATGGTGCACGGAGAGACGGAACACCTGGCTAGCAGAGCGCCGCTACCCGATGGGAGCTCGCCAGTGGTGATCTACCTTTATCTTGAAGATGTCGATGTTGTAATTGACCGGGCGGTTGCGAACGGGGCGCGGGTTTTGAATCCACCGGAGGATTGTTTCTGGGGGGATCGCATGGCGCGAATTGTGGATCCACAAGGACATGTGTGGAATGTGGCGAGCCGTGTGGATGAGGCACTGTAGCCGGGCTGAAACGCCCATTGAGCAGCCGTGACAGCTTCCGAGTTACACTCCTAATTGCTATGGCAACCAAGCTAAAATCCGCTTCTGGCGCGCTTCCCTATATCCGTCCCGAGGGCATGAAGTTTCTGCGCGGGCTTGAGAAGAACAACGACCGCGCATGGTTCAACGAGCGGAAGGCAGTGTATGAAGCAGAGCTGAAGGAGCCGATGCTGGCCATCGTCCGCAAAATCACCGACGCGATGGAATTTGCGCCGAACCATGTAAGGCCCGCGGAGAAGAGCGTGTTCCGCATCTATCGCGACACGCGTTTCAGCAACAACAAGCTGCCCTACAAAACGCACGTGGCAGCATGGTGGTCGCATATGGGCATGGAGAAGACTTCCGGCGCGGGGTACTACTTCCAGGTAAGCCCGAAGGGCGTGGTGATTGCCGCCGGCGCTTACATGCCGGAGAAGGAACAACTGGCGGCGATCCGGCATTGGATGCTGGACAATCACGCAGCGTTCAGGAAATTGCTGAGCCGGCCGGCAGTGAAAAAGACCTTCAAGGAGTTTGAAGGGGAGGCGCTGACACGGCCGCCGAAGGGTTTTCCGTGCGAGCATCCGGCAATGGACCTAATCAAATGCAAGCAGTGGGGCCTGAGCACGACGCTGCCGGCCGAGGCGGCGCTGGAGCCGAATTTTGCGCAGACGCTGATCAAGCATTTCAAGCTGTTGGCTCCGATGGTGGACGCGCTGAATACGCCGATTGCCGCATCGCTTGCGCCCAAAAAGAAGGTCCTTTTCGGGCTGAATTAGGCGTCTATCGCGGCTGCTCTGGACTGCTGTCGTTGAGGCAATGGAGCCGAGTTTGCACCGCCAAAACCGCTTAAACCGGATGAAAACAGGCAAAAACAGAAGAAATCCACATAAAATCCGAAGAATTTTGCCGAAATAGGGCTTTTTCCATTGACTTTGCCACGCCTGAAGTCGCAATGTAACGAACGACAGGGTTCTGTAGAACCCGCATGAATACAGGGGAAACGTGCAAGCGTTGCCTCGGTCGCACTCCCTCCATGCGGTAAGCGCAAGCAACAGAATCCCCAGGCAACACCGGCAGCCCCAAGGGGTCGCTCAGAAGGAGAACATCACATGGCAACTGGACTGACCAAAACCGCATTGACGCGGCAAATGGCCGAGAAGCTCGAACTGACCAACAAGCAAGTCGCAGCTTTCCTTGATCTTCTGGCGGAGACCGCCGTCAAGGAAACCAAGAAGAACGGGGTATTTGTGATCCCCGGTATCGGCCGACTGGTAAAGGCAGACCGCAAGGCGCGCATCGGCCGCAACCCCCAGACCGGCGCCGCCATCAAGATCAAGGCCAAGACCGTTGTGAAGTTCCGCGTGGCCAAGGCCGCCAAGGACGTGATCGCCCCACCGAAGGAGTAGTCTTCCG
>OBLT010002524.1_pt1 | contig 11359 bp, 12 predicted proteins | sample 1518721 | NCBI WGS metagenome assembly OBLT01 (sample SAMEA3539307, study PRJEB22396) | soil metagenome | biome: tundra; feature: field; material: soil | place: USA | collected 2010-05 | depth 0.15 m | reverse complement strand
AGTAGGCGCTGCCGGACGGCCGGCGAACCGCCGCGCCAGGCGGCATACAGCTGCCCGGCTTGCCTGGTATCGCAGTGATGCCGGGCGAACGCCGCGGCCATCTGCTGGCAGCCCTCCAAATGGATGCGCGCCACGGGTACCAGATACTTCATCGCCACGTGCGCGGAGATTTTGCCCTCGCGCACCTGCTGCTGGATGGCTTCTGGCAGAAGTTCGACCAACGCCAACCGCCGCGACACCCAACTCACGCTGCGGTCAAACCGCCGCGCCAGTTCGTCCAGTCCATAGCCGAATCGCCGCTCCATCTCCGCCAGCAGCCACCCTTGTTCCAGCGCGGTCTCGTGTTCGGACCAATGCATCGAACGGTCCAGCAGCAGGGCCTCGGTTTCGCTCAGCGGCCAGACCACCGCTTCCACTATGTCCTTGCCCAGTTGCTGGAGCGCCCCGATGCGCTGGTAGCCGTCGATCACCAGGTAACGGTCCGGCTGGCCTTCGGCCGCTACCACCACAATCGGCGTCTGCTGCCCCGATTCGGCCAGCGACGCCAACAGCCGCCGTTGCCGTTGGGGGCTGCGCACCCTGAGATGCTCCCAGCGCCGTTCGAGTTGGTGAAACTCCAGTTGCATCGCCAGCCCCATTTATACGGCTCCGGCGCTCCCCCAACCAAGACGATGTTCTTTTCAAGATCCGTTGGCGGGCCCCGGCACCGGCCGAAGTGTTTGAAAAATGAAGAACTGGCAGGAAGCCAGGTTGTTCTTGGCAAGATCTTCCGCTGCTGGACCTAGGAGCCACACCTCGGCGGCACAACGCTTTAGGTCTAAAGCCAAGTTGTTCTTTGCAAGATTCTGAATCCGCCGCTTCTGATCCCGGCGTCGCTGCTGCTGTCGATTCCGCTCCGCCACTGCCGGATGTTGTTCCCGGTACTGCCGCGAGTAGCCGGGGTGAGCTTCCCGCCACTTCCTCCGGCTATCCCCGACTACCTGGGCATACTCCCCATCCGACTCCATCTTCTGGCGGTGGTAGTCCGCTCGCCGTCGGCGTTGGCAGTCGGGCTCCCCACACACCCTCTGGTCCGGGCGGTACTTGGATGGCTGAAACGGTTGCTGGCAATAGCGACAGCAACAGGTTGGCAAGCAGGTTCCTCCGAGGTCTTGGAATCACCTCTTGAGGAAAACAGAAAGCAGATGCCGCCAGGGACTTCAGAGCCTGATGTAGACGCTATCGGCCCGGGTGCCGCCGGGCCGCTACCGATCCGCTGGGTCATTTCTGACGAGCATACCCGGGATACTTCTCACGAGCGCCGAAGACGTTTTGCGCTGTAGCCACTTCGGAGCGCCCTGCCGTCGCCGCACGCAGGGCGAAAAAGTGTCGCAGTTTGTCGCATCTTTTTTCAGTCCAGAAACGAGGACGGACCGACCGCCGGACTAGCCCCCGCAGCCGTCAGCCGTGCGGTTCGACGTTTTGCGCTGTAACCACTTCGGAGCGCCCTACCGCCGCCGCTCGTACGGTGAAAAAGTGTCGCAGTTTGTCTCATCTTTTCTCGCTCCAAAAGGGAGGGCAGTGCGACCGCCGGACTCGACCCGCAGCCGTCAGACGTGTAGTCCGGCGCTTTGCGCTGCAGCCACTTCGGAGCGCCCTACCGCCGTCTCTCGCAGGGCGAAAAAGTGTCGCAGTTTGTCTCACCTTTTTCGCTCCGAAAACGACGACGGTACTGTCCGCTGGACTCGCCAATCCCGCACTGCCGAGGGCCCACAAGCCGCCGTGTCTAGTCGGGAGCAATGCCCCGCAGCATCGTCAAAGGGTCAGAAAGTGTCGCAGTTGGTCTCACCTTTTTCACTCCAAAAACGACCGCCGGACTCGACTCCAACCCGTCAGCCGTGTGGTTCGGCGCTTGCGTGTGGCCGTTTCGGAGCGTGCTACCGCCGCCGCCCGCAAGGTGAAAAAGTGTCGCAATTCCTTTCGCTCCAGCGAACGGTGTACGTAAGATCATATAGAATAGAGCCATTATGACGAAGCAGGTGGATGCAGTTTATGAAAATGGCATCCTGCGGCCTTTGGAACCGCTGCCGCTGGAGGAGCACCAGCGGGTAACGGTCACCATTTCCAACATTTCGAGCGATCCCCTGGCGCCCATGGTCGATTACGCATTCCAGGAATGGGCCCGAAAGGAAGTTGCGGGGACAACCCACATCGCTTCTCTCGAAGAGGTTCAGCGCATGACGGCAAGCGATCAAAGTTCCTGGGCCGAGGCCATCATCGCCGAGCGTGGGGCTCGCTTCTGAGCGGTGACGTACTTCTTCGATACTAGCGCCCTCGTTAAGCGATACCATCCTGAAGTGGGCTCCTCGAAAGTCGAGGCGATATTCCGCGAGCATAACCGGCGGATCATCATATCGCGTCTGACGGTGGTAGAACTTCAGTCGGCCTTCGCGGCGAAGGTTCGTACCGGACAACTGGCCGAGCGCTCAGCGGCTTCACTGCGTTTTCGCGCCCTCGATGATGTGGGGACAGGTACCGTCACTGTCGTCTCAGTCAAAGATATACATTACGCCGTTGCCGCACGGTATCGGCGTCAGTGGCAGAGCCATTTTGGGCCTTCCGTTCCGCAACCTCTTCGCCATCTTCTGAGCTACACGCAATTCCTTCCTGCCGGCTTCGCCACCTATCGGACACTACGTTGTGACCCACCGAGCCGTAGGTGTGCTCCCTACGATTCTTCGTAGCTTCGCTAGATAAACATGCTCACGGGAACGTGAAAGAACTCCGCCAGTTTGCGGGCGTGGTTTTTGCTGATGGAACGCTTCCCGTTAATCACGTCCGAGACCACGCTACTGGCTCCAAAAATGGGAATCAGATCTCTTTGGCGAAGACTCCTCGCTTCCATAAAATCGCGCAGGGCGTCGATGGGAGAGGCATGCCCCAGAGGGTAGCGGACCTCTTCAAATTGCTGGATCAGTACGGTGAGCAGATCGGCCAGCGCCTCTTCTTCGCGCGTAAGGGGACGCCCCAGAGTATCGAGAGCTTCGAGTTTCGCCAGTGCCCTTTCGTTTTCGGCTTCGGTCTTAATGACGCGGGGCCGGGCTTGGGAGAGAAGTTTGCCGTAGACTGCTTCGGTTAGCGTAGCCATTTTTTCCATGCTCCTTTGGTGTATTCAGCGTGAGTCAGAAACTCCTTGATGTAGACTCGCCGGTATTGGAAGGCCATTCGCACGATCAGTCGGTAGCGGTTGCCTTTGATGTTAAAGATGGCCAGCATACCGACTATATCGGTGGCCGGATAGGTCTGGCGGACATCTTCAAGGTTGCGCCATTCCGCCGCGATCGCCGCGTCGAACCAGTCTTGGATAGCAACTGTGGCATCGGGATGCTTAGCTGCTTTTGCAAACAGGTTGCGTTTGCTGATGACGTTCACAACTCGATACTAGCAAAATGCTATTGAAGTTGCAAGCAAAATGTTAGAAACGGCTTTTGTGTAAAGCTAATTCCTCTATGCCATTTTGCACAGGCGGGCTCCGATCAAGCTCGTACTCCAGCTCCGGCGTTAGGCTACGGAAAGCCGATGAGGCCGATCAACAGCCCGAGCGACCTGAAAGAATTCTGCGAGTCGTCTGGACGCGCGTCGACGATGGCCTGACATAGCGGGCGATCCGCACGGCGAGCGCCGGCCAGTTCCCAAAACGATGCGTTTCGTTGGTCGCTTGCGCCCAACGGCATGAAAAACGCAGAATTTTGACAAGATTCAAAAATACTTTTTACTTAGAATCAGATACTTACCAAGAAAGTCCGCGCCAGGCCACCGAACTCCCACTGGCAAGTTGCCGACGTATAGGTGGAATGAAAACTGCACCGAATACACGAATCCAAGATGGACACTTCCAAAAAGGCACGAGCGGCAACCCGTCTGCCTGCGCGAGTCCTGCCCAGCCTGTTCTTTCCCTGTTTCATCAGGCCGATCGAATCGACCTCGGAGAACTTCCGCGACCCCAGTCTGGTGATCCGAGTTCCTGCCGGTCCAGAGATCGCGGGTACACCGAGGAATCGGGGACGAGTCCGATGACGTCCGGCTCAGTCCGTGGCCTCTCGTGCAGGAGCCACGGACTTGATGAGGCACTGATTCCCTTACGGACCACCACCGACACGAATACCAAAATACAGGAGCAAGCCCACTAATGGCCACCCAAAAGCAAATCGAAGCCAACCGGCTCAACGCTCAAAAAAGCACCGGGCCGAAAACCCTCGAAGGCCGCGAGATCGTCAGCCGTAACGCGACCACCCACGGTCTCACCGCAACCCGCGCCGTCGTGCTGCCGGAAGAGCAGGAGGAGTTTGACCGCTTCGCGGCGGCACTCCGTTACGAATGGGATCCGCAATGCCTCCTGGAGCGGTTTCATTTGGAACGAATGATTCACTGCGCCTGGCGCCTGAAGCGAGTGAGCCACCTCGAGACCAGCCTGCTCCTCGACCTCTGCCAGAAGGAGGGAGGCCGCGACGATCCCACCACGCTCGGACGAGCGTACATACGGGGTACCGTGGTTTTCGAAACTCTCTCGCGGCACGAACGCCAAATCGAGCGCTCCCTGCGTGAGGCCCAGCAGGAACTCGAACTCCGGTTGTACGCGCGAACCATGGACTTCAACCTATTTTACGTCCGGAACCTGAAGAAGTTCCCGGCACCCGGAGACCAATCTCGAAGGAGGAAGGCAAGTTCAACCGGAGGCCAAAAGTACGAAGGCCCCAGAGAATAACTTCTGCAAAACAAGGCCAAGTCCGCGGAAGGGTCTCAATCAGCGGTGCCACTCTTCAGAAAACGGTTTAGGGCCGCGTGCACCAGCGGCATGGCGCGCACCAAGACCACGGTGCGGCTGACCGTAGATGAAGCGGATGAGGCGCTTTCCAAAACTGTGGCCTATCGGGCTCCGGGAGCCTACATCTCGCCGGAGCGCGAGAAACACGTGCTGTGGCCGTATGGTCGGCCAACCGGAAGGACTGCAGCCTGGAGGAGCCGTTGGTGTTCGGACTCTGTGCGAACCAGGACCGGCAGCGTTTCTCCGAGGGAGGCCGTTATGCGGCTTCGGATCGCGGCCGTACGGCACGCTCGATGTCCTTGAGCTTGGTTTGTCGCGCTACGCGAAGCTCGTAATGCACTTGGAGTTTTAGCCAGAACTCGGGCGTCGTGCCGAGGTACCGCGCAAGCCGTAGGGCGGTGTCGGCCGTGATCCCGCGCCGGCCGCGCACGATCTCGTTCAACCGGGCGGCGTCCACCGCCAGCGATTTTGCGAGCTGGTTTACGCTCATGTTTAACGGCTTGAGCACGTCTTCCCGAAGGATCTCTCCGGGGTGAATCGGTGCGAGGAGTTTCGGCATAGGGGTCTCCACTAATGATAGTCCACGATTTCCACGCCAGTCGCATGGCCGTCGGCCCACTCGAAGCAGATGCGGTACTGATCGTTGATGCGAATGCTGTGCTGGCCCTGCCGGTCGCCTTTGAGCGCCTCCAGGCGGTTGCCGGGAAGTGCGGCTAGGTCTTGCAGGGTCTCCGCTTCGTCGAGCGCCGTGAGTTTCCGTTGGGCAGGCCGTTCGATGGCTTGATATTTCCTGGAGAACTCATCATTGAAAAGCTTTTTGGCTTCGGCGTCCCGAAACGAGCGAATCATGCTTATAGTGTATAGTGATAAACGCTAAACCACAAGAGAAAGTACAGCCACCAACCAGGCTCCTCCGCCGCCTCCAGACAGCGAGAAAACGAGTAGCTGGGAACCGGGAACGCGAAGCCAGACAGAGGGGAGAAAAGGCCGCCTGCAATGACCATGCGACAGCAAACGTTGAGGAACCCGCCGCCTGACCTGTATTTCGCCAGTATCTTACAGGCAAGCCAGCAGAGACCCTCAAGCACTGCAAGGCCGCAGCCCCGGGCGGCGGGGATGCCGCGCGCTTCCAGAATTGCTGGTAGACGGTCAGACGGATCCTCCCGGTGCGGCGCCCGGATTGGTGGCCGGCGTGCTACAGGTAAACCGCATATAGTGATCCCGGCTGCAAAGTCAACCATCATGCAAACTGATTCTCTCCTCTGCCGCCAGTTACCCTCAGACGATCGCCCGGTGAAGATCGAGCTGGCACGGTACCGAACCCTCTTCCGGGTGTTTTTGGCAATGTGGCTTGCCGGTGTGGTCTGCGGATCCCTCGCGTCCGGGAACGAGATGTCGTCTCTGGACAAGGTCCTCCCGTTTCTGCAGTACGACAAGTTGATGCATTTCGGCGCCTACGCCGGCCTTGCGTTTCTCTCCATGCTGGCTTTCGAACGCCGGCGCGGCATGGCGCTGGCGCTTTCGATGATTCTCCTGGGTGTCGCGATTGAGCTCGCCCAGCATTTTTCGCCAGGCAGAACGCCGGACTTCGCTGACGCCATCGCCAACAGCCTCGGCGTGCTTTCGGGACTGGCATTTGGAGTCCTGCTCTTTTCTAATGGGTTACCCCGCAGGCGTGCGGGACCCGAGACTACGCCTGCTAAGATGGAATCGGACAAGTGGCTCGGCCGGGAGAAGAAGTGATGCGCTCGCCCGAGATACCAATCCGGGCCGGCACTTGCGGCTCCACCATCAGCCGCCCGGGTAAGCCGGGCAACGGAGGATCCTTTCGTAATGCGTAAGATATTTCTGGCCGCGCTAGCCGCCAGCCTGTCTCTGTTCTCCCCGGCCGCCGCTTGGGCTCAGGCTGCTAACGCCTGTGACCTGAACCGGGACGGAGTGGTAAACGTCCTCGACATACAGTTGGCTGTGAACATGGCTCTTGGGGTGGCTCCGTGCACGGCCAATGTCGTCGGCGCCGGGGTATGCAATATCGTCGTGATTCAGCGGGTAACGAACGCCGTTTTGAGCGGAACCTGCGCCACCGGCACTTCCGTTCCCCATAGCGTGACATTGAACTGGACGGCCAGCACGTCCTCGAATGTGACCGGCTACAATGTGTACCGCGGCGCACAGGCCAACGGCCCGTACACGAAGTTAACCTCCGCTCCGGTGGCCGGGACCAGTTACGCGGATGTTGCGGTGCTTGCCGGCCAAACCTACTACTATGTGACGACCGCTGTCGATAGTACCAACGCCGAGAGCGCCTACTCCAATCAGGCCCAGGCAGTCGTACCTTCTCCCTAGTGGGACAGGCATCCTTGCCTGGCGCCTACGTCTTAGCTGGCGGCGCCTGGATGGTTGTTCGGATAGACTTTCTCGCTCGAGTAGTAGTAGTAATCGGCGCCGCCACGTTTCGCCGGCGACCAGTCCGGGATACAATTCAGCAGCACACCCAGAAACTTGGCTTTCGGTAAGGCCTCCAGCGCCTTCTGGCAGAGCTGGCGATTGGTGTGATCGGGACGTACCACCAGGATCACCCCATCGCAAACCGCTTGAATCAGATCGTAGTCGGCAACTGCCCCCACGGGCGGTGAATCCAAAACCACGTAGCGGAACAGACTGCGCAGCCTGGCGCACAAGCCCTGCCATGCCGCGCTGTCGAGCAGTTCGACGGGATTGCCTGGCCGGGTGCCGGCAGTCATCACGAAAAGGTGCGGGAATTCCTGAACATGCACCAGGGCCTCTTCCAGGGTGCAGGTCCCTTTGAGCACGTCCGCCAGCCCCGGTGATTCTGGAAGCCCCAGTTGAACGTGGATCGCCGATTTGCGAAAATCCGCGTCCAGGAGCAGCACCTGGCCCTCGTTCTTCAATGACAGCGCTCCGGCCGTATTGATGGCGCTGACACTTTTCCCATCTCCCGGGGACGGGCTTGAAACCACGATCAGATGCGGCTGTTTGGGATGTTGGCTGATCTTGGTCCGTAAGATCCGGTATTGTTCACTGGGCCGCCACTGGCCGGCTTCAAACGGCAATAGCGGAGAGGGCGCCCGAAGCCGGAGGCTTAGCGTGCGGATCGCCGCAAGAGCCGGTGCTTTGTCTGGCGTCGCTTCTGGCGCCGCTTGAGCATCTGCCTTGGTTTCCATACCGGCGTGCGGATGCCGCCCCGGTTGCGCCTCGACCAACGGCGCATCGACCAACGGCCGGATTATATCCGCGATCTCTCCCCTGCCCCTGTTCAACATGTCGAATATCTTACTCACGCGATTTCAATCCTTTGCATGAATTTGAGCTTGCCTGCAAGCCTTGCCAGCAGGGAAGGTTTTGCTGCCACGTCCTTTGCTGCCACGGCCCCATAGCGCGCCAGGGTCTTCATCGGAAAATCCTCCACGGCCAGAGCAGGCGCGGGGGCCGGAACCGGAGCGGGTGCCTCTGCCACCGCCGTGCTCTTCGGCAGGGGCTCGGCAAACTGCAACTCCCGGCAAACGGCGAGTACGTGGCGCACCTCGACTGACGCCGACTCTTCTCCGAATGCCTGCATCAAAGTGTTGTCACAGAGGACATTGATGACACGCGGAACCCCTCGCGATGCCCGACCGATGCTGGCGATCGCGTCGGCGGAAAACGGCGCCTCGCTCCCGCCCGCCTTCATCCAGCGATACTGGATGTACTGCTCAATTTCCGTTCCTGAAAGAGGTTCAATCGCCAGCCGCAACGAAATTCGCTGCTTGAATTGCCTCAGGTTCTCGCGGTTGAGCAGCTCGTCGAGTTCACTCTGTCCCACCAGTACAATCTGAAGCAGCTTCTCGTTGGCGGATTCGAAATTTCCGAGCAGGCGGATCTCTTCGAGCACTTCCAGGCTGAGTTTATGGGCTTCGTCGACGATCAGCGCTGTGATCTTGCCTTCCCGATGCCCTGCCCAAAGGAACTTCTGAAGTTTTGCAATGCGTTGCGCCTTACTCAGGGGAATGTCCTCGAAACCGAAATCCAATAAAACGGCTTCCAGGAACTCCGAAGGTGTCAAGGTCGGGTTCACAATCACGCTGGACTGAATGCGGCCCACTGGCATATGCTCCAGTATCTTCGTCAGGAGCGTTGTCTTGCCGGTGCCGGCATTCCCGGTCAGGACCACGAAGCCCTTGCGCGCCAGGATGGCGTACGTAAGCCCGGCCAACGCCTCCCGGTGTTGCGCTGTCAGGTACAGGAACTCCGGATCGGGCGTCAAGTTGAATGGGGCTTTGTGTAATCCGAAAAAGTCGTTGTACATAGTGTTACAGCCGATGGACCAGGAACTTCAGGCAGGCGGCGCTGGCCCCGCCCGCCAGAAACAAGGATGTGATGGAGACACTGGCGAGCCCTTTCCTGCGGCTGAACCACCGCCCTCGGGACGCCGATTTCGTTTGCGCAGAAACGACCGGAACTTCGATATATGGCAGCCGCGCCAGAACCGGGGTGCCGGCCGGCAGTTCCCACTCGCCGAGAACGACGTTTTGCCGCAACTCGGCGCTGAACCCCACTACCAGGGCAATTATCATCCCCAGGACCGATGCGGCCGCATACAACTGGGGCCGATTGGGCTTGATCGGCTTTTCCGGCAATTGAGCCCGATCCACCACCGTGAACCGTTCGGACTGCTGCCTCCTCTCCATGTCTAACGACATTTCAGCGGCCATCTTCTTGTCCAGAAGGGATTTGTAGTTCGTCTTGGACATCTCGTAGTCGCGCGTGATCCCGGCCATCTCCTGTTCGCGGACTGGGAGCCGCTCCATACGGCGCTGGTACAGGTCGAGATCGCGGAGAATTCGCTGCTGCTCGGCCTTGCGGTCCTCTAGTTCCTTGTCCGAGCCCTTAATTTGTGCTTTCAACCCGCCAACCTGTTCGCGGGTGCGTGCGAAGTCCGCCGGTTCGCGCCCCGGCGGCAGATCCCGGGTAGCTTTTCCCGCCGGTTGCGCCCCCGTCGCCACGTCTTCCGGACTCGCTGCCTTTCGCTGCTCCTCGACGCGCTTAACTTTCTCGATGTCCTTCCGCAATCGGATCACGTCCGGATGCTTGTCGCTATAGCGGCCGCGAAGCACTTCGAGTTGCTCCTGCAGGACTTCCGATGTCTTCTTCTTTGTTGCCGCGGCCGGCTGGCCAGGCAGGGAGGAGGATTCATTCGCCTCCGTCGGGTGCTGGGCCTGTTCCCACGCGCGCGTCTGCGCCGACAGGGTAACTTCCATCGCATTGAGGTTGCCTTCCAGGATGACCCTGGTCTGCTGGGTGCGGTTGATGGCGTCGCGATTCGCTTCCAGTTCGGTCTGAAGCCTGGAAAGAGCGCTCCCCAGAGACTGCTCCTGCTGCGGCAGTTCTCCGTTGTGCTGGAGCTTGTAGGCGCTGACCGCGGCCTCCAGCCCGTCGAGCCGCTTCTTGGCCTCGCCGAGTTGGGTGTCGATGAACTCCGAAGTGCCCGCAGCCTGCCCCTCGCGCGTCTTCAGGTTCTGTTCGACGTAAAGATCCGTCAAACGGTTCGCAACCCGCATCACCGATACAGGGTCGCGCCCTTGATAACCGATCCGGAAAGCCGCCGTGCGTTTGTTGTTGGCGCCGCTGCCGACGGACTCCAGGGTGATGCTGATGTCTCTGCGCATCGTCTCCAGGATTTCTTCCTCGAAGTGCGTTTTTCGCTCTTCCCGGTACAGGCCGAAATCGTCGATGATCTTCTTCAGCTCACCGCCGCTGAGAAGCGTTTGACGGATCGCGGCGATGCGGTCTTCCAGATTGCTCGCCACCGTTGCCGAAACGAATTTCTCCGGTATCTGTTGCGTATCGATCATGACGACAGCCTCCGAAAGGTAGACTGCCGGTAAAAACCGCACCACGCCGGCCCCAACCAGCGCGAACAGAACCCACGCCAATACAATGCGGACTTTTCTCTTCCAGACCGTTCTCAAAATGGAGAGGCGGGAGAAAGCAGGATTACTGGATTCGACCTCTTCCGAGTCCATCTGTGTGTTGTTGGCCATGGCTTCCCACTGTTCTTTTGCAATATCCGGGCCAAAGGAAAGAGCGGTTTCTTTTCAGCGCCTTACGCGCTAGTAGAATCCCCACTCTTCCAACCTGTCAAGCTCGGCCTCAGGTGTTTCCTAAGATTTGGGATAATTGCATGCTAAGTGTCTGAAAGCGGAGGAACCCTGGTAGCGGGAACAGGCGGGCACACCACCCGGGGGGAGCACGAGCGCGAGAAGCAGGCTCGCTTCGACCCCGCACGCGTAGAGCAGCGGCCGCTTCGGTAATCGCGAGTGATCTGCGCCATTTCTTGTTCGCGGATGGGCAGACGCTTCCACCCGCTTCCACCCGCTTCCACCCGCTTCTGGATTCGGCAGGCTGGATTGCCGATATTTAGGAAACCTTCGCGGGCCGTTCCGAACCAGCGGTTCTCCGGAGTCTCGCAACATCGATAATGCCTTTAGTATCAGTGCTCCCCGGATTGTGGTCCGCATCTTGCACGGAAGCGGGACACATGGTCAACAGGCCACC
>OBLT010002523.1_pt1 | contig 11362 bp, 8 predicted proteins | sample 1518721 | NCBI WGS metagenome assembly OBLT01 (sample SAMEA3539307, study PRJEB22396) | soil metagenome | biome: tundra; feature: field; material: soil | place: USA | collected 2010-05 | depth 0.15 m | reverse complement strand
GTTCAGACGTGTGCTCTTCCGATCTACGCAGCCCCTCCGGCGGCGGGGCGTGCGGGTCGGGCTGGTAGGCGTCCCAGGCTGGCTCGGCGAAGCCGGCCAGCGCCCACGGATGCGCGGCGGTCAGCGCCGTCACGGCGCGGAACGGATCCTCGCCGGGCCGCGGGGCCGCGGGACCGTCCAGGTAATGCTCATGGCCGTAGCGCACCGTCGCGGCCGCCGAGGACAGCTGAACGTAGGCCGCCTGAATCTCCCGCTCGATCGAGTCGATCGGCATATCACCCCTACGGTCAGGCTGCCTCCCTTCATGGTCGGTCCGTCGCCGCCGATCGGCAACCCCGGTTATCCCTTGGGCGGGTCGCCGCCGACCTGGATCTGCGATCCGTGCAGCTCGCGGTCGCAGACCGCGCAGTGCAGCACGGGGCGGAACCGGCCGCCGCAGCTGGTGTGGGTGAGCAGCGTGGCGGGTCCCTCGGGCGCGCGGAACCACCGGTCGCCCCAGTCGAGCATCACCATGACGTGCGGGAAGAAGGCGCGGCCCTTATCGGTCAGCCGGTACTCGACCCGGCCCGAGCTGGCCTTGGTGACCACGGTCTTCAGCACGCCCATCTGGCAGAACGTGCGCAGCCGGTCCGAGACGATGGTCGGCGGGGCGCCCATCATGGTCAGCATGTCGGTGAACCGCCGGGCGCCGAGGAACGCGGCGGCCAGGGCCGAGGCCGACCAGCGGTTGCCGATCAGCTCGATCGTCTGCGGCACCAGGCCGGGACCTGGCGACCCGCCCGCGGACCGGCGCCGGGTGGTGGCCCGCGGCACCGACCGGAGAAAGCCGCCGCTCGGGCCGAACGTGCCGCGCACGTCCCTGATGCCGGCCGGCTGCCCGCAGGCCCGGCACATCATCACCGGGGCGAACGCCGCACCGCACTCCAGGTGGTACATCTGCGGCAGCGGCTCGATGTGCTCGGTGACCCACACGGCCTCCCACGACCAGATGGTCAGCAGCACCTTCCACAGGTCCCGGCCGCAGTCGGTGAGCACGTACTCGTAGCGGCGCGGCGCCTGGGAGTACTGCGACATGGTGAACACGCCCGCTTCGGTCAGCCGGCGCAGCCGCACGGTGAGCACCGAGTTCGCGATGCCCAGCCGGTCCCTGAAGTCCTTGTACCGGCGCACGCCGTCCATGATGGCCAGCTTGACGATGGTCAGGTTCCACTCATCGCCGAGCAGCCCGAGGACGATGGCGTTGGAATTCTCGGTTACGGCCTCGGGCACGGGCTCGTCGGGCGGGGCTGGCGCCTGCGGTGTCTCCGGCATCTCCGGCTCATGGTCAGGCCGGGCGGCTACCACCCTTGGATGGACTCGCCCGGCGCCCGGCAGCTGTGCGTGCCACTAGCGATCCGCTCGGGCAGCTGCGCTCGCGGGTAACGAGATACGCGTCGTCTTCGTCGGTCCCGCCCACACGCGGAGCGACGCCGACCTCGCTGCAGAACACGCCAGGGGAGAACTGGTACTGCTCCTCGCGACCGGTCAGGGTGTCGTGCTTGACCAGCCCGCTGAACAGGAACCAGCCTGGTTCGTTGGTGGCGGCGTAATTATAGCGGTAGGGTCGCCCGCCGAACCCGCTGTTGATCGTGCCGAACTCGGTGCAGGTCTCGGACAGGTCTTCCTCGCGGGTCTGGCCGGTGAGTGCACCAGCCGGTTACTCGCGTCGACGACTCCGTAGTGCAGGTCAGGCGCGGTCGTTCCGTAATTGAAGAAAAGCAGCTCGCCGGTGTGGTCGTCGACCTTGGTGTGGGCGGATACGCCCGCCTCGGCGGGGAAGGACCCGCCCCAGCTGCACTTGCCCAGGTCATCCAGGGTCAGCGGGTCGAGCAGGTACAGGTCGCCGCACTGCCAGAAGCTGGCCACCGCGACCCCTGCGTGCACGATGACGTCGGTCGAGGCGGCGTCCTTCATCCGGCCGCGGGCGCCCCAGCCGTCCGGCCGGGTGGACACGTCCGGGTTCTCCGCGATCCCGGCCGATAGGGATCTCCCGGCCTGCTGCTCGTTATTTGCTACAACAAATGGAGTGACCCGACCAGGGAGGGCCTTGGGGTCGCCCGATCCACCTGACTGCCTCACCAGCCCCATCCGCACCAAATCGATCACCTGTACGATGCAGTATTCAATTACCGTGGAAGATTCGGCTTTAGTGGTAAAAAAGGTTCCCTATCAGGTACCATATCTTCCACAGAAGCCAGAACTTCCACGATCTTTTCCGGATCCGGGCGCACCAGGGCCTAATCCTTCGGTTAGCTGGGGGGGCAGTGGTGGGGGGACGGGGGGACGTCCAGGGTGGGGTTGCGGTCGAAGAAACCGGTCGGCTTGAGCACGAAGCCGCAGCGGGCGACGGGCATCACCGGCCAGTCCTCCGGGCGCGGGAAGTGGGTGGGGCCGAACGTGTGCCACAGCACGATGTCGGTGCCGTCGATGTCCTTGTCGGCTGCGATGAAGGCGGGAAGCCCGGCACCCCCCGGATGCTGGTTCACGAAGTCGCCGGCCGGATAACGCTGGTCCGTTTCGTACCTGGTGACCCAGAGATGGTGGGTGGCAAAGCCGGCCCGGGCGGCCAGCGGGGAGGCGGGGTCGGCCAGCAGCACCGGCGCGGACTCCGGGTAGAGCGTGTAGCTGGCCGGGCGGCCGAACCGGTTCGCGCGGGAGGTGCTGATGACCCGCCAGGTCCGCCCCCGGGCGCCGTCGGCCCGGCGGGCCGCCTGCGATTCGCGGGTCAGCCGGGTCACCGTCTGCACCATGGCGTTGCCGTAGGGGTTGTCCGGCCCGATCGGCAGGCCGCTGACGTCCACCTCTTCGACCGCGTTGGCCAGCCCGTCCACGGTCATGTCCAGCCGCGCGCTGAACAGGTGCTGGTGCACGGGCGCGGCCAGCCCGGGCGCGACCTCGGTGGAGTAAGGGTGGTCACCGCCGGGATGGGCCGAGGTGAACAGCACCCCGGTCAGCTTGATCTCGCACTCGATGGTGCCGTCCAGGTAGAAGTACCAGTAGAAGCCGTAGTCGTAGTTGCCGACCGTGGTGAAGTAGGAGACCACGAGCCTGCGCTGGCGCCGCGACTGAGCCGAGCCGTTGAAGATGTCGGTGTGCTTCCACAGGATGCCGAAGTCCTCCTCGTGGATGCAGATCGCGTTCGGTACCGTGCGGGGCTGGCCCGAGTCGTCGGTCACGGTCGCGTCCAGGTAGGCGATCTCGCCCAGGCAGTCGCAACCGAGCTCGAGCGAGTTGACGAACTTGCCGACCAGGTACTCGCCGGTGTCGAAGTACGCCTGCCAGTAGCGGAACTTCGGGTCGCCGTAGGGTACGACCATCTCCGGGATCGACGCCCGGTAGATCACCGGGCGCTCGCGCCCGGCGTCCTGGTCGTGCAGGCTGATCTGATGCAGGGTCAGCCCCTCGCGGGCATCGAAGCCGATCCGCATCGACCAGTTCTGCCAGCGCAGCGCGTGTCCGTCCAGGGTGAAGCTGGGCCCCTCCGGCTGGGTGATCTCGATCGGTTTCAGCGTGCTGCGGTGCGGGCCACGCACGGCCTCGTCGTCGTAGTCGCCGGATTCGGCCGGTACCGGGAGCTCGAATTCGTCGGTGACCTTGAAAACCTTCTTCTCCACCAGGTCCACGTAGGCGGCGACGCCGTCGACCGGGTGCGCCCAGGCCAGGTCGTGCTCGCGGGCCTGGACGAAGGCGAGCACCCGCACCATCCGGCGCCGGTCATCGTCGGGCACGCCGAACGCGCCCGCGGTGATCGGGGCGGTCCGGATCTGGCTGAGGTCGTGGTAGCCCCGCCGGGCCATGGCCGCGCGCCAGTCCGGGTCCGCCTTGACGATCTCGTCCACGGCCGGGAAATCGCTGTCCAGGATCGGCATCTGGCCGTCGGTCCGCGGGTCGAGCGTGCGGGCGCTGACGACGTCCCGGCGGGTGAGCGAGACCACCACGTCGGTCGAGTCGCCGGTGCGGGTGTTCACCAGGAACGCGCGCAGCCGACGATCGCTGGGCACCCCGGCCAGCACCTCGTCCTTGGGCGGTTCCTCGAGCCCGTAGTAGGCGAACCTGACCGGCTCGGCCAGCAGCCCGGCCGCCGCCATGATCTCCCGCCCGGCCAGGTACTCGGCCGCGGTGGCCGGGTCCAGCGGATGGGCGGGCGGTGTGCTGGCCGTCTGGCCGGCGCGGACGGCGGTGTCGGTCATGGCAGGCCTCCCGGAGGCGGAACGAAGCCCGGCGGCGAGCGCGGGGTGAGCATCCGCCGCCGGGCCGGAGGGTTATTCGTCGGCGACGATCGAGCCGACCCGCTCGCCCAGGCCGGGGTCGCGCCTGACCAGCCAGATGGAGTAGACGATCGACACCACGATGACGCCCAGGGCCGCGTAAGGGAACCAGTCGAACGGCTGGGGCTGCGGCGGCTTGCACAGGTAGTAGATGGGGACGGCGATCGCGATCATGCCCAGGACGGGCAGCACGATGTGCTTGAGTACGCTGAACTCGGCCGGCCGGTACTTCCGGTAGTAGAACGGCAGGGCCAGGTTGGCCAGGAAGTACACGACCAGGATCAAGATCGTGCCCATCGTGCTGGAGTCGATGAAGAAGTTCAGCGCGCTCAGGCTGTTGCCGTGTCCGCCGATCCAGTGGCCGAGGGCCCAGCCGAGGGTGATGACGCTGGCGATGGCGACGAAGGCGATGATGGCGTTGACCGGCGTCCGGCGGACCGGATGCACGTAGCCGATCCAGCGCGGCAGCAGGCCCTCGCGGCCGGCGTTGAAGACCAGCCGGCACTGCGAGTTGACCGCGGCGATGAGCACGCCGAGGGTGGAGGTCAACCCGGCCACGTACGCGATGAAGGCCAGCCAGGCGGCCACGCTGTGGGCGACGCTGACGAACGGGATGGCGGCGTTCGCCAGCGCCGTGGCGTTGTACTTGAAGCCGGAAACCGTGGAGTAGGCCAGCAGCAGGTACACGACCGCCATGAGGGCGATCGACATGAACACCGCCCGGGGCACGTCGCGGCGGGGCTTGGCGGTCTCCTCGGCCAGCGCCGCCGAGTTCTCCCAGCCGATGAACAGGTAGACGGCCAGCGGGAAGCCGAGGGCCAGGCCGCTGAAGTGGTTGGTGATGTGGCTGGGCTGGAACGGCACGGTGCTGAGGTGGCCGCCGTTCTTGATCAGCACGGCGACCGACACGACCAGCAGCACCACCAGTTCGAAGCTGAAGAAGAGGCCGGCCAGCTTGGTCGACACGGCCACGCCGCGGAACATCATGAACATGGCGCCGGCGGTGAAGACGGCGGAGAAGATGATCCAGGGGATGGACACGTTCAGGTAGAACTGGATCATCATCGACAGGAACCCGCCGGAGATGACCATGACCCCAGCGATCGCGATGATGTACCCGGCGCCGCACAGCAGCGCGGTGGTCACCGCGCTGGTGCCGCCGAACGTCTTGCCCACGAAGGTGATGAAACCGCCGGTCGACGGGTGCGCCCGGGAGAACTGCGACAGCGTATTGCCGAGCAGCGCAATGGCGACGATGGCGGCGACCACGACCAGCGGCGAGGCGAGGCCCGCCGCGATCACGATCCCGGCGAAGCCGAAGTAGAAGCTGTAGGCCGGGCCGATGTTCGCCATCGTCGACGCGGAGATGTCGATCAGGCTGAGGGCCCCCCTGTGCAGCCGCTCGGGGGACTCAGGCGCCTTCGATTCCGTGAACGGAACCCGTGCCGCTTCGCTCATATGCACACTCCCTCAAGGGGCCGACTGGGCTGATGGTTTTGTATTGATTTAGTAGGGATGATGCGCGGGCCCTGGGCGGACGGTCAACCAGCGACGCCTGGTTAGTTTCCCGATGTTGGAAATCACCGCCTGACCTGGCATCCAAACCAACCGCGCTGACCGCCGACGCTGGTCAGGCCCTGCCGTCATTGGCAAGCGCTTTCCGATTTCTGCGAAACGTACCGGATGCGCGCCCGGGTGCGCAAGGGCCGGCCCAGGTGGCGGGTCCGGCGTCCGCGCGAGCGTTGATCTGCGGCTCAGGGGCGCGGCGGGCGCGGAATGGTGCTGTCCCGCAGGATGACCTCGCCTGGCACCGGGATGACGCGCGGGGCTTCCTGATCCGCATGCGCGGCCTGGGAGAGGACGAGACCCGCGGCCAGTTCCCCCATCCGCTTGAGCGGGAGCCGCACCGTGGTCAGCGGCGGATAGACGTCGCGGAGGGTGGCGATGTCGTCGAACCCGGCCAGTGCGATGTCGGCAGGCACCTGCAGTCCGCCAGCCCGGAGCCGGGCCAGCGCGCCCAGCGCCATCACGTCGGTGACCGCGAACACGCAGTCCGGCCAGGGCTCCCCCGCGGCCAGGATGGTGCTCATCGCCTCGTAGCCGCCGTCCCTGGTGAACGGGCCGTGGATGATCCTGGCCGCCTCCAGCGGCACCGACCAGGCGGCGAGCCCGGCCCGGAATCCATCCAGCCGGTCCCGCGCGGTCAGCAGCCCGTGCGGTCCGGCCAGCACCGCGAAGCGTCGGTGCCCGAGCGCGACCATGGCCTGGGCCAGGGCCTGCGCGCCCGCGGCGTTCTCCGGCAGGATCGTGTCCACGCCGAGCAGGTGCTGGCCGACGCACACGGCCCGGCCGCCGGAGCGGGTGAAGGCGGCGATCTCCGCGCGCAGCGCGTCCCTGGCCGCGACGTCGTCGGACCGGCTGCCGATCAGGATCACCGCGCGGGCCCGCTGCGCGCGCATCAGCGCGACGTAGGCGCGTTCGGCGGCCTCGGTGGCCGAGGCGGGCGACATGCAGACCAGCAACTGCTGCGCGTCGGCGACCTCGATGAGGCCGGCCGCGATCGAGGCGAAATACGGGTCGGCGATGTCGTGCACGACCACGCCGACCATCGTGCTCTGCCCGGTCGCGACGGCCCGGGCCTGCAGGTTGGCCGTGTAGCCGAGTTCGGCCACCGCCTGGTTGACCCGGCCGGCCAGCCCCGGGCCGACCCGCCGCGAGCCTTCGTTCACTACCCGGGAGGCCGTAGTCAGCGAGACGCCGGCCCGGTCGGCCACGTCCTGCAACGTCACCCTCGACCCCGGCCTGGCCGGATCTGGACGGGCCTGGCTCACTGACCCCTCCTGCCGCGCTCGGACCCGCGCTTGCCCGGAATCCGGGCTCAGCCTAATCTGGAAAGCACTTTCCCGCGGTAGTAGGTTAGCATCGCACTCGCCGCCGACCGAAGGGCTGAATTCTTGACGCGCAAGGTCATCACCGTTGCCCTGAACGGTGTCACCGGCCGGATGGGATACCGGCAGCACCTGGTGCGGTCGCTGCTCAGCATCCGGGAGCAGGGCGGCGTCCGGCTCGAAGACGGCACCACCTTGTACCCCGAGCCGATCCTGGTCGGGCGCAGCGAGGAGCGTCTGCGCGCCATCGCCGAACGGCACGGGCTGGAGCGCTGGACCACCAGCGTGGACGAGGTGCTGGCGGACCCCGAGGTCGACGTGTACTTCGATACGCAGGTCACCAGCGCCCGTGAGGCCGCCCTGATGAAGGCGATCGAGGCGGGCAAGCACGTCTACACCGAGAAGCCGGTGGCCACCTCGCTGGAAGGCGCGGTCCGGCTGGCCCGGGCGGCCAAGGCCGCGGGCATCACCCACGGCGTGGTGCACGACAAGCTGTTCCTGCCCGGCGTGATCAAGCTGCACCGGCTGATGAACGAGGGTTTCTTCGGCCGGGTGCTTTCTGTCCGGCTGGAGTTCGGCTACTGGGTGTTCGAAGGAGACGAGATCCCGGCGCAGCGGCCGTCGTGGAACTACCGGGCCGACGCGGGCGGCGGGATCGTGCTCGATATGTTCCCGCACTGGCAGTACCTGCTCACCGACCTGTTCGGCCCGATCACCGCGCTGTACGCCAGGAACACCACGCACATTCCGCGGCGGTGGGACGAGGCCGGCCAGCCCTACCAGGCGACCGCCGACGACGCCTCCTACGCCGTGATCGAGTTCGCCAGCGGGGCGTTCGCCTCGGTGAACTCCTCCTGGACGGTCCGGGTCAACCGGCGTGAGCTACTCGAGCTCCAGGTCGACGGCACGGTGGCCAGTGCGGTGGCCGGCCTGCGGGACTGCGCCGTGCAGCACCGGGTGTCCACCCCGATGCCGGTGTGGAACCCTGACCTGCCCGACCCCATCGAATACCAGGCCCTGTGGTCAGACGTCCCGGACAACATGACGTTCGACAACGGGTTCAAGGTGGAATGGGAGCTGTTCCTCAAGTGCGCCGCCGACGGCAGGCCGTTCGCCTGGGATCTGGTCGAGGGGGCCAAGGGCGTGCAGCTGGCCAACCTCGCGCTGCAGTCCTCGGCCGAAGGCCGGCGGCTCGACGTGCCGGATCTGGCCATCTGAGGTGACCACGCAGATCCGGCTGCCCGGCCGGGCCGAGCCGCTGCTCATCCCCGAGCCGGGATGGGCGGCCAGCTACCCGCCCCCGGCGTCCCGCCGGGTCTTCGCGGCGGCCCACGTGGCGGCGCGTGGGACCGACGGCGAGGCTGACATCGACTGGGAGGCCACGATCGGCTTCCGGGATCATCTGTGGGCGCACGGGTTCGGCGTGGCCGAGGCGATGGACACCTCGCAGCGGGGCATGGGGCTGTCCTGGGACCAGGCCAGGGAGCTGATCACCAGGTCGGCGGCCCGGGCGGCCGAGCATCGCGCCGCCGGGTCGGCCGCCACGCTGGCCTGCGGGGCGGGCACCGACCAGCTGGCCGACGGCGAGAGCTATCCGCTCGCCGCGATCGCCGGCGCCTACGCCGAGCAGATGGCGTTCGTGCAGTCGGCGGGGGCCGGGGTGATCGTGATGGCGAGCCGCGCGCTGGCCGCCAGCGCCCGCGGCGCCCGGGACTACCTCGAGGTGTACGGCGAGCTGCTCAAGCAGGCCGAACGGCCGGTGATCTTGCACTGGCTGGGCGAGGCCTTCGACCCGGCGCTGCGCGGGTACTGGGGCAGCACGGACTTCGACCAGGCGGCCGGCACCGTCCTCGAGCTGATCGAGCGGGCCGGCGGTCAGGTCGACGGCGTCAAGCTGTCCGTACTCGACGCGGGCCGGGAGGTGGAGCTGCGGCGCCGGCTGCCCGCGGGCGTCCGCCTCTACACCGGGGACGACTTCAACTACGCCGAGCTGATCCGGGGAGACGCGACCGGGTACAGTGACGCGCTGCACAGTGACGCCATGTTGGGGGCGTTCGCCGCGATCACCGCCCCGGCCGCCGCGGCGCTGGCCGCCCTGGACCGGGGCGAGGTGGCCGGGTACGACGCGGCGATGGGGCCGACGGTGCCGCTCAGCCGGCTGATCTTCGAACCGCCGACCTCGCGCTACAAGGTCGGCGTGGCCTTCCTGGCCTGGCTGAACGGCTGGCAGCCGCACTTCGCGATGCTGGGCGGCCTGCAGCGGCAGCGACCGGCCACGCACCTGCTCCGGGTGTTCGAGCGGGCTGCCGCGGCCCGCGCGCTGAGGGATCCGGACCTGGCGGCCGAGCGGATGAGCCGGCTGCTGGCCCGGCTGGCCGGGCCGGAGCGGGTTTGACCTCAATGACCTCGGATCGGGGGCCGGCCGGGACCATGATGGACCGGCTGTCGCTGAACCAGGCGACGGTCAAGCACCTCGGGTGCGAAGACGCGGTGGCGCTGTGCGTGCGGCACGGGATCCCGGCGATCGGGCTATGGCGGGAACCGGTCGCGGAGCTCGGGCTGGCCCGGGCCGCGGCGGCGGTCCGGGCGGCCGGACTGCACGTCTCCAGCCTGTGCCGCGGCGGTTTCCTGACCCGGGCCGACGCGGACGGCCGGCAGGCCGCGCTGGCAGACAACCGGGTGGCCATCGCCGAGGCGGCCGAGCTCGGTGCGGACACCCTGGTCCTGGTGTGCGGCGGCCTGGTGCCCGGGCAGCGCGACCTCGGGCTGGCCCGGCGCATGATCGCGGACGCGATCGGCGAGCTCGTGCCGCAGGCCCAGCGGCTGGGCGTCCGGCTCGGGGTCGAGGCGCTGCACCCGATGTTCTGCGCCGACCGGTGCGTGATCAGTTCGCTGGGCGAGGCGCTCGACCTGGCCCTGACGTTCCCCGCCGACGCCGTGGGCGTGGTCGTCGACACCTATCACGTCTGGTGGGACGCCCGGCTGCCGGACGAGATCGCCCGGGCGGGCTCGCGGATCGTCAGCTACCAGCTGGCGGACTGGGTGCTCCCGCTGCCGCAGGACACGCTGCTCGGCCGCGGCCACCTCGGCGACGGCGCGATCGACTTCGGGCCCATCTCGGCCAGCGTGGCCGCGGCCGGTTACCGCGGCTACGTCGAGGTGGAGATCTTCAACGCCGAGGTCTGGGCGGCACCGCCGGACCAGACCGCGGCGACGATCCGGGAACGTTTCGCCGCGGTGCTCGGCGGGTCATGAACGGTGCGGCGACCGCGCGCCGTGGCCGCCGCCGCGGATTCCGCGACCTGACCTGGCCGTTCAGGTCGCGGAGGGGAGCCGGAAGCCCCAGTTCAGCATCCGCGCGGCGTCCTGCGCGCCGGCGCCGGGGCCAGTGGGGGGACTGTCCAGGACAACCCCGATCAGGGTCCGGCCGTTCCTGACCGCCTCGAACAGCAGGCAGTGGCCGGCGTCGTCGGTGTAGCCGGTCTTGATCCCGTCCGCGCCCGGGTAGGAGCCGATCAGGCCGTTGGTGTTGTCCCACCAGTACTGGTGGTGGCCCGGGCCCTTCGGCAGGTGGTAGAACTCCAGGTCCACGACGATGCGGAAGGCCGGGTACCGCATCGCGGCCAGGCCCAGCGTGACCAGGTCGGACGGCGTGGAGTGGGTGGAGGTCTCGGACGGGTACGGCAGCCCATCCGGGTTGGTGAAACGGGTGCGGGTCAAGCCCATCCGCGCGGCGGCGGCGTTCATCTTCGCGACGAACGCGTCCAGGCCGGGGCCGTACGCCTGCGCCAGCGTGTAGGCGGCATCCGCCCCGGAGGGCAGCAGCAGCGCGGCTAGCAACTCCCGCACGGTGAGCACGTCGCCCGGGTGGATCGCCGCGCTCTCGCCGCCGTACTTCCACGCGTAGCTGGCCGCCGCCTTCGTCATGGGGAGCTGCCTGTCGAGGCCGCCGGCCTGGAGGACCAGCAAGGCGGTCATCACCTTGGTGACGCTGGCCATGGGCCGTTCGGTCGCCGCGTCCCGGCTCCACAGGACCTGGCCAGTAGCCGCGTCGACCAGGATCGCACCCTTGGCCTTCACCCCGGCGGGGGCGCCGGCCACCGTGATCGCCGGACGGACGGACAGCGATGGCGACGGCCGCGGCGCGGCGGACGCGCCGACGCGGGC
>OBLT010002522.1_pt1 | contig 11363 bp, 11 predicted proteins | sample 1518721 | NCBI WGS metagenome assembly OBLT01 (sample SAMEA3539307, study PRJEB22396) | soil metagenome | biome: tundra; feature: field; material: soil | place: USA | collected 2010-05 | depth 0.15 m | reverse complement strand
GCTGGGTCCGGCGGCTCGTGGACGATGACGACACAGCGCACGAGATCGCGTCCGAGGCATTCACCCGGCTGCTCGCCCGCTGGTCGGCGCTGGACAACCCGCAGAGCTATCTCTACATGATCGCCACGAACCTGGTCCGTGACCACTGGCGCAAGACCGGGCGCGAGCGCAAGGCCATCCGCGCCGTCAGCGCCGGCACCCGGTTTGACCCGGTGTACCACCCTGGCCAGGACGTGCACGTGCGGGCGCTCTTGCAGGCCCTCCCGGACCGCCTCCGCCGCCCGTTCCTGCTCCACTACTACGGGGGCTTCCCGCTCCGCGACGTGGCCACAATGCTCGGCCGCCCCGAGGGCACTATCAAGGCCGACCTGTTCCAGGCGCGGGCGCGGCTGCGTGAAGCGCTGGGGGAATCCGATGACTGACCCGCGCGACGACCTGGATGCCTGGCTGGAAGCCCAGGTCCATCCGCTGCCGCCACCGCCGGGAACGTTCGAGCTGATCCGGCGGCGGGCGCGGCGGCGCAAGATCGGGCGGGCCGCAGCGGCGGCCGCCGGGGCCGCCGCTGTGATCACCCTCATCGCGGCTGTCCCGACCCTGATCATCCCGAGGCTGCAGCTGGGCCCAGGCCAGGCGAGGAACAGCGCGGCGACCGGCCAGACGTTGTCCCCCAGCCCCGGCCACGGATCGGCCACGCCACGGGCGTCGGCACCGGCACCGGCACCAGCACCGGCGGCCGGGCCGACCGTGCCGACCAACTTCGCGGCCACATCGGTCACCTTTATCGGCACGCGCACCGGGTGGGTGCTCGGCCAGGCGGGAACCCCCGGCGACTGCCCCATCATCAAGCAAGATTGCACGTCGATCGCGAGCACCGACGACGGCGGCATGACCTGGCACGGCGTGCACGCACCGGTCACCGGGGCCGCTAACGGTTCGACCGGGGTGAGCCAGATCCGCTTCCTGAACCACGACGACGGCTGGGCGTTCGGGCCGGAGTTGTTCGCCACCCAGGATGGCGGCCAGACCTGGACGAATATCAGCACCGGCGGGCTGCGGGTGACGGCGCTGGAGACCCGCGGTGACCGCGCCTTCGCGGTATGGGCCCGATGCGCAGGCAGCGGCGCCAATTTCGCCGCCGGCTGCACCAGTTTCTCGGTGTACTCCGTCATCGCCGGCGGCAACAACTGGGCGCCGGTGACCGGCGCCACGGCGGCCGTCAGCCCCAGCGGCGCGGCGGGCTCCGCCTCGCTCTTGCTCACCGGCAGCAGCGGGTACCTGCTCACACCCAACGGGAATCTGCTCAGCGGGCCTGTCTCAGGTCAGGGCAGCTGGCAAATGCGCAGCGCCCCGCCCGCCGCGGTACCGGCCGCCGCGCCGCCGTGCGCACCCGGCGCCGCACAGTCCGATGGCCAGCCAGCCGGCGAACTGCTCGCCGCCACCAGCCCCTCGGGCCTAGTAGCGCTGTGCGTCGGCCAGGCTGCGGGCGGCTCCCAGGTCAAGACCGCCTACACCTCCTCGGATGGCGGGACGATGTGGCAGCGGGCGGGCACCGCCCCAGCGGCCGGCACGGCCACCTCCGTGGCGGGCACGCCAACCGGCACGATCATGGTCGCGACCAGCCTGGGCATCGATGTCTCCGCCGACGGCGGAGCCACCTGGACCGCCGCCGATATCGCGGTGCCGCCCGGCGGTTTCGCCTTCGTGGGCATGACCACCTCGGCGCGGGGCGTCGCCGTGCCAGCCGATCCAAACCAGGATGCGGTGTGGTTCACCGTGGACGGCGGGCGGAGCTGGCAGGCATCGCCCATCAAGTAGATCCGCCCCAACGAAAATCCCGCACCACTCCCCCAGCCTGACCTGGCTGCCGTGGCGCTACTGCCCGTCAGGGGGCCCCGGCGCGAAGTCGCCCGCCGCCACCCGCAGCCCGCGGAGCAGATCGAAAACCTGGCCCAGCTGGCTCACGTCGTAGCTGGCCATGCCGAACCGTGCGGCCATCAGGTCCGTGGTCGCCTGGGTGACCACCTCGCGGCCGGCCGCGGTGATCTCAGCGAGCTTCCCCCGGCCATCACGCGGATTCGGCCGGCGGACGACCAGGCCACGGCGCTCCAGCCGGTCGATGGTGTTAGTGGCGCTGGTCGGGTGCACCATCAGCCGCTGGCCGATCACCCACATCGGCAACGCGCCGCGGCGGCTGAAGGTCAGCAGCACCAGAGCCTCATACCGGGCGAATGTCAGCCGATGCGGCCGGAGGACCGTGTCCAGTTCGGCGAGCAGGATCTGCTGCGCCCGCATGATCGAGGTGACGGCGGCCATCGCGTCCGATGGCCCGAATCGCTGCTCCCAGGTCTCCGCCGCGCGGGCGATCGGATCGAAGGGAAGGTCCAGCGGGTTCGGCACAGGCACACGGTACTCGCGCAGCCCGCCGTGCGGTCAGGCGGCGGCTGAGCGGCGGCGGCTGAGCGACTAACTCCAGTGAATGACTACTCCTAGTGACAGTTCTGTCGCTGCGCGTTATATTGCCAGTTGAGGGGGCTGCTCATGCGGAAAAGGGGGACGGAGTATTCGTCTAGCTATGCCCTGACGGGGATGGTTCCGGTGCTCGCCGCGGGGGTCGGCGTGCGGCACGGCTGGACCTGGGTTCTCCGCACGGCCAGCTTCCGGATGGACCTGCCGCTTACGGGCCGGCCTGCGATCGGCATCGCGATCGGCCGGAACGGTGCGGGAGCGGTCGTGGTCGACCTGCTGGCCGGGCTGGCCCGGCCAGCCTACGGAGAGCTCCGGGTACTGGGCCAGGATCTGACGACCCCGCAGGGCCGGGCCGCGGTGCGGCACTCGGTGGGCATAGCGCGACAGTCCACCCGGTCACAGCCCGGCTTCCGGGTTCGCGGGCTGGTCGGGCACGCGGCCCGGCTGGCCAGGCTCCCGGGGTGCGATCGTGATGCTCTGGCGGCCGCGATCCTGGACCGGCTCTGCCTGACACCCTGGGCCGACGTGCCGCTGCGGGCGGCACCGGCGGTGATCGGGCGCCGGGCGCGGCTGGCCGCGGCCTGCGTGCATGAGCCCGAACTGCTGCTGATCGAGGGCCTGCTCGACGATCTCGGCCCGCACGACACGGCAAGTGTCGCGGCAGGCATCCGCGACCTGGGGCGGGACACCGCGATCATCGCCTTCGGCCGGGACCGGGCAGCGCTCGCGCTCGCCTGCGACGAGGTGCTCACGCTCGCCGACGGGATCATCGTCAGCTGAGCGGCCGGCACCTGATCCCTGCCTCGCTTTCCCGCCGGCCCGCCGTGATTGCTGCCATAGGCTGCCGTACGTGGACTGGAACCTTCTGGCATGCGGGATCGGGGGCCACGTCAGCTATGCCCCCGAGGAGCCAGGACCGCGGGCCCGGGTGCACGCCACATCGGCGGCTGGTGATGCCTGGCGCTGCCTGCGCTGCGGGCTGTTCGTGCCCGGCCCACCGTCGGCCAGCGGCCCGGCGGCGAAGGCGCCGGCCGTGCGCCGCGGGAAGGAACTGCGCAGCGCGTTCATCCTGCGGCTGTTCGCCGTGGAACGATTCCTGCGGGGTATCCTCGTCGCCCTCATCGCCTACGCCGCCTGGCGGTTCAAGTACTCCAGGCACACGATCGAGCAAGAATTCAATCGTGAACTGCCGGTGATGCGGACGGTGCTGAACCAGCTTGGCTTCAACGTTGACCACTCAAAGCTGGTCGGGCTGATCAGGCAGGCGTTCACGCTCAACTCGAGAACGCTGACCTGGCTCGCCCTGATCGCGGCGGGGTACGCGCTGGTCGAGGTGCTCGAGGCCGCCGGTCTGTGGCTGCTCAAGCGCTGGGGAGAGTACTTCGCCATGGTGGCGACCTCGGTCGGCATCCCGTACGAGATCTACGACCTGACCGCGAAGATCACCGTGCTGCGCCTGGCTTTCTTTAGCGTCAACGTCGCCCTCGTCGTCTACCTGGTGCTCACCAAGAGGCTGTTCGGCGCACGGGGCGGTAAGAAGGCCTACGACGCCCGGCTGCGCGGCGAGTCGATCATGGATTCCGCGCTCGCGGAGCTGGAGAAGCCCGGTCCCACCGCAGAGCAGGTCGCCGAAGGGGCAGCGGACGTCCCGGCTGATGCAGCAGACGTCCCCGCTGATGCAGCAGACGTCCCCGCCGGCGGAGCACACGTCCCGGCGGGCGGAGCACACGTCCCCGCGGGCGGAGCACACGTCCCCGCGGGCGGAGCACACGTCCCCGCGGGCGGAGCGCACGTCCCCGCGGACCGAACCTCTCCCGGCTCGGTCAGGCCGGGCCCGCCCGGCCCGGGACCGCGGCGGTAAGTTCGTCGGCCGCGGTGTACGGGTCGATCTCACCCGAGGCGACGCGCACGGCCAGTGCGTCGAGCGAGGAGTCACCCGGTAGCCCGCCCATCCGCTGGCGCAGCGTGGTGAGCGCGATCACGGAGATCTCCTCGCGGGCGCGGGCCTGCCGCCTGCGATCCCGCTCACCGGAGGAGTCCAGCCAGGACCAGTGCGCGTCGAGCTGGCCAACCAGATCGGCGATGCCATCCCCGGACGCGGCCGTCACGGCGACGATCGGCGGCTTCCACTCCCCCTCGCCGCGCTGGGCCATCGCGATCATGGTGCGCAGATCCCGCACTGCCTCCTGAGCGCCGGGCTTGTCGCTCTTGTTCACCACGAACAGATCGCCGATCTCCAGGATGCCGGCCTTAGCGGCCTGGATGGCATCACCCATGCCCGGCGCGACGACCACGAGGGTGGAATCCGCGAGGGACGCGATCTCAACCTCCGCCTGGCCGACGCCCACAGTCTCCACCAGGACGACGTCGAACCCAGCGGCGTCGAGCACCCGGAGGGCCTGCGGGGTCGCCCAGGACAGCCCGCCCAGATGGCCGCGGGTGGCCATCGACCTGATGAACACGCCCTGGTCGGTGGCGTGATCCTGCATCCGCACCCGGTCGCCGAGCAGGGCTCCGCCAGTGAACGGGGACGTCGGGTCAACAGCGAGCACACCCACCCGCAGCCCGCGCTCCCGGTAGGCAGCCACCAGGGCACCGGTGACCGTTGACTTCCCCACCCCGGGCGCGCCGGTCAGCCCGGCCACCCGGGCCTGCCCGGTGAACCGGGCCAGCGCCTTCATGACCGGCCGGAGTTCCGGCGAGCCGTTCTCGACCAGCGAGATAAGCCTGGCCAGCGCCCGCGGGTCGCCGGCGCGGGCCCGATCGACGGCGTCGGCGGCGTCCGGCGTGCTGGTCGCGCGCGATGGCGAGCGGAGGTCAGCCACGCTCAGCCAGCGCGGGCACGCGCAACAGCAGCGCGCTGCCCTGGCCACCGCCGCCGCACAGCGCCGCCGCGCCCAGGCCACCGCCCCGCCGGCCCAGTTCGTGCACCAGGTGCAGCGCGATCCTGGCGCCGGACGCGCCGATCGGGTGGCCGATCGCGATGGCGCCCCCGTTGACGTTCACCTTCTCAGGCCCGACGGCAAGGTCGCGCATGGACTGGATGACGACCGACGCGAACGCCTCGTTGATCTCGATCAGATCGAGATCCCCGACGCTGAGCCCGGCCTTGCCGAGCGCGTGGTTGATGGCGGCGGAGGGCTGCGACTGCAGCCAGTTACCCGGCCCAGCCACGTTGCCGTGCGCCCCGATCTCGGCCAGGACCGGCGCCCCGGATGCCGCCGCGGCCTCGGCCGACATGACGACGACCGCGCACGCTCCGTCCGAGATCTGCGAGGCGGACCCCGCCGTGATCGTGCCGTCCTTGGCGAATGCGGGCCGCAGCCCGCTCATCGACTCCACCGTGGCTTCGCCGCGAACGCCCTCATCAGTGTCGAAGATCACCGGCTCGCCGCGCCGCTGCGGGACCGAGACGGCGGTGACCTCCGCGGCCAGCAGCCCGTCCTTGATGGCGGCGGCGGCCCGCTGGTGGGATCTGGCCGCGAACTCGTCCTGCTCGCGGCGGCCTATGCCCAGGCGAGCGTTGTGGGTGTCGGTCAGCTCGCCCATCGGCAGCCGGTCGAACGCGTCGGTCAGGCCGTCCCACGCCATCGCGTCAAGCATCTCGATGGAGCCGTACTTGTGCCCGGCGCGCGACCCTGGCAGCAGGTGCGGTGCCCCGGTCATGGACTCCATGCCGCCTGCCACCAGGACGTCGAACTCGCCGGCCCGGATGAGTTGCGCGGCGAGCGCGATGGCGTCGAGGCCGGACAGGCACGCCTTGTTGATGGTGGTGGCCGGAACGGTCATCGGTATGCCGCCCGCCACCGCGGCCTGACGTGCGGGCACCTGCCCGGCTCCAGCCTGGAGTACCTGGCCCATGATCACGTATTCGACCTGATCGCCGGTGATACCGGCCCGCTCCAGCGCCGCCTTGATGGCGATGCCGCCCAGTTCCGGGGCGGTGAAGCCGCTCAGCGAGCCGAGCAGGCGGCCGACCCCCGTCCGTGCGCCACCGGTGATTACCGCTTCCCGCATCCCTACCTCCGCTGGCTGGCCTCTGCTAGCTGACCGGGCCGGCTGCGCGCCGGAGCCCGATGCCTGCCACGATACCGAGGGACACGCTCGCCCTAGAAGATGACGGAGCCAGGAGGTGAAGCACCGGTGCTCACCCGCATTGATCATGTTGGGATCGCCTGCCGCGACCTCGACGAGAAAGTGGCCTTCTACGAGTCGCTCTTCGGGCTCACCGTGACAAGCCGGGAAGTCAACGAGGAGCAGGGCGTCCGTGAGGCGATGCTGCACGTGGCCGACGCCCCCGGCGGATCCTCCTGGATCCAGCTGATCGAGCCGCTCGCCGCTGACACGCCCGTCGGACGGTTCCTCGCCCGCCGTGGCGAGGGGATCCACCACATCGGCTATGGCGTGAACAGCATCACACAGGCGCTCGCGTCTATCGGGGCAACCGGGGTGCGCCTCCTGGACACGCGGCCCCGGCACGGCTCAATGGGCGCATCGATCGCCTTCATCCACCCCGCCGACGTAGGTGGCGTCCTCACGGAACTCGTCGAATTGACACCCTCCCGCGCCTGAAGGCGAGGATTCCAGCCCCTCACGTCCTGGTCAGGAGGCAAGAGGTTGAGGTTCGCGGTTCATCCGCCCGCCCAGTGGCGGGCGTCCCCGCGCAGTCACCGCATGCCCTGCGGCGATGTTCCTGGCCGCGTTCACATCCGCGTTGCTGGTATACCTGCAGGCCGTGCAGCGGAAGAGGGCTTGGCTCTCGCGGCTCTCCGCTGCGACGTGCCCGCACACCGAGCACTGCTGGCTTGTGTACGCGGGATTGACTCTTTCGACCCGGCCGGGTGCCTTGTCTTCCAGCCGGCGGACCAGCTGGCCCCAGCCGCTGGCCAGGATGGCCCGGTTGAGCCCGGCTTTCTGCCGGACGTTGCGACCGGGCCGCCCGGCACTGCCTTTGCCCGAGCGGGTCATGCTCGCGATGGAAGTAGTTCGTCATCGCCTGGGCGAAGTCCCGCAGCGCCTGCTGCTGCACCATCTGGCTGCCATCACGCAGCCACCCGAACTCGGCGCGGGCCCCGGTCAGCTGCGCTGCCTGCGCGCAGAACCCCGGGCGCGGTCCCGCGCCGGGGACGCCACCACGACCGCTGCTCGACGGCCAGGTTCCAGACGAACCGGGCGTGCGTGCAGTGCTCCAGCAGGGTGCTCTCCTGTGCTGGCGTCGGCATCAGGCGGTAACGGGACACGAATCGAATCTACTAGCGACCACCGACACTCCGAGGAGGTGAACAGCCTCCCCTCCCTAGCCTGAAAGCCGAAGTCCGCACGCCGCGACGTCGAAATGACAACTGGCTGACCGGGATATACCGTATTGCCCGAGTACGCCACGTCTTGCGTAGACCACCAGAACGTGTCTAGCTGGTGGCTCATGTGGCAAAAATGCAGATTTATGGCTAGAGGAAACGAGAAGGCGCCCGCTTAGGCATACTCAGGGGAGTACGCTCCGAGGCACTGGGCGACCGCTCGCGATTCCGGGTATGCCAGGCCAGGGCATAGATTGCCCCGGTATCTGGGCCGGAGCGTGAGGCCTCGTCCACCCCCCGCACGTCCCCCCCCGTCTAACCCAGGATTAAGCCACATGCAGCCTGAAATCGACGCCCAGCTCAGCAACTTCTTCGAGGAAGCCACACCCCGTGAGTTCGCGCGGGTCATGCGGGGATACGACCCGCACCAGGTCGACGAGCACTTCAAGCAACTCGACAGTGAGGTGCGCCAGCACCGGGACCAGGTTGGGGCGCTCCAGCAGGAGCTGTCCGATGCGCATCGCCAGATCCGGGAGCAGGAGCGCCCGACCTACGCCGGGCTCGGTTCACGCATAGAGCAGCTCCTGCGGCTCGCCGAGGAACAGGCCACTGAGATCGCCCAGGAGGCCAGGTCCGCCGCGAACGAGCTGAACGCGGCGGCCAAGGTCGACGCGGCGGAGCTGCGGGCGGCGGCCGAGAACGAGGCGGCCGAGCTGCGGGCGAACGCCAAGCGGGAGACCGACGACCTGCGTGGGTCGGCCGAGCGTGAGGCCGACGCCATCAGGACCAGTGCCCGGCGCGAGGCAGACGAGCTGACATCGACCACCGAGCGGGAAGCGGCCAAGCTCCGTGCCACCGCCGACCACGAGGTCGCCGAGAAGCGGGCCGCGATCGAGCGGGACATCGCCAAGCTGCGTACCACCACCGAGCGCGAGGTGGCTCAGCTCAAGGCTTCCGCCAAGCGCGAGCGTGACGAGATTCTCACCACGTCCAAGCGGCAGTCGGATGAGATGCGCAGCCAGGCTCAGCGGATCCTCGAGGAGAGCGAGGCGCAGCGCGCCCAGGCTGAGGCGGAGTTCGAGATCCAGCTTGCCTCGCGGCGCGAGGAAGCCGAACGCCAGGAAGCCGAGCGCCTGTCAGCCGCCCAGTCGGCCACCCAGAAGCTGGTCACCGAGGCTGAGCAGCGGGCGGCCACGGCGGAGCAGCGGGCCAGCAAGGCCAGTGCCCAGGCTGAGCAGACCCGGCGCGAGGCCGACCAGCACTCGCGGCAGCTCGTCACCAACGCGAAGAAGAACTCCGACCAGATCGTCGGACAGGCGAAGAGCCAGGCTGAGCAGCTCCTGGCCGACACCAAGAGTGAGATCGAACGGCACCGCGCCGCGGCGCAGCACGAGGTTGACGACCTGTCGAGGCAGAAGGAGAGCATCTCCACCCACCTCGCCCAGATCAGTCAGCTGCTCGGTACCCAGATGCCGGGTCTGGCCGACGCCCTCAAGCCGGGCAGGCAGGCCGTCGGAGTCGGTGCGCAGAAGGCAGTCAGCGCCCCGCCACAGCAGGCGGCCGCGGCACCTGCGGCACCCGCGCCGCCGCGGCGCGAGGAGCCACGCAATGGCGGCCCCAGCCAGCAGCATCCAGCCGCGCCGCCGGCTGGGCAGCAGGCCCCGCCTGCGCCCGCAGGCAAGCAGCCGGTACCGGCCAAGGCCAGCAACGGCAACGACGAGGACTGGTGGACCGAGTAGTCACAGCACATCGATGAGGGGCCGGCGCGCACGCGCGCCGGCCCCTCATTCGTTGTCAGCCGGGTCAGCTCATCACGGTCTGGCCGCCATCGATGACCAGCGCCTGCCCGGTCATGTACGACGAGGCGTCGCTGGCCAGGAAGACCGCGGGGCCCGCCATCTCCTCGGCGCGGCCCCAGCGCTGCATCGGCACCGTCGCCACGGTGGCCTTCGCGGCGGCCTCGTCCTGCCACAGGTCCCGGTTGAGCTCGGTAGCGGTCCAGCCGGGGCAGAGCGCGTTGACCCGGACGCCGAGCGTCGCCCATTCGACCGCGAGCGACTTCGTCAGCGAGATGAGGCCCGCCTTGGCCGCCCCGTAGGGAGACAGGAACGGGGATGCGGCCAGCCCCGCCACCGAGGCGACGTTGATGACTGAGCCCTGGCCCCGCTCCACCAGGTGACCTCCGACCGCATGGCACACATACATCGCGGAGTCCAGATTCAGCCTGATGAGCTTGTCCCAGCCGGGCAGCCTCAGGTCGAGGAAGGGCACCAGGAAGTTGGAGCCACCGGCGTTGTTCACGACCACATCCACGTGCCCGAGTTGCTCGATGGCGGCGGCGACCGCGGCGGCCACTTCCTCCTGGCGCGTCACGTCCGCCGGGATGACGAACGCCTTGCGGCCATGCGCAGCGACCTGCGCCGCCGTCTCGGCCAGGCCATCCGCGCTGCGGGCCACCAGGGCCAGGTCAGCCCCGGACTCCGCCAGGGCGACCGCGATCACCCGCCCGATCCCCCGGGAGGCGCCGGTAACAAAAGCCTTCTTGCCGGTCAGGTCGAAAAGGGGCACGGTCAGTCCTTCCACTCGGTCGGCAGCGGCCAGGCCGCCGGATTGACCCGGCGCACGATCTCGTTCAGCACAATACGGACGTAGGGCTCGCCGACCCACAAGTGCTTGGCCCCCTCGACCGCCACGATCTCTGCCTGGGGGGCCCGTCCGAAGCGCTGCCGCGCCTCATCGGGACGGAGATAGTCATCGAGTTCCGGGACGAGAACCAGCAGCGGCTTCCCGGACGCAGCCCAGGAATCCAGATCCTCGTCGCCAGCCCGCTTCAGCGGCGGTGAAAGCAGGACAGCGCCCTCCACTGCGGGATCCGCCCCCCACTTCAGCGCCAGTTCGGTGCCGAACGACCAGCCCAGCAGCCAGAGCCGGGGCAGGCCGGCCGCAGTACACCAGGCAATCGCGGCGGCCACGTCATGGCGTTCCGATTCCCCGTCGCCGAACTCACCCTCGCTGCGGCCGTGCACCGACGCGGTGCCGCGGGTGTTGAACCTGAGCACCGCGAGCCCGGCGAGCGCGGGCAGCCGGTAGGACGCCTTGCGCAGGATGTGACTGTCCATCATGCCGCCGTGGGTGGGCAGCGGGTGCAGGCAGACCAGCGTGGCCACGGGCGCATGGTCCAGGGGCAGCGCCAGTTCTCCGGTCAGGGCCACGCCGTCCCCGGTGCGCAGGGTGACCCGTTCACGCCGGGCCGGCAGGATCGTGCTCGCCCTGATATCGCTCATGCGCGTCCCGTCCGCTCCGCTCTCTCCTGCCGCACTGTCTCCTGCCGCACCCTTACCTGCCGCGCTGTCTCCCGGGGGCCCGGTGGTCACGCTGCTCCCAGCAGGGCCGGTGCCAGTGCCTGCGCTCGCTCAGCCCGGGGGTCAGCGCGGGCCAGGCCACCAGGTGCGGCGTGCCGGGAGGGATTTCCTGATCGCATCCGGGGCAACGATAGCCCTTCACCGCGGCGGCGCCCGGCACGAGCCGGACCACCCAGTCCTGGCCGTGCCACGACTAGATCGGAAGAGCGTCGTGTAGGGAAAGAGTGTAGATCTCGGT
>OBLT010002518.1_pt1 | contig 11384 bp, 10 predicted proteins | sample 1518721 | NCBI WGS metagenome assembly OBLT01 (sample SAMEA3539307, study PRJEB22396) | soil metagenome | biome: tundra; feature: field; material: soil | place: USA | collected 2010-05 | depth 0.15 m | reverse complement strand
GTATTCAACTCGCCGCTAGCCGAAGCCAACATCATCGGACGCGCCACCGGAATGGCCACGCGCGGCATGAAGCCGGTAGTCGAAATCCAGTTCTTCGACTACATCTGGCCCGCGATGCACCAGCTCCGCAACGAGCTGCCCACCATCCGCTGGCGCTCCAACAACGGGTTTTCGTGCCCGCTGGTGATTCGCGTCGCCATCGGAGGATACCTCACCGGCGGCGCCATCTATCACTCGCAGTGCGGCGAGAGCATCTTCACCCACACGCCGGGCATGCGCGTCGTGTTCCCCTCCAACGCGCTCGACGCCAACGGACTGCTCCGCACCGCCATCCGCTGCGACGATCCCGTGCTGTTCCTCGAACACAAGCGCCTCTACCGCGAGACCTATGGCCGCGCGCTCTATCCCGGCCCGGATTATATGGTTCCGTTCGGCAAAGCAAAGACGGTGCGACTGGGACACGACCTCACCGTTGTCACCTACGGCGCTGTAGTTCCGCGCGCTCTGCAAGCCGCTCAGAAGATGGAGCGCGAGCACAACGTCAGCGTCGAGCTGATCGACCTGCGCACGCTCAACCCGTATGACTGGGAGGCGATTGCCAACTCGGTGTCGAAGACCCACCGCGTGCTCGTGGCCCACGAAGACACGCTGAGCTGGGGCTACGGTGCCGAAATCGCCGCGCGCATCGCCGACGAACTGTTCGACAGCCTCGACGCTCCGGTCAAGCGCGTCGCCGCCAAAGACACCTTCGTCGCCTATCAGCCGCAGGTGGAAGACGAGATCCTGCCGCAGGCGAGCGATCTCTACCAGGCCATGCTCAAGTTGGCGGGATACTGAAATTAGTTGGATGCGACGTTTGTCCAGCCAAGCCAGACGGCCATGGGCGCGGTGTTAGAATTCGGGCGAATGGCGCATCCCAAAGTCTTCGTCAGCTATAGCCACGCCGACACCAAGCAGAAAGAGCGTCTGCTCAAACACCTGGGCGCGCTGGACGACGCTGCTGAGTTCGATGTCTGGACCGACGCCCAAATCCGGCCCGGCGAAAAATGGGAACCCGCCATCGAGCAGGCGCTGTCCAACGCAAGCATCGCCATCTTGCTAATCTCCGCCGATTTCCTGGTTTCCGATTTCGTCCGCCATAAAGAGATACCCGCGATCCTGGAGCGCCGCGAAAAAGAAGACCTGCGGCTGTACCCGATCCTCGCCAAGCCCTGCGCCTGGCAGGCGGTCCCCTGGATCAAGGAAATACAAATCCGCCCCGCGGAGGCCAAGCCCGTCTGGCGAAGCGGCGGACGCTATGCCGACGACGAGCTCGCCAAGATCGTGCTCGAATTGTTAGCCATCATCGAACTCGTTATTCAAGTCCAAAAAGCGGCTGACGACGCGGCCCGCCAGAAAGCCGAACAGGACAAGCGGCAAAAAGAGACTGAGATTGCCGCGATTATCGCCAGCAGCCCTGCAGTCGAGACGTTTTACCTGCCCCACCAGGTCGAACCGCCGGGGGGAGTGGAGACAATCATTCTCGATCAGCACGCCCTCAACGCCGACGAGCTGGAGGCGCAGAAGATCTACACCCAGATCGCAGCCGACAGCGCCAAGCAACAGCAAACTCGGCGGAAGATGCTTCAGGACCTGCAGACCAAGATTTTTAATGTCACCCAAGACGTACAAGTGTCGCGCCTCAAGAAGGCGGATGACGCGTTCAAGGGCTGGGACAAGTACTTACAAGAACTGTGAGGCGTTGGTGAAGCCTACGTGCGCCAGGGGCGAGTTTCAGGCGGCAGAATTACAGGCTCGCCGGGATGGTGCGCTTGGCGGGTCACGAAGAACACGGCTGCGGTCCACGTGGGGAACAGATCTGCGCCGGGAAGGGCCTCGATCATCAGGGCAGGCAGGAAGGCCCAATGCCATCCCAGTAGCCGGACCAGCGCCACGCCTACCACCGCGTCGAGCACGGCATCGGCGGGGGACATGGCTCCCTCAACGAACAGGGGGAACACGGCAAACTGCAGGGCGTCAGCCGTCATGGCGACCATCCAGGCCAGGCGTTCTTCGCGGGTCTTCATGGAGCTCAGAAATTCGCGAATCATTGGAGATATTGTATGCGAAACCACAGTCAGCGGGGGCGCGGCTGCTCCCACCCTGTCGCCAAAAGCGGGCGACAAGGGTGGGGCACCCACGGGTTGCGCTAGGTCGCGGCCTTGACCTTCTGCTCCTGTTGCACCAGCGACGCCCACTTGGAGTTTTCCTGCGAACCGAGAGCTTCAACCCGCTCCGCCAGCAAAGCGTGAGGATCGCTCGACTTGGCGTAATCTCCCGCTTTTGCGAGGTAAATGAACTTCTCGTGCTTCATGGCCTCGGCCGTGGCCCGGTAGGCCACCCAGATCTGCTGGAATTGGTACAACTGCAGCACGCCTTCCAGGATGGTGATGAGAACGCCCAGCCCTCCCGCCACCCAGGCCGCATAGGGGACGTGCGCTCCCACAATAAACGGTATGAGTGCCGCGGCAATGATCTCAGTCAGTTTGATGCGCTTGTACGTGTGCTGGCAGTGGGAACTCTTCTTGTCGTACCAGTCAATCTGGTCGTCCAGGCGATCCAGGATGGGATCGGAAACGGTAGGGATGGCAGCAGCGGCGTTCATGGCTGCTCATTGTAAGGGTTCTGGTTGCGGAAACAAACAAATTCCGCGGTCCCGCGCCGCTTGGTCGCTGAAGGCCGTTGAGTTGACCGTCTTGGTGCGGCGCGAATTTGCAGGCGAAGGATGATTTGACGGAGCGTGCGTGGAATGGTATTTTCTCCTCACACTGGAAAGGAGGGTGATCCAAATATATGAAATCTGATTGTCATAGTTGTATCCCAAGTGAGGTGGCTGAGGCTTAGGGCTTCCGCTCTAAATCCTCGCATGACTCGAAATGCTGTCGAGTTGATTCGCTGGGGCCACCAAGAGTGGACAGCCTCAAGCCAATCCCAAACAGCTAACCGGAAAGGCCCGCCAGGCGCAGGAGCGCGGCGGGTCTTTTCTATTGGGCTCCTGACATTCAGACCGAAAGGGATCGATCCCGTGACCGATACGCGTGGACTTACGGACATCCTTCCTGCGAAGCAGGCTAGGCGGATGCGGCGGCCTCAAGGCCACATGCATGCGATGGTCTCGCTGCCTGACGATGCGGGAGTTCCGGTGATGGCATCACTGCGGCGCGGTTGCCTCTCAGAGTAAAATGCCGCTTCGTTAATTCGTACAAGTTTCAGGGGCCATCCTCATGCGCTACGGGTGTCGTTGCTGTCTCATTCTGCTGATTGCCGTCTTCATTGGTTCGCCTTTGCGATCCCCTGCTCAGGTTGACGTGTGGTCCAACGGTGGCGTTCACCCGGTTACGCTCAAGGCCGATGCCGACACCGCAACGTGCACGGGATGTCACAGCGATATCGCTAAGAAAAAATATGTGCACACCGCCATTGAGACGGGATGCAAGACCTGTCACCAAATCCAGAACGAAAAGGGTGTTACGCGCGTTACGCTGGTCGCCCCTGTCACCCAACTTTGTCTCACGTGCCACTCCCTGGCTACGAATAAAGTGTTGCATGGTCCCTATAAGAATGGCGATTGCGTGGTATGCCACTCGCCGCACTCCAGCGACTTTCGGCAACACACCTGGGTCGCCCATCAAGATATTTGCTTGGGATGCCATGCGCGGGCGCGCTTGAAGGTCAACAAGAAGAAGAAGATCGTAACCACGCCGTGGGGCGTCACCTTGACCTTCGCCCAGATGACGGGGTGGATGTTCCTGAATCTGGACAAAACGTTAACCAAGAATCACCCGGTCGAGGGGCATCCGATTTCGGGGCCGAACACTGCGTTGGGGCCGAAATCCCCATCCATCACCTGCATGACGTGCCATAACACGCACGCGTCAAACTACACCGACATGCTGATTAAGACGCCGCCGGACCCGAGTCAGTTCCTGTGCATGACGTGCGGGCTGTGCCTCGACTGTCATAGCCACCTGTTCCCATGATGCAGTGAGGCCGCCATTTGGCGTGGCGCGCAGGGCGATGGCACGCTGACTCAAGCAGCGCGCGAATCAGGGAGCTTGGATGGACTCGGCTTGCAGTTGGAACAGCAATGACTCAGCTTGCGCGAGTGCAGATGGCAACGCGTTCGTCACCAGTTCAGACAGGCCAATGCCGGTGTGCAACTCGTGCGGAGCGATGCCTACCACCGCGATTCGCGGCGGGACGATTCCCATGATGTGAGCAGTCTGCAAGAGTTGCAACGCATTGCCTTCATGCGCGGTCTTGGGCGAAGACGGCATTCCCAGGAAGCCGTCCAATCCTTGCCATGCATAAATGGTGCCCGGCTCTCCTCCCAGAGAAATCGCGTCGAGAATGAGGAGCGCGCGACGATTTTCGATAAATCCCAGCAGGGCAATCCCGCGCGTACCGCCATCGACGAACTGGACGTCGTCGCCCCAGTTGCGCAATCGTTGCAGTTGATCGAGCAGCGTCAGCCCAACGCCATCGTCGCGCAGAAGAATGTTGCCCAGGCCGAGCACTAAGACAGGAGCCCGGCCAAAAAAGGCGGTTGAATTATCGGTACCCGGTTGGTTCACTTCAACTGATCCATCTCGCGGGGTCCTTGTCGCCGTCCTTATAGTACTTGAACCCGGAAACCATCGAGGAGATCAGCCCCGAGCGGAAATTCACGCCATCGAACAGCACGATATAAATGTGGACGATGAAGAAGCAGAGGAACATCCAGGCCGCCATGTGGTGCCAGGTGCGCGTGCTCTGCGGTCCTCCCAGCAACGGAATCACCCATCCCACGACGTGGCCCCAGAACCCATGGGGATGGATTTCCGAGTAGAGCGCAAATCCAGTGATGAGTTGGAATGCGCCGGTCATCACCACGATCAGCGTGTAGGACAGGCCGGCCAGGGAGTTGTGGCCCAGGTGCGGCGCGCCGGGACTATTCTTGACATAACGCCAACCTTGCTGACCCAGGTCTTCCCACCAGACTTTCTTCCAGACCATCGGGAAGCCGGAGCGGGCATAATTATTGCCCACCCAGAACCAGTAGGAGCGGAGCAGCCATCCGCAGAGCAGCAGGTAGGCGAAGGAGAAGTGGATCAGCCGCACCTTGCCCATGAGGAAACTCTTGTAAGCTTCCCCAGTTGGCATCAGGACGGGACTGGCAACGTACAACCCAGTGCAAAACAGGAAGGCGATGGCAATCGCGTTGGCCCAATGCGTCATCCGGACCGGCAATTGCCAGACGTACTTGCGGCCAAATACTTCGTCGCCCGGCTCAATCCGCAACACCTTGTCGGTAGTGTCGGCCATGGGTTCCTCCTAAAGCACTTTCACTTCGGCCAGGCTTTCGCCGTTGGGGCCGAACAGGTGCGTGGCGCAGGCCAGGCACGGGTCGAAGGAGTGGATCGTCCGCAGGATCTCCAGCGGCTGTTTGGGGTCGTGAACCGGAGTGCCGAGCAAGGCCGATTCATAGGCGCCGATTTGTCCTTTATCGTCGCGCGGCGAAGCGTTCCAGGTGGTCGGCACTACGCACTGGTAGTTCTCGATTTTCTGGTCCTTGATGTGGATCCAATGCGCCAGCGCTCCACGCGGAGCTTCGGTGAATCCGACTCCATGACAATCGATCGGCCAAGTGGACGGCTCCCAATTCTGAGTATTTGCCGTGACCCAGTCACCAGCCTTCAGATTGGCCATCAGGTTGTTGAACTCGTCCATGAGCCAGTGCGCGGCCAGATGGCATTCGAGCCCGCGCGCCGCGATTCTGCCTAAGGTCGAGAACAACGCCTCGGCGGGCAGATTCAGCTTGGTCAGCGCCATGGTGACAACTTCCTTGAACTCCGGCCGGCCCGATGCATAGCCGACCAGCACTCGCGCCAGCGGACCGACTTCCATGGCGTTACCGTTCCAGCGTGGCGCCTTGACCCAGGAGTACGTCTTGTTTTCGTCCAGTTCCTTGTAGGGTGGCTGCGGTCCCGTGTACTTGGGTACGGTGATTCCGTCCGAGGGATGCAGTGCATCCACCCCCGCGGGATATTCGTACCAGGAATGGTTAACCTGTTCGCGGATCTGCTGCGGATCGGTCAAGCTCACTTCATGAATCTCGGCAAGGTTCTTGTTGAGAATAGCGCCACGCGGGAAGCGGAAGCTCTTCACATCGTCGATGCTGGTCTGCGGCATGGAGCCGTACACCAGGTAGTTGCCAAGACCGCCGCCAATCTTGGTCCATTCGGGATAGAACGAAGCGATAGCCAGCAGGTCGGGGACATAAACTTGATCGACAAAATCAATCGCCTGCTGAATCAAGGCCTGAACGAAGTTGAGCGACTCCATGTTGATGGCGCTCTGGCTCTGCAGATCGATGGCCAGAGCCATGCCGCCCACGACAAAGTTGGGGTGAGGATTCTTGCCGCCGAAGATGGTATGAATCTTGACCAGTTCCTTTTGCCAGGCAAGGGCTTCGAGATAATGGGCCACCCCCATGAGGTTGGCTTCCGGCGGCAATTTGTAAGCCGGATGGCCCCAATAGGCATTGGCGAAGATTCCCAACTGTCCTGACTCGGCAAACTTCTTGATGCGCTCCTGCACATCCCTGAAGTAAGTGACTGATGTCCGCGGATTCGTCGGGGAAACTTTCTGAGCGAGCGCGGAGGTGGCTGCGGGATCGGCCTTCAGCGCCGAGATGATGTCAACCCAGTCGAGCGCGCTAAGCTGGTAGAAGTGCACCACATGGTCCTGAACGTAAAGCGTCAGCTCCATGATGTTGCGAATGATCTCGGCGTTCATCGGGACCTTGATCCCGATGGCGTTTTCCACCGCGCGGATCGACGCCACCGCATGGATGGACGTGCAGACGCCGCAGATGCGCTCGGTGAAAGCCCAGGCATCACGCGGATCGCGTCCCTTGAGGATGACTTCAATGCCACGCCACATGGTTCCGCTGGACAGCGCGTTGTCGATGGTGTTGTTCGCGCCCAGAGTGGCTTCGATGCGAAGGTGCCCTTCGATGCGGGTGACTGGGTCAACTACGATTCTCTGTGCCACGGCTCAGCTCCTGGTTACTCTTTTGTGTTGTCCGACGAATCTGCTTTTCCCTTGGCAGCGTCAACGGTGCGGCGGCCGACATAGCTGACCAGGTGTGCACCGACGCCAATCGCGGTCGCTGCGGCCAGCGTCCCACCAATTTCATTTGCGTTGGCGTGGATGCCCGGGACCGGCACGTTGCTCAAACGCGAGTAGAACGGCCCGTTGTCCCAGAAACTCGGCTCGCTGCAACCGATGCAACCGTGACCGGACTGAATCGGGTAGGAAACGCCGTTGTTCCAACGCATCCAGGCGCAGGAGTTGTAGGTCTCGGGGCCCTTGCAGCCCATCTTATAGAGGCACCAGCCGCGCTTGGCGCCGTCGTCGTCCCAGCGCTCGACATACTGTCCGGCATCGAAGAACGCGCGACGGATGCAGTTGTCGTGCACGCGCTGCCCGTAAAACATCTTGGGGCGTCCAATGCGATCCAGTTCGGGCAGGCGGTCGAAGGTGAGCAGGTAGGTGAGCACTCCAGCCATCACATTGGGGATCGGTGGGCACCCGGGCACGTTGATGATCGCTTTGTGATCGATGGTCTGGCTGACCGGCTTGGCGCCCGTCGGATTGGGGCGGGCCGCCTGGACGCAGCCGTTGGAGGCGCATGAACCCCAGGCGATCACCGCCTTCGCATCGGCCGCGACCCGCTGCAACTGCGACAGGAATGTCTCTCCGCCAACGGTGCAATACACGCCTCCGTCTTTGGTGGGAGCGTTGCCCTCGACCGCCAGCAGGTACTGGCCCTTGTAGTCCTTCATGATCTTGCGCTGGACCTCTTCCACCTGCTCGCCGGCAGCAGCCATCAGGGTGTCGTCCACGTCGAGCGAAATCATGTTGAGGATGATGTCCTGCACTATGGGGTGCGAGGCGCGAATAAAAGACTCGCTGCAGCAGGTGCACTCCAATCCGTGCAGCCAGATCACCGGAATGCGAGGCTTGCTCTCCAGAGCCTGAACTACCTGCGGAACAAAAGCTGCACTGAGCCCCATCGCCGCCGTGGACTTGACGCAGAACTTCAGGAAATCCCGGCGCTCGATACCGTGCGCGCGAAGCACCTCATAGGTTGTTGGGAAGGAGCGATCGGGCAAGGAACACCTCCAGTGGAGTCGGAGATTTTAAAAGCCTCAAAACCGTTGCGGCATACCTTATCCGTCTCCGAACACCGTGGCTGTGACGGATAACCGTGATCAGTGTGACGTGGACAAAACGTTGATGTGGGGCATGAAGCACATCGTCCCCGGCCTGCTTATGCTTCAATCGAGCCGTGTCGGAATGAGGAACACTACGTACCCTCAGTTGAACCTTGACGGGCTTGAGCTATCCACAACAGCGTCCAGTTTCCTGCGGCGATAAGCGCAGTTCGACAACGTGGAGCAGGGTTGTTTAACCTGTCCGGCTCTGGTGGAATAGCAAAGGAGGCAGATTTGCCAGGCATCCCGTCACTGTTGTCTGAAATTCCCGATGAATTCAAACCGCTGGCGGCGCTTGGCATCGGCGCCTTCATCCTGGTATTCCTGGCGCTGTTTCACGGCGTCGGACTGCACCACATCCTGCGCATCACGCGGCGCAGTGAGCGGCGTCTGCTACTGGGCCGGCCCCATTTGATTCGGGCAGGATTCAATTTCGGCTGGTCGATCTTCCTGATGTTGTGGCTGCATATCGCGGAGATCCTGATCTGGGCTTTCACGCTCAACCACCTCGGCCTGATCGCGCGCGTGCACGATGCCATCTACTTCTGCGCCAATGCCTACACCACGCTGGGCTACGGGACCGTGGCGCTGGAGACGCAATGGCGGAATATCAGCCCAATCATCGCGATCTCAGGCCTGTTCACCTTCGCCTGGACCACCAGTACGCTGGTCGATGTGGTGCGAGGCCATGGTGTGTTGATCGAGCAGTTGGAAGATGAGCGGGCCAAACAACTTCAGTTGAGGGCGGACGCACGGAAAGCCGTGCGGGATACGGTCGCCGGCGAGAAGACAGCCGAGCATGCCGAGAAACTGCAGGCCAAGAAGCAGGACGCGGGACTCCCCGTCACGGAACGGTTTAGAGGGTGGAAACGAGAACGTGGACAAATCGAAGACCTGCGAGCGACGGAAAGAGCAGACGTCGAGAAGATCCTCAAGAAAGAGCACCGGGACGAAGACGCCCTGGGACCGGGATCGCCGCCAGACTCTGAGGGCAAGAAGCCGTAGGGCGACGTCTTTGCGCTTAAGATGATCAATATGGCGATCCAGACGGCCAACGAAAAACAACAAATGGAGGGAGCGTACGGGCGCTTTGTCGGTCGCTATCCCGAATATGCCGAGACCACAGCCATAGACCGATTGCGGTCAACCGACTATCGCCGGTTGGACGAACACGGACAGGTTTACCTCGACTACACGGGTGGATCTCTCTATGCGGAATCGCAACTGGAACAACATCTGGTTCTGTTGCGCTCCGGCGTATTTGGCAATCCGCACTCGACCAATCCGACGTCAACGGCGATGACCGAGCACTTGGAGCGCACGCGCCGATACGTGCTCAGCTATTTCGGGACCAGCGCGGAAGATTACGTTTTGGTCTTCACCCAAAATGCCTCCGGCGGGCTCAAGCTGATCGGCGAGTCGTTCCCGTTTACGTCCGGGAGCCGGCTGCTGCTGACTTTCGATAGCCATAATTCGGTGAACGGCATTCGCGAATTCGCGCGGGGCAAAGGCGCCTCCGTGGCCTACGCGCCACTGGTTGCTCCAACTTTGCGTCTCGACATGAATCAGCTAGACGCCCTCTTGGATCAGGCTGATCCGACCCACGAAAATCTGTTTGCCTATCCGGCGCAATCGAATTTCTCCGGCGTCAAGCATCCCTTCGAACTGGTCGAAAGAGCGCAATCAAAAGGTTGGCGAGTACTGCTGGACGCGGCGGCTTACGTGCCGACGAATTGTCTGGACTTGCAGACAGTACAACCAGATTTTGTGACGCTGTCGTTCTATAAGATGTTCGGTTATCCAACCGGCGTCGGCGCGTTGCTGATTCGGAGATCCACTTTTGCGAAGTTGAGAAGGCCGTGGTTCGCAGGTGGAACGGTGAACTTCGCGTCGGTTCAAGGCCGGGCCCACGTGCTCGCCCGGAGTGAAGCCGCTTTCGAAGATGGCACCCTGAATTACCTCTCCATCCCCGCTGTTGAAATCGGGCTGCGCCACATGGAGGCGATCGGCATGGAACGGATCACGCAGCGTGTCCGCTGCCTGACCGGATGGATGCTGGATGAGTTGTTAGCGCTGCGGCACAGCAACGGGCACGCCATGGTGCGCATTTACGGACCCACCACAACCGAAGCACGCGGCGGCACCGTGACGTTCAACCTCTACGATCCTCAAGGACATCTGCTGGACTATCGACGGGTCGAGGAACTGGCCGGCAACGAAGGAATCTCACTGCGCAGCGGATGCTTCTGCAATCCCGGCGTGGGAGAAATTGCCGAAGGCCTGACCGAAGACGATATGCAGGCGGCCTACGCGTTGGGTGACGAGGCCAATCTGGCGAGTTTCATGCAATTGATGGAAGACCGCGGGCACAAGAGCGCTGGAGCACTGCGCGCTTCAATTGGCTTGGTCAGCAACTTTGCCGATGTGTGGCGGTTCCTGCAATTCGTCGCCGGTCTGCGCGATCAGACGCCGCTTGCCATCGGAGCCGTCACCTTCGATATCGAGTCGTGCCGAATTATTCGCGACGGCAGCTAGCTTCCCGGAATCGCAGGCCCTGTCGCGTCGGCCAATTTCCTGCCGTGGTCCGGCGGTCACCGGACTTTGTGCCCTCAATCACTGATTGCTGAGGAGATGTGGGTGATACTGATTGGTTTCCCCGAGCTGCGGGAAGGGCGAAGACGTGCGGCATCGCGAATGCAGCCAGGGAGCCGGAAGGAATACTCATGGACACGAAATATCTGGGCATCAACAGCAAGCTAATTCATGCAGGGCACAAGGCGGATGCGAACGGTTCGGTCAATGTTCCTATCTATCAAACGTCCACGTTCGCTTTCCGGAATGCTGCGCATGGCGCGGCCCTGTTTGCTGGGGAAGAAGAGGGCTACATCTATACGCGCATCGGGAACCCCACCATTGGAGCATTGGAAGACAGCGTCGCCGAGCTAGAAGGCGGTTGCGGCGGAATCGCCACCAGTTCCGGCATGGGTGCCGTATGCACCGTATATCTGGCCCTGCTTGAGGCAGGCGCGCACGTCGTCAGTACCGCCTCCGTCTACGGTCCCAGCCGGGGATTGATGGAGAAAG
>OBLT010002516.1_pt1 | contig 11388 bp, 10 predicted proteins | sample 1518721 | NCBI WGS metagenome assembly OBLT01 (sample SAMEA3539307, study PRJEB22396) | soil metagenome | biome: tundra; feature: field; material: soil | place: USA | collected 2010-05 | depth 0.15 m | reverse complement strand
TTCGTTTCCTGCAGAGAGACAGCCGCGTCGTCAAGGCATTCTTCGTTGTCATCATCGGTATGGCCTCAGTGTCGATGGTGGTGTATCTGATCCCAGGTCTTACCGGGCAAGGCGCCACATCCGCCGATGTCTATGCCGTGATTTATCCCCATTGGTACAGCCGCTTTGTGTCCTCGGGCATGACGGTCAGCCAAGTCGAGGTTGACAAACTGGCACGGCAGCAGATGCAGCGCCAGCATTATCCTGACAGCCCGATGCTGTTGACCCTGTTTGAGCAGCGGGTCGGTCCGCAACTGGTCCAGAAGCAGATTCTGCTGGCGGAAGCGGAGAAGCTGGGGATCCAGGCTAACGACGATGATGTGCGCAACTTCCTGCACAAGGGGCAGTTTGGCGAGTTTCTTTATCCCAACGGCCAGTTCATTGGCACCGACAGATATTCCGCCTTCATCGCTAATCAGTTCAACATGTCCGTGTCGGAATTCGAGGACGAAATTCGACAGGACATCATTATCCAGAGGCTGCAATCGTTAATTACGGCCGGTGTGACCGTGGGCGACCAGGAAGTCCGCGACGATTATCGCAAGGGCAACATCAAGATCAAATTCGACTACGCCGTCATTTCCGCTGACGATCTGGGCAAGACCATCAATCCCTCCGACAGTGAGCTGCAGGCGTTTTTCAAGACGAATGCTGCACGCTATGCAAATGCAATTCCTGAAGAACGGCAGATCACGTACTTCGCCTTTACTCCTGATCAGGTGCCGGGCGGTGTTCCTCAGGTAACGCAGCAAGAGATTCAGCAGTACTTCAACGCGCACCAGAGCGATTACGAAGTTCCGGAGCAAGCGCGGTCGCGGCACATTCTTATTAAGGTGCCCGCTGGGGCGGACGCCAAGACGGATGCGGCCGCCAAAGCGAAGGCAGAAGGGATCTTGAAGCAGCTTCAGGGCGGGGCAAACTTTGCCGACCTGGCCAAGAAGAACTCTGACGACGGCAGCAAGGACCAGGGCGGTGAACTGGGCTTTTACCGCAAGGGTGCGACTGTGCCGGAGTTCGAGAAGGCTCTTTTCAGCCAGAAGATTGGCGACATCGAGATTGTCAAGAGCCAGTTCGGCTACCACATTCTGCAGGTGGAAGAGCGTCAGGCGGCGCACTCTGAGTCATTGAATGAGGTGTTGCCGACCATCCAAGCAACGCTGATTCGACAGAAGACCGCAGAGGCCGAAGCGAGCTATGCACAAGCTCTGACGTCGGAAGCGTCGAAGAACGGATTGGAAAAGACGGCGGCAGCCCACCATCTCCAGGTTGTAACCACCCCCATGGTCAGCAATGTTGGCGTGATTGCTTCGCTGCCTGACGGATCGCAAATGATCTCGAAAGCATTTCTGGCCAGGCAGGGCGACCCGCCACAGCCGGTATCAACCGGCGAGGGCTACGCAATCTTCCAGGTTACAGGAATCGCTGCTGCGCATGCTCCGAATTTTGGGGACTGGAAGAGCCACGTATTAGATGACTACCGCGACCAGCAGTTGCCAGTGTTGCTGGGCCAGAAGACTACAGAACTCGCGAACAAAGCCAAGGCAGAGAATGATCTGGCCAAGGCAGCGAAGGAAGTCGGCGCAACGGTTAAGACGAGTGACCTGGTGGGCGGCAGCGGGCAGGTGCCCGACCTGGGGCAGGTTGGACAAGTGGCGCCTCAACTGTTGGACTTGTCGGTTGGCAACATCAGTGGGCCGATCAATGCGCAGCGGACCGGGGTGGTGGCCAAGCTGGTGGACAAGCAGGAGCCGACAGCGGACGAGATCGCCAAGAACTTCGACCAGTACAAGGATCAGATTCTTGAAGAGCGCCGTCAAGAAGCCTTCAGCGTATTCATGAGCGGAGTGATGGACGACTACAAGAAGAACAAGCGGATCAAGACGAACGCAAAGGCTCAGCAAGGGCCACAGGTTCCTGGCGCTTAGCTGGGAAAGGTACAAGACAGAGCGAATGGAAGCCCGCATCCTGGTAAAAGATGCGGGCTTTTTCGCGATTGCGGCCGAATTGGCGAGCAAGGTTCGGCTTTCCATGCTGAGGCGGAGATAATGGAGCCATGGATTTTCAACGTTCGTCTGGAGTTCTGCTGCATTTGAGCTCGCTGCCTTCGTACGGAGGGATCGGCGACATGGGGCCAGCGGCCCACGAGTTTGTGACGTTTCTGGCCGAGGCAAAACAGCATATTTGGCAGGTTTTGCCGCTCTGTCCGACGGGATATGGCAACTCGCCATATGCGGGCTCGTCCGCCTTTGCAGGCAATCCTTACCTGATCAGCCTTGAATTCCTGTCAGATTGGGGATGGATTGAAGGTGAGCGGATCGCCGCGATGGCTGGCCGCGGCCTGCCCGTAGATTTCGACGATGTCGAAAGACGGAAACTGCCACTTCTTTACGAGGCAGCGGAGAGATTTCTCGACCGCGGAGCGCACGACCCGCAGCTTGCCGAACAGTGGGAAGAATTCGAGGAATATTGCCGGGCGGAGTCGGACTGGCTCGCTAACTATGCGATGTATGCAGTGTTGCGCCGCCAGTTCAATACCGGCGCATGGACGACATGGCCCGAACCTTTGCGACGCAGGGATCCGGAGGCTCTTGCGGAAGTTGCCGCGCAAAATGGAAAGGGTTTGGCAAAGGAACAGGTGCTGCAGTTTGCGTTTTCGAAACAATGGCGCAATCTCCGCGAGGCTGCAGCGCGCAACGAGATTCGGATTCTGGGCGATGTGGCAATCTTTGTGAATATGGATTCGGCCGATGTTTGGGTGAATCCTGATCTTTTCGAACTGGATGAAGAACTCAAGCCTGTTCGCATTGCCGGCGTTCCGCCCGACTATTTTTCTCCCACTGGCCAGCGGTGGGGCAATCCGCTGTATGGCTGGGACGTTCTGGAGGAGCAAGGATTTGGCTGGTGGGTGGCTCGGATTCGCCGCGCATGCCAGCTTTACGATATTGTGCGGCTGGATCACTTCCGCGGCTTCGAGGCTTACTGGGCGATCCCCGCGGAGGAGGAGACAGCAGTCAACGGCGAGTGGGTCAAGGCGCCGGGACTCGATCTATTCAGTGCGCTGGAGGCGGCTTTGGGACCGCTGCCGCTGGTGGCGGAGGACCTGGGTCTCATTACGCCAGAGGTTGACGCGCTGCGGTTGGAACTGGGCATGCCAGGGATGAAGGTGCTTCAATTCGGGTACAACAGCAAAGGGGCCCACATTCACTTGCCCCACCGGTTTACTCCCGGAACCGTGGCCTACACAGGGACACATGACAACGACACAACCCAGGGCTGGTGGGATGCCGCTGGCAAGATTGAGCAGAGCGCTGTGGAGGCTTATGTGGGACCGGTACACAGACACCCGGTTTGGCCGCTGATTCGAACGACGGTGGCTAGTGTGGCACAACTGGCGGTGGTTCCGGCGCAGGACCTTTTGGAATTGGGATCGGAGGCACGGATGAATACCCCGGCGGTGGCTTCGGGCAATTGGAGCTGGCGTGCGCCCGAAGGAAGCTGGAAGCCAGAGTTGGCGGCGCGGCTCGCAGGATTGGTGGAAGTGACGGATCGCGACAACGATCCGCTTGGTACAGCAAGCGAAGCGGACGAGGCCTAGCGGCCCTTCATGCCGGATCGTCGACTTCCCCAGGAAGTTGCCTGTTGGGGAAGTTGTAAACCTCAAGCATCCGTCGGATCAGCGCATGCGCTTCTGTTTCAGTGACTCCCCGGGCAAAACTGTGCTTCGTGCTGCCTGCTCGGAACTGGATGTAGCTCGTTTTCGGATCTATATATCCGCTCAGGGCCCAAAACTTGGTCGGTGGAATATATCGCAAGTTGCGGACGTTGTGTGTTGGAAAGCGAGTTGCCGCCACCTCGATGCCGATCACCCTGCGCTGAATCTTCATCTCGGATGAAACCAAGCTCAGGACGTTCTCGGCGGTGAATATCCAGATCATCCAGCAAAGGAAAAAGCAGGTTCCGACCGCGTAAACTCCCAATGCGATCAGTTGCAGGTTAAATTCAGTGATGTCGGGGTGAGGCGCTGCGAGGAGATGCCAGTAGTGGAAAGACGCAAAGACTAGCCAAATGATGACCAGCGGGCCATAAAGCGGGACCGTCAAACCCCGGGGGATAGGGATTGTGACGAGAATGCCCTGGGAGGTACGCTCCCACATGAGCCTGCCTTCGAGCCGTTCGAGCACAGTGCTCTCCTCTTCCATCCGAATATTACAGCGATTTGCCGGTTTGCGGCCAACGAAAATGGCTTACCAAAGTGTGCCCCACCGAGAGCCTGCGTCACGGGGCCAATCGTGACTCGTTTTGTTCCGCCGGCAAACCTTGCTATGCTGGCGGCACATGGAAACTGCGGCGATTCAAACCCATGGACTCACCAGGCGCTTCGGCGCACTGACCGCCGTGGAGGAGGTCACGCTAAGCGTGGCCCCGGGTCAGTTCTTCGGCTTTCTGGGGCCGAACGGGGCGGGCAAATCCACCACAATCAAGATGCTGACCGGGCTTCTGGAGCCGAGCGCAGGGACTATTGAGATTCTCGGCCAGCCGTTCGGAGCCGGGGCGCTGGAGTTGAAGCGGCAAATCGGCGTTGTACCGGAGGGGATGGCGCTGATGGGACGGCTTACCGCGCCAGAGTATCTTCGCTTCGTTGGCCGCATGTACGGGCTGGACATGGCTACCACAAATGAGCGGACTGACGAACTCCTAGAGTTCATGCAACTGGCCAATGAAAGCCGAAAGCTCATTACGGACTTCTCGCATGGAATGCAGAAGAAGCTGGCGATGGCCGCGGCAGTGATTCATGGGCCCAAGGTTCTTTTTCTGGACGAGCCATTCGAGGGTGTGGACGCGATTGCAGCGGGCATGTTGAAGGCCATGTTGCAGGGGATGATCAACCGCGGGGCAACCATCTTTCTTACTACCCATGTCCTGGAGATCGTGGAGCGGCTCTGCAGCCACGTTGCAATCATCTCGCAGGGACGTCTTGTGGCCAATGGTTCGATCGAGCAGTTGCGTGTGGGAGTTGAATCTACGCTGCCGGGTGCCGAGCAGGAACAACGGCTGACGCTGGAAGAGATCTTTCTGTCCATTGTGGGTGCGGGCGGACAGCAGGAGCCGGCGCAGGAGCTTTCATGGTTGGCGTAGATGGGCCTCCGATGAACGGTGTTGCTGGGGTTGGGGCCGGCGGAGGAATGCTTGGCGCGCAGGCGCGCGCGCAATATGCTGCGCTGGCCCGGCTGCGCTGGCATATGTTCATCAATGGATTGCGGGTAAAGAAAGGCGCGTTGGAACTGGGCGCGCGGACGATCTCGTTTGTGTTCTATGCCGCCGGGGGCTTGGCGCTTGGCTCAGGTGCTGGTGCGGCAGCATACTTCTTAACAGCATTTGGGCGATGGCGGTTCTTGCCGTTGCTGTTGTGGGCTGTTTTCTTTGTTTGGCAGATGATTCCGATCATGCTGGCTTCGTTTCAAGATCAATTCGATCTGGGTATTCTGCTGCGCTTTCCCTTGCGGTTCGGATCCTATTTCCTGCTCTACGTTGTCTTTGGGCTGCTTGACGTCTCTACGATTCTCGGTGGGCTGTGCTGTGCGGGGATATTTGTAGGGATCACGTTGGCGCAGCCGGGGTTGTTCCTATGGACAGCGCTGGAGCTAGGAGTGTTTGCAGCTTTCAACATCCTGCTGGTCAGGGCGATCTTTGCCTGGATTGACCGTTGGCTGGCGCAGCGGAAGACTCGGGAGATTCTGGGCGCCGTTTTCATGGTGTTGATTTTGAGCTTGCAACTGCTGAACCCTGCGCTACACAGGCAGAAGCACCAGGTTGTGGCAAATCCTCTGGGAAACGCGAATACGGAGGAGCAAAACAGGTTGCGGGCCCAGGAATTCCAGCGAACAAAGGCCCTCTTCAAAGATAGGTATGGGCCGTGGCTGGAAAGGGTGAATGCAGTGCAGCAGTGGCTGCCTCCCGGACTGGCAGCGCGTTCGCTGAGGCAGGCACACAGCCAGGAGCCAGGGTCCCGATCGGGATCGCTGGAATCGCTCGGTGTGCTTGGGCTGTTCGTGTTTGCCGCCGGAGGAGTGTTGGGGGCGCGCCTGAGGTCAGAGTATCGCGGCGAGAGTCTGGGAGTTGCTCCGAGCGTGCGGAGGGCTGCCGAAGTTCGGGCCAGAGAAGTGAAGAGTAGAGCAGGTAAAAGCATCGGTGGCAGGCTGCTGGATGGCTCGGGGCCGATTGCCGCAGTGATCGAAAAGGAAGTGCGCACCTTGTTGCGGACGCTGCCTCTGATTTATGCGATCGGCGCGCCTCTGATTCTGGTCCTGGTATTCTCTGGAGTCTTTATCAGGAGTGGGTCTCAGGGCAATGCATTCCCACTGGCGCTGCCGTTGTGCATGGTTTACGCCCAGCTGGGTTTTACGCGATTGTTTTACAACAGCCTGGGCGCCGAGGGAGCAGGGATTCAGTTGTACTTTCTTTCGCCAACGCCGATGCGGACCGTGCTGCTGGCCAAGAATCTTTTTCATTCCGCACTGTTTGGATTGACGCTTTTGGTTGCCGGCATCCTTACCGCTTTGCGGCTAGGCCAACCCGACCCCATGGTGGTGCTGGCTACGATTGCGTGGATTCTCTTTGCGCTTCCGTCAAACCTGGCAGCCGGCAATGTTTTTTCCCTCACCATGGCCTATCGTGTCAATCCTGGGCGGATTACGCGACAGGGCGGTTCGCAAGCGAATGCCCTTGGGGCTGTGCTTGTGCAGGTATTGGTGCTGGGAGTGGGAGCGGGGGTCTTTGGACTTTGCTGGTATTTGGACAAGATGTGGATGGCCGTCCCGATCTTTCTGGTGTTTGCCGGTGTTGCGGTTTATGTCTGGATGCGCGGGCTCGGGAATGCGGATCAATTGGCCAATAGGCGCAAGGATTCGTTGATGGCAACGCTCATGAAGGCGGGTTGAAAAGAGGTGGAAGTGGGAGTTTGTCCCGACTCCCTGTCTTCAAAAGGGTATGTCGTCGTCGGAGATTTCAGCTTGTTGGGCGTAGTCGTCGGGTGCACCCGCGGATGGGCGCTGGTCAAAGCTGGCCGCAGAACTTGAAGAACTCGATCCCCGACTGTAGCCACCTGCACCGCCGCCTGAGCCTTCCTCACGTCCAGAGAGCAAGGAAAGATCGTTGACGATGATCTCCGTCTTATATCGCTTGGCCTTGGTGTCCTTGTCTTCCCAACTGCTGGTCTGGAGTCTGCCCTCAACAAAGAGCTTTGATCCCTTTTTGACGTAATCACGAATGATTTCGGCGGTGCGATTGAAGGCAACAATGTTGTGCCATTCGGTGCGGTCCTGCCAGTTGCCTTGTGCGTCCTTCTGGCGGTCGCTTGTGGCTAGCGAAAAGGTGGCTACAAGTGTGCCGCCGGGGGTGGAACGCATTTCGGGGTCCTTGCCTACGTTGCCTAACAGGATGACTTTGTTGACGCTCTTTGCCATGTTGGTGCACTCCGGTAAGTGAAAAGAATAGCAGACGGCCCGATGGCAAGACGGCAGATTCTTATCCTCTTCTTGAGCCCCGGGGAGAGTCTTTACCAGCCGATTTGAGTCAAAATTGCGTCGCTTAAAGTTTAGGAGGGATCAATGCGCCTAAGCCGGTTTGCCTGTCATGTTTCCAGTTTCTCATTGATCACTATTTCGTCCAGTGCAATCTATGCTCAGGAACTTTCCGCGACGGCCCGCAGTGGGAGATGCACAGCTATTGTGCTTGGCGGAGCGACTGCCGCTGCGAATGATTGTGCAGAGGCGGATCCGCAGGGGCGCAGCCGGACGATTGAGCCCTATACCGCCAACCAGAAAACGACAACCATTCAAACTCTGGCCAACGGCACCACGATCACCCGTGAAACTAACTCCAGACAAGCTCGCGACTCAAGCGGCAGATCCTTTCGCGAGAATGCCATCGACTTCCCGATGGTCGATGGAGAAACTCACAAGCAGTCCATGTTCAACGTCTTCGATCCGGTGAATCGAATCACGATCAACTGGAGCTCGCAATCAAAGGAAGCAGTCGTGTTCCATATGGCTGATCCCACACAGATTCGACACGTTCAGCTCCCACCCTCACAGCCAATTCCCGTGCCTGTCCCTGTCACGGGCATTGTGGCCGCGGGAAGCAACGGCGGTCAGGTCCGTCCGACGCACGAAGACCTGGGCACAAGAACGATCAACGGCCTCGAGGCCAAGGGAACTCGAGTTACGACGACGTATCCGGTGGGCCGTGTTGGCAACGACCAACCGTTGACAGTGACTCATGAGACGCGGATGTCGACCGACCTGAGGATTCCTGTGCTCCAGATTGATAACGATCCGCGGACGGGCGTGCGAACGGTGGAGTTGACGGACATCGAACGTGGCGAGCCTGATTCATCCCTCTTCCAGCCTCCAGAGGGCTATACCGTCAGGGATCAGTATCCCAAACCAGCAGAATTGATCCGCAATCGGCCTATGCCTCGGCAAGCGAGATTATCCTACCCTCGCAATACGGCGGTTGCGGAACCACTTGGCCACGCCGAGCGACAGCAGAAGGCCGCCGAAAGGGATGCAGCCTAAAGCGATGATGAGTGCAAACCAGCCGGTGTTGGTTTTTGCGCCGGTAGGCGAAAAGCCGCCAAGCATGGTGATCAGCAGCAAGGCCGCCAAGATGCCCGAGCCCAGGATGATGGCGCCCCACTGCAGAAGCTGGCGGGTTCCGTCGTCTGGCTGTGTTGGACTTTGCGGAGAAGGCCGAGCTGGATTGACTTCGGGCATTTGAGCTCTAACCCTGCGCTAGGCGCAGCATGACGTAAGTGATTACGCCTGTAATCGATACGTACAGCCACAGGGGAAACGTCCATCGCGCGACCTTGCGGTGCTGGGGAATACGTCCGGACAGGGAAAAGAAGAACGTGACTAATACCAAGGGCAGCGCTACCACTGCCAGAATAATGTGGCTGGCGAGCAGCGGCAGGTAGACCGATCGGAAAGCCGCGTGGAGAGGATAGCGAACGTCGCCATGCAATGCGTGGTGAGCGATGTAGCTGACCAGAAACAAAGTTGAAAAAGCGAAAGCGGTGATCATGGCCGCGCGGTGGGGCCTGATGCGGCGGGCGCGAATGAAGTTGTAGCCAACCAGCAGAGCAGTGGCGCTGAGGCCGTTGAGCACCGCATTGAGAGCGGGCAGGAATGCAAATTGTGTGCTGGAAGCAGCGGCGGGATGGACGTAAATAAGCCAGAAAAGAAATGCAGAGGCTGCGGCGCTGATGGCCAGAATCGCCGCGATGGCGGGACCGGCGCCGGCGGGGTTCATGCCTGATTTGGGAGCGACGGAGATGGTCATGGTTGCGCTGTCCTTAGTGCTTTGCGGTGGCGCAGAGCATGAGCGTGGTGAAGAGGAGGGGCAGAAAGAGGACGCTGACCTTGAGCAGATCGCGGGCTAACATAAGGCTCTCGGTTTCAGAGGTAACGCGCAGGATGCGGGCGAAGCGAACGGTGTAGGCCAGATAGAGGATGGCCAATGCGATCGCCAGCACGAGATAGGTGACGCCGGCCATTCCGAGCCACCATGGCGCTATGCTCACGGGAACCATAATCACAGCGAAAAAGAGCGCTTGCGCGACGGTGGACCATCCATCCGGCTGGACGACGGGCAACATGCGGATTCCGGCCCGCGCGTAGTCATGACGATAGAGCCAGGCAATCGCATTGAAGTGAGGGAATTGCCAGACAAAGAGGATTGCGAATAGCGCCAGACCCTGCCACTCGATGCGTCCGCGGGCGGCGGTCCAGCCGAGCAGGGGGCCCATTGCGCCGGGGAATGCGCCAATGAAGGTGGCAATGGGCGTGAGGCGCTTGAGCGGAGTGTAAACGGCCACATAGGTGAAGGCCGTGAGCAGGGCGAGCGCCACTGTGAGCAGATTGGTGTGTAGAGCCAACCACACAGCTCCCAGGCCCAGTGCTCCCAGGCCGGCGATGATTCCCTGAGCAAGCGAGAAGCGGCCAGAAGCCAGGGGACGGTCTGCAGTGCGTAGCATCAGTGCGTCGGTTTTGCGCTCGAGGGCCTCATTGAGGGCGCCAGCTCCAGCGGAGACCAGGCCAATGCCGAGCAGCGTATCAAGCAGGCCGCGCTGGAGGCTGGAGATACCAGACATCATGGATCCGAGGTAAAAGCCGCCCCAGCCGGTGACAAGTACCAGGGTGACGACCTTGACCTTGAAGAGTTCGCGGAGGTCGTGGATGAGCATGGCGGTTGCGCCGGGCGTGGGGGCATGGATATGTGCCTGTATTTGACTGGCGCCGTTAGTGTAACTGTCAGCGGCGGGCACTGCAATATCCGTTGAAACCGTGGCCTGGGAGATGGGAGTCATGGGCAGGTATGAAGACCTCAAAGAAAGCGGACGGACGCGTGGCGGCCGGGAGCCTGTACTGATGATAGCAAGCTGGGTAGTCGCGGAGTGAGACGGTCGGGTAAGGATGGAGAGCAGGTGAGGATTTGCAACGGCTTGCAGAGAAGGCCGATCTGCCGGACCAATCAAACAGAATGGATGACAATGTTGCTCAATCCATTCACCAGCGAATCGTCATACTCGAAGGTAATTCTCTCTCGCCTTTTTCCGCCGGAATTTGGCGAGTGCGTGATGCTAGAAATGAAGCTGTTTTTCAATTCGATGGTGCGGACAGGGCCGGACGGTCCGCCGGTGCTGGGATTGGTGAAATTCACCACTGCCGAAGTGAATCGCTCGTGCGTGCTCAGGGCCTGGAAGAGCAGAGGCGATGCCGAATCAACTTCTCTGACGATCTGGATCGGGTTGTGCCTGCGTTTGCCCACGGCTTGGCCTGATCCTGGATCGAAGGGCGTTTCAACACCAAAATTGAATGATTGAATTTCTATTCCATCTATGGCCGATCCCTTCCTGCTTGGACCTTTGAATTTGCCCTGCGTTTGACCCTGGAGTGTCAGATAGGATTGCAATGCCATCGCTATCCCCCTGTTGAAATTCCAATCCTGCTCGATTGCCGGGGAAGGCACGCACGGGGAAAGGATTCCAGGCACTGGATGATAAGGCAATATGCAACCGAATGTCGGGACGCTTGAGTGGATCCGCCTGATTTGCACTTATCGACGGTTGGGCTGCAGTGCGGGCTCCTGGCCAAAAAATCCCAATTCAGCTGTGCCCCGGCTTGGCCAGGCGAACGGCCTTGAGGATTGCATCAGCGACTTGATCTGGCGTAAGGGCGTCGACGGGGATCGAAAAATGGGCAGTCCTATAGAGCGGCAGGCGGCGCTGGAGCTCGGAAGAGCGTCGTGTAGGGAAAGAGGGTAGATCTCGGCGGTCGCCGTATCATT
>OBLT010002514.1_pt1 | contig 11393 bp, 10 predicted proteins | sample 1518721 | NCBI WGS metagenome assembly OBLT01 (sample SAMEA3539307, study PRJEB22396) | soil metagenome | biome: tundra; feature: field; material: soil | place: USA | collected 2010-05 | depth 0.15 m | reverse complement strand
CGGCTTCGACTTCTGCCGGCATTCTGCCCTCCTTTTTCGCGAGGGCCTTCGTAATCTTGCTTCGTGCGTAATCTTGTTTCGCGGAGCCGTTCTCATTGTCAAGAAGAGCGGTTGAGAAGGGCGCCCCAACTTCTGCCGACCGTATCAGTTCACGAAACGGCGCATCCGGACGTTCATTACCATCCCCAGCGCCAAAAACATGAAAAGAACGGAAGACCCACCGTAACTCATGAGCGGCAGAGGTATTCCCGTGACTGGCATAAAGCCAACCACCATGCCGACGTTGACCAGAATGTGAAAGCTAAGCACAGCCACCACACCCATCACCAGAAACGCCCCAGCCCGGTCGGGCGCGGTTTGGGCATTCTGGGTCAACCGCATCAGCACTATGAAGTATAACAGCAGAACCGCTAGAGCTCCTACAAACCCGTGCTCTTCAGCAAATGCGGCAAAAATGAAGTCGGTTTGCGGCACCGGCAGAAACGCCAGATGCGTCTGCGATCCCTGACTGCTCCCCCATATCCCGCCCGACCCCACCGCAATCAGCGATTGATTTACCTGGTACCCGGAACCTTGCCGATCCGCATCCGGGTTGATAAAACTCGTCAACCGTTCCTTCTGATAGGGCTTCAGCACCTTGACCCACGCCACTGGAACCAGCAACCCCGCGATCATCAGCACGATCAGCGCCTGCTTCCAGCGCAGCCCGCCCAGAAACAACCCCATGATCGCCATGGGCAGATAAGTCAGCGCCGTACCCAAGTCCGGTTGCGCGAGCACCATCAGCATTGGAAAACCGACGATTGCCCCCGCCTTCAGAAAGTCCGGCCACGACAGTTCCCGCTCGTGCAAATCCGAAAAATACTTCGCTACCGCCAGAATCAGGATCAGCTTCACCCACTCCGACGGCTGAAAATGCGCGCCCCCCGGCATCTTGATCCAGCGCCGCGCACCCAGATATTTCTGCCCAAACAAAATCACCGAAATCAAAGACGCCAGCGATGCGATGTACATCCAGTGGATTTGTTCGAGCACGGCTTGATAGTTGAGCAGGCTCACCAGGAACATCGCGCCCACGCCCGCCAAAATCCAGTAGATTTGTTTGATGTGGGCTCCGGCAAATTTCGTGTGCTCGGTTGCACTGTGTATCTGCACCACGCCCAGCGCGCAGATCACCAGCACGAAGCCCATCAGGACCCAGTCGAAATCTCGGTAGGAAACGTAGCGCGACATCGATTCAGTCGCCCACCCCAGAACGCGTCGGAAAACTCAGGGCAAGAACTCGCTCGTTACGAATCACTGGCAGGGATTCGTCGGGCACGCCGGACTCACCGGCGCGCCGTTCTGTAACCAAATCCACACTCCAACCCCGGCCACGACGCCCAATCCGCCGACGATCGCCGCCGTCGAACTCATGACTCCTCCACCCGCCCCCACCGCTGCCCCCGCTGCGCGTTTTTTTCTCTTCTTTTTCTCCGTATCACTTGTGTCGTCGCGCGTGGTCTGCTGGCCCTGCGTCACGGTTGTCGTTCCCTTGTCATCTTGCACCGTCACGTCGCCCTTGTTGGCCGCGATTTGCACGCGCCCATCCACGTCGGTCACCTGAAACTCAGTCCACGAATTGGCAACTGGCTTCACCGTCACGTCGCCGGCGCGCGCCGCCAGTCCGCGCGATGTCGTCACGCGCACCGAGCCATGTTCAAGCTCTACTGCCAGACCCTCAAATTTCACCAGCGAGTCCGCCAGCACCATGACGTTCGATCCGTTCGATTGAATACTGGCGGTCGAGTCGGAACGCGTCTGCAACATATCTCCCGAGAACAGGGCTGCCGATTTCGGCACCACGCTCCCGTTCAACCAAGTTGCACCGCTCGTGTACAACATGGCCGACGCCGTCTCTCCCGCCAGCATCACTTGCGCCGGAAACAGGAACGCCAACAAACAGCACACCGCAGACCGAAGCTTTGACTGTGACATGGTTGACTGTGACATGGTTCGGATCACTCTCGCACCCGTGTGGATTATCCTAAGCCCGAAAAGGGTTGCCGGTCAATGCGCTTTGTCCGATTCCGTGCACGCCCTAGTCACTAGCGTATGCGCGGACATGCATACTCGAGTCGACTGGCCTGTCTTTCTTCGTTACGGAACGCACCCGACTCAACCAGTTGCTAGATCAAGCGAGACTTCCTGCCGCTGGGAGCGGTTCTCGGTAGAGGTGGGCAGTCCAGTTGGCCTCGCTAGAGCGATCTCCCACTCTGGGTCAATACACGTTGCCCCAAGAGCATCTCGCCCTCCCCCCCTTCGACATTCACATCGATCCAGCGGTTCGCCTCATGATGCCCGGAAATTTTCATCTTCTGGTAATTGTCCGTCAGCGCTTCGGAAAATTCCGCTCCGCCCGATTGCAGCGTGATCGCTTCGACCACCGTCCCCACCAGCGACTGCATGAACGCCGCTTTCTTCCTGGATGCAACCTCCCGCAGCAGGCGGTTCCGTTCTCGAGCCACTGCCACCGGAATCTGTCCCGGTTGCTCCGCCGCCGGCGTTCCCGGGCGCGCCGAATATGTGAACACGTGGAGATAGGTAAACGGCAGCTCTTCAATCATGCGTCGGGTTTCGTCGAACTCCGCTTCCGTCTCGCCCGGGAATCCCACCATCACGTCGGCGCCGATCGCCGCCGTTGGCATGGCCGCTCGAATCTTCAGGATCTTTTCCCGGTAATGCCACGGCCGGTACTTGCGATGCATGCGCCGCAACACCGCGTCGCTCCCGGACTGCATCGGCACGTGCGCATGCTTGGCGATCCGCCCATCGGCCGCTACCAGCCCAATCAGTTCGTCACTCCAATCCATGGGCTCGACCGAACTGATCCGCAATTTCTCAAGTGCAGTCTGATCGAGAATGGCGCGAATCAGATAGACCAGTCGTTGGTCGTTGGTCGTTGGTCGTTCGGGGTTCGACTCCGCCCGCTGGCTGGAATGCACGGAGCTGAAAGCTTGTTGCTCGCCAACGACTAACGACCGACGACCAACCACTGACAACTGAGAGCTGACAACTGGGAGCTGAGAGCTTTCCTCCAGATCACGCCCCCACCGCCCCAAATTGATCCCCGAAATCACCACCTCGCGATAGCCCGCCTCCACCAGTGTCCGTACTTCCGCGATGACAAGCTCCCTCGGCAGCGATCGGCTCTGTCCCCGAACATACGGAATCACGCAGAACGAACAGCGGTTGTCGCATCCATCCTGCACCTTCAGGTTCGGACGCGTCCGCTCGTTGGCCGCTTCGAATACCGGAGCCGCCAGCAGTTCGGTATGCGCAAAAATATCCCCCACAATCACATCAGCGGCTTGATCTCCGGACGATTGAGCTTTCGAAAGTTGCCCCAGCGGCACGAAACCGGAACTCGAAGAAGAAGGACCAGCAAAGGGAAAAGAAAAAGAGGAAGTTGCAATCTCCGCCGCCTGGTGCTTGTGCGAATTGCCCACGACCCACGTCACGCCCGGCAGCGCTGCCAGTTCTTCCGGCGCGCGCTGGGCATAGCAGCCGGTCACCAGAATGCGGCAATCCGGATTCACTCGCTGCAGTCGCCGTATCGACGCTCGTGCATCTTTATCCGCGCCCTCGGTTACTGTGCAGGTATTCAGCACAACAATTTCCGCGTCGCGAGCCGCCCCGGCGCGCTCCAGTCCGCGCTCCAGAAATTGCCGTTCCAATGCCGCCCCATCCGCTTGCGTAGCGCGGCAGCCAAAATTCTCTATGTAGAAGCGAGCCACGCTCCTATACTAAACGAGTGGAAGCTGCGGCTGAAGCTCACGCGATCGCCATTTGCGACATTGGGAAGATCGCTGCGAGCTGATGCCGCGGTGCACTGCATCTCCGACTTCCCCTTAGAGAGGTGCACATGAAACGCCGCATTCTTCTGGTCGACGACGATCTTGCCGTTCTTCTGACCCTCAAAGCTGTTCTTGAACTCCACGGATTTGAAGTCGAAGCCGCAGGCAGTTCCGTCGAGGCCTTTGCCCGCATGAAGTCCAGCGTTTACCACATGGTCATCAGCGACTTGTGCATGGAGACCGAAGAGGCCGGCCTGGAAGTCATCCGCACCGCGCGCCGCCAGGCTTACGATCCCGCGACCGCTTTACTCACCGCCTATCCACCATCCGGAAAACATTGGGACGAAAAACCGGGGGACGCAAGACATCGAGACGGAGAAGATTGGACCGGAGAAAACTCGGACTCTCTGTTCATCAAGCCACTCGGCACCGGTGATCTTCTGCGTCAGGTGGAAGCCCTGCTCGTCCGCCATGCCGACAGGCAACTTCGTCAGAAAAACTCCGCCTCTAACCCACAAGGAGCCACCCGCCATACAGGATGAGCATCCCGCTGGCCCCGCTTCATTCAACGGTCGTTCCCCTCAACGATCAAAAGAGAATCAGGCGCTGGCGACTTGCCGCCCTTGCTGAAAGCACTCGCGGCACAGCACCGGGCGTCCTTGCGTAGGCCGGAACGGAACCGTGGTCTCTTTCCCGCACTGCGAGCAGTTCGTCCGGGTCTCCGTCTTCGCGTAAGAATGCCCGCGCGACGGTCCGTGCGATGTGGCTCCAAGCACTGCTACTCGCTTACCCTTGCAGTTCTTGCAGCGTTTGGGCTCGTTCTTGAACTGCTTGTCATGGAAAAACAGCTGTTCACCCGCCGTGAACACGAATTCCGTGCCACAATCGATGCACTTTAATACCTTGTCCTGGTATTCCATTGAAGAGGCGCTCCCAGCGCGTCCCTGCTCTGCACGGGAGACCCGAATAGGGAAGGATCCGGTTCACATCGTGGGCAGGAGATTTACATCCCCCTCATGCTGACCCCTTGGATTCGGCCCGCCATACGGTGTGCGCCGCATGGTTACTGACTTACTAACGAAGACAACTTCCGGGGAAAATCGACTAGTCTTCGCTTCGAACCACTGTCGCTTCAGTTCATCTTCGTTCTGAACAGCTTCGAGTACGAGGAACGGGCCGTCCCACCAGCGAACGGCCCGTCTTTCGTTAGTCCTGTTCCTTACGTGCTTTCTTGCGGCTACGCTTGCGAGCCAGCGCTTCTTTTACTCGCTTCCTCTCGCCGGGCTTCAGGTAAAACGAGTGACGCTTTACTTCCTTGATAATGTCCTCGGTTTGTACCTTCCGCTTGAACCGCCGAAGCGCGTTTTCGAGGGACTCGCCCTCTTGAAGTCGAACTTCTGCCAACGGACTACACCCCCCCGCTCGTCCTAAGTGGACTCGTTAGTTATGGCAAGCATTGCCCTCTTAAGTCAAGTGGATTATGAAAGAATCTTCATCCCGCCTCAGAAATCCAGCCGCATCGACAATTGCATCTGTCGCGGAGCAAACGAAGTCGTCGGCTTCATGAAACTTGTAGGTTGCTGATAATAAGCCGGATAGTACGCAACTCCCGCTTGTTGCGTATACTTAACGAACTGGCCTGCCGAATTGTAGAAGCCATTGTCGGTCAATCCGTACATCTTATTGTCGCGGTTGAACAGATTGAACGACTCCGCATTCAACTCCAGATGATACCGCCCGCCCAGATTGATCTTTCTCCCCACCCTTAGGTCCATGCTCGCGTAATCCGGACCAAGCAGTGCATTGCGTCCGTACTTCGACAAGCGGTCATTGCTCGTGTTCCCGTCCTGATTCGGATCGCCCGACACCGTCGCGTTCACCGGCCGTCCGCTGCCATACGTCATGATCCCCGAAATTTTCCAGTGATTGAACATCGCCGCCAGAATTTTCGGTCCCGCTTCAAACGGATTCGGCTCCTCAATCACCGAAATCGTCAGCCGGTTCCGCTGATCCGTCACGCTTGGCCCCTTCTCACTCTTCGTTGAGTAAGAGTTCTGCACCGTTGCCGGAGCTCCCGCCACTAGCGCGTCCTGTCCGGTGTCGACCGCATGGGCCCACGTATACGCCAGCCGGAAGTACATCCCCTGTGACATCCGCTTGTGCAGCGACACCGTCATCCCGTGGTAGACGCTCGAGGCCGCACTCTCAAACTGGTCGATCGCCCCCAGTTGCGAGATCGGACGTGCCAATGGGTTAATACAAGGAGGAAATGGACAACTGATGCTGTCACTCGTCTGCCATGTCGCAAACGACGCCACACTATAAAACGCATTTTGAAAGGTATTGCCGGTTGAGTCGAAGATCGGATAACTGTAATAAGTCGGCGGCGGCAGATTTACGTCTCGCGCCCGGATCATGTCCACACCATGCACATACAAATAAGACACTGTCCCTGTGAACCCGTCCGCCAGTTCGCGCTCCAGACTCAAACTCCCCTGCTCCACACGCGGCGTCCTAAAGGCCGGTGCAAATGCCGAAATGTCGCTGGTCGCATACTGCTTCCACGCGTCGGGCAGCGTGCACGATACCGGGCCCCGCGGACAGTCCACCGCCGCATTCGGATACGCCGGAAACACCTGATGTTGGTAGTAGTCCGTATTGTCCAGGTAAAGGAAGCTGTTGCTCATCCCATTGTTATTCATCACAGACGATTGATAAATCTGCGGAATGCGAGTAAAGAAAAGCCCAAATCCCGCCCGCACCATCAGCGGCCGATCATCGCCCAGCGCATACCCAATGCCCACTCGCGGCGCAAAATTCGTCCCTCGCAACGGCATCTTCCCCGCCCCAGGCCATAGCGGATTGCTTACCAGCCCCGTCTTCGAAAACGTCTGCAGGTCGTAGCGCGCCCCCAAACTCAATGTGAAATGCGGCGTCAACCGCGCTGTGTCCTGCACAAACCCTGCGTAATCGTTGCTGTTCGGATGCGACACCGGATTCCCGAAATTCTGTATGTAATAGCGCGCCAAGTTGGCAGACGGTCCAGTCCAGCTCGCAGTCGTCCAATCCCAGCTGGGCATGATTGTGTGCGCCCACGCCCGCAGCGGCGTCAGCTTCAGACTTTCCGTGCCATTCTCAGGTACAAAACTGAACTTATCGACACGAATGTTGCTGAACAAATACTCGCCGCCATACAGTGACGGAAAGTAGTTGTAGTCCCAGGTCAACATCGTGTCGCCGCCGAACTTCCACTGGTTCCGCCCACGATTCCAGCTTAAAGTCTCCGCCAGGTGCAGCCGGTGTTCCCGCGTCTGCCGCGGCAATATCGACGATTGTCCAAAATCCTGCAGCCAACTGTAGATGCGGGTTCGCACTCCCGTCGAGTTGGCAAACGACTGCTGCAGGTCGCGCGAAAACTGCACCCGTAGATGGCTCGCCAGTCTCGGCGTAATGCCGCTCAGCAAACTTAGCGACGCGCTTTCCGTCTTTACATCCTCTTCCCCATTTCCGCTCATCGCATAATTTGTAACCGGACTCGCCGGATCGAGAAACACATTGTTCGTCCCGTAATACCGAGACAGGTTCAGCCGCGCTGAAAGCTGCTGATGCGGCGTCAACACCCGATCCAGCTTTATAAACCCCGTGTTCCCCAGCAACCTCGCGGGAAACGTCCCGCCCATGGTGGAAAGCCGCGCCGCCGCCGTCAACCCGGCTGCGTCAACGCAGGGCGGCCCACCCTGACTGGGAGGAGGACAGCCAGGCACAATTGCCTGATCACAGGCCGACCCACCCACACCGGAAGGGCATATCTCATAGTCCAGTGGCACGAACGCGCCTAACTGCGGCACCACCGTTGTGGCACCGTTTTCGAACTCCACCACCGCCGGCACATGAAAAATGTGCTGATCGTAATTCGCAAGAAAGAATGTCTTGTTACGCTGAATCGGACCTCCGATGGTTCCGCCAAACTGATTCCGCACATTGCTCGGATTGAAACCCACAAATGCCGGCGCCGCTCCCCCCAGCGAACTGTCGCGCAAATAGTAGAACGTGCTCCCGTGCCACTGGTTCGTACCCGATTTGGTTACCACATTCACCACCGCCCCCCAGCGCGACCCGACTCCGCCCCATAACCGCTCGACGACACGCGAAACTCCTGCACCACCTCGTTCGAAAACTGGTAAGGCGCGCGATACCGCCCCGACGCCTGCGCAAAGAACCCGTTATTGTTGTCCCCGCCATCCACCAAGAAACTCGTGTTGTATCCTCGAATCCCGCCATAAGAAAGATCCCCGTTCGATCCCGACGTCAACCCCCGCGGATCCTGCGTCACCCCCGGCATCAGCAACAACAGATCCGTGAACCGCCGCCCGTTCAGCGGCAGGTCCTTAACCGCCCGCTCATCCACCAGCGCCGACACCAAACTCGGATTCATCTCCAACATCCGGGGAGCCTCCGACACGGTGATCGTTTCCTTCGGCCCCGCCACCATCAGCTTGAAGGTCAACAGCGTCGCCGCTCCTATCTCCACCCGAACCGCTGGCGAAATCTGCGGCGACATGCCTTCCGCCTCCGCTCGCGCCGAATACTGCCCCGGCGGCAGCAGGTCCACCGCGAATCGTCCCGCTGAATCCGTGCCCGAGTGGTACCGAATCCCCGTCTCCACCCGGATGGCCACGATGTCTGCGTTCGTAATCACTGCTCCCTGGGCATCCAATACCACGCCCCGCAACGCGCCCGTAGACGCATCCTGCCCCCAAGCCACCGAAACAGTAATAATGAGTTGAAAGAGAAATACCCGGAAGACAACGACCGGAGAAACATTGCGAACCGCAGCCAGAAATGGCTCACCGCAGAAGCTCATACCAATCCCCTCATGTCTGAGACTTCAGAATCGGAGGGGATTCCAGAGGCCCTGCCTATCTATATACCAGAGTGTATCTGGCCAGGATGTGACGCACGTACCGGCAATATGTTCAGTTTTCTTGGTCGATGGTCGACAGTCGTTGATCGTCATTCTTTGGCCAGCATGTTTGCCAAAGGCCATCGACCGACGACCAATGGCCTTTTCCGTTCCGGCACCATAGGTAACCAGACAGGGACTCGACACGCCGACCGCATCGTCGGCGCCTTTCCCTCTCCATTCCCATCGCGTGTGCAATTGTTTTCACTTGGGCCTCCCCCTCACTACTGCAAACGATTGATAACTATGTGCAATCAATCTGGCCATGGTGTTGCATTTTAGGAATACATCGGGCGATCCCCTCACCGAAAAGTGAACCGTACAGAGTAAGTCGGAAAGTAACTTTAGTAACCAGAGGAGCTCGTCATGAAAAACCGCAAACGGAATCAGCAAGGCTTTTCGCTAATCGAGTTACTGGTCGTCGTCGCGATCATTCTGATCATCGCCGCCATCGCGATTCCGAACCTGCTGCAGGCGCGTGTCGCCGCCAACGAAGCCTCCGCCGTCGTTTCGCTGCGCACCATCGATACCGCGATGATCACGTATTACAGCAACTATCCGGGCGTCGGCTACGCGCCCACGCTCGCCGCTCTCGGCGGCAGCAATTGCGCTCCGCCCGACCAGACCAGCGCTTGCCTCATCGACACCTTGCTCGCCGCCGGCACCAAAAGCGGATACACCTTCAACGCCACCGGCAACGCCAACGTACCCGCCGACCAATACTTTGCCACCGGAGTGCCCAACTCGGGCGGCGGCAACCGCAGCTTCTGCTCCACTGAAGACACCGTAATCCACTTCGATCCGACCGGCGCCGCCATCCCCGACCACGATTCCTGCATCGCCCTGACTCAGCTCCAGTAGAAACCGCGTCCGCCTACTCCCAATATTGGATGTGGTGGCAAAACAAAGCGGGAAGCCAGTAGCTGCTTCCCGCCGCCACTACATCCAATCCTCCTACCTTAACTGCTCCCGATCTTGCCCACTCCCGATTTCACCAAATCCTGATTTCACCAAATCCTGATTTCACCAAATCCTGATTTCACCAAATCAATGTGCCGGGCCCGCCGCTGGAGCTGCCGCCGGGGCCGCCGGCTTCGCGCCAAAGTCCACTTTAGGCGTTGCCCGCGAAGCTTCCGATGCCTGGAAGTAAGCCGGGTTCTGCTTGTACCCCGCAAACCCCGCATACAAACTGTTCGGGAACTGCAGCACATAGGTGTTGTAATCCTGCAGCGTGTCGTTGTAGCGCTTCCGCTCGACGGCGATCCGGTTCTCCGTCCCCGCCAGTTCATCCTGCAAGCGCATGAAGTTTTCATTCGACTTCAACTGCGGATAATTTTCCACGATTACCAGCAGCCGCCCGATCGCGCCATCCAACTGTCCGTTCGCGGCAATTTTATCGGACGGTGTCTGCGCCGATAGCAAAGCCGATCGAGCCTTCGCGATGTCCCCAAACACAGTTACTTCCTGTTGCGCATATCCCTTCACCGTCTCCACCAGGTTCGGAATCAAATCCGCGCGCCGCTGCAGCACGATGTCCACCTGCGACCACGCCGCCTTCACCGCCTGATCCTTCGCCACCAGTTGATTACGCACGCCCACGTACTGTCCAAACAGCGCCAGCACGATCACCACCAGCACCGCCAGTACAATCAAGCTCTTGCTCATATCACTCTCCTGAATAGAAAATTAATCGCAAGTTTGCCGGTGGAGAGCCGCGCGTCCCCGCCCGGCCACGCCCGACTTTGACGGGCGAGACGCCCGTCGCTCCACCGTCGGACTCATCACGCCGCCGGATCCAGCATCTTGTCCACCGCCGCCGTCACCTGTTCCACCAAATTCAGATAGCGCGCAAACACCTCATCCACCTTCGCCGACTTCCGGTCTTTCTTACGCTCCCGAATATCAAACAGTTCGCCGAACACGCCGGCATCAATCCCCAGCTTACCCGCCAGCGCAGCCGCCGCTTCCCTCTTCGATCCCGCTCCCGCATCGCCCAGCGCAATCAGCGTATGACGAAAGAGCGTCCCAAAAGCCGGCAGCGACCGCAGCAACAGCTCCCACTTTGCCTCGTCGTTCCCTGAAACCATCAGCAAGCGCTGCCGCAACAGGATCGTCTTCTCCCGCAACTCATACTCCACCTGCGCCCGATGCAGCCGCAGCGGAATCTCCAAAGTCTTCAGAATGTCTTCTCCCCAAAGCACCCGATGATTCCGCCGCATGTCCAAAAATTCAATGGAGAATACATCCGCCGACCGCCGCATCTCCTCCGCGCCCATCAGCAGCGGCATTCGATGCTTCTTCTTCCCCCACCATTCGATCACGGGAGCGAGCGCCTCAATCGCCGCGAAAGAAGTCTCGCGCAGCACGCACAGCAGATTCACGTCCGAGTAACCGGCAACATAATCTCCCGACGCCACCGACCCATAAAGAATCGCCGCCAGCAGATTCGTTCCCGCCGCCGCCCGCATCCGCTCCACAAATTCGTCAAGCAGTTTTTCCGGAGCCATCATTCCCCTCTCACGCCTTCGCAGTTGGACCGACGGGCGTCTCGCCCGTCCAGCCGGGCGGGGACCCCCGGCTCTCCACTACCCACT
>OBLT010002508.1_pt1 | contig 11404 bp, 19 predicted proteins | sample 1518721 | NCBI WGS metagenome assembly OBLT01 (sample SAMEA3539307, study PRJEB22396) | soil metagenome | biome: tundra; feature: field; material: soil | place: USA | collected 2010-05 | depth 0.15 m | reverse complement strand
AGCCGCGACCGCGGTCACCTGGCTGGCGAATTCCTCCGACGTGACGGACTGCCACGCGCCACCGGCCTTCCGGCTGAACGCGGGGTGACCGGGATCGCGCGCAGCCCGCTCGAAGACGTCGTCGGCCGCGTTGATCCCAGCGGGCAGCCCACACTCCAGCGGGATCGGCCGCTCACGCGCCGGGATTTGTGCCACTCCTACAGCGTCATGTCCGGCATGGCCGCCCGCAGCGGGCGCATGTCACCTCTCCCGGGACGTTCGGCCCCAGCGCGGGCGGTTGCAGCGGTCGATGATGGTGGCAAGCCTCGCGCGGGAGGGCACATGGAGCAGCAGCCCTGGCCTGCGGGCCGGCCGCCCGGCTATCCGCGGGAATACGAGCGGCACGTAATGCTGCCCGGCGGGCGGTGGGTCCTCATCCGGCCGATCCTGCCCAGCGATGCACCGGAATTGGCCGAAGCGCTCAACACAGCCGATGCCGACACCCTGCGCCGCCGGTTCCTTGGCGGCCCGCCGAAAGTCACTCCCGCCCTGCTGGCGCACCTGACGAAAATGGACTACGTGCGGCGGTTCGCGCTGGTGGCCATCGACCCCGCCACCCACCATGGGGTCGCGATCGCCCAGTACGAACCGGCTGGCGACGGCGTGGCCGAAATCGCCGTCGTAGTCGCGCCCGCCTGGCGGCGCGCAGGCCTTGCAGGCCTGCTCGTCCTGCTTCTCGCCGAAGCCGCCGCCAGCCAGGGCATCCACACCTTCACAGCGTCCTACCTCGCCGAGAACCGACCCATCGCCGCCCTGCTCCGGAACGCCGACAAACTCAGCACCCAGCGGATCGAACAGGGCATCGCCGAATGCTCGGTCGCACTTAACCGAGACCATGCCGGTGCAGCTCACCCGTCTCGCACAAAACAGGCAGGTAGCGAACCCGCCGCGAGTTCCCGGTCCTCCAGGAAGGGCCGCCCCGCGGACCCAGTCTGCAGGCTATGCGCGGGCCAGGACGAGCACCAGCGACGATCTTCCCAAGAGCAGGCAGACTCGCCACGGGGTCCCTGAATGCCTGGCTAGACGGCGGAGCAAGCGGTTCGGTGAACCGCTGGCTCCGGCGTCCAGCTCCGCGCAGCGGCGGACAAGAAGGGTGCTGCTCAGCCCGGACAGCTTCTCGCGGAGCACCGGGTCGGCTCCGACGAGCACGGCCTTGAGCTGGTTGATCGCCTGGGTGCGTGCCTTGATGGCCGATGCCTTGGCCAGCTTGAACATCCGGATCATCTCGACCGGCCCGTCGCCGGCTTTCGCGGTTGCCGTGGCCTGGCCGGCGAGCACGGACCGGGCAGCGGACTCGGCGTCGAGGCATCGGTCTTGCCGCGCCGGCGGCGGGTGGCGCGGTCAGGCTGGCTGACCTCGACTACCGCGACGCCCTCGCTGCGCAGGTGCCGGGCCAGCGCGGCCCCGTACGACCCGGTGCACTCCACGCCAGCGCGCTGCAGCGGGCCGAGGCTCCGTGCCCAGCTCACCAGGTCCCGGTAGCCGGCGGCGGTCGCGGGGAACGTCCGTGCGGCCAGCAGTGCTCCCAGGGCGGTCACTACCGCCGCGGCATGCACCTCCTTGTGGGTATCCACGCCGAGGACGACTTGCCCGCCGGCGCTGCCGCTTTGGCCGGGCAACGCTGGAAGGGGCATGCTGGGCATGGTCATCTGTCTCCTGATCGCCACGGGAACGGTGGCCGTCGCCGGGCTGGCGCAGGCGGTCAGAACTGTGATGGTGCCCTGTTCACGGCAAGGCTCCTATCGGGACACGCCCGCCGGCCCGGCGGCAGCAAGCACCGCCCCAGGCTGGTGGCCGACAGATCTACGCCAGGGCACGCGACGGCCAGTTCTTGCGTGGGTCAGGCCACCAGCCGGGGCGGCACACCATGATGCTCACAGTTCTTGCGCAACCGCTCCACCACGATGGCTGGCCGCTGGAAACCCGGCACACCATCCACGAATCGATCATCGGTGAGGCCCGGCTCAGCTCCCAGAGACGTAGGTCCATTGGTCAGGCCCGCAGGGCCCCATTGGGTAGCCGCTGGCGGCGGCATACTGGGAATGAGGAGGAGTAATGATGACGACAATTGATCCTCTGCGGGCGTCACGTCGCCGCGGTGACGTCGCAGCCAACTTCGTCATTCGCGCCGCGGTTGCCGCGCCCTCGGTGCAGAACTCGCAGCCCTGGCACTTCTCCAGCCGTCCGGGTGCGATCAGGTTGCACGCGGATCCCCGCCGCGGGTTGCCGCAGGCCGACCCGGCAGGACGGGAGATGGTAATCAGCTGCAGGGCTGCGCTGTTCAACATCCGGCTTGCCATGCGGCATCTCGGATTCGCCGCCGGCGTGACGCTGCTGCCCGATCCGTCCTGCCCTGATCTGCTGGCCGAGGTCCGCTGGGGATCGTTCACGCCGCCCGCGCCGGGCGAGGAGGCGCTGTACCGGTCGATCCCACTGCGGCATACCCACCGCGGGCCCTTCACCGCGGGCCCTTCGCCGTTGAGGCGCCGCCCCCGCTCATCAGTGACCTGATCCGGGTCGCTCGTCAGGAGCAGGCCGAGCTGCGCGTCATCTATGACGCCAGCCGGCACCGCCCACTGGCCGGCCTGATCCAAGCGGCCGAGTTCACCCAGCGCACATGTCCGCGTCTGGCCGCTGAGCGTGTCCGCTGGGTCAGGCCTCCAGACGATCCGCGGCTCGGTGGCGTGCCGACCAGCGCCTACCCGGTGCAGCCGGACGGGCTGGAGTTCGCCACCCGCGACTTCGCGTGCGGTACCGGGTGGGGGCACGCGGTTGGCAGGCGGCCGGACAGCCTGCATGCCCTTGGCGTGGTCGCGCTGCTGAGCGTCCGAGAGGACCGGCGGCTGGGCTGGCTGCTCGCCGGGCAAGCCCTGCAGCGCTTGCTGCTGCATGCCACGGCCCACGGGGTCAGCGTCGCGTTCCATACCCAGCCCTTGGAGCTGCCAGGCACACGTGAGCGGATCCGTACCGAGTTCACCGGCGGCGCGTACCCGCAGATGCTGCTGCGCCTTGGTTGTGGCGGCCGCGCTGGTGCCACCCTGCGGCGCCCGGTCGCCGACACCCTCGCTGGGAGCCTGACTGCGCCCGGCTCGCTTCGTCATGCTGTGGGATATGCCTCACGATGACAGGGGCCGCGGACCGCGCTGCGACAGTTTACTGCCGGGTAACTTAGAAGGTATGACGCGAAGGGGAACGAGTGGCGTGACCCGGGTGCCGCACCGGCGGCACCCGGCCCGCCCGAGGGCCGATCAGGCACCCCTGGCCGAAGCGCGCCCGGCCCCAGCCCCCGCGGGTGATCTTCGCTCCCGGGGCCGCCCGGCCGGCAGCCGGGCGTTTCCCGGCGGTGCCGCCGGGGCCGCCTTGGTGGCACCGAAGCCACGGCTGCGCGGATGGATACATGCGGTCGCAGCGCCAATCGCGCTGGCCGCCGGCGTCGTCCTCGCGGTCCGCGCGCCGACAGCGGCCGCCGCGGTGGCGGCAGGCATCTTTGTGACCACCGCGATCGCGCTGTTCACCGTCAGCGCGATCTACCATCTGGGAGCGTGGTCACCGCCGGTGCGGGTGATCCTGCGCAGGATCGATCACGCCAACATCTTCTTCCTCATCGCCGGCACCTACACCCCGCTCGCCGTGCTGGCCCTGCACGGCGGCACCCGCCTCGCCATCCTCTGCGTCGCCTGGGGCGGCGCGACACTCGGAGTGGTATTCCGGGTGGCGTTGACCACCGTGCCGCGGTGGGTGTACGTCCCCGTGTACCTGGGCATCGGGTGGGCGGCGCTGTTCGTCTTGCCGCAGTTGCTGTCCGGCGCCGGGCTGGCTGCCCTGGTCTTTGTCGCGGTCGGCGGGGTGCTCTACACCCTGGGCGGCGTTGCCTACGGGCTCAAGCGACCGGACCCGTGGCCCCGGTGGTTCGGGTTCCATGAGGTCTTTCACGCTTGCACCGTCGCGGCGTTCGCCTGCCAGTACATCGCCGTCTCGCTGGTGGTCTACCGGGGAGCCTGACGCCGGGCATGACCAGAGCGACGAGGTCGCGTGCCGCCGCAGTTCCCGCAGCCGGGACCGAGGTCCCGGCTGCAGAGGGGACGTCGGCTCTGGGACCTGCCATCCCAGCGCTGGATCGTGAGGAGAGACTGGCAGGAAGCCAGGATGAGGCAGAGCGTGGGGCTGGGCAGGGTGGCAGGGATACCAGTCGGCATGCACTGGACGGTCGCGGTGATCCTGGTGATCATCGCCGAAATCCTCGGTGCCAGCGTGCTGCCCGCAGCCCTCCCGCATCAGCCGACGGTCGTGTACTGGGCCGCCGCGGCAGCCGCCGCGCTGGTCTTCGCGGGTTCACTGCTTGCCCACGAGCTGGCGCACTCGCTGGTGGCACAGCGTAACGGGGTGCGGGTGCGCTCGATCACGCTGTGGATGCTTGGCGGGGTGGCCGAACTGGCTGGCGAGCCGCCCAACGCGGTCGCCGACCTGCGGATCGCACTGGCCGGGCCAGCTGCCAGCCTGGCGCAGGCAGCCGTGTTCGGCGGCGTGGCGCTCGCCATCAGCTACAGCGGAGGGTCGGCTGTGGCGGTCGCCGCAGCGGGCTGGCTGGCGGTGATGAATGGCGCGCTCGCGGTGTTCAACATGCTGCCGGGAGCACCGCAGCACCGCTCGATGGTGGCCGGGTGCTGCGTGCGGTGCTCTGGCGGATCTACCAGGACCGCATGCGGGCGGCAGTGGCCGCGGCGCGGGCCGGCCGGTACCTCGGATTCGCCATCATCGCGGTCGGCCTGGCCGAACTGCTGGTGCGGGCAGTCTGGGCGGTCTCTGGCTGATGCTGATCGGCTGGTTCCTCACGAGCGCGGCCCGGGCCGAGGAGACCGCGACCGTGGCCAACTCGGCCCTGGCCGGGCTACGGGTAGCTGACGTGATGATCCTGGACCCGGACATCGGGCACGGCTGGAGTACGGTGCAGGATTTCATCGACCAGGTCGCCGCGCATTCCCGCCAGGGCGCGTTCCCCGTGGTCGGCTTCGGCGGCGAACTGGCCGGCGTTGTGGTCAGCGGACTGCTCGGCCGCATCCGGCTGGCAGACCGGCCGGTGCTGCGCCTTGACCAGTTCGCGCTCACCGTACCGTCCGGTTACCTGGCCACACTTGGCGATCCCGCCGGGCCGCTGCTCACCCGGCCGCCGATGGCCAGCGAGGTGGTTGCCGTCGTGCTCGCGCAGGGCCGGGTGGTCGGCCTCGTTACCGCCGGTGATCTCAGCCAGGCGGTGCGGCGATCCCGGCTGCGCGCTGGGCCCGGCGGATGGCCGGTCGGCGGGCCGACCGCCAGGGACTCTGCCGGGAAGTGACACCGGCCCGCACGACAGCACCGGTTCGCACGAGATCGGGGCGCTCGCAGCTCAGATCCGTGATCACCGGACGTGCTCGAGCCCGGGGAGCGTGTCACGGATCGGCAGGATCTTGCGCGCGTACAGTTCCGCGCTGGTCACCAGAGCCTTCGCGTCGCCCGGCCGGAGCCGTTCCCTGATGGGCTCCGGGCGGAAGGCCGGAAACAGCGGTGCGAACACGCTGGTGTTCTTGAGCGTGCCCAGCGCCGCGACGTACAGTTCCGGAACTCGGCTGAGCAGGGAGAATACGCGATCGCCCTGTCCGACGCCGAGTCCGGAAAGCATGTTCGCGAACCGGCTGGTCTGGTCGGCGAGGGCCGCGTAGGTCAGCTCGGTGACCCGGCCATCTTTGCCGATGCAGTGCAGGGCTGCGGCATCACGCCGGGGCCCGGCCGCGTGCCGGTCGACCGCCTCGTGCGCGATGTTGAGGCCTCGCCCGCCGGGAAGCCCGTCGAGTTGGCCGCGCGCCTGGGCCCAGGAGAACTCTCGCACCGCGACGTCGTAGTCCGCGAGGTTGAACCCGCCGTGCCCGTGGGCACGCTTCCGGATCGGTTCCCATTCCATCGCCGGACCTCCCGCCCACTGGGCCTTTCTCCGGTGTAGATCCGGCTCGAAGTGGCCGACAGAGCCGAAGGCCCCGCGCCGCGCCGCCGAAGGGTCAGCGCGGTCGAGGTCAGGGCCGGCTGAGGTGGCAGGGCGCGGAACCAGCTGGCCTGGGCGAAGCGGCCGAAGCGAGAGGCGCCTCCGCCGGGTAATAGCGTGCGTCACGGGCGGGACCGATCACCAACTGCGGCGAGCGAAATGGCGGACCGCTGAGCGGACCTTTGGCCCTGGTATCCGCAAGCAGATCATCCAAGCATGATCGTACGCGAGTGAGAGGAGGCAGGCGATGCAAGCGAAGGTGGGCGATGAACTGCAGGTCAGGGGACGCACTGTGGGTGACGGGAAGCGCGAAGGCGTAATCATCGAAATCCACGGAGAAGACGGTGCGCCACCGTACCTTGTGCGCTGGAAGAACGATCAAGAGAGCGTGTTCTTCCCTTCCGCCGACACGGTAGTCGAGCATCATCCCAGTAAAGGGGAACGCCAAGCTCGGGAGTAGCTAACTAGCGGAGTCCATGACGTCCTTGACACAGATAACCAGCCGAGCTGTCGAGCCGGCTGGTTACCCTTGGTGCAGGTCAGGCGACTCGGCGCAGGTGCTCGGTCTTCCCCAGGGTCGCGGCCTCGTCGGTGAACTTGCGGGACAGGCCACCGAAGAAAGCGAGAATCTCGTGCCAGAAGTAGGCCACGCCCGCGATGATCAGGCCGGTCAGCGTCACCCCGATCGCGCTGCCACGGATCATGATGCTCCACACGCTGAATAGATTCAGGTTAATAAGCCAGGCTGCCCTACTCCCAGGGCGACGAGCACGAATGTCCGAGCCTCGGCCGCCATTGAGATATAGCGACTCGCGATCCCGGGCACCGCTAGAACCGCCAAGCCGAGAAACGCCATTATGGCGAACACATACATCGGTCCGGGTGCGGCCCGTTTCATTAGGGGACGACTGCGATCGTGCGGGCCTGGTCCGCCTCGCGGAAGGCAGCCAGGGCTTGGCGGGAAGCGTGGTAATGGTGGCCGCACAGCCACAGATCCACCAGGTGCGGCCGACCGGACGCGGGCGGCATCACGACCTTGACCATGGGCCTGGCCAGGCAGCAGCAGGCCCGCGTCGGGACTGGCGGCATGGAGTGACCTGTGCGGCTGGTACTCCCTCGGTCCCGGGATGCTCACCGACCCCCAGCCCAGGATGCTCGGGGTCAGCGTCGAGGTCGTCGTCCGCCGCGGCTACCTCACCATCCGCGGGCAGATCCCGGTGCCTGCGGTGCGCAGGGGACTTCACCTCCAGCCTGACGGCGACGACCGCGACGCCTTCCGCGTCGACCTTCCCGGGTTCGGGTCGGGCACCTCACCAGTCGTATTCAGCCGCGAACCCGGCGGTGAAGTGACGGCCCTGCACCTCGGCGTCCAGCCGCTGTCCTTCCACAAGCGGCCCGGCGGGCAGAACCCGAGGCCGTGGGTCACCGGCGCGCTGGCGGCCGGCGCCATGGCACTCGCTGTGGGTCACCGGCGCCGAGCCGAGCATGCTCGCTGAGGTTCACAAGACGAGCCCCAGGGCACCTCACCGTCCCTGTGTGTCCCTGCCAGCACGCCGCAGTGCCAGGCACCGATGAGCGACCAGCGCGAAGAGCACTGAGATCGCGGGGAGGCAAGGCGAGCGGCATGGTCAAGGTTGAGAAGCGGGTAGTAGTCGAGTACGGAGTGGAGCTGGATGCTGTCTGGCTGCCGTTCGCCGTGCTAAGGCGGCTGAACGGGCACGGGCCGTGGACCCCGCCGTTCACCGAGGCGACGGCCGGTCAGGCCCGGGTGCTGGTGGCCCACGGGCTGGCTGAGCGCCACAACACCGGGCTGCGCCGTGGGGCCGGGCTGCGGAACTTCCTCGACGCGCTGCCGTTCGAGCCAACGGTCCCCTTCGGGAAGGTCCAAGCAGAGGGCAGCGGCTAACAGGCACTCGTCCGGGACGGCGACGACCGTCGGCCCGGCGGCTAGCACGTGACTGGCAGTTCGGGGCTGATTTTTTTCCGCAACGGAATCGGCAACGGCCGGTCCGCTCGGCCGACCCGGCCCGGGATCATGCCACAGGTCCGGTCATCTCCTACCTGCAGGCCAGCCCGCGGCCTAACCCGCCGGGCCAGTGGTGAGTACAACCGTCGCGGTGTGAGCCTGGCCGACTGGGTCTCCCAGCGGATGCTGGCTTTGTCGCCGGGGTGGTATGCCTCCAGCAGCGCCCCAGAAATCCGGTGGCGCCGATCACCTGGCTGGTGGTGCTGACCAGCCGCCCGCTCGAGTCTTCTGCCAGGCCGGGTCAGCCCGGTCGGCGACCGCGGACGGGCTCAGCGCGGTCTTGTGCGGTGTGGCCCAGGTGGCGTGCAGTCCCAGGCCGTGCCGACGGCAGCGGCCAGCGCGAGCGTCACGCCGCCCGCTGTGATCACCAGGCCGCGGCGGCGGGGCTGCCCGGCCGGGCCACCCGCCTGCTCAGCCCTCAGGTCACTGTCCGGGTCACCGGGGCCAGCCGGCCGCTTGGGCCGGTCCAGGGCGCTGGCGGCAGATCCTCTGCCGATCCGGCCGGGACGGGCGGGTCGTGGACGGTGCTCATGGGATCCGCCCCGTCCATGCGATCACGCTGCGTGCCCGACTGCCAGCCATCCGGGGCGGCCTGGCGAGTCGGGCACGCAGCCGATCGGGCCCTCGGCCCTGCGGCGATCGGCGTGCTACGTCGCCTTCGTGATGGCGATGCGCTGGCTCGCCGTCTTGGCTTCCGTTATAGGGGCGCTGATCTGGAGGATTCCCTTGTCGTAACGGGCCGTGACCTTGTCACCGTCCGCGTTGGCGGGCAGCGTGATCGACCGGGTGAGCGAGCCGTACCGGAACTCCGAGCGGTGCGGCTCCTCGTGCTCTTCGTGCCGTTCGGCGCGGATCGTTAGGATGCCGGCGTCCACCGTGACCTCGATGTCCTTATCGGGATCCACGCCCGGGAGTTCGGCGCGGACGATGTAGGTGTTGTCCTTGACATACTCCTCAGTCCGGAACGTCTGGCCGGACGTGAACGGCAGCAGCGTCGCCCACGGCGAGTCCAGCCAATCGAACAGCTCCGGGAAATGGGAAGGTGACTGCCTGCGTGCCAGCTTGGCCATCACAGCCTCCTAGAAGTTGTCGCTAGTTGCTCTTTTCTCATTACACGCCCGGGGCACAGACCGGGCTAGGGGCGGAACGCCCGGCGCCACAAGACCTCCGTCACCTCGCTGGGTAGTCCCAGGGATATCCCGCCCGGGCTGGTGCCGCTGGCCCCATGCCATGCCGACCTTTGGCCCTGGTCGTCTCAGCCGGATCGCGCGAGCATCTCCGCAGGCAGCACGTCAGCTGATTGAGGGCCTGGCAGAACTGGCCGTTGGGCCTCAAGGGAGGTGACCGCGATGGCTGACCTGGCGGTCAGGCTCGAAGCAGTTCCCGTGCAGAAGCCTGACGACATGAATGTGATCATCGGCCAGGCTCATTTCATCAAGACGGTAGAGGATCTGCACGAGGCGCTGGCCGGGGTGAGTTCCCGTCTCCGGTTCGGCCTCGCGTTCTGCGAGGCATCGGCCGCCCGGCTGGTGCGCAGGTCCGGGAACGACGACGAGCTCACCAGCCTCGCGGTGGTGAACGCCCGTGCGATTGGCGCCGGGCACTCGTTCGTGATCTTGCTCCGGGATGGCTTCCCGGTCAACGTGCTGAATCCGGTCAAATCCGTTCCGGAGGTGTGCACGGTCTTCTGTGCGACCGCCAACCCGGTTGACGTCCTGGTCGCCGTCACCAGCCGCGGCCGCGGAATCGTGGGAGTGATCGACGGCTCGCCCCCGGCCGGGGTCGAGACAGACGCCGACGCGGCCGACCGGCACCGCCTGCTGCGCGATATCGGCTACAAGTTGTGACTAGCCAGCAGCGCTGGCTTTATGGTGGGCAGGTTCCCGGCGCCACGGGACGTTGGCCTGCCGGGGCGAGACGATGGTCCCTGCGGGCTGTGGTGCCGACTAAGGCAGGCTGAAGCTGTAACAAGCCAGGACGAAGAAGGTCAAGATGACGCAGGGCACTGTGAAGTGGTTCAACGCCGAGAAGGGCTACGGCTTCATCGCTGTCGAGGGTGGCCCCGACGTGTTCGTGCACTTCAGCGCGATCGCGGGTAGTGGCTACCGCAGCCTGGAGGAAGGGCAGAAGGTCGAGCTCGACATCACGCAGGGCGCGAAAGGACCCCAGGCGGAGAACGTCAGGGTCATCGGCTGACACATCGGCAGCGGCCCGGGTCCCACCTGCAGTGGCGCGGCCCCGGGTTCCCGCGGGCGCGGGCCGTGCTCGGGAGACGGTGGGCCCGAGAGGAGCGTCAGCAGCAGGCCGCAGGCGTTAAGCGCCAAAGACGAGTGTCGGCAGCCTGCCGCCGGAGGCAAAGTCGGCGATAGCGAGCCTGGTGACGCCGAACCCGGTGGCGGCTAGGCCGGCCGCCAGGACGGCCGGCGACCAGGGCAGGCCGGGCCCAAGCCCGGTGGGTAGCACGCGCAGCAAGGGCCGGTGCAGCCGGAGCAGGCCGACGATGAGCGGAATCAGGATTGCGGTCAGCAGGGCTTCCCAGGTCGGCCGCAGTTCCCACCACTCGGCCGATCCGATCCACGGCTGGGGCATCACCCCGGTCGGGTAGAACGCGACTGCCGCGATGACCACTGGCACCATGTGCCACATGTAGACGAGCATGACCGCGGGGGTTAGCCGGGCGACCGGCCGCCACCAGCGGGGGCGGGACGAGTACCCGCGACACGGCGGCCGCGGCCGCCAGGACAAGCCCGATCTCGGCGGCAGCATAGGCCAGCAGCGCAATCGACGGCGGGGTAGTGTTGCCGACCCGCTCGCCCGCCCCGATCATGTCGGCCGGGAAGGGGCCCCATGCCACGAGGCCAGCAACGGCTGCGCCCCCGACGGCGGCGAACGCGTATGGGCGCCACCGCGGACGGGTCAGGGTGCCGTCCCGCCGGCGAACCCCCACTGGTACATCGAGCCCCACACATCGGAGATACGCGATTGAGGCAATCGAGGTCACCGCAGCAGAGCCGGAGCGGCCGCCTAAACCGCGGACCGCTTCTGTGGCGCAGGAAAACCTGGCACGGCGATGCAGTCCCCCGGTTACAAATGATCGCTCAACGCTATTGTCAGGTGGCTATTCTCGTGGCGTCGAAACGTCATAGCTCTAGTTGCCTCGGTCTGCCGCACCATTTCCGGCTGGGCCGCAGATGCCCGCTCAGTTTAGCGGACGCGGTATTCTGGAGGTAGAGAAGGAAAGGAGTATCACGATGTTGAAGCACCGCATTGCCGCACTGGCCGCGGTCGGCGTCGTGACGCTCGGCACCGTAACCGGCGCCAACGCC
>OBLT010002507.1_pt1 | contig 11407 bp, 4 predicted proteins | sample 1518721 | NCBI WGS metagenome assembly OBLT01 (sample SAMEA3539307, study PRJEB22396) | soil metagenome | biome: tundra; feature: field; material: soil | place: USA | collected 2010-05 | depth 0.15 m | reverse complement strand
AGGCCCGGCCGCGCCGGGCTCCGCCCCGCCGGCCAGCACCCCGCTCGCGTGACACGTCGCCTCCCGGCCGCCGGAGTCCTGGCCGGACTGCGGACGGGAGTAGACCGCCACGGCACGCCGCCCGTCGCCGTCCGCCTCCCCCACCGTGACCTGCACCTGCACAGCCCCGTCCTCGGTCAGCAGCAGCGGCGCCTCCAGCACCAGCTCCGCCACCACCGGCGCCCCCGCATGCTGCCCCGCGGCCAGCGCAAGCTCGGCCAGCGCCGCACCCGGCACCAGCACGCGGCCCAGCATCACGTGATCGGCCAGCCACGGCTGCCCGTCCACCGACAGCCGCCCGGTGAACACCCACTCGTCCCGGTTCCCCACCGGCACCACCGCCGCCAGCAGCGGATGCTCCATCCGCCCAAGCCCCGCCGCCACCGGATCACCGCCCGCGCCAGGCGCAAGCCAGAACCGCTCCCGCTGGAACGCGTACGTCGGCAGCGAAACCCGCCGCGCCCCGCTCCCGGCATAAAACGCCTGCCAGTCCACCCCGGCGCCGGCCACGTGCGCCTGCGCCAGCGACATCGCGAACCGCTCAGGGCCGCCCTCGTCGCGGCGCAGCGAGCCAACCACCGCGGCCCGGCCCGCGCCCTCGACCGAGGCGACGGTTTCCTGGACCGCCATGGCCAGCACCGGGTGCGGGGAGATCTCAATGAAGCAGTCCATCCCGTTCCCGGCCAGTGCCCGGATCGCTGGCTCGAAGCCGACCTGCCCGCGCAGGTTCCGGTACCAGTACCCGGCGTCCAGCCCGGCCGTGTCGGCGAACCGGCCCTCCGTCGCGGAGTAGAACGGGACCAGCGCCGAGCGCGGCGCGACCGGTGCGAGCGCTTCGAGCAGTTCCTCGCGGATGTCCTCCACCTGGGCCGAGTGCGAGGCGTAGTCCACCGGCACCCGCCGGGCCCGCACCCCGCCGGCCTCCCAGCCGGCCAGCAGCTCCTCCAGCGCCCCCGGATCCCCCGACACCACCACCGCCGCCGGGCTGTTGACCGCCGCCACCGACACCCGCCCGGCGTAGGGCTCGATCTGCTCCTCCACCCGGGCCGCGGGCAGCGCCACCGACACCATCGCCCCGCCCACCTCCCCATCCCCCTTCACGGCCAGCCGCTCGCCGACCAGCCGGCTGCGCAGCGCCACGATCCGGGCCGCGTCATCCAGGCACAGCCCGCCCGCCACGTAAGCCGCCGCGATCTCGCCCTGCGAGTGCCCCACCACCGCCGCCGGCTCCACCCCGTAAGACCGCCACAGCGCCGCCAGGCCCGCCATCACCGCGAACAGGGCCGGCTGCACCACATCCACCCGCTCAAGCGGCGGCGCCCCCGGCGCGCCGCGCAGCACGTCCTCCAGCCGCCAGTCCACGTACGCCGACAGCGCCTCGCCGCAGGCCCCGACCTCCCGCGCGAACACCGGCGACGACTCGAGCAGCCCCGCCGCCATCCCCGCCCACTGCGACCCCTGCCCGGGGAACACGAACACGACCTTCCCGCCGACCGCCTCCCCCTGCACCACCTCCGCGCCCGGATCGCCCGCCGACAGCGCCGCCAGCCCCGACAGCAGCCCGCCCCGGTCGGCGGCCGCCACCGCCGCGCGGTGCTCCAGGTGCGCCCGCGTCGTCGCCAGCGACAAGCCCGCATCCGCCAGCGACACCTCAGGCCGGGCAATCAAGAACCCCCGCAACCGGACAGCCTGCGCCCGCAGCGCCTCCTCACTCCGCGCCGACAACAGCACCGGCACCACCGGCAGCGGACGCGGCTCCCCATCCGGCTCTTGTTCCTCGGCGGGAGCCGCTTCCAGGATCAGGTGCGCGTTAGTGCCCGACACGCCGAACGAGGACACCCCGGCGCGGCGCGGATGGCCTGCGTCGGGCCACGGCTCGGCCTCGGCGAGCAGCTTGATCGCGCCCGCGTCCCAGTCCACGTGCGGCGAGGGAGCATCCACGTGCAGCGTCTTGGGCACCACCCCGTGCCGCATCGCCTGCACCATCTTGATCACCCCGGCCACCCCGGCGGCCGCCGAGGAATGACCGATGTTCGACTTGACCGACCCCAGCCGCAGCGGGCGGTCCTGCGGCCGGCCCTGCCCGTAGGTCGCCAGCAGCGCCTGCGCCTCGACCGGGTCGCCCAGCTTCGTCCCGGTGCCGTGCCCCTCGACCGCGTCGACATCGGCCGGGGACAGGCCCGCGCTGGCCAGCGCCGCCCGGATCACCCGCTGCTGCGACGCCCCGCTCGGCGCCGTCAGCCCGTTGGACGCCCCGTCGTGGTTCACCGCGCTGCCCCGCACCACCGCCAGCACCCGGTGCCCGCGACGCCGCGCGTCCGACAGCCGCTCCAGCACCACCAGGCCCATCCCGTCGGAGAACCCGGTCCCGTCCGCGGCCGCCGCATACGACTTGCACCGCCCGTCGGGCGCCAGCCCGCGCTGCCGGGAGAACTCCACCAGCAGGAACGGGCCCGCGATCACCGTCACCCCGCCCGCCAGCGCCAGCGAGCACTCCCCGCTCCGCAGCGCCTGCGCGGCCAGGTGCATCGCCATCAGCGACGACGAGCACGCCGTGTCCACCGACACCGCCGGGCCCTCAAGCCCCAGGCTGTACGCCACCCGACCCGACACCACACTCGTCGTGGTCCCGGTCAGCCGGAAACCCTCAAGCTCCGGCGTCATCGCCCCGCCGTAGTCCGACGCGATCGCACCGCAGAACACCCCGGTATCACTGCCTCGCAGCGAGGCCGGGTCGATCCCGGCGTCTTCCAGCGCCTCCCACGCCCCCTCCAGCAGCAGCCGCTGCTGCGGGTCCATGGCCAGCGCCTCCCGCGGGCCCACCCCGAAGAACCCCGCGTCGAAGTCCCCGGCCCCGGCCAGGAACCCGCCGCCGCGGGTGTACAGCGTCCCCGCCTGGTCCGGGTCCGGGTCATACAGCCGCTCCAGGTCCCAGCCCCGGTCCTCTGGCAGCCCCGACATCGCGTCACGGCCCGCGGCCACCAGCTCCCACAGGTCATCCGGCGAGGCCACCCCACCCGGATACCGGCAGCTCATGCCCACGATCGCCAACGGCTCGCCGGGCAGCCTGTTCGTCGCGGAGGCCGCTTTTTGCCTGGGCGCCGCGCGCTCTCCGGCGAGCCACGTAGCCGCGGACCTGATGTCGGGGTGGTTCCAGACGATGGTCGCCGGAACCGCACGGCCGAGCCAGTCGGAGAGCTGGCCGGCCATATCGACCGCGTGGAGCGAGCTGAGTCCGTACGAAGCGAACGGCTGGCCAGCCACAACAGACCCGATGCCACAGCCCGCGGCCTGCGCGATGAGCTGCCGCATGCGGTACTCGATCTCGGACGCGCCCCGCGCTGCCGAGGCCGGGCCGCCACCCGCCTCGGGTTTGCTGGCGGCGTCGGGCTGGGCAGCAGCCTCGGGCTGGGCGGGCGCCGTCTCCCCGAACCCGGCCGGTTCTGGATACTCGCCGGCCAGGAACCTGGCCCGGCACGCCTTGCGCTGGACCTTCCCGCTTGCGGTCGCCGGGATTCCGCCCGCCGGGGCCAGGACGAGCGAGGCTACCGAGAGGCCGTGCTTTTCTGAGATCCGCCGTCTGATCGCTGCCGCAAACCGGGCTTGCTCCTGCGGCGTGGTCTCCTGGCGTGGCAGCTCGTGGACGACGACGAGCTCGGCCCCGTGCTCGCCGTCAACTGCGAACGCCGCGCACCGGCAGTGCGCGACCGCCGGGTCGCTCCGGCTGCAGGTCGCCTCGATATCCTGCGGGTAGATGTTCCGCCCCGCGAAGATCATAAGATCGTCGGCCCGCCCGGTGACGTACAGCTCGCCGTCGATCAGGGCACCGAGGTCGCCCGTGCGCAAATAGTGCCGCCGCGACCGGCCTTGCTTGCGCTGGAAGGTAGCGGCCGTGGCCTCCGGGGCCCGGAAGTACCCGCCCGCGACGCTGGATCCGCGCACCCAGATCTCGCCCACCGTGCCGGGCGCCGCCTCGTCGTCGGCGGCCGGGTCCACGATCCGCACCTCCAGGCCGTACCCGGGGACCCCGCAACTGACCAGCGACTGCACGTCGGCGGCATCGGTGGGTGGCAGGATCTTGCCCTGTTCCAGCGCTGGCCTGGACACATGGCGAACGACCGGTACGCCGCTGCCGACCGGCTTGGCCGACACCAGCAGCGTGCTCTCAGCCAAGCCGTAGACCGGGGTAAAGCTGGCCTTGTCGAATCCGCACGAGGCGAAAGCGGCCGCGAACTGGTCCAGCACCTCGGCACGAACCGGCTCGGCTCCGTTGATCGCCACCTTCCAGGTGGACAGGTCGAGTCCGGACTTGGCTTCCTCGCCGACCCGGGCCGCGCACATGCCGTAGGCGAAGTCGGGTGCGGGACTGCAGAACCCGCCGTACCTGCTGATAACTTCCAGCCAGCGTCGCGGCGAGCCGATAAAAGCCGCTGGCGCCATGTGCACCGCGGGGGACATGGCGTACAGCGGCATGGTCACGCCGCCGCCCAGGCCCGCGTTGTGATAAAGCGGGGCCCAGTTCACAACCGGGGTATCCGGGCGGAGACCGAGCAGATCGTGCCCGGCCCGCCCGTTGGCCAGCACGTTGCCGTGGCTGACCATGACCCCCTTGGGCTGGGCCGTGGACCCCGAGGTGTACTGGAGGAAGGCGACCGACTCCGCCGTCGCGCCGGGCACGGTCCAGTCCTCGTCACCGTCGGCGCGCCCGCTGTCCTCAGCTGACAGCCAACGGGCGCGAGCCAGGACAGAGCCGCATCCGGCAGCCGCGTCCGCGTCCTGGCGAGCCGTGTCCCCGGTATCGGAGAGCACGATCGTCGCGCCGCAGTCGCGTGCAATCGCATCGAGCCGCTCATAGCTCCGCGTGGGGCCTGGCGGGAACGCGAGCACCGCGATCATGCCGGCGTACAAGCAGCCGTAAAAGTGAACGATGTACGGCAGGCCGGGCGAGCACAGGACCATGACGCGGTCTCCGCGGGTACCGACCGCTGCCATCGCCGCGGCCGCGGCCCGAGCTCCCCGGTCCAGGTCGCCGTAGGAGATCTCGGAGACCACCGGATCGTCAGCCTCCCCGTAATCCAGGAAACGGTAGGCAACGCGATCGGGATCGTGCTCTGCGCGGTAGCGGAGAAGTTCGTTAACAGTCCGAGGTCGCCACCGAGCGCTCACAGACATCACAACCCTCATATGTGCCAGTCGGAGTACTGACGCCGCAAACTAGCCCTGCATTAAAGTAGTGCCTGAAGTCCACTGCAATCAGTATCTGCCGGCCTGTTCCAGGGAATTTCTAGTCTTCGCGACTCTAAGGAATTCCCGTGTCTTCGACGAGAACACTCGCTAGCGCAGGGGGCGTTCCTGACTCCCTATTTAAGCAGTAGTTACCGGCATTAAAAGAGCCATCTGCTTTAGGGCATGTGAACGGCTGAAGAGGGTTCCCGGCCGGGGCGCAGGGTCACGTAGCTGACCACCACGCCTAGCCCGAGCAGGCCGATCGTCACCCACACACCGCTGTGGTAGCCATCGACGAAGGCCTGTGCTTGTGACGACCCGGCCCGCAGCGCAGCGCCCTCGCTGGACCGCAGCACCGCGCCGATCACCGTAATGCCGAGCAGTCCGGCCAGCTCGCGGGAGTCGTTGAGCAACGCCGAGGCGATTCCGGCGCGCGCTTCCGGGGTGGCTGCCAGCACCGCGTTGGTCAGCGGCACGTTGCTCAGGCCCACGCCGGCGCCGAGCAGCAGGACGACGGGCAGCAGCGAAACGAAGCTCGCGTGCTGGCCTTGGAGGAGGAGCAGGATCGCACCGGCCATCATTATCGCCAAGCCGAGCGCGACCGTGCGGTAGCCGCCGATCAAGCGTTCCACCGGCGTGGAGGCGCCCGCGAACGCGGCCAGCATGATAGCCATCGGGACGAACAACAAGCCTGCCTTGGTCGGGGAGAAGCCGATAACCTCCTGCAGCCATATCGCGGTGAAGAAGTAGAGGCCGAGCATGCCGAACGCCCAGATCATCTGGGTGCCGGTGCCGCCGCTGAACTGGCGACTGCGGAACATCTTCAGGTCCACCATGGGCTCCGCGGTACGTGCCTCGATCACGATGAAGATCGCGGCGGCGGCCGCGGCGAGGGCGAAGGCCGCGATGATCGGCGACGAGGTCCAGCCTTTGTCGTTGCCCTCGATCAGCGCGTAGGTGAGCGCGAACAGGGAAACCGCGGACGTGATCAGGCCGGCGACGTCCAGGCTCCGGCTCGCGGAGGGCGCCTTGGATTCGCGTACCGCCCAGGCGGCGAGCACGAGCGTGACCACGCCGACCGGGACGTTGATCAGGAAGATCCAGCCCCAGCGGATGTTCTGGCTGATCAGGCCGGCGGCTACCGGGCCGATCGCCATGCCCATGGCGCCGATCGCGGTCCAGATGCCGATCGCGGCGGCGCGTTCCTTGATGTCGGTGAAGGTGGCCATGATGATGGCCAGGGTGGCCGGCGTCATCACGGCCGCGCCGATACCTTGCACGGCCCGGCTCGCGACAAGCTCGCCGCCGCTGCCGGCCAGGCCCGCGGCCAGCGAGGACGCCGTGAAGATGGCCATGCCTATCATGAACAGCCGACGGCGGCCGTAAGCGTCGGCGAGGCGCCCGCCGGCCAGGAGCAGGCCGGCCAGGGTGAGCAGGTAGCTGCTGACAATCCATTCCAGTCCCGACACGGACAGGTGCAGGCTGCGCTGGATCGTGGGGATCGCGATGCTGACGATATTGAGGTCCAGGTAGCTCATGAACGTCGCCAGGCTTACCGCGACCACGGCCCACCATCGGCGCGGGTCCGCGGCGTCGTCGAGTGCGTGCATACCTGTTGCCTGTCCGCTTGCCGACTCTGTGCTTGATGACACAGGACCCGTCCCTTCGCTGTCCGGTGCTTGATCGTTGCTGTGCGGTGTTCGGCCTATTTATCTAATTCACAGATTAGTGTCACAATAGTCTCCGCAGACTTGTAGATTTATTACACTGGCAGCCCGCCCACGACGGCCAGCGCATGCCGAACGACGTGCGGAAGATCCCCGAATGCCTCGGCCACGGCCACCTGGGGCGGCAGGGTATCCCCGACCACCGCGACTCGCCTTCGGCCACCGGCCGGATCTGCCGCGGGACGCCGGGACCGACGCCGCGGCGCCATTCTCGCGGATCGCTGAGAGCAAGGAGCCTCGGCAGCGCGGCCGCCCTCATGGGTCTGCGGTAGGCCGGAGCGGTGAACCAATGCCCGTTCGGCCCGAAAACGAATTAACCAGGGTGATGAATTCCGCTGGCTGCTCAGCAAAGCAAAGGCGGGAGGCGTTCTCGATGAGAGCGAGCTGCGAGCCGGGATGCGATGATACACCATGCTAGCCTAAAGGTCCGCGGGCCGAGATCTCCTTAGTGCCGATATCCGCCGAGGAATACTGGCAGAATCCTTAAAATCTTCAGTTTCCTTGACACGGGCACCGTACTGCGCGAGCAGGACTCCGGCGTGTTCCGGACTTACCCGGTTCGGCCTACTCCGCGGCGGAGCTGAAGGAGGTGCGGGACCTGATCCGGTACCGGATCAAGAAGGTCCAGGCCCGCACCTCCGAGATCCGCGGCTGGATAAGGCGCTGGAGTCGGCCGGCATCAATCTCGGCTCGATCGCCTCCAGCAGGACGACAGGAATCACGCGTGTGGTGTGCCGCTGGAGCACGTCGTATCGACCCAGCGCGCCGGGGTGGATGATCGGAGCGAGACCCTTGTTGTTGCGGTTGGCGCGCGGCCACAACTCTTGGCGCTCCTCAGCCGAGGCCACAGAGGCTCGCGCTGAGAATTTATTCCGGCCTATTTGGATCGCTACGACGGGATTCGCTTGCAGATTCAGCAGCCAGGACGGCGGACGATCACTCCCTCCGTTGGAGGCCACCACGACCAGCCGTTCGCCATCCTTGAGGTAGCCAACGGCGACGGTACGCGGTTCACCGCTTCTTCGCCCTGTGGTCGTCAGGAGCAACGTCGGGCTGCCGCCGCCGCGCCGCGAGCCGATGAGTCCTCCCGAGTGAAGGTAGACGAACTTATGGAGCTTGAGATAGGGGAATATCACCATTCCCGAAGGGGTGTAGCGCACGAGCCTCACTCTCTCTTTGCCAATTCCGGCGGCTGCCATGATGATCGCGTCGCGAACGCCGTCGCCGGCGATTACCTTCGCCAACCGTGGCGACCACAATCGGCGCGCCGTGCTCGGCCCGGATGTCTGCGCACAGCAGCGAGCCGGGCTCCCGCCGCGGTGGCGCCCACCTACATTCGTGTCTCACATCCCCGCAACTGAGTCACTCGACGAAGTCTGTGATTACCCGTGGTGGCCAGCTGCCGACGCTGAACAACCCAGCCGAATACGCCTTGGATATCCATCTCAGTGTTCGCAGTTTGCCTCGCCGACATGGGTGATGCCTCCCGCCAAGGTCGGGCCTATCCCCCGACGTTCGATCCGATTGCCAGGCTAAGAGAAGGCGAACATGGGTTTCCCTAGAAAGGGCCCGCGGGTCACCCCCGGCAGCAACAGCACAGCGCCCAGCCACCCACGGCAGGGCACGATCAGCAGCCAGGCACGAGACAGCCATCCGCCAGCGGCTGGCCTCCTCCGTCCGGGCCGTTACCGGGGTTCCCGGGCCAAGGCCCCTTCCTGCAGCTGGATCACCACAGCATGCAGATGACTTCCGGCGGTATGGCGCAGCCAGGGCCCAGGTAGTCCGGCCGGCCGTCTCATCAGCTACGCACCACGACCTTGATCCCGGCCCCGGGCGCACCTCCAGCAACAGGGCGTCCCGCAAAGTCTTTTCGACTGGTCATGAGGGGTTGCTGAGCCTGCTCATGCACCCCGAATGGATCGGCGGCGAACGGGTCGTCGAGGAGCTCCTGCAAGATAAAGCACGACACCGCCCTGTTCCTCGCCATCCTCGGGCTCAGCAACCGGGCCATTCGGCCAGCAGCCAGCAATCCGGGAGGCTGCCATCATCAGCGTGGGGGATGTCCCGATTGGCGGGGCGAACCCGGATGGCCAGGAAGTGGCATGCTCACCCACCAGGTGCACGCTCACCCCGATCTGGCAGTTGCCGACCTTGCCCAGCGTCCCGGAGTACTGCCGGGCCACGCACAGCGACGCGCTCCCGTCCTTAAGAAACCCGGTGTCATCCACCACCAGCGCCTCCACCGGCCGACTGGACGCGAACGACCGCGCTACATTCCGCCGCACCGCCACATAATCCCAGGTCGATGACGTGATGAACTGCTGCAGCCGCTGATGATCGACGCCCAGCCGCTCCGCCATCGGCTGCATCGACTTACGCCGCCCGTCAGTCAGCAGGCCCGCACATACAACTCCCCAGCCGCCCGCTGGCCGCTGCGCGCCAGCCCGCCCAGCATCCCGCCAGTGAACTCCAGCAGCCGGGGCCCGACCTCCGCGATCTGCTCAGGGGTCATCCCGGGGTCATCCCGGCATGACAATACGAGGAACCGCGTAACCGCGGAAGAGGCATCTGCATACTTAACAAAGTACTACTAGCCAGGTAGCCTGGTTGCCACGTAAAGCTTGTAGAATGCCATCGACCTGACACGAACCTCACGCGGCTCATTGAATCCGGCATCGCCGAACCATCGGCTCAGCTCGGCGGCTTCATGGGTGCCCCCACCGGACTCCATGTAGAAGAACAGGGCGACGCCGGCGTGATTCATGGCTTTTCCCGGCGGATTGCTGAATACGGACAGGACGGCGAGGATGCCGCCTGGGCGAAGCGCGTCGTGCAGCCGCTTGATCAGGCCTGCGGCCTGCTCTTCAGTGAGGTGGTGGATCAGGTTGAAGCACAGCACGACGTCGTGGGGACCGCCGAGGTCGCTGGTAAGCGCGTCGCCCTCGACGTAGGTGACCCGGTCCGACATCCCGGCCGCCGCGATGATCTCCCGGCCGATCGCCGCGCTAGCGGGCAGGTCGAGCACTGTGGCATGCAGCCCGGGGTGACGGCGGCACAACTCGGCCGAGTACCACCCGTGGCCGCCCGCGACGTCGAGCAATGACCGGGCCCCGGCCGGGAGTTTCAGCCGCCTGGACAGTTCGGGCGCATTCAACCGCGCACTGTCCAGCTGGCCGTTGATGTAGCGGCGCCAGTATGGATCCTCGGGGGCCCTGCCGTGTATGTCGATCCGTTGCCCGGTCCTGATCACCCCCTCCAATTGGCTCCACTCATCCCAGAAGTCCCCGCCGGAGTCCAGGAAGTTGATGATTGACGTCGGGGCCGCGGGGTCGAGCCACTTACGGGAATGGCGCCTGAATTCGTAACCGCCAGCACGCAGCCGCAGGTACCCCATATCAGTGAGGGTGTTGAGAAGCAGGCCGACCGGCTCGGGTACCAGCTTGCACCTGGCCGCGAGCTCCTCCCGCGTCGCCGGGCCCTTCGCCAGCTCGGCCAGCACGCCAAGCCGGGCCGCCGTGATCAGCACGCGGCTGAACCCCATGCCCCAGTGCAGATCAATGATGGGTCGGGGCGCCAGGTTCAGGCGCAGCGCCAGCCGTTCCATCAGGTTGTCACCACGGGCTGCGAGTCTCACTATGCCTCCCTGAATCTTAGATGCGTCGGTCGGAGTATGGATAAAGAATGACGTATAACGCACCCGCCGAGCCAGTGATCCGGCCGAAGACGCGGGTTTTCCCTAGGGCTCCGGCGTGTTCCGTGAATGTCTGCAGGAGAAGGTCGTGCTACTCCGCGATTCTGGTCGCTCCGCACCAGCGGAAGACCGGAAGCTTCTCCCCGTCCACGAGGGATGTCTCCCCGCTGGGACGGAAGTGCTCGTAACCGGCGCCGAATGCTATTTTCACCTTGTCGGCCAGATCTGCGACCTCAAGGATACGCACAGTTTCTGGAAGGGACTCCGGACCACCGACGAGGACAACTTTTGAATTGATAATTTCAGCCATCCTTTCTTCGGAAGCAGGAGAATGAATTTGGCCGCTAAGCAGGTACCATCATCATGCATAGGCCCCTAGCCCGGGTCAATAAATCTGACCACGATTGATGGCTGAAGCGCAGAAGACTAGCACTTTGCCTAGCCCTGATCTTTCATCCGGGTTGATGGCTGGCGCCGAGCGGCAGCTGGCCCCGTTTGCGGTCGCGATTTTAGCGTCGGGATATGACAATGGCCCGGCTGCCGGGCCGGGTGGCCGGGGGTTCCACAGGCCCCGGGGGTTCTCCTTCCTTGATCGCAGGGACGGTTCTCGCTGGTCAGGGTGCTTGCGGGAGCGCGTCGATCCGCTGCCACGCGGCCGTGATCGCATCAGCCCACGGCCAGGTCGCCTGGATTTTCAGGCGCCGTTTCCGCCCGCCGCGGACCA
>OBLT010002503.1_pt1 | contig 11412 bp, 7 predicted proteins | sample 1518721 | NCBI WGS metagenome assembly OBLT01 (sample SAMEA3539307, study PRJEB22396) | soil metagenome | biome: tundra; feature: field; material: soil | place: USA | collected 2010-05 | depth 0.15 m | reverse complement strand
GGTGAGAGTAACCGATCCATTCCGAAGCGGGAAGAGGATACGGGCGCGGATCCCGGCCCGTCAAGCCCCGTTCCGCAAAGTGCGCGGAACGCCATGCGGCTGCGCTTCGCTCCGAGGCGTTGACAGGCCGCGTCCACACCCGTAAAGGCCCTTCCGCTATCTTCGGAATGTCTCTCTCTGCCCCAACCGGGGCTGACCTTTCAGGGCGGCACTCCGCGGGGCTTAACAGAGCGGCTTCAATCTCGCTCGGCTTCACAGAAGCACTAGCAGGGCGCCTTGCCGTCGCGCACAACAGATGAACCACAGAGACTCCGCAATATAGCCGAATCGATCCAATACCAGAAAGCCGACGGATACCTGGCCAAATCGCGTGCCAATTCCGGCGCTCATCCGCCGGAGAAACAAACAGGATCCCCCCTCGCTTTCCTCGGCGATCAGGTGACGGATTGTTCCTCCGCTGGCTGCGCTTTCTGCCTTCCGGCAATCGTTGCTCTGAGAGGGCATGAGTCGAAATGGCACCCTCTTCATAGGCACGAATTGGCAGGCATCCGATTGAGGTTCCTACGCTAATCACAAGGCCGGGATCGCCCCGGATATCCTGCGGAATTGGAAGGCGGATCACTACGGTATCTGCGGGGCAATTGTGCTGGCAAAATGGCCTTTTTAATGTGCCCAAAAGCTTCTGCCAACCTGGGGCCAATTGGACTCGCAGTTCCACCGCAATGTCGAGGCCAACCGCACCCTCCTGGCAGGTGAAATCGCCCGCGATAGCCCACCGCATACAGCGACTATCTCGCCCCTCATTGCCACATTCTCAGCCAGTGCATTCGACCCCGCCAACCAGGGGCGAAGACACCACCTCCCGGCTCTCCAAAGAAGCACGCAAAAGGCAGACAATTTCCTCAGGATCGCCGGGGTCAACGACCAGGGATGAGAACGCAGAACAGCCGGGACAAGTCGCGGCAATCGACCGAGCTAATCGGCGCTCCAATCGCAAGAGATCCGATACCAAATGACGGCGTTTATGTGCTCCATTTGCACGACATCAAGTGGCGACCTTGAAGACTGTCAAGCGCACACATAACGCCCAGGTTTGTACTTGACAAGATGGTACAACTCGTCTTTACATTCCATTTCTTACCTGTCAGATATTCCCTGTCTATCTGCCTCGACTTACCTTCGCGAATGACATGCTTTTACCATTTCCAATGAGCGGCGTCAGTAGGTGCCAATGCCCAGTGTTTTGGCTTTGCTTCTCCCTTCGATAAACACTGCCATGAGCGTGCTTTCGCGTTGCCGATTCGGACCGCCGTTGTAAGTCGGATCAATAACGCAAGGCAAGATAACTACTAAAACATAGGTTTTCCACATACATGAGCCTTGAATAATACAGCAACAAATAATACAAACAGTGAGCATCTCGTGCGAGGCGTAGTTAGTCTAAGTCAGAAAGCAGGAGCCGAGATATTGCTGCAGTTGCAGAACTGAATCGCATGTTGACCATTTCCAAAGCATTGTCGGCAGGCCAGGCGCGGACATATCATGCGCGTGAGTTTGTGTCGGAGAAGCAGAACTACTGGAGTCGTGACGCGCAGGTGCATAGCGAGTGGCAGGGAAGGCTTGCGCAGGAGTGGGGACTGCGCGGTTCCGTAGGTGCCGAGGAATTTGCTCGATTGAGCGAAGGACAGCATCCTGAAAGCGGCGCGCAACTCGTCAAGCACCAGCCTGCAAAGACCTACGACAACGAGTACGGCAAGGAAATCACCAGCGTCGAACATCGCGCTGGGTGGGACGCGACATTCTCAGCGCCGAAATCCGTTTCTCTAACCGCACTGGTGGGCGGCGATGAGCGTGTGCGCCAAGCGCACCGTGAGAGCGTCCGTGTAGCGCTTGGCGAATTGGAGCGGTACACGCAAGCGCGTATCGGCAATATCCACGCGCCCGAGACGACGGCTAAGTTCATTGCCGCCACCTTCGAGCACGACACCGCCCGCCCGGTGGATGGCTATGCTGCACCGCAACTTCATACTCATGTGGTCATTTTCAATATGAGCGAGCGTGAGAACGGCCAGACGCGGGCGCTGCAGGAGCGAAGCCTTTTCCAATCGCAGCAGTATGCGACCGGTGTGTACCGTTCCGCGCTTGCCATGCGTCTGCAAGGGTTGGGCTATGAGATCGAACGCGGCCAGCATGGCCAGCCGGAAATCAAAGGCTATACGCAGGAATATCTGGATGCATCCAGTCCAAGGCGAGAACAGATCAAGCGGCACTTGCAGGAGATTGGAAAGAATGGTGCGGGCGCTGCACAGGTTGCTGCCCATCGCACGCGGGACAGCAAGGAGATTCGTTCGCCAGAAGAGGTGTTGCAGCGGCACCGTGAACTGTCTGCACAATACGGCAATCAGGCGGATCGCGTTGTAGCCCAGGCGCGTGACCATACACAGATTCTTGCACCGCATTCGAACAAGACCGAACTTCAGCCTGAACGACAGGCCGTTACCTACGCCCGCAATCATGTCTTCGAGCGGTCTGCCGTGCAGGATGAGAGAAGCATCTTGCAGGCGGCAATCAGCCGTAGCATGGCGCAAGCAAGCTGCGGACAGGTACGGCACGAGTTTGCGCAGCGAGTCCAGCGCGGAGAGTTCGTCGTCGTTGACACTGTTGAAGGACGCGCTGCGCCGCTCTACACCACTGCCGAGATGGTCCGCATGGAGCAGGAGATCATCGCTCGTATGCAGAGCGGCAATCAGCGGACCTACAGCGATCCGATGCTGATCTCGCCTGCGCGGCGGATAGCAATCGAAGACCGTCATACAGAACTGAGTCCGGCGCAGCGCGAGGTAGTCGATGACATCTTTGTGAGCCGAGAGAAGATCGTCGGCTTGGATGGAATCGCCGGCACTGGCAAAACGACCACCTTGGCGGTGATCCGGGAAGGCGTGGAGGCCGAAGGCTACAAGGTTGAAGGTTTTGCTCCCACCTCACGCGCTGCGCAGAAGCTGGCCGAGTCGGGCATAGAGACCTCGACTCTGCAACGCTATCTGGCGCGGGGAGAGCAGCCGGACACAGTTGAGAAAAAGCTCTATGTGCTCGACGAGTCTTCGCTTGCCTCGACGCGCCAGATACACGACTTTCTGGAGCGGCTTCATGCGAGAGACCGGGTTTTGCTAGTAGGCGACACGCGGCAGCATGAGGCGGTCGAGGCGGGCCGTCCCTTCGCGCAACTTCAGCAAGCCGGAATGCGGACGATGAGACTCGAAGAGATTGTGCGGCAGAAAGACCCGGAACTGAAGCAGGCTGTTGAGCAATTGGCTCGTGGTCAGGTTGGCGCCGCCATCGATAGCCTGGACCGGCAGGGCCGCGTACATGAAGTGAAAGGGTACGACGAGCGCATCGCGGCCATTGCGCGCGGGTATGCCAAGTCACCGGAAAGTACGCTGGTGGTATCGCCGGACAATCTGTCACGCACAGAGATCAATCGGCACATCCATGCAGAGTTGCAATCGCGTGGCACGGTGAGCAAGGACGAGCACTCCGTCCAAACGCTGGTGCCGCGTCAGGAGATGACCGGTGCAGATCGTTCTTGGGCGCAGCAATATCAAGTTGACGACATTTTGCACTACTCGCGCAGTTCGCGGGAGACTGGCATGGCGAAGGGCGAATACGCACGCGTAGTGGGCATCAACGCGCACAACAATCTGCTCACGGTGCTGCGCGCGGATGGGAGTGAAACGACCTATGACCCTCGCCGGCAGATGGGCGTCTCGGTGTATCGCGAACAACAGAAGGCATTTTCGGTTGGAGACCGCATCCAATTCACCGCGCCCAATCATGAATTGAAGATTGCGAACCGCGACCTGGCTACAGTGGAAAACATCGCGCCCGACGGAACAATGCGGTTGAAGCTCGATAACGGGCGCAGCATGGACTACGAGCCTCAGCGTCATCCGCATCTCGACCACGGCTACGCCGTCACCAGCTATTCCAGCCAGGGACAGACCGCGGAACGAGTACTCATTCACGTGGATACGGATCTTGCGGCGAAAGACTTGCTAAATAGTCGCATGGCGTATGTTTCGGTTTCGCGCGGCCAGTGGGACGCGCAGATTTTCACAAACGACCGCGAAAAACTGCCGCAGGTTCTTGGTCACGATGTTTCGCACCAGAGCGCACACAAGCCGGAACAGGCTATTGCGCCATTACAGCAGGAGGCTGCCAGGTCACCGCAGCCAGAGAAGGATCTCGGTATGGGTATGGGCATCGGTTTGGGTGTCTGATCTTGAACAGGAATCGACGATAGTTTCACGTGGGAAGGCAATGATGAGCGCAGAGTCACTTGGTAAAAAACCAATCCAGAACACCAGCCAGGCGACACCGGCAAAGATGATTCTAGGGATGCCCCAACTCGTCAACCAAGCTACTGTGGCACCACTGCTCACCCTGAACGACGTAGCGTCAATGCTGGCTGTATCAAAAGCTTGGGTTCGTGATCACGCAACAAGGCGTAACCCGCGAATTCCGGTTGTGCGCTTTGGCGGGCGGCGCGCGGTATTGCGTTTTCGTCGGGAAGATGTCACCCGGTTCATCAGTGAGCACTTGGTTTCCACAGAAGAAAGAGGTATATAGTGACAACAAATTCCAAACTGTGGAGAAGACAAATGCGCATTCGCCATCAGGACGGTTGGGTTGAGGAACGTGGTAGCCGTGTGAAACGCTGGTACGGCCACTATTACCGCTACCTGATCGACGAGTCAGGGAAGGAGACTCGTGTCCATGTCGGCGTGCAGCTTGGCGAAAAATCGAAGATGCGAAAGTTTGAGGCGGCAGACAAACTCCGCAAGATCATTACCAGCGTCACGAAAGCACAGCCGAAGCCAAGCGCACAGACCCTTGTGTGGTTTGTACGCGAGAGATTCCTGCCCATGCGTCAGGCTCAGTGGGCGAGTTCTACGCGGGAAACTAATCTTTATCATCTGGATCGGCACATACTGCCCAAGCTCGGGAGTCAAGCACTTTGCGAAATTGACAAATTCCATTGCCAAGTCTTTCTGAATGGTCTGGCAGAAGAGGGCTTCTCGTTCACAGTAGTTGACCATTGCCGCACGATGCTAAAAGCGGTTCTTGAGGAAGCGCTTGAGGCGGACCTAATCGGCAAGAACCCGGCCCGAAAGTTGGTGAACCCGGAGACGCGGGAATCGGAAAAACCTGTACTGCCAAAATTGCAGGCACGCGAGATGCTCGAATCCCTTCCCTTTCGTGACCGCCTTATGGCGATGATCGCCGCTTTCTGTGCCATGCGACCCGGCGAGATATTCGGCCTTCAATGGTCATCTTGGCGCGGCGACCACTTCCAGATCGAAGGAACAGCTTGGCGGGGTAGCTTGAGACCAGGGAAAGCGAAGACGAAGGGTAGCAAGGCACCGGTGACCGTCCCGAATCTCTTGGTCCCGTTGCTCCAAATATGGAGAGAACAACACGCGGGTGCCTTTCCAGATGCCTTGATGTTCCCGAGCGAGAAAGGCACGCCGATGCGCCCGGAAAATTGGTTGCGCCGTAGAGTTAAGCCCACAGCAAAAGCTATAGGGATCACCGTGCCTGTAAATTTTCAGGTTCTACGGCGCACATTCGCAACAAACGCCCAAGGCCAAGGAAACGCGAAAGATGTGCAGGCCCATCTGAGACACACCGATATCGGGACAACAATGAACGTATACACGCAAGCCATTCCAGAGAGTGTGCGCAAGCTTGTGAACGCCGTGGCCGACGACGTGATGGGCAGTACTCCGGAACCGATCAGCGGGCGGATACAGTGAAACCTCCGAGGTTCTGAACACAAATTAGCACACAACCAAGAAGGCCCCATCGCTAACTGACTGGATAGATGGAGCGGGAGACGGGGATCGAACCCGTGACATCCAGCTTGGGAAGCTGGCGTTCTACCGCTGAACTACTCCCGCTCAACTTCGTTAGACTACCATTCCGCCCTATCTAAAACAACGGTTCCGGTCCCTGCGTTTGCCTTTCTCCCGCACTCTTCGTAACATTCCCGCTCGGGACTTGCGTTCGAACTTATCTCACGTCGCAGGAGGCTTGATGTCCATCGATTCCCTTCCCCCGAAGTACAACTCGCGCCGCAACTTCCTCCGAGCCGGCGTGACGGCGACTCTTGCCACGGCTGCTTACCCGGCGCTGGGCGCGGCTCGCGTGGTCGATCCCGTGTCTCCGCCTGCGGCCGTCATTGATGCCAATTTCAAGAAGGACTTCGAGCTCGACGAGGTCACGATTGACGATCTGCAGAAGGCCTTCCTGTCCGGTCAGTATTCCTCCCGCTCTTTGGCCGAGAAATACCTGGCACGCATTCAGGAGATCGACAAGGCCGGCCCCATGGTCAACTCCGTTATCGAGCTCAACCCTGAGGCTCTCCAGATCGCCGACGCGCTCGACCTGGAGCGCAAGGCGAAGGGGCCGCGCGGGCCACTTCATGGCATTCCGGTCCTCATCAAGGACAATATCGATACCGGGGACCGCATGAATACGACGGCGGGTTCGCTGGCGCTGCTCGGAGGGCGCCCCGCGAACGACGCTTTCGTCGCCGCGCAGTTGCGTAACGCGGGCGCCGTGATCCTGGGCAAAACTAATCTCAGTGAGTGGGCCAACATCCGCTGCAGTCATTCCACCAGCGGGTGGAGCGGCCGCGGCGGACTTACACGCAACCCTTATGCTCTCGATCGCAATCCCTGTGGATCGAGCTCCGGAACGGGCGCTGCTGTCTCCGCGAATCTCTGCGTTGCCGGTGTGGGCACGGAGACGGACGGGTCGGTCGTGTGTCCGTCTTCGGCGAACGGTCTGGCCGGGCTTAAACCCACGGTTGGGCTGGTCAGTCGCAGCGGGATCGTGCCGATCTCGCACAGTCAGGACACGGCGGGTCCGATGGCTCGCACGGTGCGGGATGTCGCAATTCTTCTCGGGGCTATGGCGGGAGCGGATCCACAAGATCCCGCGACGGCGGAGAGTCAAGCCAAGCTGTCTCCCGATTACACCAGATTCCTCGATCCCGCGGGACTCAAAGGCGCGCGCCTGGGAGTGGTGCGCAAGTATTTCGGCTTCAACGATGCGGCCGACCAGCTCATGGACTCGCTCCTCGGCGAGATGAAGCGGGCGGGCGCTGAGATTGTCGATCCCGCCGATATTCCCACGATTGGCAAGTTCGACGAGAGCGAGCTCACCGTCTTCTACTACGAACTTAAGGCGGACCTTGCGGCGTATCTTGCTCGTCGCGGTTCTTCGGTTAAGAGTTTGAAGGATGTAATTGAGTTCAACGAGCTCAATCGCGGCCGGGAAATGCCCTACTTCGGACAGGACATTTTTCTTAAGTCGGAACAGAAAGGCCCGCTCACCTCGAAAGAGTATCTTGATGCGCTCGCCCTGAATCACCAGCTCACGCGTGCTGAGGGCATCGACTTTGTCATGGACAAGTTCAAACTCGACGCGCTGGTCGCTCCCACGGGAGGCCCCGCCTGGATCACCGATTTGATCAATGGCGATCACGTCGCCGGGGGCAGTTCGAGCGCCGCTGCCGTCGCCGGCTATCCCAATATCAACGTGACAGCAGGATATCTCTGGGGACTGCCGGTCGGCATTTCCTTTTTCGGACGCGCCTGGAGCGAACCCACCCTGCTCAAGATCGCCTATTCGTTCGAGCAGTTGACCAAGGCACGACAAAAGCCGCGCTTCCTGCCGACGATTGACATCCAGGCGTCCTGACGCGCCGCGGAAAATCTTAACCACAGAGGACACAGCGGAATACAGCGAAGCGACCTCCTCTGTGAACCCCTGTGCCCTCCGTGGTTCAAGCTTCTATCGCTGTGGAGTTAGGCCTGGATCTTGCAATGAAATAGGCGGCGACTACTTTTGCGAAGGGCGGATCCCCTTGGCTTCTACGATCGACCATCGCCAATCTTCATCGGGACCGGGGGTGATCCCGATATTTTCGTGAAACGTGGTTGTGCTGAAGGGCTTGGCCGTGGCCTTGAGGTGATAGAGAAGAGTTACGTCGGAATGGCGCTCGACGGCGACGGGCGCGTTGTTTTGGGCGGCGGGAATCACCCGCGCACCGATGGACACTTTGCCGTTCTCTCCCGGCTTGCGTTCGAGGGTCAGGCCGATGGTGATTTCGCGAATATCCCAGTCCGTTCCATTGAAGACTTCCAATTGCAATGCTTCGTCCTGAATGGACCCGGGGCCGTCGAGCTTGAGCAGTTCGGTGAGCGGCAAGTCTTCGATCAGAACGGGCCTGATCAGCAACGAACTGGCCCGCGCGTTGAAAGAAAGGCTACAGGTTACATCGGGGGACGTTACTTTGAGGGTATTGCCGGAAGGGTCGATGGAAAACACGGTCTTGTCCTGCCGCACCGGCCGGGCGTTCTTGGCGTCCTCCATGACCTGAGTCAGATTGTCGTTATCGATCACCGGACGGCCTGGGTCCGGCGGTGGTTGAGGCTGCTGCGCTTTGTTTTGCCGCAGGTTGCGTGCGAGGTCGCCGAGCGAAGAAGCATCCTCCTGCGCCGAAGCGGGCAACGGGCAGAAGAACACGTTGAGCAACACGCAGAGCGCAACCAACCGCAAGCTGGGGAATCTGGATCGCATGATTTCGGTCGCTGCGGAACGCCTGCGCGCTCAGCGGGTCCTATAGAGAAAGTTTAGGCGAGATGGAACGGAAAAGAAGTTACGAGAGGGACACGTTGGTGCTAGCACTTCCAGGGATGGCGATGGGAAAGGGGCATGGACGCGCTCAGATCGAAGCGACGCGCAACGGGACGAGCCCATGCCCCCTTTTCCAATCGTCTCTACAGCAGGCCAGAGGTACGAAGACGGGTGATGGGATCGGTTACCTGCATTGGTTGACGCTTAAAAACCCAGCGCGCCACCGCAATCCCCAACGCCGCATAAGCCAGATGCCAAATTTTCATAAATCGCTCCCCACGCCCGGACCTTTTACTGGGGAGAGACTACGAAGGTCCCGTCGTGAACTAACCCTACCTCTGCTCCATCGGCAGGTCTAGGCCACGAAGGTGCCATGAAACCGGGCGAAAGTAATCGGCGGTAACGAGGCCGAGTAACCAGAACAAGTTGTGTAGAAACGGGGCTTGCCCCGTCTCGGACAGCGCGGCAATGCCGAGACGCGGCAAGCCGCGTCTCTACAGAGAAAATTGTTTAGCCGCTGGGGATTTACCGCGTGGAGCTTTCGATCCAACCGCCGCCGACGACGATGTCTCCATCGTAGAAAACGGCAGCCTGGCCGGGGGTAAGGGCGCGCTGCGGCTCGTCAAAAGTCACTCGAACTTCGTCCGGCCCGGCGGATTCAATCACGGCCGGGGCGGGCTGATGCTTGTGACGAATCTTCACGGCCACGCGCAGGGGCTCGCACAGCCCGTCCGTCGAAATCAGGTTCACGCGGCGAGCTAGTAGAGTGCGAGAGTAAAGTTCCTCGTCCTTGCCAACCACCACTTGCCGCGTGTCGTTCTTGATCTGAATCACGTACAGCGGCGAGCCTGTGGCTAAACCGAGCCCCTTGCGCTGGCCGACCGTGAAGTTATGAACGCCGGCGTGCTCGCCGATCACCTTCCCGTCGGTCGTGACCATGTCACCCGCAACGTCGGTCGGCGTTTCGCCCTGCTCGCTGAGATACGCTTCGAGAAAGCGCTTGTAGTCGCCGCCGGGGACGAAGCAAATTTCCTGCGAGTCGGGCTTTTCGGCGATCACGAGGCTGTGCTTGCGGGCAAGTTCGCGCACCTCAGGCTTGGTCATACCGCCGAGCGGGAACAGAGTGCGGCTCAGTTGTTCTTGCGTAAGACCGAACAAAAAGTAAGTCTGGTCCTTGGACTTGTCGGCCGGACGCTGCAGGAGCCAGCGATTGCGTTGCTCGTCAAAGACGACCTGGGCGTAGTGGCCGGTGGCCACCTTGTAGGCGCCAATCTGCCTGGCCACAACCAGAAGCTGGTCAAACTTCAAGTGATTGTTGCAGAGGCTGCAAGGGATCGGAGTGCGTCCCGCCAGGTACTCCTCGACAAACGGCCGCACCACATCGCGCTCAAAGCGCTCTTCGTGATTGACCACGTAGTAAGGGATGCCGAGAGTCTCGGCAACGCGGCGAGCATCGTAAACGTCCTCGATCGAACAGCAGCGGCCCTGGACGGATTCCGGCATGCCTTCGTGTCCGGCGAGACGGCGCTGGTTCCAGAGTTGCATGGTCAGGCCGATGACGTTGCGGCCTTCAGCGCACAGCATGGCCGCAACGGCCGAGGAGTCGACTCCTCCCGACATGGCAACGGCGATGGTTTCGGTTGACACGGCTTCTAGCTACTGGCTCCTAGCTTCTGGCTAACGGCTGCCTTTGGCCACACCGGCGACAGCTCTCGCAATCGGGCTACCGTTTCCGGAATCAGGCCCATGGCGAAGTCTACATCCTCGGCGGTATTCTGCTTGCCGAGACTGAAGCGAATGCTGGCTTTGGCGCGGTCGGGACGCAACCCCATCGCGGTGAGCACATGCGAAGGTTCGATCGCCCCGGAAGAGCACGCGGCACCCGTGGAGACCGCCAGTCCCTTCAGGTCCAGCGCGATGACCAGCGCTTCGCCTTCGATACCATCGAAATAAATGTTCGTCGTATTCGGCACGCGGGGCACGCCTTCGCCGTTTAAGCCTGTGGCTTCGAGCTCGAGCAGTTCCCTTTCGAGACGATCACGCGCAGCGGCCATCTTAAGATCGTCGCCGCGTTCGAAGCCGGCGAGGGCCAACTCGGCCGCCTTGCCTATACCTACGATGCCGGGAACGTTCTCCGTCCCGGCGCGGCGTGAGCGTTCGTGGCTGCCACCATAGAGCATGGGCTCAAGCTGAGTTCCCTTGCGTACGTAGAGCGCGCCCACGCCCTGCGGTCCATGAACCTTGTGGCCGGAGATGGTCATCAGGTCACACCCGATTTGGTTGACATCGATTGGAATCTTCCCCGCAGCTTGCACGGCATCGGTGTGGAAGTAAATGTCGGCTTCGGCGGAAATCTTTCCAATCTCGGCGGCCGGTTGCACGACGCCGGTCTCGTTGTTGGCGAGCATGATCGAGATCAACTTTGTATTCGGCCGGAGAGCGCGCTTCACATCGGCTGGATCCACTAAGCCGCGGCCATCCACCGGAACGTACGTGACTTCGCATCCCGTCGTCCCACGATACTTGGCGAGGTGCTTGCAGGCGTTGAGGACTGCGTGATGTTCGATGGTTGAGGTAATGATGTGGTCGCCCGCCCGCGCCAGCCCGAATATTGCCAGATTGTCGGCTTCGGTACCGCCGCTGGTGAAGACGACCTCGGAGGCGCGGCAGCCCAGCAGTGCAGCTACCGATTCGCGCGCCCGCTCGACG
>OBLT010002502.1_pt1 | contig 11414 bp, 14 predicted proteins | sample 1518721 | NCBI WGS metagenome assembly OBLT01 (sample SAMEA3539307, study PRJEB22396) | soil metagenome | biome: tundra; feature: field; material: soil | place: USA | collected 2010-05 | depth 0.15 m | reverse complement strand
GTCCCTCCGGGACTTGAAGCGTATCTCCTACCTTTCCCAGCGCTGAAGCGCTGGGAAAAGTTAGTTCGCCCCTCCGGGGCTGCATTCTCGAGCTCTTCGTTCCACCGGATCGCCAAAACGTCAGTTCTCACGCACACACTACAGCGGAAACAAGGTTTGGGCCCGGCTCAATCTCACTTGGCGCTTACGAAAGCGCCGGTGGTCGCGTTAATCACACCGATGCCCTTCCGGTCAGTTGCGCTGGTGCCGTAAATGACATACCAGACGGGCACGTTCTGCTTCGGGTCCCGGAGCAAAAGGTACATGACGGGCTGCTTTGCATCCTTCTTCAGGATGGCTTCGCCCCCGTGTTGCTGCGCGATCGCGAATGCCTTATCCGTATCGGTTTTCAGCAAGTACTGTGAAAAGATGAGACTGGCGGATTGGGCGTTATAGGCATTGTCGGCCCCCTCGGTTGAAACTCCAAACGGCGGCGCATCCGGCCGACGGCTTCCCGAACAAACGATGGTCTTGACAGACCGGCGAGCGGGCGAGGCAAAGTACCCTCGCCAGATGGTTGATTTCCCGTCCTGGCCGCTGGTTTCCGGGGTGAGAACGGATTCCAATCGGGCCGGCTGAGCATCCGGCGACCACTTCATGGCCAGACCCATCATTCGATTGAATGCCTCCTGACCGGTGTAAAGCACGGGTTGCTTGTTCTCCGCCGGTGCGGCGGTGGCCGGCTTTTCGGGCGTGCTCTCCTTCGCCTTGTTCTCGGTGGAGCTACACCCTGCTGTCAGGATCGCAACGCTGATTACACTAAGGGTGAATGCGAGACGATAAAATTTCATACTCCGTTCCTCCAGGAATGTTTTGAGCCCATATCCTCATTTATCTCGACCACTTTATTTATCTCGACCACTTTTTCCGTTCCATCACATTCTCTTACCACAAGGCAGATCGGATCTGCCGTGATCCGGTCCCGTTCAAATTTTTCAGCTTTGAATTCGCCCGAATTGTACTGCTTGTGAGTGCTTTTGCAAGGCCAAAGGTCCCGCGAAAGAGCTAGGACGCGGCACCCTCCAGAATTCAAGTGCCTCTGCCACGCCGAGCCCGCCGCCGCGTCACGCTGATGCGTGACCGGCGTTACAGCAAGTTGTAACCAGGGAGAGGAAAATAATTGCAGCATCCGAGCTGCAGTGGAGGTTCTGAAATGCTCGGCAAATGTACCAACCCTTCGTGCTCCGCCTCCTTTCGCTATCTGCAAGACGGGGTGCTTTTTCGACTGGAAGTTGACCCCGCTCTCCGATTACCCAATCCCAATCAGCCGGAATATTACTGGCTATGCCATAGCTGCTCATCAGCCATGACGCTGCGTCTCAGCCCAGAGGGTAAAGTGATACCGGTTCCGCTATCAGCGCGGGTCGATAGTAGTCGCGATAGCAGGCGTCAGGGTGGGCGCCCAAGTGGCCGCCAGGCCCCTGATTTTATCCCGTCCAAGCCGCAGAATGGGCTATTGCTTACCGGCGTTCGCTTCGCCACAGAAAGACATCACAGAAGTAGAAGCAAGGGAGCGGCGGCTGGTGAAGACGACACCATGTCGGATTGACTGGGACGACCACGCTGACGTAGTTGCAGCCGGGTCGAGTTGCCAAGCACCCGAATGCGGCGAATTAGCGTTTGCCAGTGGTCCAGCAGACCGAAGCGGACGCGACCATGCCATACTGCGGGAGTTTACCTGCCTGCGCTGCGAAATCAACTTTGCCGTCCCTGAATTTGCCGTCCCTAATCAAGATGAGCTGATCTTTCAGGGCGCGCAGTGGCTGTTGCCGAGGGTCCAGTACGCGTAGCCGGAGTGGCAACTCAATGCCGTCAACCATTGCCCACAAAGGAGTGACATCACCATGAAACGCACACTCACCATACCCACTGCGTCATCGACAGCCCCACCACCAACCGAATCTGACAGTGAGGTTCAAGAGCAAATCCGCCGTCGCGCCTACGAACTGTACGAAGAACGCGGGAGAACCGATGGGAGCGATCTAGAGGATTGGCTGCAAGCCGAGTCGGATGTGACCCAGCAGAAGGCGAAGACGGTCGCCGCATAGAACCAAGCAACGACCTCAAGCAACGACCTCGAGAATTCCACCAAAACCGGGTGCCCACCCTGGACGTTCGTCGTCCAGGGCGGGATTCCACGCCATGGGTCAAGCTTGGGATTTTCTTCAAGTCCTCGGAACTCCCGGCTCCCACAACCACCCAGAAACCTCGCACCGCCGTAACCCCCAGCGCCCGGCTGCATCCAAGTAAAGAGGCGCTTTCACATGCTATACTGGCGTCAGATGGGGTGGCTGGGGCCCTCGACGTCCCTGCCCGAGGATGTCGAAACATGGCTGGTAGTTCTCGTCGTTCACTCTTCCTGATAGTTTTTGTCCTTGCTCTGTTCGGTTTGCTGGGAATGCTGTTCGCGCAGAAAGTCAGCCCCGCAACCACGCCCAGCAGCGACTCCGACGTCCGCGAAAGCTTGAAGCAGTTCACTGAGGTCTATAAAACGATCGAGGACAACTATGCCGACCCGGTGAATCCCGACAAGGTAATTTATGACGGCGCCATCCCGAGCATGCTGCACCAGCTCGATCCCCACTCGAATTTTTTCGATCCGAAATCTTATTCCGCTTTAAGGGAAGAGCAGCGCGGCAAGTATTACGGCGTGGGCATGACGGTCGGCCCCCGCAACAATAAAGTTATTGTCATCGCTCCCTTCGTCGGCACCCCGGCCTATCGCGCCGGCATCCGGCCGGGCGACATTATCGCCGCCATCGACGGCAAGCCCACCGACAACATGAGCACCTCCGACGTCGCCGATCTGCTTAAGGGACCGAAAGGCACCACCGTCCGCATCACGATGTTGCGCGAGGGCTCCGACCATCCGCTCGAATTCGCGGTCGTCCGCGATGAGATTCCGCGCTACAGCGTGGACCTGCACTTCATGATCAAGCCCGGCATCGGCTACCTGCACGTCTCCGGGTTTCAGGAAACCACCGAGCATGAAGTCGCCGAAGCTCTCGATCAGATGGGCGATCTGAAAGGCCTCGTCCTCGATCTGCGCCAGAATCCCGGAGGCCTGCTGAGTGAAGGTGTAGGCGTGGCCGACAAGTTTCTCAAGAAGGGACAGTTGATCGTCTCCCACCACGGCCGGTCATCGCCGGAAAAGCGGTACGTAGCGGCCCGCGGCAACGGCGGCAAGGATTATCCGCTGGTGGTGCTGGTAAATCGCGGCACCGCATCCGCCGCCGAAATTGTCGCCGGAGCCATTCAAGATCACGATCGCGGCCTGATCGTCGGCGAAGTCACGTTCGGCAAGGGCTTGGTGCAAACCGTGTATCCGCTGGCGGAAAATACCGGCCTGGCCCTCACCACCGCCAAGTACTACACCCCCAGCGGACGCCTGATCCAGCGCGATTACTCCAATCTCTCGCTCTACGATTATTACTACAATCGCGAGGGGGAGGAGAATAACGCCAACCACGAAGTCAAGCTCACGGACGGCGGACGCCCGGTGTATGGCGGCGGCGGCATCACTCCTGACGTGAAACTTCCGCCCTACAAGTCCTCCAAGTTCCAGGACTCGTTGCTGCAGCACTACGCGCTGTTTAATTTCGCCAAGCACTACGCGATCACTCACAAGATCACGCAGAGCCTCGAAGTGGACGAAGCGCTGCTGCAGGAGTTCCGCAAATTCCTCGACGAGGAAAAAATCCCCTATACCGAAGCCGAGATGATCGAGAGCAATGACTGGCTGCGCTCCAACCTCAAGAGCGAACTCTTCGTCGATGCCTTCGGCCAGGAAGAAGGCTTGAAGGTGCGGGCGGAGACCGATCCGGACGTAATGAAGGCTCTGGAGCTTATGCCGCAAGCGCGGGCTCTGGCGGACAATGCCAAGAAAGTGGTTGCGGAACGAAACTCGGCGGCTCCGGTCACGCGCTAGGTTCTCCGTCTGATGGAGCGCCGGGCGCCCCGCCCGGCCAGTGGGATGCCTGCAAGGGGCCGGGCGAGGACGCGCGGCGCTTCACTGTCCCTGTTTCGGCAATTCACGGGCAAACTGTACAGATCCCGTCTGAAATGCCTCTTGAGTGTCTTGTCGGAAAGCCCTAAAGTACAGGAAGCGAAACGCGCGGAGGCGCCTGTCTGCCAGCGGCAATCATGCTTCAGTCCGGGCGATGGCTTCAATCTGGACCCTGGCTTCAAATTGCACCATGGAGTCAAATTGGACCCTGGCTTCAAATTGGACCATGGATTCCGGCGGTGCTGGTGGCGATTGGCGCGGGAGTTCTCGACTGGCGCTACCGGCGGATTCCGAACTGGCTCACGGTCTCGGGCCTGGCGGCCGGCGTCGCCGTCAACACGATTCTTTTTCGCTGGCCGGGACTGAAAGCCGCGTTGCTGGGGACGGCGTTGGGCCTTGGCCTGCTGCTGCCTTTCGTGCTGGTCCGCAGCCTGGGCGCCGGAGACTGGAAACTGGCCGGCGCTTTGGGAGCTTGTCTCGGCTGGCGGCAACTTTTGGCTGTGTTATTTGTCACGATCTTCGTGGAAGGAGCGATGGCCTTGGCAGTAGTGATCTACAAACGGCGTCTTGTTCAGACGCTGCGGAATATTGTCCGAATCTTGGCCGCCTTGTTTAGCCTTCGGATGCCGGGCTTTGAAGTGTCGCTCGACAACCCGGAGTCGACTAAAATTCCTCGTGGCGTCGCGATGTCAACTGCGGTCCTGTTGTGCTGCATTCTCCGATTTATGGGGACGGTCTGAAATTTATGGGGAGACTTAAGCAAACCCTGCGAAGCACTGACGGGGCGGAGATCGCCGAGGCCGCGCTGGTGCTGCCCCTGGTGGCCATGCTCCTGTTCGGCATCATCTGGTTTGGACGGGCCTTCAACATTTACTCCACCATCCAGCAGGCGGCGCAGCAGGGAGCGATCACGGCGGCGCGGGCTACATGCGCCACCTGCGGCGATGCCTTTCCCGCTGATGCCACGGTAACAGGCGCGGTTGAAGCCGTGATGAAATCTTCCAATCTCGATACGACTCAGATTCTCGTTAATGCTCCTTCTTCCCCGCTCTTCTGCGCGAATCCTCCCTATCCTACGGGGGCATGCACGACCACGGCCGACAAAGTCACCATCTGTCGCAGTGTTCAACTGAATCCTCCCGCTTCCACCCAGCCCCCACAATGCGGAACCATTGTGAGCTTTCAATACCCGTTCAAGTTCAACTTCCCGGGCACTCCCCTCAACATGCAGACGATTAAATTGTCGGCGCAAGCGCAGAGCAGGATGGAGAACTAGATGCTTCGCCTCCGGATTCCGCATCGTCGCACGGTCAGTCTACTGAAGGATGCGCAGGGCGCGGCGATACTGGAGTTTGCCATCTCGCTGCCGCTTCTGGTGGTGTTCGTCGTGGGCATCTACGATTTTAGCGGCGCCTTCAACCAGAAGCAGAAGATCGAGCAGGCGGCGCAGGAAGGCGCCATCATTGCCGGCGCTCAGCCGACGAGTGACATTGCGTCGCCCACTGCCCCGGATTCACTGCTGCCGGTAGTGTCGGCAGTTTTCAACTCGCTGGCCGGCAGCGGAGTTCTGCAAGGCTGCACACTGCCAGCTACAGCAACCGGAACTGGCTTGGCGTCGACTTACAAGATTAACGGGTGTCCCGATCAGTTGGTAATCACCATCAATCGCGGGACGGTAGTCAACTCGGTGTCGCCGGCACTCGTCGACACCAGCATTCAGGTTCAATATCCATACCACTGGCGTTTCAACAGTGTGATTCAATTGCTGATTCCGGGCGCGAGCTATGCGGCTACAACGCAGGTGACGGAGAGCGCCACGGTCCATAATCAGATGTGAGGGTGTGTGCGTCGAAAGCGCAAGATCTCGGGGCGGAAGATCTCGGGGCGGAGAAACCAGCAAGGGGTCATCATCACGCTGGTTGCGGTGTTCATGCTGTTTGTGATCGGAGCGATGGCCGCACTGTCGATCGACGTGGTGACGCTCTACACCGCGCGCAGCGAAGCGCAACTCGCGGCCGACGCGGCGGCCCTGGCGGGCGCACGCGTGCTTGCCAATTCGGGGATGACCTCGGATCCGACCGGCGGGTTAACTGGGGGCGCGGAGACACTCGCCGGTGCGGTCGCCCTTCAGGTCGGGCAACAGAGCCAAGTGGGGGGAAGGAACCTGGTCGCCGCCAACGGCGAGGTCGTAGTGGTTGGTTTTAGCGGAACGCCGACGAATCCGTGTCCTGCGCCGAATCCTGCGCAGACAAATCCGTGCATCACCGTGCACGTGCAAAGAACCGATATGCCGACATTCTTCGCACGCATCTGGGGAACCATGAAGGTCACGGTGACTGCATCGGCCACGGCGGAAGCTTATAATCCTTCGGGCGCGAATCTCTTGAGTGGGACGACGCCGCCGGTCGCACCCATGTGCGTGAAACCGTGGCTGCTGCCGAACATGGACCCGAGGGATCTGAGTGGGGCCACTGCCATTTTCGACAAGACTACCGGCGCCATTATCGCGCCCACGGCGCCCACAGCGCTTCTGGGATGGGAGTCCCCCAATCCCCAAAGTACCAACACACGACTGAGTACCGTCTGTCCTGGCGGCTGCACCGGGGTACCACCCACGCCAGTACCCTGGAAATATTATCCCGGTGATCCTGGTCCAACGTCATTCCCTCCTCCGACCGTGGCGCTGCCCACGTGTAGCCAGGTGCCGACGCCTACACCGTATCAATATAGCGTTGCAGGTTGCATCCAGACGCCGATCGCTTGCAACAGCCCCACGGTGAATATCGACACCGCCGCCTACCCCACTCGAGATTCAGAAACGGTGAATGCGGTGAATTGTCTGACCCATTCAACGCCCAACAACGGCGGCGATCAGGTCGACCCCAACTACGACGGGCCGCCGGCCTCGCCTTTCGAGTTCCTTGGAGGTGCCAACAATCCGATTACGGGCCTAAACTTACACGATTTGATGGTCAGCGATTCGCTGGTCACGGTGCCGGTGTTCAATAGTACCAGCGGCACGCCGCCGCCCAACCCGGTGCAGATCATAGGCTTCGTGCAGCTATTTATGAATCCGGAGGGAAACGAAGCGCCGCTTGGCGGCCTGTATGGCGGCACTCTAAAGACCACCGTCATCAACATGGCCGGTTGCGGGACCGCCGCCGCAGGAAACCCGATTCTTGGCAATGGCGCGTCTCCCGTAGCAGTGCGGCTGATCTCGCCGCCGTAATTGGAAGTCAGTAACCAGATCACGCCCGACTGGACGGGCGAGACGCCCGTCACTCCACTATCAGGAATGGAAGAACAGAGGTTCTCCCCTCATCGCGTTTTTCGCGATGAGCGGGATTAACTCCGCAGGAAATTCGCCACCAGTTTCTTCCCCTCGTCCGTCAGCACGCTCTCGGGATGAAACTGCACACCCTCAACCGGGAACTTCCGGTGTCGCAAGCCCATGATGACTCGAGTCCCATCTGGATCGCGAGTCCAGGCGCTGACTTCGAGATCGGCGGGCAGGCCGTCTTCGGCGACGATCAGCGAGTGATAGCGGGTCGCGGTCATCGGCGAAGACAAGCCGCGGAAGATGGTCTTGCCGTCGTGCTCAACCGGACTGGTTTTGCCGTGCATCAAGTTCTTCGCGCGAACCACCTGGCCGCCGAAAGCGGCGCCGATCGCCTGGTGCCCGAGGCAGACGCCCAGCACCGGCACCTTGTATCGAGATCGGCCCGCGAAATGGCGGATCAGTTCGATGCTGATGCCGGCTTCCTGCGGAGTGCAGGGTCCGGGAGAAACCACGATGCGCTCAGGTTGCATCGCCTCGATCTCTCTGACGGTTACTTCGTCGTTGCGGCGAACCTCGACGTCAGCGCCCAGTTCGCCCAGGTACTGGACGAGGTTGTAAGTGAACGAATCGTAGTTATCGAGGACGAAGACCACGCGTTCATTGTAGCTGCTGAAAGCTAAGTCTCGAAAGCCTTGACAGGCTGGTCGCTAATTGCCATGCTTACAGGCGACTTCCGGAGGTTCGATGGCCCAGACGCAGCACGACCAGGAAGAAAATAACAAGCGGTCCACGCGGCGATTCGCGCTTCGTCTGCCCGTCAGCGTACGTTACGGCGAAAATGAGAAGGAGCACGAGGCGCAGACCCGCGACGTCAGCGCCCGCGGAATTTGCTTCTATGTCGATTCCGCCATCCAGGCCGGCTCCGCGATTGATTTCACGCTGACCCTGCCGCCCGAGATCACGCTCACGGAAAGCATCCGGGTGCGCTGCAAAGGCCGCGTGGTACGAGTCGAAGGGAGCAACCCCGCCGGCAAGATGGCGGTGGCAGCCGTTATCGACGAATACGAGTTCCTGGCCGACTCGTAACACCTCGCGAGATAAGCGCGCGTTTTTTTCGTTTTTCCCCACGCCCTGTTTTTCGCGCTGTTCCGCTGAATCGAGCAAGTCTGCTGCGCGGAGAGGCAAATTTTTCTGCCGCTCTTGCATCTATATCGCTAAGTAGTTTCCTCGGACGGCAAACACATTTCAAACCGTATGCTTCAACGCGCACAAAAGGAGAAGAAATGCGAAGAGTGTGGAATCTTGTTTTGTTATTGACGATGCTGTCGAGCGCAGCCTGGGCGCAGATTCCAACGAGGGGAAACGTGTTCTTTGGCTATTCCTACGACCGCACTCCTGTCGTCTCGAACGACACCACAAATACGAATGGATGGGAGGCAACGCTGGAGGGGAAGTTCCTGCCGTGGATCGGCCTGGTGGCCGATGTCGATAGCCATTATGGCAGCCACAATTACGGCGGCGCCAACGCCGACATCGCTGCGCACAACGTTCTGTTCGGCCCGAGAGTATCGGTGCAGGTCAAGCGCTTCCGCCCGTTCGGCGAGTTCCTGGTTGGTGCGGGGCACATCAGCCGGAGCAACGGAATTTCCGACTCGAATACGTCGTTCGTCAATGCGGTCGGCGGCGGGCTGGATTATCGAATCGCCGGACCGATAACGTTCCGGGGGCAGCTCGATTGGATCAACACGCGCTTCTATGGCGAGGGCCAGAACGGCGCGCGGTTCTCAACCGGCATCGCGGTGCACTTCTAGGGGCTCGTGGCGAAAGTTAGCCTGCGATTGCATTGCCGCCACATGCTCCACGCATCGTTCCAGGATTACGGGCACTTCAAGCAGGGCTCGATTCGAGTACTCGCCGGCCTTCCGACGGAATTCATTGAAAGTCGCGCGGCCGAGTAATCGTTGAACGGCGGGCGCAATTCTTTTGAAGCTGGGGACGACGATACCGTAGCCGTTGTCCGTCACCCATTCCGCGTTGTAGCGCTCTTGCGGCAGCGTCTTGGAATTGCATTCCACGATGACGGGCAGGTGGAACTGCAGCGCCTCGCTGATCGAGCCCGGGCCTGGTTTCCCAATGAAGAAGTCGGCCAAGGCCATGTAGTACTCGACATTCTGAGCAAATCCGACGACGGCGATGGGCTTCCTGGTCGGCAGCTTCCTGAGCTCAGCGGCGAGCTTCTGGTTGTGTCCGCAAATCAGGATTAACTGAACGCCGCTGCCAGCTTCGTTGAGTTTCCGGGTGATGTCGACCATCACCTGGGAGCCATGGCCTCCGAACAGCACAATGGCCGTCGGACAATCGGGTTCCAGGCCCAGCCGCTTCCTTTCCGCGACGCGATCGACGGTGGTCTTTTCGTAGAACCTGGGCTTCAGGATCATTCCCGATGTTTGGAAGATATGGCCGGCGGAGTGGCCCATGGTCAAGGCTTGCTGCCGGGCGCGTTCCGTGCCCGCGATGATGTATTCCGACTCCCGCTCAATCCAGAAGTGTGGCGGGTAATCCGCCAAATCTGTTATTAGTGTGACAAAAGGCGTTTTTGTGCCAGGCGTTCTTGTTACCGGTCGCAGGCTGGCGGCGATGGCGCGATTGAAGTGCGGAATCACCGAGAGCGCCAAGTCCGCCGGATGTTGCGCCCAGTAAGCTCGGAGCGCTTTCACGATTGGAGAGTGGTAGGCGCGGATCGTCCCCTGCAGAACGACCAGAAGTTGCGGCGTGAAGCGCGTCCAGCCTTTGCGCAGGATCAGGTTGTAGGTGTCCTGAATGCGCAGGCCCGTGGCGCGACGAAGCAGGTCGAGGGGGTCGAGCAACTCCTGAATGTCGAGGAGACTGACGTCCCAAGGATCTGCTTGGCTGGAGAGAGTGGCTTTGAGAGCGTCAGCCGCGCTGCGATGTCCACCGCCGGCGTGGTGGAAAACGATGGTCAGTTTGCGCAAGAGTCACCTGACGTGCGTCTTGGTAAATGGGTCTTTCGGAAGACCGTGCCGCCGGTGGAGTTGGCGTCAGCGGCCAACACCCTCGTACTCGCCAGCGAATGCAGCAGGTTCGGAATCAGCCGGGCTTCGTTCTTCGCTTCGTTCTTGGCCGGGGTGGAGATCGTCGGGTCGCTCAACATATTCATGGATCTGAACTCCCTCTTCACCAACGGTGATATAGGCAGGATGCGCGTCAATCCAGGCTCCGCAATTGAAATAGTCGATTCCGTGCTCATGCTGGTGCATGGCGGCATGGGTGTGGCCGCAGAAAATGCGCGCCGCGTCATGGTGGCGGGCATGAGCCAGGGCGCCTTCGGCGACCTTTGGCGATAAGCGCAGCCAGCGCGTGTTGAGCCGGTCGAGGAAACGGGTCAGGGTTTTGTTTTTCGAATCCCACTTCTGCAGTTGCAGGTAAAGCAGCGTCCCGATGAAATAGCTGACGCGGACATTGCTCACAGCGAAGCCGTCGAACTGGTGACCATGGACGGCGATGTGACGCAGGCCCTGATATTCCCATTGATATTCCTGGTACACGCGGACGCCCACCAAATGGGACATGATTTCGGCTAGGCCGAGGTCGTGATTGCCCTCGACCCAAACCACTTCGACGTTGCGCTTGGGATTGGAGAGCTTGCGGATGAAGCCGAGAAATTTCCAGTGCTCTTTTTTCAGGCGTCCGAAATTGAGGTCGGCAAAAATATCGCCCAGCAGAATGAGGCGGCGATACTCATTTTCCTGGAGAACGCGCAACGCCTCGCGGGCGCGGCTCATGTCCGCGCCGAGGTGCAGATCCGAGAGGATCACCGTGTCGTATACCTGCGGCGCCACAGCTTCGATTGTCGCCAAGGAGTGTTACGAGGTGATGAATTGGGTATTGGCTGAGGGGCCAGAAGTAACCTGTCAGTAAACAGCCTGCAGCATGGCTGCACAACCGGCGGACGTCCGCCAGATGGCTTGCCCCGCGCCGCTCTTCGTTTCGGTGGGCTCAGAGTGCGCTCCGTGCGCTCAGTGCGTTGGAGGAACGTATTCGGCTGGACGCGCGGCTCCCTCACCGAAG
>OBLT010002501.1_pt1 | contig 11415 bp, 11 predicted proteins | sample 1518721 | NCBI WGS metagenome assembly OBLT01 (sample SAMEA3539307, study PRJEB22396) | soil metagenome | biome: tundra; feature: field; material: soil | place: USA | collected 2010-05 | depth 0.15 m | reverse complement strand
CCGACGCCACCCAGGCCTTTCTCGATCTGAAGGCCCGCTGGATGGTGCCCATGCATTATGGAACGTTCCGCCTCTCGCATGAGCCCCTCGAAGAACCTCTTCAGTTGCTGGAGCGCGCGGCGCGCAAGGCCGGCGTGAAAGACAAAGTGCTCGTCCTCGAAGAAGGCGTCACCCGCTTCTTCTGAAACATCTTCGGCGCACAACTTGCTTGTATTACCATAGAGTGCACGCGAGGTTTTCGATGAAGTTTGGCGTCATAATTTTCCCCGGTTCCAACTGCGATCACGATGCTTTCTGGACGGCTAAGCAGGTGGCGAAGCAGGAAGCAACGCTCCTGTGGCACGACTCGCATGACCTTGAAAATTGCGATGTGGTGATTGTGCCCGGAGGCTTCGCCTACGGCGACTATCTGCGCACCGGCGCAATTGCGAAGTTCTCGCCCGTGATGGAATCCGTCCGCAAGTTCGCCGCCGGGGGCGGACTGGTGCTCGGCATTTGCAACGGCTTCCAGATTTTATGTGAGTCGGGGTTGCTGCCTGGAGCGCTGATGCGCAACATTGGCTTGAAATACGTCTGCAAGCCGGTTCACGTAAGAGTCGAGAACAACGAGACGCCGTTTACCAACGCCTGCCGCCAGGGCGAAGTGCTGACCATCCCCATCGGCCACATGGAAGGCAATTATTTTTGCGATGAGACGACGCTCGCCGAACTGAAGCGCGACCATCGCATCGTGTTCCGCTACTCAAACCCGCGAGGCGAAATCACACAGGAAGCGAATCCCAACGGGTCGCTCGAAAATATCGCCGGCATCTGCAGTCCGGGACGCAACGTGCTGGGCATGATGCCCCATCCCGAACGAGCCGCTGAACCCGAACTGGGCGGCATCGATGGGTGCAAGATTTTCGAGTCGATGGTGGGAGCGATGGCTATCAAGTAGGCCTCATATCCAACCTAATTGTGCGAACCTTGCTTCTGATCACCGCTTCCTCACCCGAAATCCAGAAGGTGCGGCGTTCCCGTGTCCTGAACTTTCAGCAGATCACCATGCCGTATTTAGCCGCCTTCGCACCGCCGCATTGGACTGTACTCCATATCGATGAGGTAGTGAGGCCGGTCGATTTCGGGGTGCCAGCAGACTTGGTGGCGGTTACCTTCCACACCCCGAGTGCGCCTCACGTCTATGCCATGGCAGATCGCTTCCGGCAGCGGGGAATTCCGGTCGTATTGGGAGGACCGCATGTGACTCTGATGCCCGATGAGGCAGAGGCGCACGCGGACGTAATCTTCGTCGGGGAGGCGGAATCGCACTGGCCGCAATTCTTGCGCGACTTTGACGTGGGGCGGCATAGCCCCCGGTACGGTTCCACTGTACCCCCGACTCTGGAACATGCCCCGATGTCGCGGAAGGACCTGTTTCACCGGCGCGATCACACGGGTGGAGTTCTGTTTGCCACGCGCGGCTGCCCCTATCGATGCGATTTCTGCACGCTCGCCGTCATGTATCAGAGCCACGTGCGCCGGCGACCCGTAGACGCGGTCGCAAAAGAGTACGGCTCTTTCCCCGGCAAGGTGATCATCTTCTGGGATGACAACATCGCGAGCGACATGGAGTACGCCAAGACGCTGTTCCGGGCTCTTGCTCCTCATCGCAAGTGGTGGAGCAGCCAGGCAAGCATTCATGCCGCGCAGGACGAAGAGTTCCTTGCGTTGGCCGCCAGCAGCGGCTGCAAGCAACTGTTCGTCGGGCTGGAGTCCATCTCGCAAAGCAGCGTGAATGAAGTGCAGAAGCGCTTCAACCGCGTGTCCGACTACGGTCGCGCGATTGAGCGGATCCATTCTCATGGCATAGCGGTGCAGGCGGGCATCGTCTTCGGTTTCGATAACGACAGGCCAGCGATCTTCGGCGAAACGGTGGACTTCCTCGAGGCGGCAGGAGTACAGAATGCGACGTTCAACATCCTTACTCCCTTTCCAGGAACTCGGTTGTACCAACGTCTGGAAGCAGAGGGCCGGATTCTGACGCGCGACTGGAGCAAGTACAATGGCCGTGCTGACGTGGTCTTCCGGCCCAAACAGATGAGCCCAGAGCAGCTTTTGGCCGGATACGAGTATGCAGACCGGCGCTTCTACTCATGGAGCAGCGTGTGCAGGCGCTTGTCACGCTCTCCCGTCGGGCTGTCATGGGCTTTGCCCTTGAACTTGGCGTACATGTTCGCTCCTTCGATAACCTCGTTTTGAAGGGGCGCGGCTTCAGCCGCGCCGTAAGTGCCGCAAAATCAATGACGGCTCTAGCCGCCGAGGGAACCTGAAACCTGCTTCAATACGCCCAGCGCAAGAGCGTCGCACCGACCGTAAATCCCGCGCCCACCGAAGCCAGCAGCACCAAACTTCCTTTCTTGAGTTTGCCTTCCTGGCGCGCGCTTTCCATCGCCAGCGGAATCGTTCCCGCGGTGGTGTTTCCATACTGCTCGATGTTGATGATCACGGCTTCAGGACGCATCTTCAGACGATCGGCAGTCGCGGTGATGATGCGCTTGTTCGCCTGATGCGGAATGAAGGCGTCGATATCGCTGCCCTTGATGTTGTTGCGCGCAAGAATCTCTTCGCAGAGCGACGCCATCTTGCGCACCGCGAACTTGAAGACCGCGGCCCCGTCCTGATGAACGAAGTGCATCTTCTTGTCGACGGTTTCGTGGGTCGAGGGATTCAGGCTTCCGCCACCGGGCATGCAGAGCGAGGACGCGCCCGATCCATCGATTTCGTGCAGAAAGTCGATGAGGCCGACCGAATCGTCTTCCGCCGGTTCCAGCAGCACCGCTCCCGCTCCATCGCCAAAGATGACGCAGGTCGCGCGATCGGTGTAATCGATGATGGACGACATCACATCGGCGCCGATCACGAGCACTTTCTTGTGCGATCCGGTGGCGACGAACTGCGCGCCGGCTTGCAACGCGTACACAAACGCGGAACAGGCAGCCGAGACATCGAATCCCCAGACATTTTTCGCGCCGAGCTTGTGTTGGACCAGGCAAGCGGTCGAGGGGAAAAACATGTCGGGCGTAACCGTTCCCACGATAATCGCGTCGAGATCGGAAGGGCCGATGCCGCGCTCGGCGAGCGCTTTCTTCGCGGCCTCGACCGCAAGATCGCTGGTCGCAACCCCCTTGTCGACGAGATGGCGCTCGCGAATGCCGACACGCTCCATGATCCATTGATCATTGGTGTCGACAAGCTTTTCGAGGTCGGCATTGGTCAGAAGGCGGGGCGGAACGTAGGTGCCGAGAGCGCTGATCTTAACGCGCTGAAGCTGAGTCAATGAGGTCTCCTGGAATAAAAGTGCGCTGCCTGGTGAACTGACTATTTTCAACGATGAAGGCGAGAATGTAAAACCAGGTGTCAGGTCTTAGGTGTTAGGTAGGTCTTAGGTCTTAGGAAAAACAGAATCATTCCACTCCATCGTCGTTGCAGGTTTTCCTAACACCTAAGACCTGCCTACTTCAGGCGCGCCGCCAACTCCCCGAACAGCGGCAATTCAAAGCGTTCGCCTTGCCATGCCTTGAGCGACAGAACGATCCACAGGAACAACATGGCCAGCGAAGCCAAAATTCCGAACAGAAGAAGCAGCACGGCAGCCGCGACATTCGAAAGCAAAAGCGCGGCAATGGTCAAAACGAAAAACACTCCCCAAAGCAACACGCTCTGCCAGGCATGAAAGCGGACAAAACGGCGCTTGCGAAATGCCGGCAGAAACAGGAGCACCGCGGCAGGAACGAAGGTGAGATACGCAACCGCAGCGGCCGCCCGATCCGCCGGAGGAAGCGGCGCCATCGACCATCCGCAACCCGGACAGAACGCCGCGTTCGCCAGCATCGCCGTGCCGCAATGCGGACACCTGGCCGTGGTCTGCGCCGGATTCGCCGGGCTATTCTCCGGGCTATTTCCGGAAATATTTCCCGGACTATTCGACGGGCTAGACAATTCGGCGTCCATTCGTCTTCTTGCGGCATGGCTCGCAAACGCCATAGATCTGGAAAGTGTGGCGGGTGGTGACGTAGCGGTGTTTGCGTCCAATCTCGTGTTCGATTTCTCCGACTTTCTCCGAAAAAAATTCGACCGAAGCGCCGCACTCCGTGCACACCATGTGGTGATGACTGCGGCGGTTGTACTGGTGCTCGTAACGCGCGATGCCGTCGTGGAAGGCGACTTCGCTGGCCAGGCCACAACCCGCCAGAAGCTTCAGCGTCCGGTAGACGGTGGTGAATCCGATGCGCGGGTCGGTTTGCTTGACCAGTCGATACAATTCATCGGTCGAGAGATGTTCGCGAGTCTCCAGGAAGGTCCGCAGAATGGCGTTGCGCTGTTCGGTCTGCTTCAAGCCGACGCGACGAAGATGCTGCAGGAAAATTCCTTCGGCCTCGCGGATGTTCTCACGCGAGATGGAGGGCCGATCGTCGATTCGTTTCTGCAGCATGTTGGACGGCGTGGAAACTCTAGATGATAACGCGCGCCGAGGTTCCGAGACATGATACTTGGCGAGATCGGGTTGCGCCAATCGAACTTCCCTCGCTGCACCTCACTGCAGCCTGAGAGGGACAATCGCTTCGAACAAGCTGATTGATTCCTTCTTTTCTTCTCTATGCATGTTTACTCTAACATTACTAACCAACTAGTACAGGTGGGGTATCCCCCCTTTTTTCTGTCTTTTGGAATCAAAGACTTAGGAGGTGGCTCCCGCCAGGTCTTTGGGTTTAAAGGACTTGCGGGTAAAGTCTTTAAGAACCAACGACTTAGGTTGTCAAAGAGCGCTGAAAATGGGTTTGGGGCAGCTTCGAGGGTCGTCTTGGTGGACTGGCTCGAAACTGCCCCAATCAGATCTCTATGGTCGCGCGCTGCGGGGCTTAAGTCAATGTTTTTCCACGAGTGTGACAACGGACGGGTGGCCCACTCAAGCCTGGTTTTGGCTTGAGTGGGGCAGTTCTACAGCCAACATCCCCACTCTAAATTTCGCAAAGAACGCGAAATTTAGAATGGGGCACCCGGCCCTTTCCAAGCACTCCCGCAACCGAGTTCATTCAGAGGTTTCTTAATACTTACGCCCAACGGAAGTCGATCGGCATCAGGATATCGGGGTGCATGCTTTTGTGCACGGGGCAGGTCATGGCGGCATGGATGAGCTTTTGGCGCTGCGCCTCGCCGAGCGATAGGGGAACGTCAATGGTCACCGCCAAAGTGCCGATCCGCCGGATCGGTTTGGCCGCCATTTCCTTGCGCACGACAACTTTCGTGCCGCTCAAGTCAATCTGCATCGATTGCGCAGCGATGCCCATCATGGTCAAAATGCACGTGTCCAGAGCGGTTGCCACAAGATCGGTTGGGGAGAAACTTTCTCCCTTGCCGTGATTATCTTTCGGAGCATCGGTGGTCAGCACGGTGCTGGACGGCTGGTGGGTTGCCAGGCAACGCAGTTCACCCTTATAGACGATGTCAATCTCAACCATTTTCGTTCTCCATGCGAATCGATCCTTGTGGTTCCAAATGAAGAGCTACCACGATGTTGTTATATCCGGTATGCGGCGGCTGCACAATTGCAGCCTGACCGGCGCGCACGCCCACACGCCGATGGTACGAATCGCGCCGTCGGAGGGCGTGGTTGTCACCGGCACCATGCATCCCTACAATCTTTGAGTAATGTCTGCTACTGCCACACTGCCTGAAGTCCGCCGTCGCAACCCCGCGCTCCGCATTCTGTACTACGCCGTTTGCCTAGTGTTGGCGGCATCGATCGTCGCCCTCTGGTGGCTCTACTGGATCGCTCATTCCGCTCTGCCGCAACTCGACGGCAGCGTCTCCGTGCCGGGGATTTCTTCCAAGGTGCGTGTAGTGCGCGATGGGCAGGGTGTTCCGACGATTGAGGCGGCTACGCTCGAAGATTTATTTTTTGCGCAGGGATACGTCACCGCGCAGGACCGGCTGTGGCAGATGGACATCGTGCGGCGCGCCGCTGCCGGAGAACTTTCGGAAGTGATTGGGGAAGCCACGGTGAAGATGGACCGCGAGCAGCGGATTCTGGGGGTACGGATCGCGGCCGAAGCGGCGGAGAAGAACATCTCCGCGCGCGACCGGGCATATTTTGACGCTTACGCCCGCGGAGTGAATGCGTTTGTCGATTCGCACCGCGACCGGCTTTCGCTGGAATTCCGCTTGCTGAAGTACGCGCCGCGGCCGTGGACGGTGACCGATTCCATGCTGGTCGGCGCGCGTATGGTGGAGGACCTGAACCACTACCGCAATCCTCCGGCGCTGACGCGCGAAACAATTCTGGCGAAGCTGGGGCCGGAACTCACCGCGGACCTGTACGTGAATTCTTCCTGGCGCGACCGTCCTCCCGGCGATGTGCGGCGGATGGAAGAGGAACCCGGGGTCAAGGGCAGCGACGAAGATGAAGAGGACGACGAAGAGGTCGATCCGGAGGGTGGAGGGCGGATGATTTCCGGGCTGGCCAAGGTTGTCATCCTGAGCGGAGCGAAGGACCCGCTGCCTCGTGCACTCACCAGAAAGCAGGTCCTTCGCTTCGCTCAGGATGACAATACTTTTTCTTCTGCGCGAGCTTCCGATGCGCAAGTTTCAGAGTTCAGTTCTGTGTTGCCTTACGCGTTGTCCTCTAATTTCACTCGGGAGGAAGCTGATTCCTTGCGGCCGGGGTCGAACAACTGGGTGGTTTCCGGGCAGCATACGGTTTCGGGGAAGCCGCTGCTGTCGAACGATATGCACCTCGACCACCAAATGCCGAACCTGTGGTTTGAGGCGCATTTGAGAACGACTAGCGGCGGCTTCGACGTTGCGGGCGTTACGCTGCCCGGAATTCCGTTCGTCATTGTGGGCCACAACCAGCGCATCGGCTGGGGCTTCACCAACGTGGGGCCTACGGTGGAGGACGACTTCATCGAGGAGTTCAATGCCGCGGGGCAGTACAAGACTCCGGCAGGATGGATGGAGCCGCAGCATCGGCGGGAAACGATCCACGTCAAAGGCAAGCCGGACGTGACGCTCGACGTGGTGACCACGCGGCACGGGCCCATCATTTCTGAATTGCTTCCGGGCGAGGCGCGCTCGATTGCCTTGCGCTGGACTTTGCAGGATGGCATGGGGCAGGTCTTCTTCGACGTGAACTCGGCGCAGAATTGGGACGAGTTTCGCAAGGCGTTCTCGACTTTTGGAGCGCCGGGACAAAACGTGATGTACGCCGATGTGGATGGTCATATCGGCTATCAGGCGACCGGGCGAGTGCCGATCCGGGCGGCGGGCGATGGCAGCCTGCCGGTCAGTGGCAGCGACGATGCGCACGAGTGGAAAGGTTTTATTCCTTTCGACGACATGCCGCATGTTTACGATCCGCCCTCGGGGATTCTGGCGACGGCCAATGGGCGCATCGCTCCCAATGGCTACAAATATTCGATCAGCACGGAATGGGATGCACCGTGGCGGACGGATCGCATCTACCGGGTGCTCGAATCGGGCAAGAAGTTTGCTCCGGCGGATATGCTGGCGCTGCAACTCGATGTGTCGTCGACGTACGACCGGTTCTGCGCCGACAAATTCGTGTACGCGGTCGATCACGCCGCGACGGCTTCGGAGCGGGCAAAGCGGGCAGCCGACATTCTGCGCGACTGGGATGGGCGCATGTCGGCGGATTCGGCGGCTCCGACGATTGAGGCCAAGGCGCGTCTGGAGCTGGCGCGGTTGCTGCTGGAGCCGAAGCTGGGTGCGGCGGCGGATGGACCCAACCGCGGCGCGCTGAACTGGAAGAGCTATCGGTGGGCGATGTCGTCGGTCTGGCTGGAGAACGTGCTCACCAAGCAGCCGCCGCGCTGGCTGCCGCCGGGATATTCGGATTACGGGAGCCTGCTGACGGCGGCGGTGGAGAACGCGGTGAGGCTAACGCCAACCGCCTGGCAAGATTCCTCGATATTTGCAGCGAAAGTTCCTTCCGACCTCAGTCGATGGAAATGGGGAGAAACTCATGCGGTTGAAATCGAACATCCCGTGCTCGGCCAGCTTCCATTGATTGGGCAGTTCACGGGGCCGGGATCGCGTCCGTTGAGCGGGAGCGCGTTCACGGTGAGAGCGGCGGGCGGGGTACTTGGGCCCTCCGAACGGCTGACCTGGAACTTTGCGAACTTTGACGAAAGCACGCTCAACCTGGTGACGGGAGAAAGCGGAATCTTCCTCAGTCCGCATTACATGGACCAGTGGGCGGCGTGGTACGGAGGCTCGACCTTCGCGTTTCCGTTCTCACCGGCCGCGGTCGAACAACAGCGGGCGCATGCGATGACGCTTGAGCCGCGGTAGGATGCAGGTTTTTAGTACCGAGTAGCGCCGGCGCGGCGGGCGAGGACGCCCGCCGGACAGCCGCCGGGACGGCGGCGCTACTCTAATCGGTTCTGAAGGAGACGGGCGATGGCAACCCATAACTGTGAGAATTGCGGGTTTCGAGCGAAGTACGATAGCGCCCCCAAGTCTTTTTGGGGACGGCTTTGGAGATGGCACGCGAATTGGTGTCCAGGATGGAAAGCGTACATCACATCGCTGCCCGGCGATGAGAGGATTCGACTGGCTGAAAAATACGGTCTTACGAAGTACAGATCGTTGGAGTAGCAGGCTCGAGTAAATCAACCCTGTCACTTACTAACTCTAGAAGTCGACGGCCTTGACGTCGAAGAAATTGCCGACGAGGCCGTTGATGTGACCGGGGTTATTGGGATCGTTCGGGTTGTACTCCAAGGCATCGGTGGTGGCGTCGTAGATGAAGAGCGATCCACCCAGGAGAACACCCTGGCCCTGGATCACATACACGGCGTTTCGCTTGGCGATGGGCTGGAGGCCGGTCACGTCTCCATTCTCGGGTGGAATTAAGACGCCACCGGGCGGAACGCTCCCCACGGTCGTGGCGCGCAGCGTGTTGTAGATGGAAAGGCAACCGCGGGTTTCGGTGGTGGTGGAGATCTCGGTACAAGTGCTGGCGCCGATAAAGAGCTGTCCGTTGGCGGCCATCGACATGCGATTGTGGTATCCGTCGGTGATGAAGATCGGTGCGGCGTTGATAACGGACATAGCGTTGAGGTCGAAGGTCGTGAGCATGCCGCAGTAGGTTGCCTGCGTGGTGGTGGTCCCTGCGGAGCAAAACAGCGAAGGGCCTCCTCCGGCTGAGAACGGCGTGCCCGCCATGTACATGGTCGAGCCGCTTACCAGAGCGATGCTGGCGGCGGGCACGGGGACTGGCGTGCAAACGCCGTCAGGCTGGCACTGGGCCGGGGTCATCTCAAGTTTCTGCACGCTGGCCTGCGTTCCGCCGCACTCGGCGCCGCAATTTAGTACGTAGGCGGTACTATCGTCGCTGCTGAAGAAGGCCGAAACAGGGCGGTCGAAACCACCGATGTAAGTGACCGCATTACCAGTCGCGATAAGCGACGTCGTGATCACCGCCACCTCGTCGGAGTTATCGCTGAAGCCAAGAAGCCGGTTGCCGGTGTTGCTGATCGAGAGATAGTGAACCGCGGGAACGTCGGCCACTCCGATTATGCCGCCGCTGCTCAGCGAGATGGCCCCCACTATCCCTTGAGACTGTCCGTTTACCGGCGCGAGCGGCACGGCGACATAAGCAGCAGAGCTGTCGGGCGAAACCACGAAGCTCTCGGTCATGCCCGGCAACGTCAGGTGAAAAGCAACGGCTTCTCTGGCGTTGTTGACGATGCTGAACTGGTTGTCGGAAAATTGCGTGCCGTTACCGCTGAACACCAGAGTCTGGGCCCGGTTGGGCGTGAGCACCATCATCACCGGAGTGTTGCCGACGGAAATCGGGGCGGTGGGCCCACGCACATCCGTGTCCGCGTTGACGATATACACGCCCGCGACTCCGCTCCCCGAGCTCACGTTATTGGTGACGAAGGCGCGGTTTTTGATGCCGCTGGTGGTGGTGCTGCTGGAGGGACTGCCGCCGCAGCTCAGCCACATCCCACTGGCGGGCAGCAGGAATAACAGAAGAATCAGGGCTTTTCTCAAACCTGGGACTCCAACCTCGTGCCGGATAATTGCTTGGATGCAAGAATAAGGATTATAGCAAAGGAAGAAATTGCGCTGAGGGCGCAGCGCAAAACCATGGAGACCGTCAGCCTACATGAGATCGGAGGGCTTGAGCTTCCGCCTTGCGCCGTGGCGGATGTGGAGCACTTCAACTTGCTCCTGTTTTTCCAAAACGCGGTAGATCACGCGATACACACGGGGCTTCCTCCCGTAAAGCAGGTGCCTCAGTTTGTCCAACTTGCGCGTCAGCGGACATCGGTTCGGCTGCCCTTCCAGACTGAGAATGGCCTTTTGAGTCCCTCATACCATTCCAGGGCCGCGTCTGAATACTCAGCGTTGATTTGCCTGTACAACTGCGCCAGGTCGCGCTCGGCGTGCGGAGTGATCTTAACGACGTATGCCATGCTTGGCTTCAAACTCGGCGAAAAACTCTCTCGCTGGCCGTGTCCTTCCTGCTTTCACATCCTCCAAACCCTGACGGATGCCTTCCTCCTCATCCGCCATGGCGGCAAGGTCGAGCAGGCGCTGATAGGCTTCGGCGTCCTGGACAACAGCCGCTGCCTTCCCATTCACCGTAAGCACCACGGGGCGCTTGCTCTTCTTGAGCTGTTTCATGAAGTCGCCGGACTGGCGGCGGAACGTGGTCAGCGATTGGATGTCCTTGGTGATGTCAAGCATGGGCCCGCTCCTATTGAAAGCACCTTATTAGGTGCTGCTAGAATATATGATCCTGGCAAACCGGGCAAGCTGGTTGGAGCGACTCCCTGCCTTCTTGTATCCTCAAACAAATGCCTCAGAACTTTGTTGAACGCCTGAAACAATCGCCGGTGCTCTGCGATGGAGCGATGGGGACGCTCCTCTATGCCAAGGGCATCTTCATCAACCGCTGCTATGACGAGCTGAACCTGTCGCAGCCGGAGCTGATCCGCGGCGTCCACCACGATTACCTGCAAGCGGGCGCGGAGATTGTCGAAACCAACACTTTCGGCGGCAACAGCTTTCGCCTGGCACGGCACAGCCTGGCGGATCGCGTGCGCGACATCAACGTGGCGGGCGCTCACGTGGCACGGGAAGCGGCCAAGAGCTTCGATGCCTGGGTGGCGGGATCGATTGGCCCGCTCGGCGTTCGCATTGAACCGCTGGGCAAGACTTCGTTTGAGGAGGCGCGCGCGGCGTTTCGCGAGCAGGTCGCGGCCCTGGTCGAGGGCGGCGTCGATCTGCTGATGCTGGAAACCTTCGGCTACGTCGAAGAACTGCACCAAGCCGTGCTCGCTTGCCGCGAGGTGAATGCGAAGATTCCCATCGTCGCTCAGGTCACGATTGACGAAGACGGCA
>OBLT010002500.1_pt1 | contig 11415 bp, 7 predicted proteins | sample 1518721 | NCBI WGS metagenome assembly OBLT01 (sample SAMEA3539307, study PRJEB22396) | soil metagenome | biome: tundra; feature: field; material: soil | place: USA | collected 2010-05 | depth 0.15 m | reverse complement strand
GCCAGCGCCTCCGCCGGTCCCGCCGCCAGCGCCTCCGCCGGTCCCGCCGCCAACGCCTCCGCTGGTCCTGCCGCCCGCTCCGGTTCCCGCGGCGTCACCGCCACCCGTGCCGCCGGCCCCGCCGGAGGCGCCACCGTCGAAACCGACAACCCCACTGAGAGTGCCGACGAAAGTGGTAATACTTTGACCGGGCAAGGCTGCCGTGAAAGAGCTGCCTGCTACCGGGTATGTCTGGCCGGCCGCCATATTGCTGCTTGCGGTGGTTTGCCAGGAGGACATTGAGGATGCGGTCCCACTCCCCAGCACGAAGTTCTGGTTCACAGAGGCGGTCCCGGTATTAACGGCGACGATAACAATTTTGTCATCGCCCCTGTAGGCGCTCACACTTACATTCGTCACTGGATTGGCGGTGGCGTCGACTCGGTAGTATCCGGGTCGAATGTATTTGGCGAACTGACCAATCACATAGGCCCTTTTGAAAATCGTGCCGCTTGAAGTGGCCAAACCATTCCCGTAGGTTATCCACCAATAGACATAAGCATTCATGGACGCAGTTACCATGCAATCATGGATTTCCTGACCCAGCTTCATGATGTTCGGCATCGTATCATCGTCAAAGTAATGTTCCGTCTCCCACAGCTCTTTTCCTTGATTTTGTGCCAAAGGGTAAGTCTGGATTTTGCCACCATAGAGATGGCCCCCGATGATCGATATGTACGAGGCAACGGTCGTATCGTTCAATGACGGATCGGACATTGCGTGAATGAACTGAAAAGATTCGGGCATGATGATCTTGATAGCGCTCGACAGCGTCGCCCCTTGTGCTGTGAGAAAGTTGAGCAAATCAGTCGCAGTCCAAGCAGTCCAGGTGGCCGCATAGTCCGGCTCGTTTTGGATGGAGATCGCGTACAATGGCGCCCCATTATCAGCGAAGTACTTGGCATAGGCCTTCAGGTAATTTGCATAGTCGCCGTATTTGGAGGTTATCAGCTTGCCACCGCTCTTCATGGAAGCCGGCGGGTTCCATGGCGATGCAAAAACGATAGCGCCCCCTGCAATCGCGTTCTTGGCATTGGCAAGCTCCGGTGCCCAAGCGCTGTAGTTACCGCTCGACCAAGCGTCGCCTATGCCTTCTTCAATGCGCACTCTGAGAATCGTGTATCCCAGATCCTTGAAGAGAGGATTCATCACAGAAGTGCTGACAGTTCCACACCACGCACTGGATGCACCAAATCCTCGAATCATCTGCTTTGCAGCCGTCAAGTCTACAGTAACATCGGCGGCGTTCGCCGCTCTACTTTGGGTAAGGAGTGACATTGCCGCGAGAACAATCGCTGCGACTGACAACAGTCGTCCGGTGTTTCGATACATGTTCTACCGTCCTTTCCTCTTGACCAGTCATGTGCCCGCAGTCGGCCCGGTCTGCAGTCGTTTCTAGCGCTTTTCGAATTGCTCCAACGCGATGCGAGGTATCCAATCACAAAGATTACATCAACCTGCCCCCGTATACCCGAGGGAAAACACCCCTGCGGCTCATGTGTTTGAGAACGCCAGCAACGAGAGACTACTACCCCAGCTTGCTCGCCACGCGCGCGGTTTCCTCAATGGTGCGCGCCAGGACCGAACGGATCCTGCCATCCTCCATCACGCCCAGGCCGGCGATGGTGCAGCCGCCAGGCGTCGTGACCTGATCCTTGAGCACGGCCGGATGGGTGCCGGTCTGCACGACCATGCGCGCCGCGCCCTGCACCATTTGGGCGGCCATGGCAACAGCGGCATCTCGCCGCAAGCCAAGCCGTACAGCCCCGTCGGCCAGGGCGTCGATCATCACGAACACGAAGGCCGGTCCGCTGCCCGCGAGGGCGGTCACGATGTCCATGTGCGCCTCGTCGAACTCCTGGGCCTTTCCAACCGACGCGAAGAGCGTCAACGCGAGGGCCATTTGCTGATCATTCGTGCCCTTGCTGCGCGCGAGCCCGGCCATGCCTTCGCCGATGAGCGCGGACACGTTGGGCATGGCACGAATCACGGCACTTCCGGGCAGAAAAGCGCACAGCTTTTCCAGGCGGACACCCGCAGCGATGCTGATCACCAGCTTGCTGGCCAGGGCCGAGCGCATGGCATCGCTGTCGAGGACGGCCGCCATCTGGTAGGGCTTCACGCACACCAGTGCGACGTCGCAGGCCGCTGCCACCGCCAGATTGTCGGTTCCCGTGCGGATCCCATGCTTAGCCGCCAGGTCTTGCGCCACCTCGGCGCGCGCGTCGCAGGCGAAGATCTGCGCGGGCGCGAGATTGCCCGAAACAAGAATGCCGCGCACGATGGCTTCACCCATGGTGCCGCAGCCGATGATACCCAGGGTCTTGCCGTTTTCGAGGAGAGTCACACGCGCATTACCACACGAAGCGCGGTCAAGGTAAAGTCGCTCCCTGCATGAGTCAAGAGATCGATTCCCGCACGCCCCGCGCGACGCTTCGCGAAGCCCACCGCTTGGTGGTCAAGGTCGGCACGCAAGTCGTTACCAACGAAGGCTCCGAGCTGGCTCTGGGGCGCGTGACGGCGCTCGTCGAGGGACTGGCCAGCGAGCGCAAGGCCGGCCGCGATGTCGTGCTGGTCACCTCCGGTGCCGTGGGCATGGGCATGCGCTTGCTCGGCTTGAGCCAGAGGCCGCGCTCGCTCGGGCTGCGCCAGGCCTGCGCGGCCGTAGGCCAGGGGCACCTGATGGCGGTCTATGCGGAGGCCTTTGCCAAGCAAGGCGTGATCGCGGCGCAGGTACTTCTCACCCAAGAAGATCTCGGCGACCGGGATCGCGCCCTCTGCGTGCGGACCACCCTCATGCGTCTGCTTGAGCTGGGCGCCGTGCCGGTGCTCAACGAAAACGACAGCGTCAGCATCCGCGAGCTGGTCGAGTACCAGCGCCGAGCGAGCGGTGAACCGGCGAAGAAAATCTTCGGCGACAACGACGGCTTGGCGGCCCGCGTGGCCGTGACGCTCGACGCCGATCTGCTCGTTCTGCTTACCAACGTGGATGGCCTGTTTACCGCCAATCCCAAAACCGATCCAAGCGCTGAACGCATCGCTCTTCTGACCGAGGTGGACGAGAGCGCCCTTTGCCGCGCCAGCGGGTCGTCGAGTGGCGGCACGGGCGGCATGCTCAGCAAGCTGGAGGCGGCGAGGCTGGCCACCGCCGAGGGCACCTCGGTCGTGATCGCGAATGGCGGTCAGCCGTCGGTGCTGGCCAAGATCCTGGCCGGCGAAGACGTGGGCACCCTGATTCCGACCCAGGATCGCCGTCGCGCACGCTTGCGCTATATCGCCGTGGCCAGTCGGAAATTCGGTGCCTTGGTGCTCAACGAGGGCGCGCTGCGAGCGCTTGAAAAGGGTAAGGCCTCGTTGCTTCCCGTCGGCGTCATCACCGTCGAGGGAAGCTTCGACAAGGGCGACGTGGTCGAGATCCGCGACGGCAGCGGTCGCGTGCGGGGCCGCGGCATGGTGAACTACGACGCCGACGCCTGCCGCAAGCTGGCCGGCCGACAGAGCGACGAGATCGACACGATCCTCGGTTATCGCGGCTACGACGCCCTCGTCACGCGCGACAACCTCGTGATGGGAACGACTTAGAAGGCAAACACAGAGGACACAGAGAACACAGAGGCCGGACGAGGATAGGATGGTCCGGATCCGGAACCATAAACCCATTTTCTTCTGTCCTCAGTGTTCTCTGCCAGTTCTCTGTGTTGTTTTTCCTCGGCCGAGCGGATCTTCACTTTGTGTTCACCGTCACCGGTGCGGGCGAAGCTGCCGGGGTGACCTTGCGCGAGGCGGTCACTTTCTTGTTCTCGGCGTAGGACGCGTACGCGTCGGCCTCGACCGGCAAGAGCACGGTGAACGTGGATCCAGAACCCGGCTGCGAGCGTACCTCGATGGTGCCGCCGTGGTTCTCGATGATGCGCTGACTGATGGGCAGACCGAGGCCGGTGCCCTTTTCCTTGGTGGTGAAGAACGGAATGAACAGGTTGCGCAGATCCGCAGGTGGGATGCCGATGCCGTCGTCGCGGAAGCGGATTTCAAGAAACGCCGCGGATGCGCCCCTACGAGTCGACCGGCGCAAGCTGGTGGAGACCTGCAATTGCCCACCTTGCGCCATGGCATCGAAGGCGTTGATGGTCAGGTTCAGGAACACCTGGCGAAGCTGTTGCGCGTCGGCGCGCACGGGCGGAAGCCCCTCGAGCAGGTTCATGACGATTTCGACCCGCGAACCGCTGCGCTCTTTTTCGATCAAGTTGATGGTCTTGCGAACCACGTCGTTGAGATCGAGCGGGCTCTGATCGCCGCGGTACGGTCGCGCGTAGTCGAGGAACTGCGAGACGATCTTGTTCAGGCGGTCGACTTCCTCGACGATGATGTCCAGAAACTCGCGCGTGCTGGCGTCGGGCTTCTGACCCTCCACCGGCTGCAGAAACTGGGCCGCGCCCTTGATCGAGCCGAGCGGATTGCGGATCTCGTGCGCCAGTCCCGCCGCCATTTGGCCGAGAGCCGCCAGACGATCGCGCTCCTTCATACGCTCGTAGATTTGAGAGTTCTGCAAGGTCACGCCGATAGAAGCGGCCACGCCGCGGAAGAGCTCGATTTCCTCAGATGAATAGGCCTCGCGCAGGCGCTCGTCGCGCAAAACCAGCATGCCTAGCAGCTGCTCTTCACCAAGGATCGCCAGCACCACCGAGCCGTTGAGCTGTTCCAGCACGCGTACCACGAGCAGCAAGGCCTCGCGCTCTTCGCCCTGCTTGTTGCGCAAGGCCAGAAGCTCGCGCTCAAGTCCCTCGACGGAAACCACGCCCGCCCTGCGCAGGCGCTCTAGGAATCCGCGATGGGCCACGGCGTCGATGCGCCCTTCCGGCCGCGGCCCCACGTGCCCGATGAGGTCGTAGGCCGAGCCATCGGGGTCGACGATGTACATTGAGGCATGGGTCACGCGGCGCGAGTCTTCCAACGCGGACAGCACTCGCGGCACCAAATCGCGCACGTCGATGACGTTCATCAGGTCGGCGCGCAGGCTCTCGATACGCCGGAAGAGCTCGTATTTTTCCTGGAACATCCAGCGATTCACCACGCGTTCGAGCAACGAGCGCAGCGGCTCGAACACGATGATGATGGCAGTAGAGGCAATAAGTGCGTTGAGGAAGAGCAGACCGATTTCGTTCAGATCGACCAGCTTGATGAGCAGCAGGCCGTAGATGATAGTGGAAATGCTGGCCAGCGCCGCCAACACCACCATGCGCCCGAGGAGCTCGTTGAGGTCGAGCAGGCGGTAGCGAACGAGCGTCTGCGATAGGAAAAATAGGTAGATGGTGATGAAGATGTTCCCCACGGAGGGCGCCCAGGGAACGAGGTCGAGGATCGCGGCGGTCACGGTGGCCAGGCCGCCAACCAGCAGGTAGAGCAAGCGGATCTTTTCCACCCGCGATGGCGTGCGCCGGTAGCGTCGGTAGAGGTAGTAGACCGAGAGGTAGAGCCCTAGGAAAACGTAGGAGAGGAGGCCGAGTAGGAACCATTTGGAGGTGTGAACTGGCGTGGCCAGGAAGAGGCTGGAGAGGAGGGCTAGGTAGAGCAGGGCCGCGCCCACCAGGGTGATGCGCGACATGGGCGGCGGCCCGGCCTCCTCGCCGAGGAAGGCGCGGAAAAACCGTTGCGCGGTGGCAGGCAGCGAGACCGCGGCCAACAAAGCAGCCCAGCGCAGCAGCGAATTCGAATCCTGCGAAGAGGCGAGGAACATCAGCAGCCGCTGCACCGCCACGTTGAACGCAAAGGTGGCGAACAAGGCGTGCACGCTGCGCCGGGGATCGCGCAGGAGCACCGCTCCACCGACGGCAAGCCCGACGATGGCGGCGACCAAGGCCGAAAGCGTCTGAGTGTTCAAGGCCCGTCCATTGTAGCGCCTTTGCCCACAATGCCTCTGTCTGTTAGCATACTCGCCGAATCATGAGCGCGGCCGACCGTCACGGGCCGCTTCGGCGGCTTTCCTCACGTCGCGGCCAGGGGTCGCGTGGGGAGATTGTGCGGTCCGAATGCCACGAGACGCGAAGCGAACCACCGACCGCGTTTTGTCGAGGTGAAGCTCCATGATCGACGGAGCGGTCCTGGTGCTGAATCGCCATTTTCAGCCCATTCACGTGACCAATGTGAAGCGGGCGTTCGCGCTCCTTTATGCGGGCTCCGCGCAGGCCGTGGATCGCCAATTTCGCACCTTCGATTTCGACAGCTGGGCCGGACTCTCGGCCGAAATGGGCGACGACGTCGTCCACACCGTGAATCGTGCCATCCGCGTGCCGCGCGTGATCCTGTTGCAGATCTACGACCGCATCCCGCGCGCCAAGGTGCGCTTTTCCCGTCACAACATCTACACGCGCGACAACAACACCTGCCAGTACTGCCGCCGCCAACTGCCGCGCGCAGAGCTGAATCTGGATCACGTGATTCCACGCTCGCGCGGCGGGCGGACGACCTGGGACAACGTGGTCTGCTGCTGTGTGGACTGCAACATCGCGAAGGGTGCCCGCACGCTCGAACAGGCCCATCTTCGGCTGCTCAAGATACCGACCCGGCCGCGCTGGACGCCGACCTTCCGGGCTGGCTCGGATCGCATTCGCTACCGCGAGTGGCTGCCCTTTCTCGACCTGCCCAACGCGTCGTACTGGAACGCGGAGCTGGTCGAGTAGGGGGCAGGTGTGTCTGCTCCGGAAGGATCGCGTGCGCCGCTTGACCTGCATTCGCCACAGGGCAATGATTCCCCTCGAAGATGCCGGCACAAAATCCCTCGAAACGAGCTTTCTGGTCCGTGGCCACTCTGCCGTTCGCCCTACTGTGCGCCTGTCACTCCGCCACCGTGGGCGGCACTACCCCGGACGCCGCCAGCACCACGACCATCGTCATCAAGTTGGATGCAGCGCCCGACATCGGCTCCGATATCGCCGCCAAGGATGCGGCGTCAGCGGGCGACGTATCAACCGCCCTTGGCGATACCCAGCCCGACCGGAAGCCCGACGCTGCAGACGCGGGGATCTGCAAGCACGAGTTGAACAACCCGGCCTGCTGGGCGACGTTCGACATCACCCGCTGGACGGACTACAACCAAGCCTTCGTCGGAGCCATCTTCGACGGGACCTACGTCAACTTTTTCAACGGCGGCTATGGCACATCGGTCGAAAGCTTCCGCTACGACACAACCAAACCGTTCCTGGACGACGGGTCGTGGTCAGGCTTCACCACCTCCAGCCGGGCCAGCGACATCTCGGGCGGCGCCTTCGATGGTCGCTATATCTATCTGATCTCGTCCAGCGCAAACGACAACGGCGCAGCCGGGGGAACCTATGACGACGTCATCGGACGCTACGATGCGCAAGCCAGCAAGCTGTCCGCGAGCACCGCCTGGTCATCCTTGGACCTCACCAAGGCCAGCGGCACCGCCGACCTGACCGTGCCCGGCTACATCGGAGGCGCCTTCGACGGTCGCTACCTGTACTTCGCGCCGTTCGCCGTCGGGGACACGGCAAGCGGCAAGGTCATGCGCTACGACACGCAGGCGCCCTTCGCGGTGGCGGCGTCGTGGACGTGGTTCGACATGACCACGGTCCATGCGAATGCCAAGGGCTTCGAGGGCGCCTTGTTCGACGGCAGGTACCTGTACTTCATTCCCAACTCCAGCGTGGTCAATCCCTTCACGGGCGACTACACGAAGAGCGGCGTCGTCATGCGCTACGATACCAAGGCCGACTTCGCCGCCGCCGCCGCCTGGTCGCCCTTCGACACAGGCACCCTGACCCCAGCTGCACGGGGATTTTCCGGAGCGACCTTCGACGGCAGATACATCTACCTGGCGCCCGACGGCGACTGGATCCAGGGGGTTGTGCCTGCCCGATACGACACCCAGGGCGCCTTCACCGATCCCGCGTCTTGGCGGTCCTTCGACCTGTCCCAGACCAATGTCGCGGACGACTACTCCAACATGTATTTCCACGGGGCCAGCTTCGACGGCCGCTATGTCTACTACATCCCCGGCGACGGCAGCCTTCTCCTGCGCTACGACAGCCAGGGCGATTTCTCCTCGGCCAGCGCGTGGAAGGCCTTCGACATGTGGGCGGTGGGGGGCGGCGATGGCTTCCATGGTGCCACGTTCGACGGCCGCTACCTCTACGTCCTGCCCCGCAGCAGTGACCCGATTCTGCGCTTCGATGCTGTCTCGCCGGCCGCCTTTCCCCCGGGTTACGGCGCCTCCTTCTACTAGCAACTAGCCCGGTCGATGTAAGGCGAGCGTATTCAACCCAATGGGTCGTCGGGTCGAACACTTTGAAAGGGCTGCCCTCTCAGGGTTCCCATCTCGACGGCCTGCTATTATCCCTGCCCCCATGTCGCGCGGATCCCTGGCTGGCCTTCGCATCATGCTTACTCGCCCGGAGGGCGAAGGCGCGGAGGAGTGGGCTGCCGCCTTGGTCCAGGCAGGTGCAGTGCCCATCGCCTATCCGACCGTTGCCATCCTGCCGCCTAAGTCTTGGCAGCCAGTCGATGAAGCCGCCGCCAAGCTGGATACCTACGACTGGATGGTCTTCACCAGTCAGACCGCCGTGCGATTCTTTGCAAGCCGCTTGTCAACCGGACAATTTGCCTCCGATTTACGCGCCAAGATCGCGGCGGTCGGGAAAAGCACCGCGCAGTCCATCGAGCGCCTGGGCGGTAGAGTCACGCTCGTGGCGGCGGACAGTCGGCAGGAAGGGCTTGTCGAAGAGCTGGGCCTATTGGCGGCGGGCACGCATTTGCTGCTTCCGTTGGCTGCCGGCGGACGCACCTTGCTCGCGCGGAGCCTGCGCGCTAGTGGTTGCACGGTGGACGTTGTGACTGTTTATCGAACCGAACCGAAACCCGATCTGGCCACACCACCTGAATTCGACGTAGCGGTTTTCGCTAGCCCCTCGGCCCTTCGCGCCTACGTGAAGAGTCTTGGAACTTCGCACCTGGCTGGAAAGACCATCGCTGTCATCGGCCCCACCACGGCCAAGGAAGCCGAGATCAATGGGCTGTGCGCTGTCGTGGCCGATACACCCGGTGTGGATGCCCTCGTTCTCGCCATTTCCCGATCACGCCCCAATCAAGGAGGAACCTGATGTCGTTTCCAGAGAATCGTCCCCGTCGTCTCCGGCGTACGGAAGGCTTGCGCCGCATGGTTCGCGAGACGTCCCTGTCGGTGAACAACTTGATGTATCCACTCTTCATTTGCCCGGGCAAAGGCGTGCGCAAGGAGATTCCATCCCTGCCCGGCCAGTACCACCTTTCGGTGGATGAGCTTGACCGCGAGGCCGAAAGCATCGCCAAGCTAGGGATCCCTTCCGTGATGCTGTTCGGCTTGCCCGAAAAAAAAGATGAAGTGGGTAGCGAGGCGTGGCACGCGGACGGCATCATTCAGCGCGCGATCCGGGCGCTCAAGAAGGCCACGCCCGATCTCATGGTGGCTGCGGACTGCTGCCTGTGCGAGTACACCACGCACGGCCACTGCGGCATCCTTCTCGACAAGAAGAGCGGCAACGTGGACAACGACTCCACGCTGGAAAACCTGGCCCGCGCGGCGCTTGCCCAGGCGGGCGCTGGGGCCGATATCGTGGCGCCGTCGGGCATGATGGACGGAACCATCGGCTTTCTGCGCGACGCGCTCGACGAAGCCGGTCATGAGAGCGTGGTTTTGCTGTCCTATGCGGTGAAATATGCATCCGCATATTACGGACCATTTCGCGTGGCCGCCGATTCAGCGCCCGCGTTCGGAGATCGGCGTGGCTACCAGATGGACCCGGCCAACCTGCGCGAGGCGATTCGCGAGGTCGAGCTGGACGTGGAAGAAGGCGCCGACATGGTGATGGTCAAGCCCGCCTTACCCTACCTCGACGTCGTGGCTGAAATCAGGAGAGAATTCGATGTCCCCGTCGCTGCCTACAACGTTTCCGGCGAGTACCTGATGCTCAAAGCCGCGGCCGAGAAAGGTTTCCTTGACTACGACCGTGCCATGATGGAAACTTTGACTTCTGTGCGTAGGGCGGGCGCCGACTTGATCGTGACTTATCACGCTAAAGAGGCCGCAGACCTGCTCTCGAAGGCTTCGTAGCCGGCAGCACAGAAAAGAGTATCGGTGGCGTTTTTGTTTGTTGACAAACCGTCGCAGATGCCTATTATCCCACTCCCCGCTGCCGGGAAAAACGCGAAGGCGGATGACCCGGGGCAGGGAGAGTCGGTCTCTGAAAGCTGAATAGCAAATTGAGAAGAATGACGAGTTCGGAAGCCTTCTTCGGAGGGCGGAAGACTCGGCACCGTATCCTTGAGTTGTTAGTAAATGCCCAGGGGAAACACCCCTGGATGGATCAAATCGAAAAAAGCGTAGAACCTCGGTTCTATGTGAGAATTTAATTGGAGAGTTTGATCCTGGCTCAGAGCGAACGTTAGCGGCGGGCTTAACACATGCAAGTCGAACGAGAATGAGGGAGCAATCCTTCTAGTACAGTGGCGGACGGGTGCGTAACACGTGGACAATCTACCTTCCGGCGGGGGACAACAGTTCGAAAGGACTGCTAATACCGCGTACGTCGGCGAGGGCTCCGGCCCTTGTCGAGAAAGATGGCCAATCCTTGGAAGCTGTCACCGGAAGATGAGTCCGCGGCCCATCAGGTAGTTGGTGAGGTAACGGCTCACCAAGCCTAAGACGGGTAGCTGGTCTGAGAGGATGATCAGCCACACTGGGACTGCGACACGGCCCAGACTCCTACGGGAGGCAGCAGTGGGGAATATTGGGCAATGGGCGAAAGCCTGACCCAGCCACGCCGCGTGAGTGATGAAGGCCTTCGGGTCGTAAAGCTCTGTGGGGAGGGACGAACAAGCGCGTATTAAATAAATACGTGCCCTGACGGTACCTCCTTAGCAAGCACCGGCTAACCATGTGCCAGCAGCCGCGGTAATACATGGGGTGCAAACGTTGCTCGGAATTATTGGGCGTAAAGCGCGCGTAGGCGGTTACTTAAGTCGGATGTGAAAGCCCTTGGCTTAACTGAGGAAGTGCATCCGAGACTGAATAGCTAGAGTACGAAAGAGGGTCGCGGAATTCCCGGTGTAGAGGTGAAATTCGTAGATATCGGGAGGAACACCGGCGGCGAAGGCGGCGACCTGGTTCGAGACTGACGCTGAGGCGCGAAAGCGTGGGGAGCAAACAGGATTAGATACCCTGGTAGTCCACGCCGTAAACGATGGATGCTAGATGTTTCTGGTATTGACCCCGGAGGCGTCGTAGCTAACGCGTTAAGCATCCCGCCTGGGGAGTACGGCCGCAAGGCTAAAACTCAAAGGAATTGACGGGGGCCCGCACAAGCGGTGGAGCATGTGGTTCAA
>OBLT010002498.1_pt1 | contig 11417 bp, 8 predicted proteins | sample 1518721 | NCBI WGS metagenome assembly OBLT01 (sample SAMEA3539307, study PRJEB22396) | soil metagenome | biome: tundra; feature: field; material: soil | place: USA | collected 2010-05 | depth 0.15 m | reverse complement strand
CGTCTGAACTCCAGTCACCTTGTAATCTCGTATGCCGTCTTCTGCTTGAAAAAAAACAGACCAATCAGTATTATTGCATTCTCATTTTTAGTATATACATTTTTTTTAATGATACGGCGACCACCGAGATCTACACTCTTTCCCTACACGACGCTCTTCCGATCTATCATCGCCGTCCTCTGATTCTCGTCGAGCACGGCCGTCATTGGTGTTTCAATGTATCCCGGCGCCACTACGTTCACCGTGATCCCTCGTGAAGCCACTTCGCGGGCGATCGACCGCGTGAGCCCAATGAGCCCAGCCTTGCTGGCCGCATAGTTCACCTGTCCTGCTTGGCCAGTACGGCCGACGACACTGGATATGTTGATAATCCTTCCCCAGCGGTTCTTCAGCATCGGTCTGAGCAGTGCCTGGGTCAACAAAAATGCGCCGGTGAGATTGGTGCCGAGCACATCGTCCCAGTCTGCCCGTTTCATAGCCATCATCAGCCCGTCGCGGGTGATTCCGGCGTTGTTCACCAGGATCTCCACTTTGCCGTAACGCTCAATCACGGCTTTGGCCCCGGCCTTGATCGAATCCTCGCTGGCAATGTCGAGCGGAATTGCTGCCGCATGCCCGCCTGCGCTCTCGATCTCTGCGACTGCCTCAGCCAGCTTGATCTCGTTCCGAGCCGCCAGCACTACGGTTGCTCCAGCCCTCGCTAACTCGAGCGCACATGCGCGACCAATCCCCTGGCTGGCTCCTGTGATGAGCGCGATTCTTCCTTGCAAAGTCCCCATAGGTTTCTGTTCAACCCGCGCACGTGCAGACACGCGCCCTTCCGTCCACCATTATAGGGGGACAAATTGTTTCGAGTGCCCGGGTTAAGCAATGCGTTCCAACATGGCATGCTGGGCTCGGCGGCGCCAAAAGAAAAAAAGCGCCGGAACTGGCTTTCTCAGCTCCGGCGCAAGGGGAAGGTAAAGCGAGACTTGCTTAGTTAAGTTCGTCGACGTAATGAGCCAACAAAACGGTGTTCCCTGAGAGCGGGTCCTTCACCAGCAGCCCGACGACGCGAATATCTTCGCCGTTGGTCAAGCTGCCCAATCCCGTCAGGCCGTCACGGAAGTCTGTCGGGTTCGCGGTATAAACCGTTACCGTTTGTGGAATCAGCAGTCCGACGAAACCATTGATCTGCATCTGGAACGTGCCGTTGGTTGTGTTCACGCTGTTTGGAACCACCGTGCCGTTGAAGCCCCAGTGGCGCAGCACGACCCGCTTCGCCGTCACGTCCTGAGCGTTGGTTGCACCGGTCGCGGGGCCTCCCACCGACACGTGCTGACCCGGTAGAAGCGAGCTTTGGTTGAAGAGGAACTGCGTGAGCGGATTGTGCCGCTCGTAGATGAAGTACTTTTCATTCCCAGATAGATCCACCTGGGCAATCTGTCCCAGTGTCAGTCCGGTAGATGTGGGCAGCAGTCCGCGCACATACAGGTCAAAGCTCGACGCCGGACCTGAAGAGGGCTGAACATATGTAATCTGGCCGCCCGCGTAGAAGCCGTTCTGCGACAGAATGGCGACGTCCTCGGCGTCCAAGGTTTGGTCGGCCTTGTCCAGAGTGCCGGAAACTTCCACAATGCTGCTGGTTGTCAGACTGCTAATGGAGTCGTTACCCTCCCATTCAGTCTGGCCGTTCACGTTGATTGTGAACTGTTCGCCATGCGGACCCTGAACAACGAACGACTGACCGCTGGTGTTGACGCTTACGACGGCGGCGACAAATGAATCAATGTATGCACCCGAATTGCCCACACCAACTGTTTTGACATCAAACACGGGCGTCACCTGACCGGTGAAATTGCCGCTTCCGTCGACTTGAACGGATTGGTGCAGATCGAAGTCGATGCGTAGACCGACAGGTGTCCCCCCGTGAACGATGACGAGCGGCGTAGCCAGGGCTGCTGTGTAGGTATAGGTGGAAGCAGAGGCGGGGTAGGTTCCCACTTGGGTTTGTATTGTCGGAGCGCCGCTCGCTGGAACATTCAGATAGCCGATGGTGGGGGTGCCAATGGTGATGGAGATGCTGGTATAAGTGCCCTCCGGAACTTCGTTGATGTCCAGCAGTGTCTGCAGTCCGTTGAACCGGGCAAAATCCACTGTGGGCGTTCCGCTGATCAACGACATTGTGGTTCCACTGGAATCGGTAGCAGTGACGCTCTCCACCGGCACCGAGAATGAAACAACACTGGCGACGGGAGCATCGGTTCCAACAACAAAGGCCGGCCCAGTTAGGGCGTCGGATGAATTGCCTGGGTTGCCAACAAGGCTGCTCACGCAGCCCGAAATGAGCAATGCGAAGGCAGTCAACGACAAAGATGCGATGGACAAGAATTTGACACGCGTCCTGGAATCCATATCAACTACACCTCTTCAATGAATTTGTGTTTGTCTGAAAAATGCCTTCGCTCATTGTCCCGAATCGAAATCGCATGCAATTGCCCACGTGATTCGCATGCACAGGCGAGACCGGGAACTAAATTACTTCACAGGCAGCACGGCAAATCTTCGCCGGGTGCATACCGCGGGAACACAGTGTCAAAGGGAAAGTTGCGTTAGTAGATTTTTAATTTCAGAGGAGGGCTACTTTAGTAACTATCAGCCAGTAACCATCAGCCGAATGGCGCAGGCTATACAGACGGTGTGGCCGCCACTGTGACTGGACGGCCCGCCAGCGCAGGCCTCACCAGCTCCGCAGGCCATATATAGACCGCGAGACGCCGAGAGTAATGCAGCACCGGTTCCTGATCTGGCAGCTGAATGCCAATGGCCGTCGCCAAGTCGTTTCGCTCGATCTCGGCTTCAGCATCTTCCAATGGCCATGGGACGTGATGAAGATTGGCCCGCACCGCCTGACCCGCCCGGTTGCGCGTAAATAAGCAACTGCGTTCGAGCAGGAAGTATTCCAGCGATCCGCTATTGCCGTCCGCAAGTTTGCGCGTTGGTCCAAGTCCGCGGTAGCGCGCCTTGAAGATCATTTGCTGGCTGGAAAACCGCCGACGGCTATAGAACGAAAATTCTCGATCCGATCTTTGATCGAGTCGCATCTCTGCCCAGTGATAAGGCAAATGAAAAAAGGTGTGTGCCACGGCAACGGCCAGCAGGTTGCTCGCGTCGAGCGAGAAGAAATAGACACCCGGAGTGCCTGTGTGTTCGTCACGAACATAGGTGCGCAGGTTCAGGTCGGGGAAGCTGCGCATTCCGGGAACCGGAGGCATTCCCCGGACCTTGATTCGGTCTAGCCAGAAGGGGACCACCCCTAGCCACGCCGAACCCTGGAAGGTATCCACCTGGAGGCCTTCGGGCAATAGAGGAGCGATGGACGCTGCCGGGACGGGCCAGTGGGCAAACAGCAAGTCGTTCCAGCGCTGTGTCATCATCCAGCGCCCCGAGGGCAATGGCCGCGGCCTGTGCGACGTGCGTACCAAATACTTCTGCATGGCCTACTCCCGCTTTGTCGATCCTGTAAAGCTCAGCCCATTTTGCCCAGATGGCTGGTTCCGCTGGTTTTAAGAAGAACCAACGGCCATTTGGGATCCACCGCCCAAAAGCAGCCTCATGCCGTATTCTGTTCGCGAGCCCTCATCCATGTCCAGTGAAACTTTTCTCCCTTCCGGCGCGCGTAACCAAACTGACGTCTTTGCCGTTCACGGAGCCGACCCGGAGGTCCTGGCTTACGCCATGGCCAAATACTCCCGGTCCTCCCTCTCGATGCGCGAGTCCCTCACTGAGATCAGCGCCCAGCGCGCCGAGCAGTTTCTCAACACTTTTTACTTTCAATACGGCCACCGGTCGATTGCCGACCTGGCCCACATCGCATTTGCAGTCGAACGTCTGAGCCTGTTGGCCGCCATTGTGTTAGTGGACGAGCAGCGCTGGGACGGCCAGGAGCGCTCGACACGTTACCAGAACTTCCTCAAATCCGGGTGGTTTTTCCCAGATTTTGGCGACCATTCCGATCCGGCGAAGCTTTATGCGAAGACCGTTGAGGATCTGTTCGCTACCTACCAGCGCACCACAGCCGCAGTTCTTGAGGCATTGCGCCGGCGCGTCCAATGCCCTGAAACCCTGAAACCAGACGCGTACGAGCGCACTCTCAAGGCGCGGGCCTTCGACGTGGCCAGATACCTGTTGCCGCTGGCTACCAATACATCTCTGGGCCAGATTGTAAGTGCACGAACCCTAGAAACCCAGGTCGCGCGCCTGCTATCCCACCCCGCGGCAGAACTCCGCGATCTCGGCTTGAAGCTCCGGGACGCCGCCACCGGTCCGGCGTGGAACGTCAACGCACAGTCTGGCGCCGCATTCGTTGCGAGGCTTGCTGCGTTCGATGGTGCAGCAGCATCCGACCTGGCGGGCGCAGGAGCCGACCTGCTGACCCGCGAAGTTCGTACAGCGCCGACGCTCGTGAAATATGCCAAGCCGAACGATTACCTGCTGCAATCCCATGCTGAATTAACGCTTGCTGCGGGCGAGATTTTGAATGGACTGCCCATCGCGGAAGCCCCCCTCGTCGACCTGGTTGAGGGCACGGAGTCCCTCGAAGTTGAGTTGGCTTCTACGCTGCTCTACTCCGCCGCACATCACCCTTACCGCCAGATTCGCGACGTGGTCGCCGAGCTTTCCGCGGCTCGCGTCGCCGAAGTGATTGAGCTTGGACTGCGGCACCGCGGCCGTCACGACGAAGCACTTCGCGCCTTTCACGCCGGTGCGGCCTTGCGGTTCGACATCCTCATGGATATTGGCGGGTTCCGCGATATGCATCGCCATCGCCGGTGCACCCAGATCATCCAGCCTTTCACCACTCTCCACGGCTACGACACCCCGACCTGCGGCGATCTTGAAGCGGATGTCGATCTCCTTGCCGAGGCCGGAATCCTGGCCGACTACCAAGCCGCAATTGATGCAGCCCACAGGGCATGCGCAGAAATAGCCTCTAGCCATGCACCCGAAAGCGAACAATCTGCGCTCTACCTGCTTCCGTTGGCTACCCGGATACGATCTCTGTTCAAGATGGATTTTGCTGAGGCCCAATACATTACTGAGCTCCGTTCCGCGCCCGCCGGCCACTTCAGCTATCGCCGCGTCGCCTGGGAGATGTACAAGGCCGTAGAACGTCAGCACCCATCGCTCGCGCCTCTGATGCGCGTAACCGACTTCACAAAGCCAATCGACCTACTGCAGCGTTAAAGCCGTGCGACGGGGCGTCCATTACTTCGGTAATGGACGCCTTCAAAAATAAATAAATTCAAAATTCGCGCAACTATCCCCCGAACACTTGGTTAACACAGGAACGCGCCAAGTCCCGCCCTCCCCCCTATTTGTGGAATTGGCTCCCAGCAATCCGGAGGTCCACCTTGAACGAACCGCGGCTCCGTTCCCTGCGAACCCTCCTTCAATCTGCGTTTGGCATTCTCCTTCTCCTCACTGGCTGCACCAACAGTGTCATGAATTCAGGAGGCGGCGGAAACGGCGGGGGTGCGCAGGCTTCGGTCACCGTCAGCGGATCCAGCCAGGTCAGGCTTGGAGGGACAGCCAGCTTCAGTGCCACAGTTACGAATCTGACAAACACCGCAGTTACGTGGCAGGTGGCCGGCATCAATGGGGGCAACAGTTCTGTAGGCACGATCATCAGTTCGGGTGTGTATACGCCGCCATCGAGCATCCCTGCCACGAATCCCGTTACCGTGACGGCCGTGAGCGTGGCCTCTCCATCCGCGTCCGGTTCGGCGTCGCTCAACGTACTCAATCCTGTTCCAACCATCACTTCAGCTTCGGCAACGCTCGCCTCTGGCACGAGCTATACGATCGACGTGTTTGGCACGAACTTTGTAGGTGGAGCGCAGATCCAGGTGAGCGGCTCAAACGTTACTACCACCATGGTTTCTTCCACTGAGTTGCAGGCGACGGTCAGCGTTCCCAGCGGTACAACTTCACTGAGCGTTTCAGTCGTCAATCCAAACCCGGGCAGTGCATCGTCAAATTCAGCCAGCGCGACCGTCGCGCTGGCCTCGGTTACGGCAGCGGCGCGTTTGCTTGATCAGGCCACGTTTGGCCCCACGCTTGGGCAGATTCAGAATGTCCAGAGTGTCGGGATCGACGCATACATCACCAGCCAGTTCAATACGCCCTACACACGACTGCCCAATATCACATCACCTCTGCCCGCGGTCTGCCTTTCTGCAAATACCCCCACTGTCTGCGAAGAATCCGAGTGGTGGCAAGTTGCGCTTACCGGCAACGATCAATTGCGACAAAGGGTTGCCTTCGCACTCAGCGAGATATTTGTGATCTCCAGCGACAGTGTGAATGCGACCACCATCACCTACTACCACAACATGCTGGCACAGGATGCGTTTACGAACTTCTCCACCATCCTGAACGATGTCTCCGTCTCGCCAGGCATGGGCGCCTATCTCAACATGCTCGACAGCGCTAAAGCGCCTGCCGGCCATATTGCCAATGAGAACTACGCCCGGGAATTGATGCAACTGTTCACGATCGGCATCAACCAACTGAATCAGGATGGAACGCTGCAACTGGATGGCAGCGGCAATCCAATACCTAACTACACCGAAGCACAGGTCCAGGCCTTCGCACGTGCGTATACCGGATGGACCTACGCCACATCCACCGGCGGCTCCCCGACCAAGTTTCCCAACGGCACGCCGAACTACTTCGCGCCCATGGCCGCAGTAGAGTCGGCACACGATATGACAGCGAAGATCCTGCTGAACAGCATCGTACTGCCAGCCAACCAGACGACTGAAGAGGACCTGGCAGGCGCTCTTGCCAATCTGTTTGCCCACCAGAATGTAGGCCCATTCGTCTGCAAACAGTTAATCCAGCATCTTGTCACCAGCGACCCAAGCCCTGCCTATGTAGCCCGAATCGCCGCTGTGTTTGCGAACAACGGGAGCGGGGTTCGCGGAGACATGCAGGCTGTGATTCGGGCCATTCTTGAAGACACAGAAGCCCGCGCCGGTGACACAGACCCACTCTACGACGGCGGCCACCTGCGCGAGCCCATTCTGTGGATCACCAACTTCCTGCGCGCCGTTGGCTTTACCAACACGGATCCCAACGGCTCTTACTACAACCTTTCCAACCAGGCGAATAATCTGAGCGAGCGGCCGTATCGCTCTCCAGCTGTGTTCAATTTCTTTCCACCGGAATATGTCGTTCCTCAAACTACGTTGAATGCCCCCGAGTTCGGGCTGGAAAACACGGCTACAGCGATCCTGCGCCTATCGTTGGCCAACACGCTGGTCTTCAATAAGATCTCCGGCTTCAACGTAGACCTGAGCGCAACCAGCACACTGGGCCAGATCGCCGCCCCCAGTCCAGCAAATCTGGTGGACACGCTTGGCACCATGTTCATGCATGGACAGATGCCCTCCGACATGCGGGCCGAGATTCTGAACACCATCAGCGGGCTCAGTACCGCGCAACAGGTGCGCGTCGCCACCTACCTCGTTATCACGTCTTCGCAATACAAGATCATGCACTAAGTGCTTTGGCCGTGAGAGCCAGACCGCAGACGAAAGCTGCTGTACGAAAGGGAGATTCGCATGAAAGCCAACCGGAGAAGTTTCATCAAGTACGCGAGCCTTGCGGCCGCGGGCAATGCACTGGGTCTTCGCCCTTTCGGAGCGCTGAATGCGCTTGCCCAAAACTCGCCGGGCTACAAGGCGCTGGTCTGCGTTTTTCTATTTGGCGGAAACGACGCCAACAACACCCTCATCCCCTTCGACACCAATGGGTATGCGAATTACTCGTCGATCCGCGGTGGGTTGGCCCTGGCGCAGAATTCCCTGTTGCCGCTTACTCCCACCCCGAACTTCGCACTCAATCCAAACCTGCCCGAAATTCAAACGCTGTTTAATAACCGGAACGCTGCCTTCGTCGCCAACGTCGGCACACTCATCCAGCCGTTGACCCGAGCCCAGTACCTGGCTGGCCAAACTGCGCCCACGAATCTTTTTTCCCATCCTGATCAGCAGTTGGAATGGCAGAATGCAGCGCCGAGCGGCTCGACACAAACCGGCTGGGCTGGGCGAATCGCTGACTCGCTGGGTTCCCTCTACAACCAGGGGGCATCGATTCCGATGATCACTTCTGTTGCCGGCGACACGCTCTTTTGCAACGGCAATGCAACCTCACCAGTCTCCATTTCGCCCGGCAACGTAGGCGCGGCCAGTTGCTCTGAAGGTTCGGAGTGCAATGCGCGAGAGGCCTCAGCACAGGCGCTGCTCACACTTGATTCAGGTCTTTCCCTCATCCAGGCCGACGACACCATCACGACCAACGCCTACGCCTACGCCAAGACTTTGGCTGATGCTGTGCAATCGATATCTCCGCTACAGACGGTGTTTCCTGCGAACAACCCACTTGCCGCGCAGCTGCAGCAGATTGCGCAAATCATCCAGGTGCGCAGCGCTCTCGGTGTTCAGCGGCAAATCTTTTTCGCCAGCCTTGGCAACTTCGACACGCATGCCGACCAGCTTACGTTGCAAAGCGCTCTGCTTGCCGAGATGTCTCCAGCGCTCTCCGCTTTCTACAATGCGACGGTGGAGTTGAATGTAGCCAACGAAGTGACTACGTTCACCATGTCTGACTTCAGCCGCACTTTCCAGCCAAACTCAAACAGAGGCAGCGACCACGCCTGGGGATCACATCACATGGTGATTGGCGGGGCAGTGAATGGTGGACAGATTTATGGAACCTATCCAACGTTGGCCCTTGGCGGCCCTGACGACTCCGGCTCCAACGGCCGTTGGGTTCCCTCCACAGCCAGCTCGCAATATGCCTCTACGCTCGCACAGTGGTTCGGTGTTCCCATCGCCGATCTTCCAACGGTGCTCCCCTCCATTGGAAGCTTCTCTGCAAACAACCTGGGATTCGTCTAAACGAGGAATCGTGGTGTGCACCATATTGATCAGACTGGGTTGGCCAGCCTGACTAGAGTGATGGTTGTAAGGATAGATAGAAAACAGCCCCCGACATTGTGAGGGACACCCAGGTACGGATTCAGGAATCCTTATGGTGGCTGCTGTTGGCGGACCGTTTAAGGCGCGACAGAGCATCCCACGCAACACAAGCAACCGCAGACACCTTAAGGGGGGTCAACCTATGCGCGGATTCAAAACGATTCTCAGTACTACGGCATTGCTTGCGGGCCTGGCATTCGCGCCAGCGGCTCGCGCTCAGGTCATGGTCAGCATCGGCGTTCCGCCGGTGTGCGCTTATGGCTATTACGACTATGCGCCATACGCCTGCTCGCCCTACGGTTTCTACGGCCCGGGATATTTCTATAATGGAATCTTCCTGGGCATGGGCCCATGGGCCGGCTGGGGCTATGGCCACGGCTGGGGCGGTCACAGGTTTGTCAGTGAGGGCGGTGGAAGTTATCACGGTGGCGGCGGTGCCTTGGCCAATCGCAGCAATTATGCCCGCGGCGGCGGTGGTGGTGGCGGAGTTCACGCTTCAACGGCTCGCGTGAGCACAACCCACGCTACCGTAGCGAGCCGTGGTGCATCCAACGCCGGTGGGGCGCGTCCGAGCGCGGCTCATTCAGCGCCTTCGCATAGTGGCGGAGGCGGTGGGTCACATGCAGCGCCTTCACATAGCGGCGGCGGTGGTGGAGCGTCGCATGGCGGCGGTGGCGGAAAGCGCTAACCGATAGCTGCCGAAGCAGGCAGCCGGATGTTACGAGGCGGCGGAGCTTACCAGCTCCGCCGTTTTCATTTTGCCGTTGCAACTGAAGGGTGGCATGGAACGATCATTGACCTCAGCCCGGCGAAGCGCACAGTTTCACCGGAAATGGGGATGGGGTATTTATTTTCGGGAAAGGGTCGGAGTCTGTCCATCCGCAAGCCAAGCGCCCCACCCTATCCCCCAGAAGGCTTTAGGATTAGAGCAGCGTGCAAACGATACGAGTAGACACACCTTCGGCGAAGTACGACGTGATTGCGGGGAGCGGGCTGGTGGAGACTCTGGCCCCGCGGATCGAGAGAGTTGCGGGCAGGTTGCCGCGACGGGTTTTTGTGCTGACCTCCGCACCGATCTGGGCGCTGTGGGGGCGTTGCCTGGAGCAGTCCTTCTCGAACGCTCCTGTGGTGCTCTTTCTGGAGCCGGGCGAGAAATATAAGTCTCTGGCCAGCGTGGAGAAGTTGCTGCGGCAGATGGCCCAGGCGGGCGGGGATCGCGGGAGTCTGCTGATCGCCTTTGGCGGCGGGATTGTGGGCGACGTGGGCGGCTTTCTGGCTGCAATTTATATGCGCGGGATTCCCTATGTGCAGGTGCCGACGACCTTTCTGGCGCAAGTGGACTCCAGCGTGGGCGGGAAGACGGGTGTGAACCTTCCTGAGGGGAAGAACCTGGTGGGGAGCTTTCATCATCCACTGGCGGTCTTTGCCGATATTGGAGTCTTGGGGACGCTGCCGGACCGCGAACTGCGCGCCGGGGTGATGGAGAGCGTGAAGGCGGGAATCATCCGCGACCGGACTCTGGTGCGGTTCATGGAAGAGCATGTCGACGACGTGCTGGGGCGCGATGCAAAGGCGCTTGAGAAAGTGATTGCTGCGTCGATCCGCATGAAGGCCGGGGTGGTGAACCAAGACGAGCGCGAGAAGGGTTTGCGCATGATCCTCAACCTGGGCCATACGGTTGGTCACGCCATTGAGCAGGCGACACACTACAGAGCTCTGCTGCATGGCGAGGCGGTGGGGTGGGGGATGGTGGCGGCGCTTTACCTTGGGCGGAAGAGGAGTACGATCTCCTCGCAGCAGTTTGCCCGGTTGGAGAGTCTGATCCACATGTATGGCCCGCTGCCTCCCCTGAAGCTGCGCGTTGCCAAGGTGGTGGAGGCAACAGGCGCCGATAAAAAGAATGTGGGCGGAGTGAAGCGGTTTGTGCTGCCAGTAGGAATTGGCGACGCCGGGGTGGTAGAAGACGTGACCGCTGCGGAGCTTGAGGCGGCGGTGGGGTATATGCTGGCGCGGGCTGCGGAGAAAACGGCGAGCAAGCGGCGGTAGAAAATTCTTGGGGATTCGATGAGCGTGACGGGTGCCAGGCCGGTGGGTGCAGAGGATGAAGCGGGAGCGGCGCGGGCGGTGCGTCAGATGTTCGATCAGATTGCGCCGCGCTACGACCTGCTGAATCATGTGCTTTCGGCTAATGTTGATCGGCTTTGGTGGAGCAGGACTGCACGGCGATTCAAGGCGGTTCTGGCCGATCCGCATGCGTCCGTGTTGGATATTTGTTGTGGGACAGGCGACATGACGATGGCGCTGCTGAAGCATCGGAGCAAAGGGGCAACACCGATTCTGGCGGCAGATTTTGCGCGCGGGATGCTGAGCCGCGCCGTTAGAAAATTCACC
>OBLT010002494.1_pt1 | contig 11428 bp, 6 predicted proteins | sample 1518721 | NCBI WGS metagenome assembly OBLT01 (sample SAMEA3539307, study PRJEB22396) | soil metagenome | biome: tundra; feature: field; material: soil | place: USA | collected 2010-05 | depth 0.15 m | reverse complement strand
TACGCTCTTGCCGAGCCGCTCTATTGGGAGGCGCGGGATGTTTTGCGTCAGGCTCTGGGAGAAGAGCATCCGGACTACGCCATGAGCCTGATCGACCTTGCGGGGATGCATCTGGATAGGTACCGTCATTTCTATGACGGTCCGCCGTTCATCTACTTTGAGGCCCAGTTGGCGTATCAGACAGCTCTAGAGATCCTCGGCAGGACCCAAGGAGAGGAACATCCAAACTATGCACTTGCCTTGGATGGCATGGCCACGTATCATACGCGGTTAGCTCAATACACGACCGCCGAGCCGCTATACAGGCAGGCGCTGGAGATCTGGCGAACTGCCCTGGGAGAGGACCATCCGGGGTATACAACCCAGTTGAACAACCTGGGAGTGCTTTACCTCTCCTGGGGCAAATATGAAGCCGCCGAGCCGCTTCTGCGCCAGGCGCTGGCGATGCGGCGCCGGACACTTGGGGAGGAACACCCCTTGTGTGCCATCAGCCTGACCAACCTGGCGATCGTGGCAGTTGCCGCAGGCCACCAAAGCGACGCGCTCCGGCTCATGAAGACTGCAGTAAAGATCCATGATCGCTTGATCGGTCAGGTCTTCTCCATCAGCTCGGAAAGTCATCGTATGAACTACATCAAGGATCTGCAGGAAGAACTCAACACGTTCCTCTCCTTGGCCGCAAATTACTCATCAGTTGCCCCCGAGGTTGTACCCGCGGCGCTTGAACTGGTTCTGCGCCGCAAGGCGCTTGGGGCTGAAGCGCTGGCCACCCAGCGGAACGCGGTACTCAGCGGACGGTATCCAGCTCTGGAGCCTGTATTCCGCGAGCTTAGTACTCTCCGGGCACGGATCGCTCAGAAGATTCTGGCCGGACCAGACCGGCCGGAGGAAGAAGCCTTGCGCGCCCACCAACAACAGCTTGCAGAGTGGGGCGCTCAGAAGGCGCGGCTGGAGGCGGATTGCGCTCGCCAAATCCCGGAGATGACCCTGGAGCAGCAGTTCCACACTGCAGATCTGCAGGCCATTGCCAGTTGCCTGCCCGCCGGCGCAGCACTGGTTGAGTTCATCCGCTTTCGGGAATGTGATTTTCTGAGCGGCCCAGGCCAAACGGTGACGATGAACTGGGATCACACGCTCGAGCGCTGGGACGAAGGTCATCGCGCACGCTACCTGGCGTTCGTATTAAGAGCGGGTGAGCCAGACAACGTGCAGATGCTGGATCTGGGCGCCGCTCACTCTATCGATCAGGCAATTGTTGCCTTCCGGGAAGCGGCCACGGGCCGCGGGCGCTCCCTGACTAAGGAACCGGATGAGACCAAGCAGGCAGGAGATGCTATCCGTACCGCCGGGGTTGCCTTGCGAGCCGCGGTCCTCGATCCCTTGCAGTATGCACTGGGTGGCCGCACCCGGCTCTTCCTGTCGCCCGATGGTGACCTGACCCAACTGCCTTTCGAAGCGCTTCCTCTCGACGATGGCCGGTGGGTGATTGACGACTACCAGATCAGCTACTTGAGCACCGGCCGGGACCTGCTCCGCTTCAGGACAATCGCCAGCCAACCGCCTACGCTGCCTGGAATCCTCGCCGATCCTGACTTCGATCTGGATGCGGAAGGCACTGATTCGCGGGCTGGCGAGCAGCAGCCTTGCAGCCCCCAATCACGCGACCTGGATCGGAGTACACTGCGTTTCACCCGCCTGATAGGCGCCCATCAGGAAGGCCAGCAGGTCGGCGACCTGCTGGGCGTGCCGCCCTTGCTGGCCGAGGCAGCTCTGGAAGGACCGCTCAAGAGATTGCGATCGCCGAGCATCCTGCACCTGGCCACCCACGGCTTCTTTCTGCCCGACCAGCCAATCGATCCGTTTCGTCCATTGGCAGGCCTGATGGGCGAGCGGCTGTTCGGGCAGCGCCTGGAGAACCCGTTATTGCGCTCAGGGCTGGCGCTGGCCGGGGCCAACTCCTGGCTCAAAGGTAAGACGCTTCGGCCGGAAGCCGAAGATGGGCTGCTGACCGCCGAAGATGTGACGGGATTGGACCTGTTGGACACCGAACTGGTGGTACTGTCGGCCTGCGACACCGGCCGGGGCGAGGTGCATGTCGGCGAAGGGGTGTTCGGGCTGCGGCGGGCGTTCGTGTTGGCTGGAGCAAAAACGCTGGTGATGAGCTTGTGGGAGGTGCCGGACCAGGCGACGCGGGAGTTGATGGTTGATTTCTACCAGCGCATTCTGGCTGGCACGCCCCGTGCCGAGGCGTTGCGGGCCGCGCAACGGACGTTGAAGGCCCGACCGGCATATGCTCACCCCCGTTTCTGGGGGGCATTTATCTGTCAGGGCGATCCGAGTCCGTTGTCTTAGGAGCAAAGTGCCCGGTGGGCGGGGCCATACCGGACGCCGCGCACACCTCGGCCAACCCATTTGACTCCAACGCATCTCTGCAGGACAATGAAGCCTGCATGCGACCTAGCTTGCAAATGACGGTACCGAGTCAGGAGGCGAAGGCCGTCACCAACTCTGTCACCAATCGGCTGGGCAACCCAGGGCAACAGCATCCGGCTTGACGCTCTCCCGAGAGTGATCGCCAAACGACTTCCGCGGTACCCGCAGGTCCCGGCCACCCTCCTCGGCAGGTTAGCCGTTAGCAGTGCCTGCCAGGGCCAGAAACTCGGGAGACACCTCTTGAGGGATGCAATTCACCGGAGTTGGCGAAACACGACGGAAGTTGCTTCAGCCGGTGTCGTCGTCGACGCCTTGGATGACGCTGCACGTACTTTCTATATCCATCACGAATTCATACCGCTTCTGGATCACCGCAACCGGCTCTTCCTAGCCATGGTCACCATTGATAGGGCCTTCAAGGCGAGGCGAAGACAAAAGCGGGTTTTGGAGGCGGGCTCTCACTCAAGCAAGTCTGATAAGCAGAACAAGGCTGCCAGGGCAGCCCCGGAGCGGGCGGACCGTTGGGCCCAAAACCCAACGAGCAACCAGATTTGAGGTAGCATCAACAGAGCGGTCGGTACCGCTATCAGGGCATTCCCGACTATCGTCTCCTGGTGGCCAGGCTGACCCATTGCTGGGTGCCGCCCGCTGGGTGCCGCGGTGCCGCCCGGCTGGACTGCCGAAAGAGATCTGTTACTCTACAACATACACTTAAGCGGATTTTCGAGCGTCGCTCGCCCTCGGATTGTAGTTGCCCGAGTCAGTGCGGCGCTGTTGCACATGACAGCAGTGGAGAGAGGAGTTGCCCCGATGCGCATTGCGGTTGCGTTCATGCTTGCCTTGGCCACGTTGGCGGCGGTGGGCGGCGCTCAGCCGAAGCCCGCTAAGACGCTGGACATTTATTTCATCGACACCGAGGGCGGGCTCGCCGCGCTCTACGTGTCACCTACCGGCGATTCTTTGCTCATCGACACCGGCAACCCGGGCGGCCGGGATACCGACCGCATTATGGAGGCTGTCCACGCTGCAGGCGTTTCGCAGATCGACCATCTGATTCTCACGCACTATCACATGGATCACGTGGGCGGATTGCAGGAACTGGCCAAGCGGATCCCGATCAAGCACTTCATCGATCACGGGCCGTCGAGCGAGCCAAGAGAGCAGGTGGCGGGCTTCGACGCGATGTACGCGGAGATGACAGCCAAGGCCGTTCACACGGTGGTCAAGCCGGGGGATAAGATTCCATTTGCCGGAACCGAGGTTGTGGTGGTCACCTCGGCCGGGAAGACGTTGAAAACGCCGATCCCCGGCGCTCCAGGGGCCGGGATACCCAATGCGGCGTGCGCGGATTTCAAGCCGCGGGACGAGTCGCGCGTCGACCCGGACAACCACCAGTCGATCGGTGTCGTAATCTCTCTCGGAAAATTCCGGACCGTCAACCTGGCGGATTTTACCTACAATCGGGAACAGGAGCTCATGTGCCCGAATAACCCGATCGGGACCGTCGATCTGTATACCACCTCGCATCATGGGATCGACCAATCGGGCTCGCCGGCACTGGTGCACGGGCTGCATCCACGGGTGGCGGTGATGAACAACTCGGCGCGCAAGGGCGGGGCGGTTCCGACGATGCAGACGCTGCATACGTCGCCGGGGCTGGAAGATATCTGGCAGCTTCACTGGGCGTACGCAGCGGGCCTCGAATTCAACGCGCCGTCTCTTTTCATTGCCAACGTGGAGGAGCCGGCGACGATGGCCAACTTGCTCCTCAATCCTTCGGGGACGTTCGGACAAGGTCGCGGGGCCGGTCCGGGCGCGGCTCCTTCGCCGGCGGCGGGCACCGTACCAAACGCTGCGGCAGGAGGCGCGCCGGGCGCCGGAGCGCCGAGTCCGTCAGGACGTGGAGGGGGCGGCGGCCGAGGCGGACATGCCGGGCCTGCGTTCCTGATCAAAGTCTCGGCGCAGGCGGACGGGTCGTTCACGGTGACTAATACGCGGAACAACTTCAGCAAAGGCTACGCGGCGTCGAAGTAGCTCCCGGACCGACGGCATGAACTCAGAGCTTGATATGAAGGGTTTCTCGCCTCGCAACCTCAAATACATCCGCCGGTTCGCCGATATCCGGCCCGACGCCGAATTTGGGCAGCAGGTTGCTGCACAATTACCGTGGTTCCACAACTGCGGCCTGCTGGACAAGGCTGCCGAGGTGGGACTCGTGTCGAACCACTGACGCTATCCGGACGCAGCATCGCCGGCTACACTTTGTGTTTGGCGATAAAATCGCCCGCCGGTTCGCTGCTCATCCCGGGCTCCTCCGGCGCGGGCACTTCGCCGTTTACCATCTTCTGCTTGCCGCCGGACTCCATGTAAATCGCATTCGGAATGGCGCACAGGATGTTCATATTCGCCGGACCGCCGCCATGGCTGGCCAGTTCCACGCCGAAAGCGTCCGAGATGGCGCCGATCTCCATCCACTCGGTGGGGCCGCCGGCGCGGCGATTGTCGGGCTGCACCACGTCGACGCCTTTCTTCAGCAGCAGATCCATGAACGCGTGCTTGTTGTACTCGTTCTCGCCGCAGGCAATGCGCATGTCGAGGGCCGCGGCCAGTTCCGCATAGCCTTCGTGGTCGTACGGCACAATCGGCTCTTCATACCAGAAGCAGCCCAATTGCTGATAAGCCCGTCCGCGGCGCAGCGCCTCCGCGCGGTTGTAGGCCTGGTTCGCGTCCACCATGATGCGAACGCCCTTGCCGGCCGTCTTGAATCCCACCTCGATGCGCTCCACGTCGTCATCCAGGTCGAACCGGCCAACCTTGACCTTGAAGGCGCGATAGCCGATTTGCAGCGTCTCGTTGATGGTGCGTTTATACTGCGAATGGTCCTTGTCGTTTTCGCGATACCAGCCGCACATGGCGTAGGCCGGCATGCGGTCGCGAACCGCGCCGAGCATTTTGTAGACCGGCAATCCGGCGGCTTTTCCCAGGATGTCCCAGACTGCGATGTCCACCACGGACATGGCAAACTGGGTGACGCCCTGCACGCCCTGATACTCGAGCGCGCGCCAAAGGTCGGCGCGGATCTTCTTGGGGAAGGCGGGATCCTGGCCCATGAGCACGGGTTTGATTTCGTGTTCCAGGATGGTCTGCACGACGCGCGGCCCTCCGGCGATCATGCCGAAACTGCTGTAGCCCCACCCGGTAATGCCGGCGTCGGTCTTGAGGCGGAGGACGACACCGCCGCCGTCTCCGCCGAAATCGTGGATCGCGTCACTGTAGGGTTCGGCGGGCACACGCAGCAGGTCGGTCTCGAGGCCGGTGATCTTGATTTGCTTTTTGGCCTCCGCCGCCATTGCCAGGCCGCGGCTCAGGCCGCCGGAGAGGGGCGTGGCGGCGGCCATTGTCAGGAGGTTCCGTCTGGTCAGCATACTTACATCATTAGAACACCAGGTCGCGCGGAACGCTGCAATTGCCTTTGCCCGGCACGCCGGAGTCGAACGGCCATCCCCAAAGACCGGCTCGACCGCGATGGTGGGCGGGCGCAATCCTCATCGCGCCCGCCGCCCGTCCGTCCGGCCAGGACTTTCGGCTATCGGAACGTCTCGAAGATCGACGAGAACTGGTACCCGCTCTGCGCTACCCCGCTGCAGGTGGGAGACGCCCAGGCGGTCCCCGCACAGGTGCCGTTATCGCGCGCCACAGACCACATCGAAAGGCGCGTGATGTAGCTGTTGGCATCCGCGAAAGCCACCAGAGCTTGTGCGTCCGGCAATTGAAAGACCTCTCTTGCCGTATCGTTCACTCCGATCATGGCGATCACGCCGACCGCCGCTGTCAGTCCCGCCGCCAGAATCTGCTGGTGAGTATTGCCGGCCGCCTGCATGGCATCGAGGCCCATCTGGCCGCCGTTGTCGACGGCCGGTCCATAGTCCATCGCCATCACGTTGACCAGCTCCAGGTTCAGCCCGTCGGCCTTGGCGCTGCGCAGAATATTGACTCCGCTATCCACCAATCCGGTCGGCAGCACCGGTAACGTGTAGGAGATCGAGAGTCCCGGGTTGGCCGCCTTGAGCCTCACCAGCGCCTGGTTCCGCCGGGTGATGGATGCCTGGTCCGCCACGGATGCTCCTTCCACATCGAAGTCCAGCATCTTCGCGTTGTAGCGGTCAATCACCGCCTGGTAGGCTGCCTGCAGACTGGTCGCGTCCGTGCAACTCTGCGCCAACTCCGTACCGAAAGCGCCGCCAAACGAAATAATGACATCCGCGCCGGCCGCGCGCACGCTTTGAATCGCCGTCCGCATGCTGGCGCCGTTGGGAAGGGTGTCGTTTTCGATCGAGCCGATGCCACCCCAACCAGGCGCGCATCCGCCGTTGCTGAGGATGAAGGCCAGCGTGAACAGCTTGATTCCGGATTGTCGCTGCACGCCGGCCAGGTCTTCATCCGAGGTGATGCTCATATCGATGTATGGCGCGAAGGTCCTGGACCCGCCGCCGGCCGTTCCGCTGCCGGTCGTGATCGTGATGGAAGGGCCCGGCGCCGAGGTCCCGGCCGAATCGGTGGCTTCCACCGTGAATGAATAGGATGTCTGCGGCGACAGACCCGCCACGGTGAACGTAGTGCCGGCCGTGGTCCCCGCTGACAGGCCGTCCTTCAGAATCGTGTATTGCGTGACCGCACAGTTTGCCGGCACACCGGCAGCCGGCCAGCTAAGCACGGTGCTGTTGCCGGTGGTTCCGGAAGCGGAGAGTCCAACCGGAACACTGGGCACTACGGAGCAGACCGCACACGTTCCCTTGGCTGTCCAAGGTTGCCCGCTGCCGGGTCCGCCGCTATTGGCAGCGGGGTTCTGTGCTTGCGTCCACCAGTTGGCGACATAGTTCACGCCGCCCAGGCCCGCCGTCATACCGCCCGTGTAAATCGCGCCTGCATCCCACGCCGGGGCGCAGCCTGGCCCGCCGGCCGCGCCGGTCGTCGTCACCCTTACCGGCGCACTCTGTCCGGAGGTGCCGGCTACGTCGCTGGCCGCCACCGTGAACTGATACGTCGTCGAGGAGGAGAGGCCCGTTACCGTGAAGCCTCGTCCCGTCGCCGTCCCCATCGCCACGCCATTTTCGTACATTATATACGCCGTTACCGAACAATTCGCCGCAACTGCGGCCGGGTTCCAGCCCAGCGTTGTGCTGTTGCTGGTTGTGGCCGAAGCGGTCAACCCGCCAGGCACTCCCGGCGCCGTGGAGCAGGCCGCGATGCCTCTAGGGTTGATCGGTTGCCACAGAGCCAGGGTGATGGCCGGTTCCCATCCAATCTGGGAAGTGTGAGCCTGGAGGCAACTGTAGGTCACGCCCCCGTAGGTGACCAGTGAGCCCACCGAGTATGGGGTGTGCGGGGCCCAGGCGGGCGTGTTCTGCGCGAAAGCGGAAGTGACCATCAGCAGGCAGAAGACTAAAATCAGGATTATCCGGTTCATATATAAGACTTCTCCGGTATGCTCTCAGCGTCCAGCTGATATAGATTTGTACTTACCAGTACCAAATGGAACACGTAACATTATTCATCAGTCCGCGCAATGAAGCATCTTCGGAGGGGTCATATGGCAGACATCGCCAGCGGCAGCCGTGCCTGGCATTCGGGGTATCATGGCAGAAAAGGGGGATTGTTTACCGCCAGTGGAAGCTGCTCGATGGGTGCAAATACAGGAAGTGTTTCACTCCGCCTCGGAGTTGCCGCCTGACGCCCGTTCCTCTTATCTGGACGAGGTCTGCGCAGGCGACACGGAGCTCCGAAATGAAGTCGAAGGCGTGCTGCGGTCGTACAGACAGACCGTAAGCGATCCGATCAAGGAAGCGGTCGACGCCGGCACGGGCTCTCTCGGCGAGGTTTCCGGGGGGCCGAAACCGGGAACGCAAGTGGGAGTTTATCGCCTGATTCGCCAGATTGGCGAGGGCGGGATGGGAACGGTCTACCTGGCGGAGCGCGCCGACCAGCAATATCGGCGGCAGGTGGCGATCAAACTGGTCCGCGCGGAGATCGCGGCAGGCGAGGTTCTCGAGAGGTTCCGTGCCGAGCGGCAGATTCTGGCCAATCTCGATCATCCGAATATCGCCCGCATGATGGACGGTGGCATCAGTGAATTCGGCTGGCCGTACCTGGTGATGGAATATGTAGAAGGCACGCCCATCGACGCCTACTGCCGGTGCCACAGCCTCTCCATCCGGGATTGTGTGCGGCTGTTCCGCACGGTGTGTTCGGCGGTGGAGCACGCGCATCGGAACCTCACCATTCACCGGGATCTCAAGCCCTCCAACATCCTGGTCACGGGCGAAGGCGTGCCCAAGTTGCTCGATTTCGGTATTGCGAAACTCCTCAACGAAGAACAGGCGAATGGCATGACGCGCGCCACCGAGCGGCTCATGACGGCGGAATACGCCAGCCCGGAACAGATCCTGGGTGAGCCGGTGACCACAGGGACGGATGTCTATGGCCTGGGATTGATTTTGTATGAGCTGCTGACGTCCACCAGGGCCCGGGAAGTTCGCGACCACAGCCTGTTGACCTTGCAGCGCACAATTTGCGAAACCGATCCGCGGCGGCCCAGTGTGCGCGCGGCGGACGCCGGCAGAGCGCAGGAACTGCGGGGCGATCTCGATCACATCGTCCTCAAAGCGTTGCGCAGAGAGCCTGAGGCACGGTACGGTTCCGTAGAGCAGTTGTCGGGGGATCTTCAGAATTACCTGGAGGGCTTCCCCGTGGTCGCCCGGCGCGGCAGCGGGCGGTACCGGGCGGCGAAGTTCGTGCGGCGGCAACGGGTGGCCGTCGCCGTGGCGAGCGCGCTGGTGCTCTTGATCTCGGCGTTGGCCGCGAGCATGACGGTGCTGGCGGTCCGGCTGGCCAGAGAAAGCGCGCGTGCCGAACAGGTTTCTTCCTTTCTCACGCAACTTTTCCGCGGGTCCGACCCATTCCGGGTGAAGGGGGACAAAGTGACCGCGCGGGAATTGCTGGACGAAGGCGCGCGTCGCGTCGCGCGCGATCTCCAGGACCAGCCGGAAGTGCGCGCACAGGTGCTGGATACGATGGCTCTCGCCTATCAGCACCTGGGTGCGTACGACCGGGCGGAAGCGCTGTTTCAGCAGGAGGCGGCAGCCTACGCCGAAGCATCGGGCCCCAAGAGCTTCGGCGTGGCGCGCAGCCTGCGCGAGATGGCGGACGTGCAGAGGCAGCGCAGCAATTTCCCCGCGGCGGAGTTGAATTTGCGGCGGGCGCTGGCGATCGAATCGGGCGTGCTCGCGCCAACGGATATGGAGCTTTCCCATGTCTACAATAACCTCGGCCTGGTGCTCCAATCGCAGGGAAAACTGGCCGAGGCGAAGGGACTGTTCGAGAAGTCGGTGGCCATCTCCCGCGGCTATCCAAATCAGTGGACCGAGACGTTGGTGATGATGAGCAACCTGGGCGCCGTGCTGGCCGAAGCGGGCGACGTGGCCCGCGCCGGCCCGCTCCTGCGGGAGGTGCTCCAGCAGCGCCGGCAGCGCCTGGGCGACGACCATCCTCAAACCATCCGAAGCATGGTGCGCTTGAGCCGGGTTCTGCGCAGCCGGGGCGACTACACCGAAGCCGTGCAGCTCCTGCGTGCGTCGCTGGCCGCCTACCAGCGGATACTGGGCACGGAACACCCCGACAGCGCCGCAAGCATGGACAGCCTGGGGGAGGTGCTGCAGGAGATGGGCCAGCGAGCGGAGGCCGAAGGCCTTTACCGGCAGGCCATCGCCATCGGAGCGCGCACGCTGGGCGACCACTCCGATGTGGCTCTCTGGCAGAGCGATCTTGCCTCCCTTCTCAGGCAGCAGGGCAATTACCATCAGAGCGAGCGCCTGTATCGCCAGAGCCTCGCTCTGTGCCGCAAGACATGCGAAGACCGCAGTCCGCGCCAGGCGCACATCCTGGCTGGACTCGGTGGTGCGCTGGCGGAACTCCACGATTTCACGGGCGCCGGGGAATTCCTGGGACAGGCCCTGGCGATTGAGCGGGAGCGCCTGGGAGCGGACCATCCGGATACCGCGGCGGTTCTCGCCGAGTTGGCTGGTCTTCGTGAGAAGCAGAACCAGCACGGCGAAGCCGAAGCACTCTGGCGGCAGGCCCTGGAAATCGACCGCGGGGCGTTTCCCGCCGGCCATTTGCAGACCTCATCGCATCTTCTTGGTTTTTCCCGGCTGCTGCTGGCGAATCGCCGTCCTGGGGATGCGGCGGCGCCGGCGCGCGAGGCGCTCGAGCTCCGCCACCGGCTGTTGCCGGAGGGCGCGCGGCCGATCCTCGAGGCAGCCGCCAATCTGCAAGCCATCCTCGCCGCGGAAGGGAAACGGCCAAGCCATGGAGCATGATGGGCAGGCCGTGACCCAATTGCTCCAGCAGTGGCGCGAGGGCGACCAGGGAGCGCTCGACCGGCTATTCCCCCTCGTCTACGAGGAGCTGCGGGTGTTGGCGGTCCGCCGCCTGCGCGGCGCCCAACCGGGCCAGACCCTGCAACCCACCGCCCTGGTGCACGAGGCCTACCTGCGGCTGGCCGGCGTCGATATCCCGTGGCAGGACCGGACGCACTTCTTCGCCATGGCCGCCATCATGATGCGGCGAATTCTGGTGGACCATGCCAAAGAACGGAGCCGTTTGAAGCGCGGTGGCGACATGGCGAAGATTTCCCTCGATGAAGCCCTGATGGTTTCAGAAGACCTGGACAGCCGTATCGTGCTGATCGACCAGGCGTTGACGAAGCTCACCGCAAGGGATAGCCGCAAAGCCCGCATTATCGAGATGCTCTACTTTGGCGGGCTGACCGTCGAGGAGGTCTCCCAGACAATGGAGATTTCCCCCTCAACCGTTCATCGCGAGACGAAGTTCGCCAAGGCTTGGATCCTCAACCAGATCTCCTAGCCGGCGCCAGCAGGCAACCATCGTACTAGTACGCTATGGATACACGAATCTGACAGATACCCCGCCCATTTGT
>OBLT010002493.1_pt1 | contig 11429 bp, 4 predicted proteins | sample 1518721 | NCBI WGS metagenome assembly OBLT01 (sample SAMEA3539307, study PRJEB22396) | soil metagenome | biome: tundra; feature: field; material: soil | place: USA | collected 2010-05 | depth 0.15 m | reverse complement strand
CATTCGCATAGCCGCAGGTACGCCACCGTGCAATGACAAACAAGCCTGCGTAGCCTAGCATCTGTGATTGTGATATTGACGACCCGAGTCTCGATCGCCACCGTGGCAGTTCTTGCCGGCGGCTCCCTGATGAGTGGACAGGCTGCATCCCCGCCGGACTCCGATGGCTGGATATCGCTCTTCAACGGCAAGAACTTTGACGGATGGTATACGTTTCTACCGTCCACGGGAAAGAACTCGGACCCGAAGAAAGTATTCAAGATGGAAAACGGGATGGTCCATATTCTGGATATCCCGGAAAGCGACGAGAAGCAGGAATTCGGTTACCTCTCCAGCGAGCGCGAGTTTTCCAACTGCCGGATTCGTGTCGAGTTCCAGTGGGGCGCCAAGCGCTTTGTACCAAATAATGAGAACAAAAGTCTACAGCAGACGAAAGTTCGGCAGTGCGCAGATTCACGTGGAATTCTCCACGCCCTACATGCCCAATGCACGCGGCCAGGCGCGCGCCAACAGCGGTGTGTACTTGCAGGGCCGGTACGAGATCCAGATTCTGGATTCCTTTGACAATCCGACATATTCGAACGGGTCGGCCGGGTCGCTCTACGGGCAGTATGCGCCGCTCGTACACGTATCGCGCCCACCCAAAGAGTGGCAGACCTACGACATTATCTTTCACGCACCGAAATGCGGGCTGGACCGAAAGATCGAAACGCCGGGAACGGTCACGGTGCTGTATAACGGCGTGCTGGTGCAGGATCGCGTGACCATCCGGGGCCGCACCACCAGCAGCGACGACACGGACGTTTGCGAGGATGGCCCGTTGATGCTGCAGGATCACTACCATCCGGACGTCAAAGAGACATTCATGCAGTTCCGCAATATCTGGGTTCGCCCGCTCCCTTAGGCGCCCAATGAAGAAAATAGAGGAGAAGAAGAATGCTAAGTCGCATGCGCAGTACGTTGCCGCTGGCTGTGGCGATGGCCGCGGCCTTGCTTTTTGTGGCTGAGCGGGCACCCGCTCAGAGCACCGCCGCCACCCTTTCCGGAACGATCAAGGACGCTTCGGGCGCGTCCGTTCCGGCCGCCACAATCACCCTAACCAATCGGGCCACTCACGTGTCCCGAACACTTCTGACGAACGACAGCGGACTGTTTGTCGCACCGGACGTGGATGAAGGAGTGTACGACATTTCCGTGGAAAAGCCGGGCTTCCGCACCCTTACCAACAGCGGCGTGGTGGTCAATCCGCAGGATCGCCTGAGCCTTGGCGAGATGGTCATCCAGGTGGGCGTGCCGACCGACTCCGTAACGGTTACCGCGGATGCCGGCCAGTTACAGTTGCAGGCCGATTCCGGCGAGCGCTCGGAGGCCGTTACCGGCGGCCAGTTGCGCGACATTGCGCTGAACGGGCGCAACATTCACGATCTGGCGAAGCTGATTCCCGGAGTCGCACAGCCCGGCGGAGCCAACGAAGTCAGCAACCTGAGCGCCATTGGCTCGTATTCGATCAACGGGATGCGGGTCACCATGAAAGACATGTCGATTGACGGCTCTTCGGTAACGCGAACCGATCAACAGGCGCAGCAGGTTACCATCAATCCCGATGCCGTCGGTGAGGTCAAGGTCCTGACTTCGAATTATCAGGCCGAGTACGGCAAAGCCGGCGGCGGTATCGTCACGGTTACCACGAAAGGCGGCGGCCGGGATTTTCACTTCGACGCAAGATGGTTCCACCGTCATGACAGCCTGAATGCCGACAGCTATTTTAACAACCTCGCCGGCCGTCCGCGCGCACTCTATCGCTACAACTACTACGGCTTCGACGCAAGCGGACCGGTTTACATTCCCAAGTTAGGGTTCAATCGCTCCAAAAACAAGCTTTTCTTCTTCTACAACGAGGAGTTCTATAAACAGTTGACGCCGCAGGCCAGCGCCCAGAACGTGGAGATGCCCACGGCGCTCGAGCGCAACGGGGACTTCTCCCAGTCCGTGGACGGCAACGGCAAGGCGCTGATCGTTCGCGACACCGGCAACTGCCTGGGCACCAGCGGAACCGGCACCGCGCAACCCTTCCCCGGCAGCGTAATTCCCAAATCCTGCTGGTTCCCCGGATCGCAGGCGATTCTCAATCTCTTTCCCATGCCGAACACTACTATCGGGGGAAACCAGTATAACTATACATCACAGGTGTCGAGCAAGTATCCGCGCCGGGAAGATATTGTGCGTGTCGATTACCTGCTGAACGACAAACACAGACTTTCCGGCCGTTTCATCAATAACTACGACGACCAGATCCTAACTTACGGCACGACGACCCTGAGCGATAACTTCCCGACACTGGGCCCGGCGGACCGGAGCGGCTCAGGTTACAATATGGCGCTGACGCTCACGAGCACGATCACACCCACGCTGGTCAACGTGGCGATATTCGGGCATGGTATTTTCACGACGAACATTGTGGCTGCAACCGACGGGTACTCGAGGGCCAAGACCGGCATCAGCACGCCACTGTTGTTTCCGCAGGCAAACGCGCCCTACGACGTGATCCCCAGCATGTCGTTCGGTGGACTGACGAACCAGACCGCGCCCTCGGTGAGCATCAACGGATCGCCGTTTTTCCAGCAGATCCCGTCGTACAACATCATCGACAACGTCACCAAGGTCACCGGAAAACATACCGTAAAGACCGGGTTCTACTACTACAAAGCGACTGCCTTCAATACGCCGCAGTCTCCGGCACAGTCCAGCATCGACTTCACCAGCAGTCTTGGAACCAATGCGAACTATCCGCTCGATTCTGGCGATCCGTTCGCTAATGCGCTGCTGGGCGTGTTCAACAATTATACGCAGGCAAGCGCGAAGGTGGCCACGAACTCCGTTTACAACACCTTTGAGGGCTATGTGCAGGATACCTGGCGCGTCACCTCGCACCTGACTCTGGATTACGGCTTGCGTTTGAGTCACCTCGGCCAGGTCCATGACTTGGGGAAGCAGGAAGGGTATTTCGAGCCGAACCTGTACAACCCGGCGCAGGCTGTTCGCCTGTATGCACCCGTTCTGGTAAACGGCGCCGTGCGCGTGGTGGATCCGGCAAACGTCCCGGCCAGCCTTACGGCTGCGAATACGCTGCCCAGCAACTTCGAGGGGCTGATCGTGCCTAACTCCGGCAACCCCCAAAATGGCCTCGTTTTCGCCAAGGACGGCTATTTGTTGGGTGGTTACAAGCAGGGCCTTCGCGTGGGGCCCCGCTTCGGCTTTGCCTGGACGCCGTTCAAGGATACCGTGATTCGCGGCGGTTTCGGTATCTCGTATGACCGCGCCCGCACCGACCAGGACAGCAACGAAGCGCAGGTTCCGCCAAACGTCCTGACCCCGGTGCTTTACTTCGGATCGCTAACGAACATCAATGCCGCCGCCGCCAATGGAGCCCGCGGAACCATTGGATTGACCGCCGTGTCACCGGCCGACAGAACGCCCGCCGCTTACAGCTTCAACCTGGGCATTCAGCGAAACGTGGGCTTCGGAATCGTAGTAGACGTGGCGTATGTCGGCTCTTTGGGCCGCAATCTGGAGCAGGTAATCAACCTGAACGCCGTTCCATACGGGGCCACCTTCAAGGCCAGTTCGCAGGACCCCTCGAAGTACGCCAACGGCGTGGTTCCCGCCGTCCAGCCGAGTCTTCCCGTAGCATACTCGAACGCGGGACTGGCATTCAGCGGAGTGAATGCGCTGCCGCAGGACTTCCTCCGGCCGTACGCCGGGTATGGCGATATCAGCTACCGCAACAATGGTGCTTCTTCCAACTACAATTCGCTGCAGGTTTCGGTGAACCGGCATATCTCAAAGGGGCTGGTTTTCGGAGCGGCCTACACGTTCTCGAAGAACTTCGTCACCAACAACAGCGACAGCGACTCGGTGAATCCTTTCAATACCAGAGCCTACGAGTACCGTCTGGCGGCTTCGGATCAGACGCACAACCTGGTTGGCAGCTATGTGTACAAGATCCCCGGGGCGTCGCGGTTCCTGGGCGGCAATCGCTTGTCCAAGGCGGTTCTCGACGGGTGGGATCTCTCGGGTGTCAGCATCTTCCGGACGGGAACGCCGATTGAACTCTCGCCCTCGATTTCCGGCATCAACACGGGCGCGACGCTGACGGGATCTTACACCTTCGGCCCGCTGTTATACCTCCGCTCCAACCCATTGATCCCCAACGCCGGAGTCAATGGCCAACACATCGACCCCAACGCGCTTTATCTCGGCCAGCCGGGGCAGCTTTCTCCATGGCCCAGAACTTATTTCCGCGGCCCGGGCACCGACAACTTCGACTTGTCGATCTTCAAGAATTTCAGTGTGTCGGGGGATGGAAAGAGGTATCTCCAATTGCGCCTTGAGGCTTTCAACGCTTTCAATCACACGCAATTCAGCGGTTACAACACGTCCACGAACCTGACGACTTCGGCCGGGGCCACCGGATCGAGCGTCCTGAACGTACCGGACTTCAGCGCACTGTCGATCACGAATAATCTCCGGCCCGCTGGCTCGACGAAAACCCTCGGGAGCTACTTCGGGGAATACAACGGCACCAGAGAACAACGCATCGTTCAGCTCGCGGCCAAATTATACTTTTGACGCGAGATTCAGCCTGGGGCGAAGCGGAGAGCGACCACCCGTTTCAACGGAGGGGCGCTTTCCGCTGCCGCCGGCCCTTATCCGGTCCACGGTTAGCTGCAATTGGGAATCGGGCCTGATCCGCAGCGCCGCTTCATACTCGGCAATGGCCTCCGGCAGGCGGCCGGGTGTCTGTGCCAAGGTGTTTCCCAGATTGGACGCGGGCTTCTGCGAAATCCGGCGCAATCCGGCTGGTACTTCGCAAATTCAGAACCTCACGCGCAGCGACAACTGAATGTTGCGCGGGTCGTTGACCTGCGTCAGAGTCACGATACCTGCCGAGGTCGAGGTCAGACTCGTGCTCGGCGTGTTGAATTGCGGCGAATTGGTGGCGTTGAACACTTCCGCACGGAACTGCACGTTGAAGCGCTCGTGCAGCGTGACGGCCTTGAACAGCGAGATGTCCGCGTTCGGAACCTTGGGGGGACGGATGGTTGGGAACTCGCCGCTCAGCGTCCGGGGCGTGTTCGAATACTGCTGGATGAAGGCAAAGGGCAAGGTCTGGCCGTTGAAGGTGCAGTTCTGCGGGGTGCCGTTGGTGAGCAGCGTGCACGTATTGAAAGCTTTCGTCTCGTTTGCCCCGGACAACGCGGGGTTGGTTCCCGTCGACCAGTAGCCGCCCGGCGCTCCTAGCGGGAAACCCACCTCGCGCACAAAGACACCGTTGGCCTGCCAGCCGTGCAAGAAGACGCCCGCAACCCCTTTCGTGTGGGTGAAGATCGGGAGCGCCCAGTTACCGCTGATGACGATGCGTTCCGGCGTATCGGTGCCGTTTAGCGTGCGATCCGGCGTCTGCGCGATGCCCTCCTGGGCGTTCAGGTACGAAGTGGCGCTCAGCCACTTCTCGTGGGTGTAGCTCACCAACACGTTCAGGCCGTGTGTCAGCCGTTTTTCCCAGCGCACCTGCAGTGAGTTGTACCAGCTTTTCCCCACTGGAAGATTGCTTTCGGTGAGCCCCGTAAACTGCGGATAGGGCAGCAGCAACTGCTGCCGCGTGGTGGTGGTGGTGTTGAGGTTGGTGGCGGGTATCAGGCCGGCGAATGGATTGGGCTGGCTATCGGTCAAGTTGGGCGAGGCATTGGCGCCGTATTGCTGCAATTGCGCCCAGTTCACGGCATTCAGGTTTTGCGAGACGGCCAGTTGCTGGCTGCGGCTGCCGACGTAGGAAACTTCCATCACCGAGCGCCAGGGCAACTCGCGCTGCACGCTGACGGAGAACTGGTGCACTCTGGGAATCACGCGGTCGGGGTCTACGAAGGTGACGGATTGCCCCAGGAATGTCGAGAGCCCCAGCTTGCTGCCCGTGGGCGTCAGGAGTCCTTGCGGATAGGGATTGTTGAGGTAGTTGCCGGAGAAGGTGATGTTGCCGTCGGGGCTGGCGACGAAGGGGGTCGAAATTTGGAATCCCGATCCTGGCGACGGGGTGAAGGTGGCAAAGTAGCTTAACCCATAGCCCGCGCGTATCACGGTCTTGTCCCACGGGCGCCAGGCAATGCCCACGCGCGGCTGGAAGTTGTTCAAATCGCTGCCGTAGGGTCGCCGGTTGCCGGAACCGGTGAACGTGATTCCTCCTTTCTCGGTGAGACCCGGCTGCAAGGGGTCCACCACCTGCAAGGGGCTGGTGGCGTTGAGGTTGAATGGTCCGTCCGCCTGGTTATTGCGCTCCGTTATCGGCGATTCGTAGTCCCAGCGCAGCCCCAGGCTCAGGGTCACCCTGTTGGTGACGCGCCAGTCGTCCTGCACGAAGGCTCCATAATAGTGATTGCCATACGCGTACGCCGGATTGATGGGTGCGCTGCCGCTTACCGGCATGCCGAGCAGCAGCGAGGCGATCGAGTTGCCTGCGGCGGCGTTCGAGGTCAACGCGTTTTGTTGCGTCCAGCCGGCATTGAAGGTATAGCTGCCGAAGTTGGTGGTGGGTGAATTGACGTTGTCCAGATTCACGCGAAATTCGCCGCCGAACTTCAGCGAGTGGGTACGGATGTTCTTATTGACGGTCTCCGACCATGACCAGGTGGCGCTCTCGGTGAACTGGTTCCCGCCGCTCCGCGAGGCTCCAAATTGCGTGTAGGTGCCGGTCACGATGGTGGGGAAGTACGGCGGCAGCGTCTGCAGCAGCGACGACGGAAAGCCCAACGTCGTCGGGTCGAAGCCGCTGGCGTACAGGGTGATCCACAGGTCGTGACGGAAGTACCCCAGACGCGAGGTCAGCACGGTGGAAGGCGATAGTATGGAAGTCAGGTCGGCGTTGGAGCCCTGGTTGAGACGCCCATCGGAGTAGGAGTTCCCCGGCGCGGCCGCCTGCGAAAAGCCGTAGTCGCCGTTCACTTCGGTGCGGAAGCCGCGGACGAAGCGTGAAAAGAACCGTTCCTTATCGTTGATCACCTGATCGATGCGAATCACGTGGGCGTCGTAGGCGTCCGTCCTTTGATTGGGCGCCACCACCAAGTTGTTGGTTGCACCCGCGAGGTTCGGGGCGGGAATGTAACTGGCAATCTTGGCCCCCACCGGGTTCATGCGGCTCGCCGGAATCGTGTCGTTGGGAAACGGCGTCCGCGTGTACGTATTGGTCCCAGTCTGTGTCGTGGTGGTAGGGTCGTAGATCGTGATCGGCTGGCCATTGCTTTGCAACGTGGTGTTGAAGTTCCCCTGTACCGCTGCCGGGTACGGCACCGTCAGGGTGGTGGGCGTCGGAATGGAGTCGCGCCAGATCTCGTACGAATACATGAAGAAGGTCTTGTTGCGGCCATCGTAAACATGCGGAATAAACACTGGCCCGTCGAACTCGATACCCGGGTTATTCTCGTGATACGCTGCACGCTTGGCGCCGATCCGGTTCTGGTCGAAGGTGTTGGCGGTGAGAATCGTGTTCTTGTCTAGCCAGTAGACCGCTCCATGAAGTTGGTTGGTGCCCGCCTTAATACTCACCGTCATGGTGCCGCCCGAGGTGCGCCCGTACTGGGCGTCGTAATTGCTGCTCTGAATCTTGAATTCCTGCGTCGCTTCCGGAGTCGGCACGAAGCCCATGTTGGCCGCGCTGCTACCTTCCGTTCCCGTATTGGGTACGCCGTCCAAGAGCAGATCGCTCGCGCCCGTGACGCCCCCATTGATCGACATGCTCTCCGCCACGTTGTTGCCGGCGTCAAACGGCCGCGCCGAGCGGCTCAACGCGTTGGCGCCGATATCGAACTGCACGCCGGTCGCCACAATGCCCAACAGGAACGGATTGCGGGCCTGCGAAGGCAGGTCATGCACATTCTCTTCGCTCACCACCTGGCCCTTGTCGGTGACCACCGTCTGCAGCAGCTCGGTTCCGGCCGAAACCGTGACCTGCTCGGTCACCACCCCCACTTCCATCGTAAAATCCTGCTGCACCTGGTCGCCCACGCGCAACTCCAGGTTGTTCCGAACGGCCTTCTTGAATCCTGGAGCCTCGGCCGTCACCCGATAGGTTCCGATGGGCAACACCGGGAACGCGTATTCCCCGGCGTCATTTGTGGTTGTTCGGCTGATACTGTTGGTAGAGATGTTCGTTGCCTCGACCGGCACTTTCGGCATTGATGCGCCCTGCGAGTCTTTGACAATGCCGCTGATGCCGGCACGGAACTCCTGGGCGAACAGCGGCAGGCAAGCTGTCAGAGCCCAAACCCACACTTGGCGACGAAGCCGATTCGGCATGGCGAGAAACCTCCTGAATCGGGTCAAAGATAACAAAAGAATCGCTGCGATCCAAGAACTTCTCAAATGAGATGCGCTGTTCCGCACTTCAAAACGGCCTTCAGCCCACCCAGGAGCGCTAAGTCATTGGTGTGATTGTAGATCTACCAGATATGGATTATGGAAGAAAGAGCGCCCTGCAACTTGGTGTTGCGCGGCACAAAACAACACGTTTCGATTTGCAGGTCAGCTTATGAGTTGGGTGAAATCCAGAGCCCAAGAAGCGTGGCCCGTTTCAGAAACTGGAATGGGAAGCCAATTTTCGAAATAGCAACCACAAAGAGGTTTACTTGCGGGCAGCATCCGAGTAAAATACTTGCATTACGCCGCCGGAATGCCAAACAGTATCGGTGGGTGTGGCCTCGCGTCGTTCCCGCCAGGCAAGACTCTCGATCAGGAAGTCTGAAGGAGCAGTCTCATGCGTAGAAGGTGCTTCTTGCGGTCGCTCGCAGCAACTCAGGTTGCCGGCTTCGTCCATGTTAAACACTTGCCACCACTCCCATTGCCGAGTTTTATGGCGTGATGATTGGCCAGGGTCCGCGGACCGACCAACTCGCCGGGCCTACCGCCATGTTCCGCGGGTACAGCGCCCAACGTCGGGACCGAGCCCCTTTGGTTGAGACCGAGGACTTTCGGGACGAGGGCGCGCGCCGTTTCTGGGACGATTTTTCGCCGCCTTATTTTGGGTTCAAGAAGGGACCCAACGACACCTGGCAATATACATCCGAGAGCTTCGCACTGGCCGCTAGCGCTATCAGGCATATTGGGAAAGGCGCATTTCCAACCCGGACCCGGCGCACTCCAAGTGGTCGGGTTACGCGTCCATCTATTTCTCGGATTCGGACGCGGACGGGCGGCAGGATTCGAGCGAAGTGTGCCGGGTGAGCGGTAAGATGGACGCGGTGCGCCTTCCCAAGGAGATTTATTTCGCTCACCGGGTTATGCAGAACGATCAGCCCGACTTACACAGTCTGGGCCATTGGAGTTATCCGGCTGGTCCAGACGCCAAGAAGACGGTGAAGACAATCAACGTGATTGCCAATACCCAGTCGGTGGAGCTGTTCGTAAACGGCAAATCAGGGGGTGTGAACTCGCAGCCTGTGAGTGGATATATCTTTGCTTTCCCCGACGTGGAATTTGCACCGGGAAGTCTGAAGGCTGTGGGCAGGAACGGCGGTAAGGCAGTGGCCGAAGAGGCACTGACGACCGCCGGCCCGCCGGCCGAAATCAAACTCACGCCGATTGTCGGTCTCCAGGGCCTGCAGGCCGACGGGGAGGATGTGGCGCTCATTGACGTGGAGGTCGTCGATGCCAAAGGCCAGCGCTGTCCAACCGACGACGACAAAGTTGACTTTACGATGGCAGGGCCCGGAGTCTGGCGCGGCGGCTACAATAGCGGCAAGATCGATTCGACAAACAATCTCTACCTGAATACCGAATGCGGGATCAACCGTGTTTCAGTCCGTCCCACCATTTCGGCCGGAACTATTACCGTCACGGCCAGCCGTTCCGGTCTGAAGTCCGCTCAAATTAAGTTGGTCGCCAAGCCGGTCAAGATAGTCGACGGGTTGACGAACTTTACGCCGCAACATTTGCGGGGTCCGGCGGAAAAATGATGGGGGGCTTACGCCATGTCCGATGCGATCTCGCGCCGCAGGATACTAGCCAGCCTTGGGCGCGTCCAGTCAGCTCCTGCCGAAAGCCGCATCCGTCCTCGGAGGGTATCTTGTCATTCCTGCCGAAATGGGATTCCGATTTTCAGCATTCAGTTTCAGTTTCTAGCGTAGACGGTTGACTAACGCCCTCGAATTCGATACAGTTTGGCACGAATGGTCTCGCGCCAATGAAGACGAGCGACAGATGGCTGGCCGGGCTGGCGCTTCCGGTTGTCATGGGGGTGGCACTCGCCCAATCCGGGCCGCCGGATGCCGCAAAACTTTACGAACAACGTTGTGCTGCCTGTCATGGCGACGATGCATCGGGATCGGACCGCGGCCCGGCGCTCTCGCGCAGCCGGCGCCTCCGCACCCGCTCCATCGGCGAGATCCGCGACATCATCCAAAAAGGGACACCCGCCGGCATGCCGCCGTTCCCGTTGGCCGAAAGCCAGTTGCAGTCACTGGCCGGTTTCGTCCGTTCCATGAACGCCGCGGCATTTGATGCCCCGCCCGATGGCGACACCGCCGCGGGCGAGCGGTTCTTCTTCGGAAGGGGTCAGTGCGCGTCCTGCCATACCGCCATGGGGCGCGGCAAGTCCGCAGGTCCCGACCTCACCAATATCGGCCGCCAGTTAACGCTGGCCGAAGTGACGCGCAAGCTCGGAAAGCCCAACGCACAGGTATCGGATAGCTATGCCACGGTCAGCGTCCGCATGCGCGATGGCAGCACGGTCCGCGGTTTCGCGCGCAAGGAGACGCTCCATTCGCTGCAATTGCAGGCGCTGGACGGCCGGCTCATCCTGCTGGCGGAGGGCGAGTACGAGATCACTGGACGCGACAAGACATCGGCGATGACGCCGCTCAAAGCCTCCGCCGAAGAGGAGCGCAGCCTGATCGCATTTCTCAGCCGCCTGGGCGGGCTGCCCTCAGGCGCGCTCCCTGGCCCCGGCGAAACCGTGAGCGACGCTATTGATCAGGCCGCTATTGATGGGATTCTGCGCCCCAAGCCAGGAGAGTGGCCGACTTATAACGGCAATGTAAACGGCAACCGGCACAGCCCGCTCGACCAGATCAACCAAGACAACGTGAAAAAGCTGGCGCTCCAGTGGATCTATTCCATGCCCTATTTCGGCTTGGAAACCACTCCGCTGGTGTCCGACGGCGTCATGTACATCACAGGCCCCAACCAGGTGTACGCGCTCGACCCGCGCAGTGGACAGGAAATCTGGCGATACTCGCGGCCCCGCTCGACGAGCGCCACTATCGCGGCCGACGCGGCCAAGGGCGTGAATCGTGGAGTAGCGCTACTCGGCGACCGCGTCTTCTATACAACCGACGATGCCCACCTGATCTGTCTCGACCGGCTGACGGGAGCGTTGCGCTGGG
>OBLT010002491.1_pt1 | contig 11431 bp, 10 predicted proteins | sample 1518721 | NCBI WGS metagenome assembly OBLT01 (sample SAMEA3539307, study PRJEB22396) | soil metagenome | biome: tundra; feature: field; material: soil | place: USA | collected 2010-05 | depth 0.15 m | reverse complement strand
AAATCGATGCGTACATTTTGCAAGGGCGCGACGAATACCAGGGCTGAGGACCCGGCCGCTTGCTGGGACTCTCCGGAAAGACGATATCGCCCGTAGGGCAAGGTGATGGCGAACGCGCCCTTCCAGTCCGTGCGAATCACGGCACGGAAACCGGTCGCGCCGTTGACAACAATCGCCGAGCCGACCAGTGGATGCCCATCGATGTCGCGAAGCGTGCCCTCGATGGATCCGGTAGTCAATTGCGCGAGCAGCGAAGCAGGAACGAAAAACAGAGTCGCTAGCAACCGCCCAAGCCGGATTTCTGGCAGACCAAGGCTATTGCCGCAGAACAGTGAACCGGCTAATTGAGTACCCAAGCGCACCACCCACGAAGACGTCCGACAAAAAATGGGCCGACAGGGACAGCCTCGAAAATCCTACCAGTGCGGCCGCGCCATACGCAACATATGGGACCCAGCGGTGACTTCCATACCGGCGGGCAATAACAGTAGCGACAGAAAACGCCGCTATGGTGTGGCCCGAAGGAAAACTTCCGTTTCCTCGCAAAAACGAGCCTTTGCTCTCAAACCAGGAGTCATAGAGGTTTCCTTGTGGCGGGAAGTCCGCCGGACGTACTCGCTTAGTGGCGTCCTTGAAGACGGTGGTTACAATCTCAGCGTCGGCAACGGCCTCACCCGCCAGCACAGCCGTTTGTTGCATTTTCGAATCTTTTCGAATCAGCCCAATGGTGTAAAGCGACACAGGAGCCACAATCGTGCCCACAACCGTGGCGTTGCCGGTAAAAATGTTGTTGAACCCCTGATACGTCGAGGTGCGGCGGAAATAGGAGGCTTCGATCGGGTCCAGCGCAAACAGGCCAGCCGTGGTTCCGAGGATGGCGACCGTGGGTATCCAGTTCTGACCCTGGGTGAGTCTGGCGGGGAAAGACCAGATGCGCTCCTGATCATTGACAATATTGGGAAGTAATAGCTTCCAGGATACCGGCCGATCAACTACCGGCGGCGACTGTGAGCTTGAAGAGGACGCTGGCGATTGGGGCGGAGCGCTTGTCGGGACGCCGGCGGGTGGTGCCTGATTAGGTTCGGTCGCCTGAGCAGATGCCCAGTGCGGAATTACTAGGTTAACAAGTAGCATTAACGCAAAAGAACACTTCATAGAGAGTCGCTCCATAGAACTCCTAAACTATCGCACGCAGAATGCCAGGACTCGGTCCCTTTACGGACTCGCGAAAACCTTTAACTCAACTCGGGCCAGAAGTCGCTACGGGCATTCATTAGGTGCCCGGCTGAACTCGGCCCCGCGCTTGCACGTTAATATTCACCTGATCGCCGACGCGCAAGAAAAGAACACTCGGGTTCTTCATGCCCCACTCAACATAAGGGACGACGAAGTGAGCTGTAACGTCGAGCCCGTTGCTAGAGGGAATAGCCTCGACCACCATCGTCATCTCGTGTTCCTTGCCATGAATCCGAAACAAGCCATGTATGCTCGCTTTGGATAATGTACCCTCCACGTGGTCCGGGGTGAAGACGATTTCTGGATACCGATCGCTTTCGAGAATGTTGTGATGCATTTTCTTGTCACGCGCTTGGCTACCGCTATCGCCGCTTTGGGCATCAATAACGATCTGTCCGGAGCATTTACCGGTCGCGAAATCATAGTGCACAGTTCCACGCTTCAGCTTGAACGAGCCTTGAACGGTGTGAAGAACGTCACTCAGCGTGAACTCGACGTGCGTCTGGGCCGGGTTCAGTTCGAGGACCGTCTCCTGTCCAAGTAGCGACGTGGTCGCCGTCAGAACGATGAAAATGGTTGGTTTCATAGAACGCGCCAACATGTACGGCGAGCATCTTCGTGAAAATTCCCGGATGAGCGGCCATCGTGGACATCGCCGCGCGCCTGAACTGAGCATGCTCGCCGAGCGCGATCAAAAGCCTTGCCATCAAATCGGGACGCCGCGCGATTTGGCGATGCCTCCGTTGGTACATGGCCAAATCACCGCACTCAATTGCCTCGGCCAGTGCCGTGGCCTGACGGAATGCGAGGCAAAGCCCCTCGCCCGTGATTGCGTCCACCGATCCCGAAGCATCTCCGACTAGCGCGACGCGCTCGCGATAAACAGCTTTGAACCAGCGGGACGACGTGACAGCCCCACGCTCGGCACTGATAATCGCACTGGACTTGAGCCGCTGCTCCAAATCGGGACACTCCTTGAGAGCGTCGTCCAGGCGAAACTGCGAATCTCGCGAGATCGCTGCGACGCAGACGGAGTCCGGTGTGATCGGCGTCACGTAAACCTGGCAGGTACGGCCCCAATATAGTTCCATGCAGTCTGTCCATGGGGCGATCCGATAATGGCGGCGAAACCCGAAGCGGCGGCGATCGCGGACGGATAAATCGAGGCCCGCCCATTTCCTCACGAGTGAATTCTCACCGTCCGCCCCGATGATCCAGCCGGATCGCGCCGCGCTCAAATCGACTTTTGTACCCCAGCGCAGTCGAACACCGACAGCTTCGGCCTGTTCGATCATCATTCGATGTAAAGTCGTGCGCCGAACACCTCGCCCGCAGGCCGTAGGAAAACTTGCATCTACGGATGTGCCTCGATCAAGGAAGCGAATACCCCGAAACGGGAACGAATCCGAAGCGCTTATAGAGACCCCCAGTTTGGACAGTGCTAGGAGTGCGTCCGGCATCAGGCCTTCACCGCAAGCCTTATCAGCCGGAGGCACAATCCCATCTACGACCGTTACGTTGAAACCTCTCCGGCGCGTCGCGATCGCAGCAGCTAAGCCGGCCGGCCCCCCGCCGACAATGAGGATGTCCGTATTTACCACCGCAACAACACCAGTTCAGCGCAGAATCCCGGCCCCAGCGCGTTCGCCGCGCGAGCGATTGGCATTGGGCCAATCCAGCCGGGGAGTTCGTAAGCGTAAAGCTTCTGATGCTGAAGTCCGTTTGCCGGAAATGAGGTCATTGAATCTAGGGCCATTGCGCTCAGGCTCCCTAGTGCACGTCGCCTACCGTGCCCGCACAATGGCGTTCTTGATTATCCAACCTGTTGATGCGAGAGCCCAGTGTTCCAATTCGCCGGTTGCGAGGGCCAGAGTAGATAATGGCGTTGGGTGGCAAATTGCCGCCCGAATCGCGATGCACATTTGATCAAGAAGTAGACAGTTTTCGCCGATATAAGGTCGGAGGTTAAATGATCACTTCAATAGCGTCAAGCAACGTTACCGTTCCCGAGACAACACAGGCCCAGCGCGCGGCACAAACCGCGAAGCCGCCTGCCAATCCGCCGCAGGACAAAGTTCAGTTGAGTTCGCAGGCTCTTTCAGCAGGCGACGTAGATCACGACGGCGATTCCCATTAGGTATGTTGGTCACGTGTGCCGTGTCCCTTTCGGCACACGTGTTTCTTTCTCTGCACTACAAAGCATTTTCCACTCCCCCCGGCCCAATCAACCGCATGCTGACGATGTAGCCAGCCCGTTTGTGGGCAAACTGTCGCGCTATTCGTCACGGACGCGGCAGTTTGCCACCGTGTTCCGAAACACCGGCCATGCCGTAGAAGAGTGACAATATCTACTCAGTCGCGGCACTTGCCGCCACGACTTTGCGCTGGTCAACCACGAACCGTTTGCGCTTGGAACGTAAAGACAGATACTCGCGTGCCTCCTTGGCCAGCCTGTGCCGCTCGTGAGAATTGAGAATTGTCTTACGGACCATACGCCATACTACACCCGGCCGAAAATAGTACTCGTCGTAGAAGCGTTCGACCGAGTCCACCAATTCCGCTTCGTCCAGCCCTGGGTAAGTGATGTTCGGGAGCTGATGGCCCGCCTCGTCGGCCATCGAGAGATTGATCAATCCGTTCTGGACGGCATAGTTGTGGAGTTCCGTGCCGGGAAGGGCGTGCGCGATCGATACCTGGATGGTTTCAGTGTCGAGGCGCTTTGCAAAGTCAATCGTCCGTCGAATTGTCTCCCGCGTTTCGCCGGGTAACCCGACGATGAAATCTCCGTGGATCGTGAGGCCCAGCTTTTTGCAATTCTCAGTGAATCGCAGCGCCATCTCGACCGTGGCGCCCTTCTTGATGTTTTTCAGGATCTGCGGATCGCCGGATTCATAACCGACGATCAGCAAACGGCATCCCGATTCCTTCATCGCTTTGAGCGTTTCGTAATCCGTTGTCACCCGCGAGGTACACGACCAAGTAAATTTGAGAGGCTTGAGCTTCGCACACAACTCAAGCGTACGGGCCTTCCGGTAATTGAAGGTATCGTCATCGAAAAAGATCTCCTTGACCTCCGGAAAGGTGCTGACCGCATAGCGGACCTCCGCTGCAACGTCGTCGCTTGAGCGCAGGCGCCACCGGTGTCCAGAATGCGTCTGTGGCCAGAGGCAGAAAGTGCACATAGCGGGACACCCACGCGAGGTGTACAAGGAGATGTACGGATGATGCAGGAACGGAACGTTGTAGCGTGTTACGTCGAGGTCGCGCTTGTAGGTCTTCGTCACCCAAGGTAGCTCGTCTAGGTTTTCAATAACCCCGCCCTCGGGATTGTGTGTAATGCCGCCATTTTTCCGGAAGCTCACGCCGGGCAATTCTTCAAGCGGCGTGCCAGTGGCGTAGCGGGCGATCTGATAATCGAATTCGCGTCGCACGATAAAATCGACTGCTGGATTCTGAAGCGCCTTCTCCGGATCGATCGTAACCGGCGGCCCGACAAATGCCACTTTCAGTTTCGGGTTGGTCTCTTTTATCATTTCCGCGATCTTCAGGTCGACGTGGAAGCCCACGCTTGAAGTAAACAACACCAGGAGCTCGAAATCTTTTGACAATTCGACGATCTGCGCAACCGATATCTTGTGCGGCGGAGCATCTACAACCTTGCTGTCCGGCAGCATTCCGGCGGGGTAACAAAGCCATACCGGGTACCAGTAGGACTCGATTTCGCGCGTGGCGGGCCACCGTGAGCTGGCGCCTCCGTCAAAACCCTCGAACGAGGGCGGATTCAAAAATAGTGTTCGCATGATATTCGCTCGGCTCTACAATCCGCCTGTTCTTCTTTCGCAAGAGAAACTGAAAGATGTGCCCGTACTGGCGCGATCCATCCTTATATGACGCTCTGCTGCACGTTTGCTTCCGGACCGCCAGCATCTTCGCCGGCTAGCCAACCTCTTTCGATCGCAGCCAACCAGACGCATTGTGCCAACTGCGGGACTGAGCGGGACAAGGCCGCAGTGGCAACTGGACGACATATCCGGCAGTCGGTGGGCAAAGTGTCGCAGCCTTCGCCTGGGATGTGGCAGTTTGCCGCCGTGTTCGCGGCTCTGACAGCGTGTCGAGGTGCCACTAAGAAGCTCGCTCCTCTGTTCGCGCGTTGAGGCTGGTACTTCTCGTGCACGCTGGAACGCATGCTCTCTCATGGACGCGTTTTGTTCGTCGCTCTTTTCGCTCTCTGTTCGAACGTTTCGCTGGGCCAGCAGGCCACACCCACACCGGATCCTGCTCCACCCGAGGACAAAAGAATATTCTGGATCATTCCCAACTTCCGGACTTCCGCGAGTTTACATCCCTATAAGCCACTCACTCCTGAGGAAAAATTCAAGATTGCATCGGAGGACTCGTTCGACCGCGGTACCGCCGCTCTTGCCGTATTGTTCGCGGGCGAAGCTCAGTTGACGAACGCGACTCCGGCGTTCGGACAAGGAGTAAAGGGTTACGCTCGGTACCTGGGGACGTCCTACGCAGATTTCGTGATCGGCGATATGATGACGGAAGCCATCTATCCGGTCATTCTTCATCAGGACCCGCGCTATTTCCGGCGTGGAACCGGCAGCGTCTGGTCGCGCCTCGGAAGCGCTGCCGGCCAGATCTTCTGGACGCACACAGATTCGGATCATACGCAGTTCAATTTTTCAGAGATCATCGGCAATTCAACCGCCGTGGCGATTTCGACCGCTTACTATCCGGATAATCGGACGGCCACCAATGCCGTCTCCAAACTCGGTGTTCAGCTCGGGGTGGACATGGCGGCGAACATCTTGAAGGAGTTCTGGCCGGACATAAACCGCAAGTTTTCACGAAAGCATCGCGCAGGAAAGGATGAAACGCCATAAAGTCTATTCGAGGCTTGTGGTCTGGCCCAATACCGTTCAAACACCCGGTCACTGGGACCGCCTGTCAGCGGCATTCGGCCACCGTCCGAATCTCCTGATGTGACGAGATGCCACGCCAAGGATCTCAGCGATTGCTATGCAAAACGATCCGGTCTTTGCATTCTCATTGACCTATCTCGCTGCGAGCGTTCGGCACGCTGCGTGCACTCGTTCCGGCGCGACGTTCATAACACGAGCGTCGCAACCGTAGTTTTCGGTCAGGGGGGCATCCTTCCCTCGCCCCCTTCTTTTTTTAGGGAAGACGTGCCGATGTCACTCTTTCGCAATTATTCGCCATGCAAGCGGAACGTGTAGCGCAGCATGAAGGTGTGGCCTCCGGAATCGACACCGTAAGAGGTGGAGAAGACGTATTGCGCAAAAAGGCTGTTGGAAAAGCGCCACCCCGCGCCGAAGTCAGAGGAGCGGCGCGGCAACTTGTAACCCGTGGCAGTCAGAGGCAGAAACGGGTCTGTAATGAGGACCGTATTCCCGAGGCTATCCGGGTAAGTGGCCTGACTCAGGTCGTACGCCTGCCCGATGGCGAGCAGTGACGCGTTCAAAAACAGGTGTGAGAACACCTTGGTTTGAACGCCCAGGTTTGCTGAGACGAAGCGGCTGTTCTGGATGCCCGTCTGTAGCAGGTCGCCTGTACTAGTCTCCATGCGGCCCGTGCTAGCACGCGAGGTGCCGCCGGCGAGATCGGCGCTCAACACGGTCCGCTGATTGATAAAATAACCAAAGCCCAACGCTGCGGAGGTGCGCTGCGCACGGTCCCGCTGATACGAATCGACCGCGATGGATCGCGTCAAGTTGTCGCTCAGCGCCAGCCCGAGCCAGGACGCCTCCAATCCATAGAAGAACTTTCGACCCAACGGTCCGCGAAGACGAAGACCAAATTCGGACGAATGGCCTGAAGATCGAGTCGAATCGAGCGGCTCTGGAAGGTTGTTCAATGTATGACTCGTGTCGTTGTCCTGAGCATCGATTAAGCTGAAGCGATAAAAGATCCCGAGTTTTTGATCATGCGGCAGATTTCTTTCAATGCCTGCGGTAATGCGATTCTGCGAGATCGAGGAACCGGAGTCTATACGCTCGATGGAGCCGCTCGGTTGTCCAGTCGAAAGAATCTGTGCCGCCAACGAGCCAGTCCCCCGCAAGCTTTCGACTTCAATTCCAACACTGGTGTTCGCGCCGAAGCGCCGTGCGACGAGCAAAGAGCCCGAGATGAACTCCCCCGTTGACGAACCGCTGGTTTGTAAGCTTCTCGCGCGTACGCTCTGGCTCAAGACGCTTGACAAGCCGAGATCGGACGGCGCGCCTTGGACACCTTCTCCGATCTTCGATCCAGTGACGCTCCCACCGATCACAAAGCTGTTAGCCAGCGGAACGAACATCGAAAACTGCGTGGCAGCGCTGTAATTCAGAGGGCTAAAGGAGGAAAGCCCAGGCGGAGTGGGGTTTTCATCCAGGCCGCCGCTTCCGTTCAGGGACGGTAGGAACACGATACGTCCTTCGGCCGCCTTGAACCCAGTGGCGTATGCGGGGTTTTCCAGACTATCCAGATGCGATTCCGGAAAAGCATTGTAGCGCAGCAGGAAAGGAGCCTGTCCGATTTCAGACAGACCCGCGATGTACTGCTCGTAAATGCTAGCGATATTGCGCGGCGAATCCCAGGTACGCTCGTCGCCCTGGCCGCCGTGGGGATCCGTGCCTGACGCGCTGGACCCACGATTTTGCTCTGCGATTTCGCGCGCGGATGGTACGTTGAACAATTGAAAACCTTGCTCCGGAACCAGCAGCACTCCACGGCCGGCTTCGATGACCACCGATTGCGCGGGGTCGGTGAGACTGGTTACTTCGACGCTGCCCTCGTAAACCAAAACCTGGGTATCGCCTCTGCTATTCACAGTGACGTTGAAGTCGGTTCCACGCACGGCGATCGACGCGGTGGGGCTGTTGATGCGATAAGGATTGGGCCGCCCGCCAAAATGATTGATCTTCACTCGCACGCTGCCCAGCATGATCTCAAACAGTTCACGGAGTGAAGCAGCGGCGCGAAAGTCTTTGATCACGATCACAGATTCCGGCTGAACGACGATCATGCTCCCGTCGGTCAGTTCGATGACGAGGCGGCCGCCGCCGTGTGTATCCACCGTGTCCCCAGGGCCCAACTCGTAACCCTGCGCCAGCGTGAAGGCGGGTGTTCCATTGCCGCTCGAAAGCAGAACGCGTCCGGTCACGCTGGTGGCGCGAGCCACAGTTTGAGCGTCCATGCCGGAACACAATACCAGCGCCGCGCCCAGGATGAACAGGGCACGGTCGCCGATTGTCGCGAGGGCTTGGTGTCTCAAAATCTCGGTGGTCTGCCCCTTCTCCGCAAAGCTCTACTTATTCAGTATGCTCGGCATCCCCCTCCGCGTCACCTTCCGGGTCTGCAGCCCCCTGGAGCCTATATCGAGCGATGAGGCGCTGAATGGTTCGACGGTCAAGGTGAAGGACGGCGGCTGCCTGCCTTCGGTTCCAGCCTGTCTCGTCGAGGATCAATTGCAGGTACCTCCTTTGTAGCTCATCCATATCCGGCCGGTCCGCGATCAATCGCCGTTCGGCGCTGGCCAGACTGCCGGATCGGTGGTCGGCATCCGTGATTTCCGAAGGAAGGCAGTCCACGGTAATGAGGCCGCTGGAGGAGAGCGCCACTGCCCGGCGCAAGGCGTTCTCCAACTCCCTAACATTGCCGGGAAATCCGTACGAAGAGAGGGCGGTCATGGCCTCGCGCGTAAGATGCAGCGGCAACTTCGCGGGATCGCCAAATCTTTGTAGAAAGTGAGTCGTGAGCAATTCGATGTCCCCAGGACGATCACGCAGGGGAGGCAGTTCAATGCTAAATACACTCAGGCGGTAAAAAAGGTCGGCTCGGAAAGTCCCGGTGGCCACCAACTCACGCAGGGGCGCATTGCTAGCGCCGATCACCCGGACGTTGACTTGGCGTGCTTGGGTAGAGCCGACACGCCGCACCTCTCCACTTTGCAATACGCGCAACAAGCTGGCTTGAAACGCGGCGCTTGTGGAGGCCAATTCATCGAGAAATAGCGTGCCGCCGTCGGCGGCTTCGAAAAGGCCTTCCCGATCTTGGGTGGCGCCCGTGAAAGCTCCCCGCATGTAGCCAAAGAGCTCCGATTCGAGCAACGTGTCCGTCAGGCCCGAGCAGTTCACCGAAAGAAACGGGCGGCTTGGTCGAGTACTGAAATCATGAATGGCTCGCGCCACTAGCTCCTTCCCCGTTCCGGATTCACCTAGAATAAGTACCGTCTCATCGCTGCGCGCGGCTTGTGCGATCAGCTTGTAAACCATCACCATTGGCGCGCTTCGGCCAGCCAGCCCGGAGCGCGAAATAACGCTCTCGATGATGGATGACCCCTGAGCCGACTCTGCTTCCCGCCGTGCACCCAGGTGACGCCGCAAGAGTTCGACTACCGCCGCAACGTCAAATGGCTTCCCGATAAAGTCGGTCGCTCCTTCTGCCATGGCCCTGACAGCAGCCTCGACCGAGCCCTGCGCGGTCATCAGAATGATCGGAATCGTAGGGTCGATCTGGTGAAGGTCCCTAACGAGATCGAGACCTCCGCCATCCGGCATGTAAATGTCGCTCAGCACAGCGTCGATGCCGCCATTGCGCGCCACCTCAAGCGCTTTTGAACCAGTAGGTACCGATGTTACCTGAAAACCGTGCAGTTTCAGACCCGACTCAAGCATCAGACGTATGGAGCGCTCATCATCCGCAACCAGAATGTGCGGCGACATGCTTGGCGCCATTTTCTCAATCATTGATTCATCCCCCAGAACACGGAACCCAAAGCGTAAATACGGAACCGGCACCCGAACTGCGAACGGCAACCGACCCGCCGTGCAGTTCGGCGATCTCCCGCACCAGCGCTAGGCCAAGTCCAGTGCCGGGAACATCCACATCTTGCACTCGGGGAACGCGATAGAACTTTTCGAAAATGCGATTCAAGCTGTCCTCCGGAATGCCATATCCACGATCGGCGACTTCAATTGCAACGCCATTGGCAACGTTCCTCGCTGAAATGACAACCTCCGTTTTCGGCGGGCTATATTTGACCGCATTCGACACCAAGTTGCTGATCGCGCGTGATAGCAAGTCCCCATCGGCGATTACGGGGGTCACGTTAGAATCCAAATGTCTTGTCAGGCGTATTCCCCGCTCCGAGGCCAGTGGGTCGAGCATCAATAGCGTACGTTCCACGAGTGCTTCGATCCGTACCGCTGCGCGGCGCAAGACGGTCGCCCCTGATTCGAGGCGAGTAATGTCGAGATACTGGTTGATCATGTGCGTCAGCCGCTTGGCCTCGTCGTGAATCGCGATACTCATTTCACGGCTCCGTTCCGGATCGAGCTCGAATTGCGCCAGCAACTCACTCATGCCTTGAATGGCCGTCAGGGGTGTGCGCATCTCATGCGAGACCAGCGCCATGACGTCATTCTTGGTTTGCTGCAATTCGTGCTGCCGTGTGATATCAGAAAGCGATGCGACTATGCCCCGTACAGCGCCGCGCCCGTCCTCGCCCGAGCATACCGCGGCCATCCGCAAAGTGAAATGGCGCGGACGCGCGCCGCCAAGTATAATTTCCCGTTCGATCTTGGCGCGGTCAACCACCAGGCGCACTAAAACATCGCGGCCGGCTTCGGGAGAACTCTGTTCTGCCTCTGCCAACAGCCCTAGCAGATCACGGCCACGTAGCGCCTGCTCTGAGGAGTCGAGAACCGCCGCGGCGCGCCTGTTTGCAAATGTGATGCGTCCATCTACTCCGGCAATAATGAGTATGTCTTCGACCGACCGCAACGCCAGGTCCACGAACTTCGCGCGGTCCACGATACGGCCGTTCAAATCGCTCAAAGACCGCGCCTTCCACGCTAGTCCTCGCGGCCACCACCATCGAGACGATTCCTCTTCTTTGGCCCGAACTTCCAAGAGGCTGCCGGCGATCGCGGCGCAAAGCTTTTGTATTTCGATGGATGGTACCCGAACAGCATGCGCGATGACGAGCATGCCGGAATCGGTGCCGCACGACCCTTCGATTGGAATCACCAACAGTTCCCGGCCGTAGTTGGCCTCAGGTAGCGCAAAACCGCCGCCCTTCCGGAGAATAGCTATTCCGTGCGCTAACACCAACCGTAAACTCCCGCCTCCCCCCAATGTGTAGATCGCCACAGCCTCGGCCTCCGCCAGCCGCGCGATCGATTCTGCT
>OBLT010002488.1_pt1 | contig 11441 bp, 12 predicted proteins | sample 1518721 | NCBI WGS metagenome assembly OBLT01 (sample SAMEA3539307, study PRJEB22396) | soil metagenome | biome: tundra; feature: field; material: soil | place: USA | collected 2010-05 | depth 0.15 m | reverse complement strand
AATCGAAAAGCTTTTTATCCGAAATTTCAAGGAGTCTGCTCTCGGGGTATTGAGGTATTTCCATTGCCATCTCCTCTCGCAGTAATTATAACAGAGAACCAGAGAAAATAACAATTATCGACTGTCAAATCTTACCCCGTAAAGACAATATTATCATAATGTGCAATCATCAGCGTTCATGACAGACAATTGATATTTCAACATAGCCCGTTTTTAAAAACATTAAAAAAGGTGCCGAACTTGTATTTCCATGAATAATTATCAACTTATATAATTATTATCTTACATGGTTATTTGCAATTAATCAGCCAATATACCAAAGGTATTTTGTTGTATTATATAATGTATAACATGAATTATTGTTTATATTCAATCTACATAAGCACGATCAGTGCAACCCCACCAACTATGACTACCAGGTTGCATACGGCAGAAATTCCATGCAGCTTGGAAAATTCCTTTCGTAGGGGATGTTCCTTTGAAGTAGTTTCAAATGAAGGAATTTCCTTCTTAATTGCGGCAGCCTTCGGCTCGATATAGAAGGCACCGAATGATGTGAGAACCAGCATAGCCGCAATGACGATCAGTGAAGAGGTGAAATTGCGCCCCTGTAGGATTATGAGAGAGGTCAATCCAACAATACCGCATATCAGGCCCCATCTGAAATAGGCGGGAAATAGAAAACCGACTATCTTTCCTGCTGTATCCCGGTCGAATGACTTGAAGAGGATCGGTGTAAGAACAAATGTAAATATTGCAGACCCCCCGACCCATAAGGCTACGGCAAGACGATAAAAGATTGAAGATATAATCACTTTAAACTCCTTAAATTCAATTTTACTCAGCAGTTTATCTGTCAGGCTTTTGGGAATGCAAAGTTTTCGATAATCCACCGGGCAATGCTTCTCCTGGGCGGGAGCAGTTCCGGCATGTTGCTGTTGCTGAACCAACGGACATCTTCTATTTCCGCTTCGTCCGCACGCACCGACCCACCAGCGAATTCCGCCACGAATCCAGCCATTAACTGGCTTGGAAAAGGCCAGTTCTGGCTTCCCACATAACGGATATTGTCAATTTCAATGCCTACCTCTTCTCTCACCTCACGGCGGACACATTCTTCCAGTGATTCTCCGAAGTCGACAAAACCAGCCACAAGACTGTAGCGCCCCTTGGGCCATTCAGCCTTGCGGGCAAGAAGAAAATCGTCTCCTCGCTTAACAAGAACAATGACACAGGGATGGATATGGGGAAAATGTTCATGCCGGCAACCAAGACATCTCTTTCCCCATGATAAGGGAATCCTTTCCAACTTTGCGCCGCAACGGGAGCAGAAGGCACTTTGTTGCTCCCAGTGCAGTATCTGGTTCGCAAGCCCACCCAATGTAAGAAGCTTGCCATCCAGTCGCTCTTCCACTGAATTAAATGGTTCGGCCATGAACGTTGACGGAATCAGGGTATTCTTGCCTGCATGGGCAATCCGCAACGGTTTCCCATCAAGCAACCCTATACAGAACGAAATGTTTCCGGTATCAAGCCATTCCGGCCGGTCCCCTTCCGGCAAGGAGTAAAACCCTTCTTCCCCTTTTTGGGTTATTAAGGCATTCCCTTTGATAATCGCCCAGATTCCAGGGCCTTCAGGCTCTTTTATCCCCGGCTTGACAGGGACGAAACAATCCTGGATGGGCGCGCAGTTGAACGGCAGATTTACAATTTCAGGGTATCTCATTCCCTGCCTCTCTCGGCTTCAGAACATGAAACGGCGCATGCTGATATTGAGCAGCACCCCAATACCGATCATGGATGTAACCATCGATGTTCCTCCGTACGAAAAAAACGGTAGAGGAACACCAACGACAGGAAAGAGTCCGATCACCATTCCCATGTTAATTACTATGTGCCAGAAGAACATGGCTGTAACTCCGACCGCAAGAAGACTCCCGAGAGAGTCGTTACACCGACTGGCAATATGAAGCCCCCAAAGGACAAGAAACAGGTATAAAACAACTATCACCAGGCATCCGACAAAACCCCATTCTTCAGCAAATACTGAGAAAGCGAAATCGGTATGCTGTTCAGGAAGAAAACGTAGGTGTGACTGTGTCCCATGTAGAAACCCTTTTCCCCAAAAACCCCCGGAACCAACGGCTATTTTGCTCTGTATGATGTGGTAACCGCTACCGAGAGGATCATGTTCAGGATTTATGAAGTTGATAAGTCGTTTTTTCTGGTATCCCCTCAGAATGAAATTCCAACCACCGTAAAAAACCGGGACTGAAATCAGAACAACTGCAATGACCGTGCTCCACCGTATTCCTACGAACATCATCATCGAACAGACTATTAAAATTACCATAATTGTTGTGCCGAGATCGGGCTGTTTCATGATAAGCAGAGCAGGAGCGCCAAGAAGAAGAAAAGGATATCCTAGATCCCTGAGACCAAGTCCTTCAATTGAATTATATCCGTTGAAAAACCTCGCAAAGACCATGATGATGACAATCTTCATCGGTTCCGAAGGTTGAACGCTGATAAACCCTAGATGGAGCCACCTGGTGGCGCCCATAGAAGTCCTGCCAACAACCATGACCAGCAGCAACAGAATAATCAAAGCTCCATAAATCCAGTAAGAGATGTCTTCAAACATATGATAGTCGACGCTGCAGACCAGAACCATCAGAAACAGACCGGCGCCTATCCAGTAAGCCTGTTTGAGATAAAACGGGGTCCCGGCCAGCTTGTATGAAATGGTGGCGCTATATATATTAACTACACCGATGGCACCAATTAAAAGGGCCAGAACAAACAGAGTCCAGTCAAAGTTTGTCAAAAGTCTTCTATCAATCATGATTAACCCCGGTACTCGTCCGGCAACCCTTTTTAGGCTTCATTCCTGTTCACCTTCTTCATTCTCTTTCTCTTCCTCTGGGGCAACAGGTTTCTTTATTACCCCTTTGCCCTCAAAATATGCCCTCAAAATCCGACCGGCTATGGGAGCAGCAGCCCCTCCTCCATGTTCGCCATGTTCTACAACTACGGCAACTGCCACCTCAGGTTTATCATAAGGTGCAAAGGCTACAAATAGGGCATGATCGCGATATTCATACGGCACTGCCCCCCTGTTGTCTCGTTGCTTCACGACCTGGGAAGTTCCGGTCTTTCCGGCGACCCTTACTTCATACAGTCTGGCAGCGCCGCCGGTTCCACCCTGTTCGTTTACAACCGCAAGGAGACCCTCTTTGACAAGTCGTAAACTTCCAGGCTTATTACTTACCTTCCTTATCACCTCAGGAAGGAATTCCTTTAGGACCCTACCATCCGGATTTACAATTCGCTTGACTAAATGAGGGCGGTAAACAGTACCTTCATTAGCCACTGTCGCAATCATTGAAGCTAGCTGTATCGGCGTCATCAGGACATATCCCTGTCCAATTCCCACCGGCAGCGTTTCGCCTCGATACCATTTCTTTGCGAATTTTTTTTCCTTCCATTCAGTAGTCGGAATGAGTCCCGCTTTTTCGTTATCCAAACCAATTCCCATTGGTTCTCCCAAACCAAATTCTTTAGCTTTTTTAGCAATTCTGTCAACGCCAATTCTTTCCGCCAACTGATAAAAATAGACATCGCATGATTCTTTCAATGCCCGTCTGAGATTAACCTGTCCATGACCATGTTTTTGCCAACACCGGAATGTGCTGTTTCCTACGCTATAGGAACCCTTGCAAGTTACCGTCGTATTTGCATCGATAAGACCCTCTTCTAATCCTGCCAGAGCGGTAATAATTTTAAAAGTCGATCCTGGTGGGTACTGGCCTTTCAACGCCTTGTTTTCCAGAGGGTGGCGCTTGTCCTTGAGATAACTTTCCCATTTATCAGTCGGCATTTTCCCTATAAAAAGGGCCGGGTCAAAGCCCGGATTGCTTGCGAAGGATAGTATCTCCCCGCTGGCAACATCCATGAGAACCGCAGCTCCAGCCTTATCGCCGAATGACTGTTCGGTGATTTTTTGTATTTTTTTGTCAATGGTCAACACCAGGTTGTTCCCGGTAAATGGTGGTGTTTCACTCAAAGTTCTTAGGTACCGTCCCCTAGCATCTACCTCAAGCTGCTTTCCGCCATCTGCTCCATGAAGATAATTTTCCCAGTTCCGTTCTATGCCGCTCTTGCCGATATAATCACCAAGATTATAATCCACAAATGCCGACTCGCCCAATTCACTTTCTGATATTTCTCCAAGGTACCCGAGGAGATGAGCCGCCAGAATACCGTTGGGATAAACCCTGACTGGTTTCATTTCTATCTCAAGACCCGGTAGACGGAGGCGGTTCTCTTCAAGTATCTCAAGCTGATTTCGGGTTATTCCGGACGCAAGGATTATGGGGTAATACTTGGCCCGCCCCTTTCCTTTTTCCCAACGTATCAACAATTCATCCTTATCAATGCCTAGCCAACTGGAAAGGGTGCTGATCAGGAGATTTTTATCCTTAATATCTTGAGGGACAACAGCCACACTGAAGGAAGGAGTGTTTTCAACAAGGACCTCGCCATTTCTGTCCAAGACCGTTCCCCTCGATGCCGCCACCGGGACAAACCTCAGCCTGTTGCTTTCGGCAAGATCCTTCAGCCTTTCTGTTTGTATAACCTGGAGAAACCAGAGGCGGGAGAGGAGCAGAAAAAACAGGATGGAAGCTACAGTAGTCAACCTGAATATTTGCCGTCTTACCTGTTCATTCGTCCTGACAAATTGCTGGTCGATCATCTAGCCTCCTCTCTTGCCTTAAAGGAGGGGACGCTAAACAGAAGTGAAGCTGCCAGAGCATTGACAAGCGCCTGAGGAACAAGGCCAGCAATTATCGTCGCATAAATCCCTTCGGCAGCTGAAAATATGAAAAGAAGGATCATATGCGCCAGTCCGTTAAAGATCGTGGCAAAAAATACGACAAAAACGATGATGTAGAGGCTGTCGGCATACAATCGGGCGGCAATCCTTCTGATAAGGAGGTGTATGGATAAGAAGGTGAAGCCGCTAAGTCCGAGATAAAGGCCACTGACGCAGTCTTCAGTGAGTCCAAGAAAAAAGGCCATCAATGCCCCTGGCCAACCACCGTCCCTGAGGCCCAGGTAGGCAATTACAACAATGAGGAGATTGGGTTTGAATGGATCTGCAATATAGGCAGGAAGAATTGTAACCTGGATCAATAAAGCAAAATAAACAATTGTCGCAATTTTAATAAACTTGATCATGGGTTGTTTTGCAAAATTACCAATACCTCTTCAAGCCTTGAAATATTGACTTTGGGCCGCAATTCAACTGATTGGAAAATACCGTATTCTCCTTTCTTCACCATGCTGACTTCACCTACTGGCAAGCCCTTTGGAAATACCCCCCCCATTCCGGAACTTACAACTACATCACCCACTTTAACATCTTCTTCGTGTAGAGTGAAATCCAGAGAACACCGGTCATTTCCTTTACCTTTCACGACCCCCCTTGCCCTTGACCTCTGCACTAATCCTGCAATGCTACTGGCATTATCCGTAAGGAGCAGTACTCTTGCACTGCCGGCGGCGACCTTTACCGTCTGCCCGACAATTCCGTCACTTGCTATGACAGGCAAACCATCACGAAGACCATCTGCTGAACCGCGATCTATCATGATCGTCTTAAACCAGGGTGAGCCGTCCTCTCCGATGACTGATGCGGCAATCGAAGGAGTCCGGATCGAGTTTTTTAAATCAAGGAGTTTCATTAGTCTGTCGGTGGCAATTACAGCTTCACCGGTCTCAAGAACCCTTGAGTTAAGGATTTTTACGCTTTCCCTTAGCTGTTTGTTTTCCTTTCTAACGTTTATGAGATCAAGATAATCATTCCAGACCCCCAGAACCGAACCATTCATCTTGTCTACTACACCATAGAGAGGCGCCATAAGGTTCATTACACCACTCTCGAACGAATTGGCATGCTCTTTCTTTTTCAGGTTTAGTGAATAGAATACAAAGGCGGACAGCAGTACAATGCCGACCAACATATACATTTTGTATCTTCTGAGAAGTTCCAACATAGGCCAAATCCATAAATGGCAAGGGGAGACATCAAGCCCCCCCTTTAAAGGTTTACACCGAGGTTCATTAACCCCCTCTATTTTGAAGGCCGGTAAAGAACCACAAACAAGCATTCAGGCAGTCTGGGAGATCTAATTGCCTAATCGAGCCTGAAAGGGGAATCGGCTGCATCTTCATGACGAATCTCATCCACCGGCGTAGATTTGCCGTTCCCTGCATAAAGCTGGTTTGGGGCATTAATAACAATTCCGTTATCTCCGCCGATATTTTTGTAGGCATGCACAACACCTGCGGGGACAATCACCAATATAGGGTTGTCAATACCGGCATAGATGTATTGCTTGACTCCATAAGTGGATGATTCATTTCTAGAGTCCCAAAGATATATCTTGAAATTGGAAGGACCCAAAAAAGCAAAACAGTCAGCCTGTTCCCGGTGTTCGTGGGGACCACGGGCCACCCCGGGCAGTGTCATGGAAATATATGCCATCACCGGCATTAAGTTGCTATCAATTTCGTCAGAACGGAACAGTTCGGAAAGCCAGCCCCTTTCGTCAAGGATTTTGGGTAGAGGCTTTACTAAAACATCGTGGATCTTTCCTTTATTGTATTCCTTAAGGTGTGTCATGTTTATTCTTTTCCTCCGCAAAGATCGAGCTCGTTATAGACCCTGATCAGGTATTCACGGTAACCGGAATTAGGAGTATTCTGGATTGCCTGGGCCATTTCTGCACAATTAATAAAACCCATTCTCAGAGCAATTTCTTCTAGACAGGCAATTTTAAGCCCCTGGCGTGCCTCGAGAGTTCCAATAAAATGGCTCGCTTCTAGAAGGCTTTGATGTGTACCGGTATCGAGCCAGGCTATACCCCGACCAAGCTTCTCAACCCTAAGCTCACCAAGGGCAAGATAGGCAAGATTGACATCGGTGATTTCAAGTTCTCCGCGCGGGGAAGTTTTAAGGTTTCGGGCTATATCCACAACCATTTTATCGTAAAGATAAAGCCCCGGCACTGCGTAGTTGGTTTTTGGTTTAACAGGCTTTTCCTCGATGCCGATTGCTCTCCCATCTCCGTCAAATTCCACAACACCATAGCGCTCAGGATCCTGCACATAATAACCGAAAATCATTGCCCCATGAGAAAATTCTGCAGCTGACCTATCCAGCCCCATTTTCCCATAAAATATATTGTCACCCAGTATGAGGCAAACCGGGCCTCCGTCGATAAATTCCTCACCGACAAGAAATGCCTGTGCTATCCCATTCGGCTTGGGCTGAACCTTGTATGACAGCTTTATCCCCCACCGGGAACCATCTCCCAGAAGAGCTTGAAACCTGGGGGTATCATGGGGAGTAGAAATAATCAGAATATCACTAATCCCGGCCATCATCAGAGTAGCCAGGGGATAATAGATCATCGGTTTGTCATAAACCGGCTGGAGCTGCTTGCTTGATACTAGAGTAAGCGGGTAAAGCCTGCTACCGGCTCCACCTGCCAAAACTATCCCTTTGGTTATTCCTTGACCCATAATCTCCTCAGAATAAATAAATTACTTTAACCTTGTTTTTTTGCTGACAATATTACAACTTGATATTAGTACCATATCGTAAAGAATTGAGTCAAACAGTAATTCCCGTCAATTTTCAGTATTTTGAAGCTTCCCTGTTATTGCATGATGGGTCTTAACCCACCTGCTTGGCCAGGCATGATATAAATTGGGCTGCATCAAGAAGATCATCAAAAACCGGAACCCCAGCAGGGGCCATCGGCTCTACTGATGCGCCATACCCGGTCCTGACCAGAATGGGAAGGCATCCAGCGGCAATTCCAGCTTTAATATCGGCAAGTTTATCACCGACAATATATGATGCGGCAAGATCAACACCCAGGTCTCCTGCAGCCTCAAACAGCATCCCAGGCTGCGGTTTTCTGCAGTCACAATGTCTTTTAAATTCCCCTATACCATGGTCCGGGTGATGCGGACAAAGGTACCAGGCATCTATGAAAGCCCCAAATCCGGCAAGTTTTTCATCCATAAACTGGTGAAGTTTTCGGACATCTTTCTCCGTAAAAAAACCTCTGCCAATTCCCGATTGATTGGTAACCACGATCACTTTAAATCCAGCTTTATTGAGAAGCCTGATTGCCTCAGGTGCACCTGATATAAAAGAGCATTCTTCGGTTCGGAAAAGGTATTCTTTTTCACAATTAATAGTTCCGTCCCTGTCAATAAAAACAGCTTTTCTGCCACGACTACCGCTCAAATATTGCCTCCAAAAAGCTTTTTTTCAAGCAATTCACACACAATGTGAATTAGTGTTACATGGGCCTCTTGAATTCGTGGAGTTTCAGTTGAAGGAATTATAAGCGGAATATCTACAACAGGAGCAATTATTCCTCCGTCTCTGCCAAGAAACGCTACTGTCTTGCACCCTCTCTCCTTAGCAAGCAAAAGAGCTTCTAAAACATTTTTCGACGACCCGCTGGTAGATATCCCGATCAACACATCTCCTGAAACAGAATGGGCTTCAACCTGCCTTTTAAATATCTGGTCAAACCCGTAATCGTTACCTATCGCTGTCAGAATGGAAGTGTCAGTGGACAGAGCTATTGCCGGCAAGGCTGGTCTTTCCAGGTAAAAACGGCCGACAATTTCCGCAGCAAAATGCTGGGCATCGGCTGCTGATCCGCCATTTCCCATAATCAGAATTTTTTTCCCCTTTAGCAACGATTCCGCCAAAAGCTGCACAACATCACAAATCCTGGTCAATAAAAGCTGTTCAGTTTTGTTAATGACCAAACGATGAGCTTCGAAAATGGATGCTATTTTATTTTGCACATGGCCTCCTGTTAGACTCTTCCATTATCCAAAAGCGCATTATGTTTCATAAACGATTGATTGATACTTCTCAATGGCAACCTTTTGAATATAATGCTCCATATCATCAAAGGAGATGGCTTCTATACCAGGTAATCTAAAACAATTCACACCGGAAACCGATATTAAAGCAGATTTACTTAATAAAAGAGATTTCGTCATAGACACAGCTCTTTTGTTTGGGTAAAACGTCGGGAGCTTTTTCATCAGGATATTCTGATGAAGAACCGTATGGCCTGTATGTTTCAATTCCCGGAATTCATTGGAATGCAATAGAATAGTGAAAGTATGCCCTTGCCTGGCCCCTTTCAGTATAATACCCATCTTTTCCCTTATGGCATCTATTTCAGCTCCCTTTGGGAAATATACACAAAAATCTTTTTCTTCTCCCCACCTCTCATGGAATATAGATGCGCTCTGTAACATAATTGAATTACGTCGCGACTGAGAACCAAATTCCGGCTCATCATAACAGCTAACATGGCTATCCTCAGAGGCAAATGTTAAATAGCCTGCTCTCAAAGCCCTTCGTGAATAATCCTTGAGGCACCAGTATCCGCCGTCCAGGTCTTCGTCAAAACCTCCAATAAGATCGTAGGTCTTTTTTCTTAAAAGCATGCTACAAAAATTACCTTGGGATACCTCAATTACAGGGGATGGTATCTTTGCGAGCTTATTGCCCTTTTGACAATTCGCAACCAGAATCCCTGCTTCAGCCTTTTCCAGAGCCGTCCGCACTAACACATCCAGCCAACCGCTTGTGGCAATCGACGAATTTTTAAAAACAACAGCAAACTCAGCATCGGATCTGGCAAGACCTTTGTTTACCGCTTTTACAAAACCAAGATTACAGTTAGTGCTTATCAGGAGGGCTCTTTCTTCCATTCCTTCAGCAAATTCCACAAGAAGGTTTTCCGTCTCATCGTCGCAGCCGTTGTTTATTATAATGATTCTGGCAGTTGAAGAGTGCTCTAAAAGGCTGACCAGGCAGGCCCTGGTATATGCAGGCCTGTTCCATACGGGAACAATGATGTCAATTTCAGGTGGGGTCATCTTGGCAAAGCCTGGGTAGTCATATATCCATCAAAAGGGATTTCAGCCATGAGGAGAGAATATAAACGCCCGGCCTCGACAGGAAAGAAGATATTTCTCCTGAGTCCTGCAATCGGCCGATATTATTCATGAAGAAACCGCAACACTCCGCAACAAGTTTAATTCATCAAGAACCTTGCCAGACCCGAGAACAACACATGACAGGGGGTCTTCGGCAATCACCACCGGAAGTCCAGTTTCTTCTCGTAGCAGAATGTCAAGATTACGCAAAAGAGCTCCCCCTCCGGCAAGAACTATCCCCTTATCTACAATATCAGCGGAGAGTTCAGGAGGAGTTCTCTCAAGGCAAACCCGGACCGCTTCAACAATAGCATTAACCGGTTCGGTAAGAGCCTCCCTAACCTCATCTGAATTAATTGACATTGTCTTGGGGATTCCAGAAACTAGATCTCGTCCCTTAACCTCCATCGAGCGAACCTCGGTCCCAGGAAAGGCTTCGCCGATTTCTATCTTGATAATTTCCGCCATTCTGTCGCCGATAAGGAGGTTGTATTTACGTTTAATGTACTGGACAATGGCTTCGTCCATCTTATCACCGCCCACCCGGACCGATTTCGTATAGACAATTCCGGCCAGAGAAATGACTGCAACTTCAGTTGTCCCACCACCAATATCCACGATCATATTGCCGGATGCTTCGGTAATTGGCAAACCGGCACCTATTGCAGCCGCCATCGGTTCTTCAATTAGATATACCTCCCGAGCGCCGGCTGATTCTGCAGATTCTTTTACCGCTCGCTTTTCAACCTGGGTTATGCCTGAGGGAACGCATATAACAATTCTGGGACGAACCAGTGTCTTGCGATTGTGTACCTTATGAATGAAATACCTGAGCATTTCCTCGGTAATATCGAAGTCCGCGATAACACCATCCTTCATCGGTCTGATAGCAGTTATGCTCCCAGGGGTCCTGCCAAGCATCTTCTTGGCTTCCATACCCACGGCCAAAACCTTTTGCTGGCCGTTATTCATTGTCTGAACAGCAACTACAGATGGTTCACTTACTACTATACCCTTGCCCTTTAGATAAACAAGGGTGTTGGCGGTACCTAGATCAATGGCGAGGTCGTTTGAAAACATTCCAAAAAGATAATCGAATATTTTAAGCACACATGCTCCTTTTGTCATATTTATTGGTGTGTCCCGCAAATAATGCATGTTATCAAAAATATTTATTGTTTTCAAGAAGTAATTACTAGAATTATTTGGATATTATCATACAACAACTGCCAAGCATATGCCTTAAAATGCATATTCTTATTAATTTATTACGGATCTATCCCCCAAAAGAAGGTGATGCGACCGTCGCTGCGACTTATTATGTCGCATGATTATGTTAGAGTCCCTCTATATGGAGGGAAGAAAAATGAATATAGCTGAGTTTCGTA
>OBLT010002485.1_pt1 | contig 11453 bp, 7 predicted proteins | sample 1518721 | NCBI WGS metagenome assembly OBLT01 (sample SAMEA3539307, study PRJEB22396) | soil metagenome | biome: tundra; feature: field; material: soil | place: USA | collected 2010-05 | depth 0.15 m | reverse complement strand
CCTTGGAACCGTTGGAGAGTTGGACGACGCCGTCAATCCGGTTGTCGCGGACCTTGGGAGGCTGAAGCCATTCGAGCAACAGAGACGCGGTGACCACCGCCTTAAACTCTTTGTTAATGGTGTGCGCGGGACGACCGGAGTCTTCGACCTTCAAGGTAAACGTGGAAATCTCGGGCTTGGCAGGGCGTCCGGCCAGCAGTCCTTCCGGGGTGAGCGTGATTCCTTCGGGCAGATCGCCACTGGCCACGCTCCAGACGTAGGGAGGAACGCCGCCGCTGGCATGCACCAGCATGTGGAATTCCACGCCTGCGTCGAGCGGGAGCAGAGCTTCGTCCACGATGGCGAGCGGAGGAGCCTGCGCGGCCAGCAGCCCGCAGAAACAAATTGCGATTGCAACCAGGCGAATGATTTGGGTGAAATTCATACCGGTTCGTTTGATTTTACGCTGGGCACGGCGTAAAAGAACTGCAATATGTCTTATCGAGTGTCGCACCTTGTAGTTGGCTTCTTACTAGTCTGCTCGCTCGTCTGCCTGATGAGTGCGGATGCTCTGGCGCAGGCTTCCGCTTCTTCTTCCCAGCCGAAAACGAATAACGCTAACTCCGAAGAGGCTGCGGTCTTCGAACGAATCTTAAATCGCGCCCACTTTGAAAACGACGGAACCGAAGTCAGCGAGACCGAAGCTGTGGTTCGAATTCAGAGCCAGGCGGGTGTGGAAGAGTTCGGCCAGCTGGTTTTCGGATACTCATCGGCGACCGAGAAGTTGGACGTCGAGTATGTCCGCGTGCGCAAGCCCGATGGTCAGGTGGTGGTGACGCCGGAGTCGACGGCGCAGGATTTCGCTCCCGATGTGCTGAAAGAAGCTCCGATGTATAGCGACTACCGGCAGCGGCATATCTCCGTGGCGGCGCTGCAGCCCGGGGATACGCTGGAATACCGCACCGTAACGCGGGTTCTCACGCCGCTGGCTGCCGGAAACTTCTGGTACGAATATACATTTCCGAAAGGCGTAGCGGTCAAAGAAGATCGTCTGGAGCTTGACATCCCGAAAGCGCGCGACGTGAAGCTCAAGACGCTGACGCGCAAGCCGGAGATTCAGGACAACGGAGATCGCCGCGTTTACACCTGGGTGGTGAAAGACATCCAGCCGGAACGCGATAAAGACAGAGACGAGGCGGATGAGGAAACTGGCCCCGATGTGCAGCTGACGACATTCACCGACTGGAAGCAGGTCGCGCAATGGTACGCAAAGTTGCAGGGCGAGCGCATGACGGTCGACGACAGCGTGCGAAAAAAGGCCGAGGAGCTTGCCAAGGGAGCGAACACGCCCACCGAGAAGGCGCGGCGGCTCTACGATTTCGTGGCGCGGAATGTTCGTTACGTGAGCATCTCGCTCGGAATCGGGCGTTATCAGCCGCATTCCGCCTCGGACGTCCTGCAGAATGGCTACGGCGACTGCAAAGACAAACACACGTTGCTTTCCGCGCTGTTGCGGGCGGAAGGAATTCAGAGTTATCCGGTGCTGATCGGCAGCGCGCGCAAACTGGATGTGGACATTCCCTCGCCGGGACAATTCGATCACGTGATCACGGTAGCGCGGCTGGGAAAGGGTCTGACCTGGCTCGATACGACTCCTGAAGTGACGCCCTTTGGGCTGATTCTTTACCAATTGCGAAACAAGCAGGCAGTGGTGGCGTCGGAAGATAGCGAGGGAGGATTGCAGCGGACGCCCGCAGATTCGCCGGTCAAGACCTTCATGCATTTCACGCTCGACGGCAAGTTCAGCGAGTTCGGCGCGCTCGATGCAGCGCTTGAAGTCACCGCCCAGGGAGATCGCGATTGGCCGATGCGCGCCAGCTTTCGAGGATATTCGCAGGCGCAGTGGAAAGACTTTGTGAAAGTGCTTTCCGCGGGTTGGGGATTGCCGGGCGACGTCGATGACGTGCAGCTCGATCCCATCGAAGACACGAGCAAGCCGTTTCATCTGAAGTATCACGTGCGCCAGGACCAGTATTTCGTGGTGCCGTCGGCAAGCGTAAATTTCCGTCCGATCCCGCCCTTGGGGATGCCGGCGATTCGAGCCTCGGAAAAAAGCAAGGAGCCCTTGGACATCGGCCCCGCGGGCGACACTGACTACAAGGTCCGTTTGCAGTTTCCGTCCAACTACACGGTGCACACGCCGACCGCGGTGAAAATGTCGCGAGACTATGGTGACTATTCATCGACGTACTCGCTAAGCAAAGGAACTTTGGAAGGCGAGCGCAAACTCGTCGTGAAGATGAATGAAGTGGCGGCGGCGCGGCGTGCCGACTACGAATCGTTTCGCAACGCGGCGCACAGCGATGAAGACCAGTTGTTGTCGTGCACGATCCTGACACCGTTGGGGCAAGGAGCGCAGACGGCGGCTGCGAGGATCGAAGGAACTCCAACGGAGTTGCACAAGGCCGGAGTGAAGGCGCTGCAGAGCAGAGATTATCGCGGGGCGATTGACCTGCTGAAGCGCGCCGTCGATGGCGACGCGAGCATAAAAGACGGCTGGTATGATCTGGGACTGGCCTCCGCCGGTGCCAACCGTCACGCGGAGGCGATTGCCGCGTTCCACAAGCAAATCGAGCTCGATCCAAATCACAAGCACGCGAACGGCGATCTGGCGATGGAGCTGCAACAAACGGGGAAGACCGAAGAGGCGATTGCGGCATATCGCAAGCAACTCGAGACCGCCCCCTACGAAAAAACCGCGCACAAGAACCTGGGCGTGTTGCTGGCGCAGCTTGGGCGCGATCCCGACGCGCGTACGGAACTGGAAGCCGCTGCTGCGGTTCCTCCGGATGATCCAGAAACGAAAATGGCCCTGGCGCAGGTCTACGGGCGCTTGGGTGAGAAAGCGCTGGCGCAAGAGCTGATGAAGGGGCTGACCGGCAGCACGGGCGGGGATGCAGGCCAGGACATTTATGCGTCGGCGTTAAAGAACGATATTGATCCGGCGCAGACCGAGACCGACGCGCAGCAGGTTCTCTACGACATTGGAGGACAATTCGACTCGGGCGAGTTGGACCGGTTGGGTCCGTCGGCGTTTTCCTCAATGCGCTTGGTGGCGCTGGCTTGGGCGCGCATGGGAGGGGCAAAATTCAAGCGCGGTGAAAATCTGGCGGCGATGCAATTTCTCCAGTCGGCGTGGCTTTTGAGTCAGTCGGGGACGGTCGCCAACCGGCTGGGACAGGTGCTCGAAAAGCAAGGCCAGGCGGAGAAAGCGGGTCATATGTACGCCCTGGCCGTGGCGGCGGGTGGAAGTGAGGTGCAGGATTCGCAGGCACGGCTGGCGAAGCTGGCAGGCGATTCTGCGGCGGCGGAGAAAGACGTCGCGCAGGCGGCAGTGGAGTTAGTGCAGACACGCACGGTGAAACTCGGCGCGATCACAAACAAGCCGGCTTCAGCGCGATTTGCCCTCGTGTTCGACAGTTCCCCTCGTCCCGAGCGCGCCGAGTTTGTTGACGGCGACGAAAGCCTTCGTTCCGCGACCGAGCAACTGCGCGAGAAGGACTTTCCCGTGAGATTTCCGGATGTGTCGTCCGTGAAGATCGTTCGCCGTGGGCTGTTGAGTTGCGGCGGTTCGGGATGCGGCATTGAGTTGTTACCGATTGAGGCAGAACAGCGCGCGGCAGGAGCGGCAAAATAAGGCCGTCATTCGAGACTACAGTCGCGGCAGGATTTTGAGCGCTAACGCCTGGTTTCGCCAACTTGGTTGAAGGCACGCAAACAAGATGGTTATCATAGGCACTAGTCTTGGATTGCTGGGGGTTGCGGATTGAGTCCTGGGCCGTCAACTCGGGCTACGCGCATACTGACTGAGTCCGTTTGCCCGTGGGCAGGTGTAGAGACCAGCACTATTAGGCAGCAACTCTTCGCCGGTGACAGGAGTCGTGAAGAATGTCTCGATCCGCTGGACACTGCATTTGAGATTGAGCGTCGGGACTTGCGGCAAAGGTTTCGCGTTCTTGCTTCGCGGAAGGAATACTACGCGCTCCCCCTCTTTGATTTGGCAACTGCACAAGAGAAGGCCGATTTCCAGTATTTAGGGAGGCACTGGAGGAGGCCAGTCATTCGCGAGACTGGCGATGCGAGTCGGGAACTGAAAATCACTTTCATCTATCAACCCACTGGCGAGGAACAGCCAATGTTTGGTTGCGTGGCCCGTCACTGGATCGTGCGCCGTCGTGATGAGCGTGACCGGAAGTTCGGCGGGAACTGGACGGAAGCCGTTACGGATGCTTGGTATTTTCGATTCTCAACAGCTGGTTGCCCGGTTTGCCGGGTTTTCGGGCGACCTCGTCCATCACGCCTTTGGTGTTTTGACCCTTAACGACGAGCGCGCGGCCATCAGCCACTCCGGTGATCGTCCCACGGGGCTCTGCGCGTTGTCAGAGACCAAGACTCTCCATCACTTTGAGCTTCCAGGCGGCGAGGTGCAAGAGCACACGGAGACTTCATCCGTGCGAGTGATAAGTATTCGTGAGGTAAGTGTGCCGTTGACAGTTTTCGAGCCGCCTAGAGGACTCCGCAAAATTCTACCCAGGTCGGCTGACGATGACGCGGCTGAACTTGAGCCGACGGCTGAAGTATTTCTTTCGGGTTTCCAATTAGCAACGGCGCGAAAACGGTGCGTTTGGACTGGCGTCGGGCCGGTATAGTTGGCGTTAAATCGCCATTACACTAACTACTGGAGGGAGCCAGGCGGCCGCACGTTTCGCGGTTGTCGAAACATGAGACTCCAGCGACTCGAGCCGCCGGACATAAGTCTTTATTCCTCAAAGACCTGGATCGAATTTCGAGAAAATGCAACCTCTAACTCATTGATTCTTAAATACTTTACAAGTAAGTCCTTATTTCTCAAAGACCTGGGCGTGACACGGTTGCTAAGTCTTTGAGTTCAAAAGACCACATGGAGAGGGGGTCAGAGCGAATGCGGTGTCAATGAGATCTTCACTTTCGCCCGAAATCGCCTTGAACCCAATTTCCAGATCACATCCGCATGTGCGGTGATGCCTCGACGCGTTCTGGAGACTTCGGTAAGCTATTGGGTCCTCTTTCTTTCTACAGAGTCGATTCTCAACAAGTCATTGGAGGTTTCCTGATGCGCGAGGCCGTCGAACGACTGTGGCCGGAAATTCAGTGGATCAGCGATTCCAAGCTTCGGGAGCAGGTAACGCAAGCCTGGATCAAGGCGCTCGAGCGCAGTCCGCTGAAGCCTGATGACCTGAATCAGATTCCTTTTACTCTGCTCGTTCCGAATTGTCCCATCACATTCATGGAGCACAAGCGCTGCGTGGTTCGCATTGCGCGCGACAGCGCGAAAGCGATGACGGACTTTATGGGCCGAGCGCTGCCGATCGACGCAGACGTGGTGATTGCAGGCGCCATTCTGGCGGACGTCGGCAAGTTGCTGGAGTATGAGATCGGCCCGGATGGCAAGAGCCGGCAAAGCGAGCGCGGTGAAGCATTGCGCCATCCGTTTACTGGAGTTGCGCTGGCGATGGAGTGTGGCGTGCCCGACGCAGTCTGCCACATCATCGCCGCGCACGCCGCCGAAGGCGATCTGGTGAAACGCACGACCGAAGCGTTCATCGTTCATCACGCCGATTTCATGGCGTTTCTACCGTTTAAGAATCCGAAAAATGTAAAAGTGAAGTAAGGTTTTAGATGTTACTGACAGCTGATAGCTGACGGCTGCTTTATAGGAGATGTTCTTGCCGATACCACAAGCAACCACCAAAGAAACCATCACCGCGACCATGTCCCGCTGGGCCGCAGGGTTGCAATACGCGCAACTCTCACAGGACGCGGTGTACCAGGCCAAGCGCTTCCTGCTCGATTCAGTAGGCTGCGCGCTGGGCGGATACCAGCAGCATGACGTGATCATTGCGCTCGAAGTGCTGAAAGAAATCGCGGGGCGTGGGCCGGCGACCGTGATCGGTACGGGCGAGAAGATGGACGCAGTATCGGCGTCGCTGGCGAATGCGCTGATGATCCGCTGCATGGATTACAACGACATTTACTGGAAGCAGGATCCGTCGCATCCCTCCGATATTTTTCCGGCCGCGATGGCGTGTTGTGAGCGCTCCAAGAGCGATGGCAAGGAACTGATCGTTGGATTTGTATTGGGCCATGAGTTCGAGATGCGCTTGTGCGAGGCGGCGTTTCCGGGCATCCGCGAGCGCGGTTGGCATCATGCCACGCTGACGGCGTTTGTTTCGCCCATCGTGGCGGGACGCGCGCTGCATTTGAGTTGGGAACAGATTCAACATGCCATCGGGATTTCGGCTTCGCGGCATTGCACCATGGGCGCGGTGACTGCGGGCAAGCTGACGATGATGAAGAACACAGTCGATCCGATGGCCACGCAGAGCGGCGTTCTGGCGGCCCTGCTGGCCGAGCGGGGCTACAGCGGCCCCGAGCACGTGATCGACGGCAAGGAAGGATTGGTGCACTGCTACGGTCCGGAGTGGAAACAGAATGTGCTGACGGACGGACTCGGCGAGTCGTGGCGCATCACGCAGTGCGGGATGAAATTTTTCCCGACGGAGGCGCTGACGCACGCTCCGATTTCGGCGGTGCTGGACCTGGTCAAAAGCAACGACCTGCATCCGGATCAAGTGGAGAAGATTCAGATTCGGTCGCTGGCGCGCGCCGCTGACATTCTTTCCGACCCAAGCAAATACGATCCGCATACTAAGGAAACGGCGGACCATTCGCTGCCCTACGTGATTGCAGCGGCGCTGGTGGACCGGCAAGTGACGCCGACGCAATTCGAAATGAAGAAGATCATGGACCCCACCATTCGCGCCCAACTGAAAAAAGTGGAAGTCGTCGCGGATCCCGAGATCGAGAAGGTTTTCCCGGCGCTGCAGCGTGTGATTGTGAACATCACGACAGTCGACGGGCGAAGATTCTCGAAGCAGCTCGACTATCCAAAGGGCGACCCGCGAAATCCGCTGAGCGATGCGGAAATCGAAGAGAAATTCCGGGCGCTGGCGGAAGGCGTGCTTTCGGCGAAGGCGCAGAACAAGCTGATTGCCGCGATTTGGAATCTGGAGAAGTGCGCGTCGGTCGCGAAGCTGATGGCGCTGATGAAGGTTGATGTAAAAAAGAAGCCGGAAGCGAAAGCAGTCAAGAAGGCCAGCAAGAAGGCCAAAAAGAAGCGTAGCTAGCCGAGAACCACGTAGCGACGGACGCATTCGTCCGTCCAGCCGCGGCCCGGCTTCTGGCGTACGCGTGCGGGGGCAACTTATGACGGATCTAAAACAGACGATTGCATTAGACTTAACGGCCCGTTACAGGAAACTGGGGCGCGCGGTCCGCGAGTTGGCGGCACCGCTCAGCGACGAACAGTTTTGGGCCAAGCCCTTCGCATTTGGAAACAGTTTCGGCCACCTCGTATTGCATCTCACGGGCAATTTAAATTACTACATCGGCGCGCAGATTGCGGGGACAGGCTATGTCCGCGATCGTCCGCTCGAGTTTTCTGATGCGGCGCGGCCATCGAAGGCGGAAGTGTTGAAGAAATTTGATCAGGCGATTGAGATGGTGCTCGGCGCGATTAATAGTCAGTCGGCGGAAGACTGGTCAAGGGAGTACATCGCAGTGGGTGCGGATGCCCGCGACCGGTTCGACATGGTGCTGCAGTGCGCGACGCATCTGCACCATCACATTGGGCAGATGATGTATCTGGGATTTGAGCTAAAGCGGAAGGGTTGAGGTTCGTGTTGTGTGGTGGCGGGGTCCGCCCCGCCAGGGCGGTCCAAAGCCCCGTCCCCACGCAACCAGACCGCCGCAAGCAGCGCCGGAAGAGGTTGTAATATGGGCCAGACCATCGTTGAAAAAATCGCGCAGAAGCACATGACCGAAGGGCCGGCGCGGCCGCTGCGGACAGGGGATTTCCTGTCGATTCGTCCGCACCGCTGCATGACACATGACAACACGTCGGCGGTGATGAGCAAGTTCAAGGGCATCGGTGCGAAGAAAGTGAAAAATTCGCAGCAACTCACGTTCGCACTCGATCATGACATCCAGAATCAGGATGAAGCGAACCTGAAGAAGTACCGCGCGATTGAAGCGTTCGCGAAAGAGCAGGGCGTCGATTTCTATCCTGCGGGATCGGGCATTGGGCACCAGATCATGGTCGAGCGCGGGTATGTGGTTCCCGGTTCGTTCGTGGTCGCCTCGGATTCGCATTCCAATATGTATGGCGCGTTGGGCGCGATCGGAACCCCGATTGTCCGCACGGATGCAGCCGCGGTATGGGCAACGGGCGAATTCTGGTGGCAGATTCCGCGGTCGATTCAGGTCGTGTTCGAAGGCAAACTGCCCGACGGCGTCACGGGCAAGGACGTCATTATTACGCTGTGCGGGCTCTATAACCACGACGAATGCCTGAATGCGGCGGTCGAGTTTGCCGGGCCGGGAGTGGCGTCGCTCTCGATGGACGCGCGGCTTTCGATTTCGAATATGACAACGGAGTGGGGCCCGCTGGTGGGCTGGTTTCCGGTGGACGAGGTCACGATTCAGTATTTGCGCGGCGTTCACCAGCGGCTCAAGGGGATGGGAGTGGAGCGGTTCACGGAAAGCGACATTGCGAGTTGGGAAAAGAATCCTCCTGCTGCGGATGCGGATGCGGTTTATGCGGCGCGGATTACGCTCGATCTCGGGCAAGTAACTCCGCACGTGTCGGGGCCCGACACGGTGCAGACGATGCAGTCGCTGGCCGAGATTGAGCAGAAGAAAGTTGCGATCCAGAAGGCGTACCTGATCTCGTGTGTGAATTCGCGGCTGGAAGATCTGGCGGCGGCGGCGGCAGTTCTCAAGGGTCAAAAGATCGCTTCGGGCGTGAAGTTCTACTTGAGCGCAGCCAGCACGTGGGTGCAGGAAGAAGCGGAGAAGCGCGGCATCTGGCAGACGCTGATGGATGCGGGCGCGCAGCCGCTGCCGTCGGGCTGCGGGCCGTGCATTGGCCTCGGCGTGGGATTGCTGGAGGCGGGCGAGGTCGGGATCTCGGCGACGAATCGAAACTTCAAGGGCCGCATGGGATCGCGCGATGCGAAGTGCTACCTGGCGAGTCCGGAAGTAGTCGCGGCGTCGGCGATTGCCGGCTATATTCGCGGGCCGCATGAATTCGCGAATCGCGCGCCGCAGCGCGTTTACACCGAATTGGCGTCGGCGTTGGGTGCCGCGGAGAAAGTTGAAATCCTGCCGGGATTTCCGCAGCGCGTGAAGGGGCGGCTGGTGTTCATGCCGCAGGATAACGTCAACACCGATGCGATTTACGGCAAAGACTACACCTATCGCGACGACATGACTCCGGAAATGATGGCGAAGGTGGTGATGGAGAATTACGATCCGCAGTTCGCCGCGCGCACGCAAGCGGGCGATGTGATCGTCAGCCAGTTCAACTTTGGCACGGGGTCGAGCCGCGAACAGGCGGTCACGTGCCTGAAGGCGAAAGGCATTCCGCTGGTGATCGCGGCTAGCTTCTCGCAGACCTATCTGCGAAACGCGTTCAACAACGGCTTCTTGTGTATCGAGGTGCCGGATTTTGTGGCGCGGGTGCGCGAGCAGTTTGCGAAGGAGATCGCGGCCAAAGAAAAGACGATCATTCCCGGGGATGAGATTGATATCGATTTCACTTCGAGTACGATCAGTTGGCGCGAAGCGAAGTTTACGTTCCCGGCGCTGGGCAGTGTGCCGCAGTCGCTGGTGATTGCCGGCGGAGTGGAGATTCTCGTGGCGAAGCGGTTGGGCTTGGCTTAGTTTCTCTTACCGAGGAGACGCAAGGATGCCGAGAAATGCCGGGGTCCTTCGCTTCGCTCAGGACGACAACCTTCTTTTAGATTTCTCGGCGTCTCGGCGGTTGACATTCTTAAGGAGCAATTATGGCGAAATACACAGTTGTTGCGATGCCGGGAGACGGCATTGGAAACCAGGTTCTGCCGGAATCGTTGCGGATTTTGAAAGCCGTCGGCTTTGACGCCGAGTACATTCATGCCGACATCGGGTGGGACTGCTGGCGCGCGCAGGGCAATGCGCTGCCGGACCGCACCATCGAGTTACTAACCAGGCATAAGTTGGGCTTGTTCGGCGCGATTACTTCGAAACCGAACAAGGCGGCGCAGGCGGAGCTTAAGGCCGAGCTGCAGGGAAAGGGTTACGTCTACTACTCGCCAATCGTGACCATGCGGCAGAAATTCAACCTCGACATCTGCATGCGGCCGTGCGTCGGATTCACAGGCAATCCGCTGAATTACATTCGGAAGAAAACGGATGGCGGCTTCGACGAGCCGAGCATCGACACCACCGTTTTCCGCCAAGGCACAGAGGGCATGTACGCAGGCGTGGAGTGGACAAACCCTCCGGAAAACGTGCGCGCCGCGTTGAATAGCCATTCCAGGTTCAAGGCGTTTGCCAGCGTGCCCGGACCGGAGCTCGCGGTGAGTTGCCGCATCATCACTCGCAAGGCGGCCCAGCGCATCGTGACGGCGGCTTTCGAATATGCGAAGAGGCGCGGCTACAGAGGCGTGACGATTTGCGAGAAGCCGAATGTGGTGCGCGAAACTTCCGGCATGATGGAAGAAGTGGCAAAAGAAGTGGCGACGAATTATCCGGGGATTGCGCTTTGGTCGACCAACATTGACGCGCAACTGATGTGGCTGAACAAAAATCCGGAGGAGTATAACGTAATCGTGTCCTCAAATCTGTTCGGCGACATTCTTTCCGACGCGTTCGCAGGGCTAGTGGGTGGGCTGGGATTCGCGGCGTCTGGCAACATAGCGGATGACGTGGCCGTGTTCGAGCCGACGCACGGGTCCGCGCCAAAGTATGCGGAACTGAATCCGCCCATCGTGAATCCAATTGCGATGATTCTTTCGGCGGCGATGATGCTCGATCATGTTGGCGAAGGCGAGAAGGCGAATCGCATTCGCACGGCGATTGCAGATGTGGTGCGCGAGGGCAGGGTCCGTACTTACGATATGATGCGCTTAACGGGTGGTCCGAAAGCGATCAGTCAGGGTGCAGCTTCCACGGTGCAAATGACGGACGCGATTTTAGAAAGGCTTAGATAACCGGCGAGCGCAGATGGGCAGGGTTCCCCCTGTGGCCCTCTGTGTACCCTGTGTTAAGGATTTTTATGAACGCTGTCGAGACTACGGCCCCGCGTTCTGCCGAGGCAGGCCATTGGGGCAAAGAAGTTCGGTCGGACGTGCACGTCGCTTTTGAGGCGCGGGACGGTGGCGGGATCGAGATTTCACTGGAGTCGCGGGTTGCGCCTTATTACGGCACGGCGATCCTGGAGCAGACGCGAGAAGTTCTGGGCGAACTCGGAGTGAAACACGCGCGCGTCGCGATTCACGATGAAGGCGCGCTGCCTTTTATTATCGCGGCTCGCATCGAGGCCGCGGCACGGC
>OBLT010002483.1_pt1 | contig 11460 bp, 10 predicted proteins | sample 1518721 | NCBI WGS metagenome assembly OBLT01 (sample SAMEA3539307, study PRJEB22396) | soil metagenome | biome: tundra; feature: field; material: soil | place: USA | collected 2010-05 | depth 0.15 m | reverse complement strand
GCTTACGCATGAACTGGGATATGACGGCGGTCCGTTTTTTTCAAAAGATCGGAAGTGGATTGTTTATCGCGCTTACCATCCGAAGACAGAACCGGAGATTGCGGAATATAAGGAACTGCTGAAGCAAAACCTGATTCGCCCCACCACGCTTGAGATATGGATTATGAAAGCGGATGGGAGCGGGAAGCGGCAGCTTACGAATTTGAACGCGGCGAGTTTTGCGCCATCGTTTTTTCCGGATGGGAAGCGGATTATTTTCGCGACGAACGTGGGCTCAACGGGCGGGATGGGGAACTTCGAGCTGCACGCGATCAATGTGGACGGAACGGGACTGGAGCGGATCACGTATTACGACGGGTTTGATGGGTTCCCGATGTTTAGTCCGGATGGAAAGCAGCTGGTTTGGATTTCGCATCGCAACGGGAAGGCGCAGCGGGAGACAAATGTGTTTATCGCGGATTGGGCGGAATAGAGAAAGGTCAGAGGTCAGAGGTCGGATTGCAGAAGTAAGACCGCATCGATTAACTATAGTTCTCTATTGGATTCATCAACGATCCCTTGATTGAAGTGGATTGGTCGGAGGAACGCGTCGGTCCCTACGCGAACCTCTCGCGGAGTAGCTGGTCTTTGATTTTTGCGGGGAGACGCGAACTGGCGAGCACTTCTTGCAGCAGCTTGGTGGGGATTTCGCGGCTGAAATCCAGGGCGCGGGCCAGCGAGAGATGCGCGGTTCGCAGAAGGGCGGCGCGCACTTCTCTGCGGGGGGACCACTTCGCATGCCGCGCGACCGCATGCACCAGAGCTGCGCTGGCCGCGGGACGAAGCACGGAGCTGATGACGAGGGCTTCGGTCAGTCGCGGGTTTTCGAGCGCGATCTGCATGACTCGGGTCTGGCGGGCTACGGCTTCGGCGTGGTTTATTTTGGCGGCAATGATTTTGCCTTCTTTGATTGTGCCGTCTTTAATCTTGCCGGCGCTGATCTTGCCATCCCTGGTTTCTACATCCAGCAAGAGCGCCGCGGCTACTCTGCCCGAGGCGCGGCGGGCCAACGTTAGACGTTCGCCTGTGGTGACAGTTTGGAGGCGCGAGATGAGGACATTGTCGACGGCAACTTTTACGTCGGCGGGGACGCGAGGCGAGAGCGCAACCTTCATCAAGTCGAAGGTATAGAACTGGCGCGCCAGCGGCACGGACACATGGCGAGGTGTATGGGGATGGCTGGCCAGGGCGATTCTTACCTTGCGACTCTTGAGGGCATGGGCGTTCTTGGCGAGTTGCTCGAGGACTTCAGGGGGCAAGTCGGCGCGCTTGAGTAGGGCTAGAGCCAAATCCTCGGTGAGAGCGGGATCGGCGGTGGTGCCAAGCAGATCGGGGGCGTTCGGCGTGGCCGACGGTGCGGACGGCGCCGCGGTTTCGTCTTCGGGAATTTCGTCTTCGGACATTTCGTTGTCGGACATCTCCGGTCAGCCGGCGTGAGACGGGGCAAGCCCCGTCTCTACATTCGTGTTGCGCGTGCTCTCGATAGCGCGCCTTCGACCGGATCGGCTAGATCCTGGCGCACGTCGATGCCGGGAAAGCTTGTCTGCAGGGCATTGTAGAAAACCTGGCGCACATATGGGGACTGACGAAAGACGCTGCCCGTCATTGCTATTGGGAGCATTGCAGCGGGGAGCATGGGCAGTGGAACATGGGGCGCGAGACGGCGGACGACGATGGCCGCGAGGTTCGCCAACTTGGCTCCAGCGTCGGCCAGGAGGTCGCGGGCGATGGCATCAGCTGCATCGGCGGCGCGCAGGACTATGGGAAACAGGCGCGGGAAATCGGGTGGCGGAGTCGAGTTGGCTTGCTGCACAAGTTCGTCGATGGTCGTGAGTTTCCAGGCTTGCAGGACCAGGCTGGTCAGCGTGGTTTCGAGGCCTTGATCGCGGGCGTTGAGGATAGCGGAAATGGCGCGGCGGCCGATCCAGTGGCCGGAGCCTTCGTCGGAGACGGCGAACCCCCAGCCTCCGGCACGCGCAGTGCGGCCGGCAGCGTCGCGGCCGTAGGCGATGGAACCGGTGCCGGCGATTGCGATCACTCCCGGACCTGCGCCGAAAGCGGCTTCGAGGGCGATTTCGGTGTCGCCGACAACTTCGATGTTGGTGCGAGCACTTTCGGGATTTATTTCGGGAATTAGCTCGGCGAGGATGCTGCGAATCTTGGCGGCGATCCCGGGCCTGGCAGCGCCGGCGGCGCCGATACAGACGGCGCGGATCTGATCGGGAGAAATCCTGGCGGTGGCGCAGGCCTGACGGATGGCGGTGTGCAGCGCTTCCCTGGCCTGCATCTCGCCGAGGCGAACGATGTTGCTGCCGCCGGTCATTGCCTTCGCGAGCACGGTCGTTTCGTCGGCAAGAAGGCAGCGGGTTTTGGTGCCGCCGCCGTCGATTCCGAGATAGTAGGGCATCGCGCTAGTTCTAACACAGGTTCAGCGTAATCCGTTGGGTGGCGGGTTCGGGTCCGGGAACATGCTTGTACAATGCTGCGAACTGGTGGCGAGTGGCGGAGACGCGGCAAGCTGCGTCTCTACTGGAAGGGATCGCTTGGGATTGAATCGAATCGACCTGCTGATTATTGCGGCTTACCTGGCGGGGATCACGCTGTTCGGGCTGCGCTTTCGCAAGCGGCAGCGGACGATGCGAGACTACTTCCTCGCGGACCGCAACATCCCGTGGTGGGCAATTGCGCTGTCGATTGTGGCCGCGGAGACCAGCACGCTGACCATCATTAGTATTCCTGGCCTGGCCTACGATTCGAATCTTACTTTTCTGCAGCTGGTAATGGGATATGTGGTGGGCCGGGTCATTATCAGTTTTGTGCTGCTGCCGCAATATTTTCGCGGCGAGCTGTATACGGCTTATCAGCTGATTGAGCGGCGGTTTGGTCCGGAACTGCGCACGGTGACGGCGGGCCTGTTTTTGTTGACGAGAGCGGCGGCGGAGGGAGTGCGCGTGTATGCCGTGTCGATTGTGGTCGCGATTGCGCTGGGCACGGGCGAGGTCGCTTCGATTGCGATCATCACGCTGCTGACTTTGATCTATACGTTTGAGGGCGGGCTGGCGGCGGTGATCTGGACGGATGTGGTGCAGACCTTTATTTATGTGGGCGGGACGCTGGTGGGCCTGGTGACCATTCTGCATCTGGTGCCGGGAGGATGGGGATCGGTCGCGGCGATTGCGGAGGGGCTGCACAAGTTTCAGGTGTTCGATGCTTCCGTCCTAACGCACTGGCCTTACTTTAATTTTGCGCAACCTTACACACTTTGGGCGGGGATTATCGGCGGCGCGTTTTTGACGACGGCCAGTCATGGCACCGACCAGCTTATCGTGCAGCGATTGCTGGCGGCGCGGAATCAACGGCAATCGGTGCTGGCTTTGCTGTCGAGTGGAGTGGCGGTTTTTTTTCAGTTTGGGCTGTTTCTTTTTGTGGGTGTAATGCTGTTTGCCTACTACCGGGTTCCGTCGGCTACGTTTGGGCGGGCGGACAGAATTTATCCGACTTTCATAGTGAGCCGGATGCCGCATGGGATTGCGGGGCTGCTGATCGCAGCGATTCTGGCGGCGGCGATGTCGAACTTGAGTGCGGCGCTGAATTCGCTGGCATCGAGTTCGATGGTGGATTTCTATCTTCGCTTTCGTTCGGGATCTCGTCCGGAGGTGAGCGAAGCGGGACGGCTGCGGCTGGCGCGGCTGGCGACCGTTGGGTGGGCGCTGGTGCTGTTCGGGCTGGCGGTACTGGCGTTGCATCGGGTGGGGCGCGTGGTGGAAGTCGGGTTGCAAATCGCGTCGGTGGCTTATGGAGCGTTGCTCGGAGTGTTTCTGCTGGGCGTGCTGACCAAGCGCGCGAATCAGCGCGGGGCGATTGTGGGAATGATTTGCGGATTCGCGATGGAGCTGTATTTGTGGGGATGGTCGCGGGTGGCTTTCACCTGGTGGGTCGCAATTGGAACCTGTGTGACGTTTGCTCTGGGGTACGCTGCCAGCGTTCTGTGGTGGGGTGACGCAAAAGCTTGAATCGCAGAGATCGCTGAGGAGGGTCGCAGAGGACGCGGAGAGAGTCACTCGGAGAGAATATGGACAAACGCTCTACGGACAATCATCTCCGCCCGGAACTGGCGCGCGACCTTGGTTTGTCTCACGCTGGCGCGGTGGTGGTGGGGACGATCATCGGGAGCGGAATTTTTCTGGTTCCAACCGAGATGATGCAGGCGGTGGGGTCGGCGCGGCTTGTGTATCTCGCGTGGGTGGTCGGAGGGCTGCTCTCTTTTTTCGGCGCGCTCACTTATGCCGAACTGGGGGCTATGAAGCCGCAGGCGGGGGGCGAGTATGTGTATATCCGCGACGCGTACGGGCCGCTGGCGGGATTTCTTTATTCATGGACTTGGTTTCTGATCGCCAAGCCGGCTTCGATCGCGACCGTCACGACCGGGCTGGTGCGGATCCTCGGAACTTTTCCGGTCTTCTCGTTTTTCTCGCATAATCTCTTTTCCCATATATCGATCTCGCATTCATTCACGGTCAACTACGGGCAAATTGTGGCAATCGGAGCCACCGTTCTGATTTCGTGGCTGAATTACATTGGGGTGCGCCGGGCGGGAGAATTTCAGTTTCTGTTCACGCTGCTGAAGGTTGCGATCATCATTGGAATTGTGGCGGTGGGCTTTTCCTATGGCGGAGGAACGTGGGCGAATTTCGCGACCGAGTTCACCGGGGCAAAAGGCGGCTTGGCTGGATTTTTCGCCGCACTGGTGGCTGCACTTTGGGCTTATGACGGTTGGAACGATCTGACCATGGTCGCGGGTGAGATACGGAATCCGCAGCGCAATATTCCGCTAGCGCTGATTTGGGGCGTGGCCACTGTGGGGGCGCTCTACATCCTGGTGAACGCGGCGGTGCAATATGTGTTGCCGGCGGCGGCGATCGCAGGTTCGGAGCGTCCTGCATCGGCGGCGGTGGCGCTGGTGCTCGGGCATGCGGGCGCCAGCCTGGTATCGGCGGGCATAGCGGTTTCGATGCTGGTGACTTTGAACGGCACCATCATGAGCGGAGCGCGCGTGCCGTTTGCGACGGCGCGCGATGGCTATTTTTTCAAGGCGCTTGCGGAGGTTCATCCGCGCTTCCACACGCCTTCGATGGCGATCGTTGTGCAGTGCGGGTTGGCGATCATACTTTTGCTGCTGGGAGGCAGTTTCCGGCAATTCTTTTCGCTGGCGATTTTCGCGGAGTGGATGTTCTACATGATCGCAGGCAGTACAGTATTCGTTTTCCGGCGGCGGGAGCCGCACGCTGAGCGGCCTTATCGGGTGTGGGGATATCCAGTGGTTCCGGCGATTTTTGTGCTGGTTTCCGCGGCCCTTCTCTACTACACGTTCAGCGACAATCTGAAAAGTTCGGCTGGCGGATGCCTGGCGATGGTGGCGGGCGTTCCGGTGTTCTATTTCTTTGCGCGGCGACGAGCGGCAGCAGCTTAGTAATCGGCATAATCGGCCAGCGGGCTGAGTACGTCCGATCGCCCAAGGTGGTTACTAAAGGACACGCGCAAGGGACACGTTTACCCATTGTCCAATCTCCCATAAGGTGAAGACTCCAGCCCCGAGCGCTACCCCCAGCTTCGGGTCCCCTTTTGGAGTCATGGATGCCTACGAGCGATCGCGGTTTTCAACTCGGCCTGCTACCTGAAAAGAAGTGGAACTGGCGGACTTTCGCTGCCAGCTACGGGATGCTCACGGGCCTGATCCTATTCTTTCTTGTCGTTGGGGTGGTGGTGCCCGACACGCTGCTCCTCGACGCGAACTATCACATTACGGAGCTGATACCACGGCCGGCGCTTCGGCCGGAGCGGCTGCACAAGTCGAAGCCGCTGCATATGAAGTTGCTGCCGCCGGCGCCGGTGTTCGAGACGCCGAAGCTGATCGTGCCGCACGAGGTCCGCGCGGCCAAGCCGCAGCAGCAGGAAATTGAGCCGCCCAAGGTGGCGATGAATAACTTCGCACCGGCGACGTTGAAGCCGGCGAGTGGAGCGCGTCCGGTGCTGCTGATTCATACCGGGGAGTTCCAGGGAAGTTCGGCGACGCCGACGGTGAATGCTCCGATTACGAAAGTGCAGACGGGCGGGTTCGGCGATCCGAATGGGCTGAAGCCGAGCGCGAACGGGAAGCCCAACGGCAAGCTGATCGCATCGGCGGCGGGTTCGTTCGACCTGCCGATGGGACCGGGACAAGGCAACGGGTCGGGTGGCGCGAAAGGGATTAAGGGAACGGTGGCGAGCGCCGACTTCGGCAGCGGGGTGGCAACGGCGGGACGAGGAGACGGGCGCAGAAGTGGCCGCGGCAATGCTAATGCTGAAGTCCAGACGTCAGGCTTCGGTTCGCAGGAGATCGCGCAGAACGCGCCGCATATTCAGCGGGTGGATGGCGGCCCTCCGGCCTCGTTGGTCGAGATCACGTATAAGCCGAACCCGGTTTATACCAACGAAGCACGAAATCTGAAACTGGAAGGCGAAGTCCTGCTGGAAGTGGAGTTCGCGGCGAACGGGCAGCTACACGTGAATCGAGTGGTCCGGGGTCTGGGCCATGGGCTTGACGAGGCCGCCATATCCGCCGCCAATAAGATGCGGTTTAAGCCGGCTTCGCGAAACGGACAGTTAATGGATTCGACAGCAATAGTGCACGTGGTATTTCAACTGGCGTATTGACCACCTGGGAGATAAGAGTTATGCGGAAAGTTAGGAACAATATGAATATGAACTGGATGATTTTGGCTCTGCTGGCGGTAACGATGACGGCAGTGGCCCAGCAGCCGGCGTCCGCGCCGCAGAACCCACAGCCGGTTGCAGCGACGCAGCCGCAACAGACGGCGGCGCAACCGAGCCAGACTCAGTCAGGACAAGAACAGCCAGGTCAGGCGCAGTCGAACCTGGCGCCGCCGGCCACGATGGATCAGGTTATAGACCGCGTGATCATGCAGGAAAAGGAACTGATCAAGTTTTTGTCGCCGCGCACTCCTATTGTGGAGACCTATCTGCAGAACCTGACCCAGGATCCGCAACTGGGGCCGATTCCGCAGGGCGATCATTACTTTCTGGGACGCATGGACTTGAGCCAATCGATCGACCGGGACGATTACCTTAAGGGCAAAGACGAAGGCATGGAGAGGCATCTGCTGGGCGGGTTCACGAAGAAGTTCAAGTTCCAGTATCAGCCGCTGGGCTTTTCCTGGATGGTCTTCGTCGACCGCAGCGACTTTGACCGGCAGCACTACCGTTTCCACTATGCGCGGCGCGAGTTTTTGGGCGACGTGCGCTGCCTGGTGTTCGATCTGACGCCGACAAAAGACGCTGGCCGGGGGCGCTTTCTCGGCCGCATCTGGGTTGAGGATCAAAACTTCAACATAGTGCGGTTGAACGGCACTTATGTGCGTCCTACGCGTAACAATTATTACTTCCACATGGACAGCTGGCGGCTGAACTTGGTCCCGGGTTATTGGGTGCCATCTTATATCTACAGCGAAGAAGGCGACTTCACCGCGGGGGCTAAGAACAAGATCGCGTTCAAGGCGCAGACTCGCATGTGGGGATATAACCTGAAGACGGCTACGCCGAACGACGAACTTACTAACATCCGCGTTGACAGCGTAAAGGATTCTACGCCGACGGCACAGGATGCGACTCCGCTGGCTGCCGAGCGCGAATGGCAACAGCAAGCGGAAGACAACGTTGTGGAACGGCTGGAACGCGCCGGGCTGCTGGCTCCGGCGGGCGACGTGGATAAGATTCTGCAAACCGTGGTCAACAACCTGGAGATCACCAATAACATCGACCTGCCACGTCCAGTCCGGACGCGGGTGCTGACGACTTCTCCACTGGAAACTTTCAGCGTCGGTAACACGATTGTGGTGAGCCGCGGGCTGATCGACGTGCTTCCCGATGAGGGCAGCCTAGCCATGGTGCTCTCTCATGAACTGGCGCACATTGTTCTGGGACATAACCTGGGCAGCCGGTATGCGTTTAACGACCGCATGCTGTTCTCCGACGAGGCGACTTACCAGAACCTGGGGTTCAAACACATTCCCGAGGAGGAAACAGCCGCCGACAAAAAAGCCATCGAGATGCTGAAGGCCTCTCCCTACGCCCAGAAGCTGGACTCGGCCGGGCTCTTCATCAAGGCTCTGCAAGCGCGCGCTCCACAACTGAGCGCTCTGCTGCAAGCGCACCTCGGCAACAACATTACGGAGAACGGCACGGTGACGCGCATGGCGCAACTGAGCACCTCGGCACCGGCGCTCGATTGGAACAAGCTCGACCAGATCGCCGCGTTGCCTCTGGGTGCACGCGTCAAGCTGAACCCGTGGGATGACAAAGTTGAGATCGTGAAGGCGCAGCCGGTCGCGATCACTTCGGCGCGCGACAAGATGCCGTTCGAGGTGACGCCGTTCTATCCACGGCTTTCGCGGTACAGCACTGCGAGCGCGCTTGCGGCTACCACTGCGGCCGCGCCACCGACGACGGCGACCACCGCTGACGCAAACGCCAGCCTCACTCCGACCAACTGAGTCGGCTCCAAGTTGATAGAAGCGCAGGCCGGGACCGGAAGAAATTCCGGGCTCCCGGCCTGTGTCTATTTTGGAGAGAGCCGGGTGCCCCGGCTGGACCCTTCGACTGCGCTCAGGGCAGGCTCGCGAGACGCCCGTCCCTCCACCGAGTGACTCATCCCGCGGGTACGTTGCTAGAAGTGTTCTCTTAGGTCGCCGAATCGATCTATCACAAGCAATTGCTGGGGGGCTGGGACTGCCGCCACTTCCTCGTGCTCTAAGATCCAGGTGTTGCCGTGAGGAATGAAGATGGCGTGAAGGCCGGCGGCGAGGGCGGGGTTGATATCAGACTTGGGGCTGTTGCCGACCATCCAGGTGGCGTCCGCTGGAAGGGCGTACTTAGCGATGACGGAGCGGTAGGTGGATTCGTCCTTCTCGGCTACGATCTCGACGGCGGAAAAATATTCTTTCAGTCCCGAGCGCTCGACTTTTCCGGATTGCTCGGCGGGGTTTCCTTTGGTCATCAGGATGAGGTGGTGGCGCTCGCCGAGATACTGCAGGGTTTCGGGCACGCCGGGGAGAACTTCAATCGGATGCCCGGCGATCTGGTGGGCAAAGCTGCGAATGCGTTCGTGCAAGCCGGGCGTGACCGGATCGACGGAAAGCCTCTCGAAGGTCTCAACCAGCGCATGCGCGAAGCTGTGCAGGCCGTAGCCGTGCCTAACGATAGATTCTCGCTCAACGTCGTTCAGCACCAGCCGAACCATTTCGGACGAGTATTCGCGATGGTTGAGGAACGAAATGAACTTGGCAATCGCCCTTTCGAAATAGATGTTGTTTTCCCAGAGCGTGTCATCGGCATCGATGAGCAGAGTCTGGGCGCCGTTCTCTCCCCGCATCTTTTTATGATAGCTGGCCGGGCGGATTCACGACGCTGGGCTGCGAGCTTCGAGCTACGAGCGGGCAAAACCGCTTCATCTCTCGGCTCAGTGGTAGCTGAATCGTAACCGCGCGACGATAGCCGTCCCGTTCGCTCGCCGGCAAACTGCAGATCCCTCGCTTCGCTCGGGATGACAACACATAAAGTTTTTCGAAAAACATGGAAAAGAAAGGCTCCTGCCCGCTCGAAGCTCGTAGCCCACAGCTCGTAGCCTTCCTACACCCACTCCACGCGCGGCGTCTGGGGAATGATGCCTGCCTTGTGGCCCATGTCGAGCAGGCGGCGGACGGCTTCGCGGCCATCGTCGCCGTAGTCTAGCGTGCGTTCGTTGACGTACATGCCGACGAATTTGTCGGCGAGTTGGGCATCGAGATCGCGGGCAAACTGCATGGCGTAGGCGAGCGCTTCTTCGCGATGATCGATGGCGTACTGGATGCTCTCGCGCAGCGCCTGGGTGACGCTGGCCATGGTTTCCGGGCCGAGCGAGCGCCGGATGGCGTTTCCTCCAAGCGGCAGCGGCAGTCCCGTGACTTTCTGCCACCAGCGGCCGAGATCGACGACGCGGTGCAGTCCGGACTTGTCGTAAGTGAGCTGGCCTTCGTGGATGATGAGGCCGGCTTCGTGTTTGCCTTCGAGAATCTGCGGGATGATTTGATCGAAGGGAACGACTTCCACTTCAATGCCGGGCGCGAACAGTTCGAGCGCCAGGTAGGCGGTGGTGAGCTTGCCGGGCACTGCGATTTTCTTGCTTTTGATTTCGTCCGGCGTGAAGGGCCGGGTGGAAACGAGCATGGGACCATAACCATCGCCCACGCTGCCGCCGCAGGACATTAGTGTGTACTTTTCCTGAATGTAAGGAAAGGCGTGGAAGGAAATCGCGGTTACGTCGTAGACACCTTCCTGCGCCTGACGGTTCAGGGTCTCGATGTCGCAAAGGGTATGGGTGAACTTCAGTCCGGGCACACGAACTTTTTTCGTGGCCAAGCCGTAAAACATGAATGCGTCGTCGGAGTCCGGGCTGTGCGCCACGGTGATTTCGCGAACTGGAGAAGATACTGTACTCATAAGATTCCGTAATCCTGTTCTATAAACGTCGGTGCCAGGAAAAGTGAGATTTCCGTTGCGCGGCCCCTAAAGGCGGTCAAATTGCAGTGACTTACGGCATCGCTAAAGCGATGCCCTGATACGAAGCAAAGTCTTTCCGTTCGGCCTCGTTCGTTCAACGTTGCGAAGAAGGCCGTTGGTGCCAGCGAGCGGCGACGGCGGCGGCCATCAGCACCTTGATGACTTCCGCAAAAACGAACCAGTAGAGACCATACTTGAGCGCCAGAGTAACGGAGTGAGTGAGCACGGCAAGCCAACTGAGCCCTCCAGCGAAGAGCACGAGTTCCGCAGCCACGGATGACAACGCGGCCCAAGCGAAACGGCGTGAGCTTTGTTCCGACCTCTGCTCGTAAATGTAGCCGGCGACGAATGCCACTAGGGGATAGGCCATAAGGTATCCACCGGTCGGGCCGAGTATCTGGGCAATTCCGCCGCCTAGAAGCGCTGGGCTGAATACGGGCATTCCGCACGCGCCTTCAACGAGGTAGAGCACGAGCGCGGCGAAACCGCGTCGCGAACCGAGGAGCAACCCGACCGCCAGAACTCCGAAGTTTTGCAGTGTCAGAGGAACTGGCGTGAAGGGCAGGGGCACGGTCACGCGCGCGCACAAGGCAACGAAGAGGCTGGCGGCGATTACGATAGCCCCTTGCTTCGCCCATTCCTTTCCCCGACCTATGGGTTGGGTCTGGTGGCCGAGAACTTGCGTGGCTGCTCTAGACATGACGTTCCTTTCCACGTGCCGTATTTAGACTTCAGGCGGAGACGAGTGGTCGAGGCCGTCGAGTTCCGCTCGGTGGGCCGCCGCGCGCTTCATTTGCCGCCGGACCCGCATATAGAGCGTAAATGCAA
>OBLT010002482.1_pt1 | contig 11462 bp, 8 predicted proteins | sample 1518721 | NCBI WGS metagenome assembly OBLT01 (sample SAMEA3539307, study PRJEB22396) | soil metagenome | biome: tundra; feature: field; material: soil | place: USA | collected 2010-05 | depth 0.15 m | reverse complement strand
TGAAGGAACCGCTGGTGGAACTGATCGCCCTGCTGGAGGCGGGGATCGATTTCGCCGAGGACGATGTCAGCGTGGCCCCGGCGCAAGAAATTCTGCGCCGTCTCTCGCCCATCCTCGAAGGTGCACGGCATCTCGCCGGGAGCTTCCAGTATGGTGGACTGGTGCGCCAGGGGCTCACGCTGGCGATTGTCGGCCGTCCCAATGTCGGCAAGAGCAGCCTCTTCAACCGGCTGCTCGAACAGGATCGCGCCATCGTCACCGAAATCCCCGGCACCACGCGCGATCTGGTCAGCGAAACCGCCTCCATCGGCGGCATCCCGGTGAGGCTGTGCGATACCGCAGGCATCCGGCAAACCGCGGAACGCGTGGAATCGCTGGGCATCGAGCGCAGCTACCAGGCCATGGCGGACGCCGATCTCACCCTGGTAGTGATCGATCGGTCGCAGCCCTTCACCCGGGAAGACGAGAGTTTGATAGCGCGCGCCGGGGAGCGGGCGCTGCTGGTGGGCAATAAGAGCGATCTGGCGGGCGGGGCAGGGAAACTGCCCCCGCTGATTTCCGTCTCCGCGCTGACCGGCGCCGGCATTGCCGCACTGCGCGACGCCATCCTGGAAACCGTGGCGCCGGAAGGCGCGTTCCAGCACGAGACGGGATTCATCACCAGCCTGCGCCATGAACAGCTATTGCGCGAATCCGTCGCGTATCTGGAAAAAGCCTGCCAGGCGGCGCGCTCCGCGACGCCTCACGAAATGCTTCTGCTGGATCTCTACGCGGCGCTCGGGCCCTTCGACGCCATCACCGGCGCCACCACCGCCGACGACATCCTGAACCGCATTTTCAGCACCTTCTGTATCGGCAAGTAGGACAGGCCATCGCCTTTCGTGGCCTGTCTCGCATCGCCAAATCAGGGCTGGATGACAGACGACCAACGGCGATCGTCTGTCCCACTTTCCCCCTACCGCATCTTCGCCGCTTCGTCCTTGATGACCAGCGAGTTGTGGCGGGCCTGATCCTGATAGGGGCCGGGAATCGCCATGGACTGTTCGCTAAATTTCTGGGCTTCCAGCATTTTCGCCTTGTTCAGGGTCATCTTGCCGAGTTGGTAGTTCGACATCCCAAGGTAGAAGAGCGCCGGGCCCTGCATCGCCGGTTGTCCCTGAATCAGGGGCAGCGCGGCACGCAGATTCTTGTCGGCGACTACGTACACGCCCTTTTCGGCCGAGACGACTCCCGCCGTATAGTAGCCGTACCCCAACTCCGCGTTCTTCTTGCGATCCCAATCCGCCGCCGCCATGCCTTCCGGCTTTGCCTTCTTGTTGAGCGCGGCGGTGAGGCGGTTGGCGTAGACCAGCGCACGGTCAGTTTGCTTCCGCGTCATGGTCGTATCGATCATGTACGTCAGCAGGTCGTCATTATCGGGGAGGTTCGCCAGGGCCTTTTCGGCGATGGCGGGGATTTTCGCCGTTGCTCCGGTCTTCTTGAGCGCCAACATATATGGTCCGTAAGCCTGATCCAGACCTTTGCTCTTCGGATTCTGTTGCTCGAGAGTGGAGATCAGATCCACCATCACCTCGGGCTCGCTTTGCAGCGCGGTGCTCACGATCACGCTATCCATGTACCCCACGGCGGTCTTGGCATACGCCACGCGCTCTTCCCAGAGTTTCTTTTCGGCGGCGTCCTTAGGCGCGGCTTCCGCGGCGATATCGGTCGTCATCGGACGGATGGTCGCCACCAGTTTCTTGATCGCATCGACATCCTTCTTAGCGGCAGCCTCCTTGAGGCTCTGGACTGCATCCTCCAGATCGTCGGCCACGGCCACAACCGGACCGGCCAGAAACGCAATCGCCATAGCAAAAGCGGGCAGCTTCATTAAATCCTCCCGATTCGCGGCATGAAACCGGTAGTTTCATGCCCGAATCTCTACAAGTGGATTGGGTCTAATTGATTGTGCCTGAACGCGCGCCCCGGCGCAAGGGTCTAAGCTAGGGTCTAAGCTAGGGTCTAGGCCAGCTCCAGCCATCGGCGGTACTTTGCTGCCTCTCCGCAACACCTGTGAGTCGAATTCACGGATTGACCGCGCCAAGTCATTCGAACTAAAATGGATGTCAGCGAAAACAGTCCTTGTCCCAGGAAGCGGTGAGTCGTATGAACGTTACGCGCCTTTCGATCTCCGTGCTTTCCCTGTCCTGCCTGCTTGGCGTCTCCGCCGTGGCGCAGGACAAGAAGAGCTCCTCTCAACGCGAAACCGTTGCCCGGCCAATGACCGAGAAGGAACGCAAGAAGAAGGAAGAGAAACTCCGTAAGGAGTTGGAGACGCCCTACCGCAAGTGGCTCAACGAGGACGTGGCGTACATCATCACCGACGAGGAACGCACGGCGTTCAAGCGCTTGCAGACCGACGAAGAGCGCGAGCAGTTCATCGAGCAGTTCTGGCTGCGCCGCGACCCCACGCCGGATACCGTGGAGAACGAATTCAAGGAAGAGCACTACCGGCGCATCGCCTACACCAACGAGAATTTCGCTTCCGGCATCCCGGGCTGGAAGACGGATCGCGGGCGCATTTACATCACCTACGGGCCGCCCGATGAGAAGGAAACGCACCCTTCCGGCGGCACGTACGAGCGTCCTTCGGAAGAGGGCGGCGGCACCACATCCACTTACCCGTTCGAACAGTGGCGCTACCGCTACATTGAGGGCGTGGGAACCGACATCATCATTGAGTTCGTCGATCCCACGATGTCCGGTGAGTACCGCATGACGATGGACCCATCCGAGAAGGACGCCCTGCTGTACGTGCCGGGCGCCGGCCTCACCATGATGGAACAGATGGGGATGAGCAGCAAGAACGACCGCTTCAACCGCACCGATGGCACCCACCTCGGCGTACCCTTCGGAGCCGAGACCGAGAAGATGAACGAGTTCAACCGGTTGGAACAGTTCGCCAAGTTGCAGAAACCGCCGGCCGTCAAGTTCAAGGATCTGGAAGCCGCCGTCAATTCGCGCATCAGCTACAACATCCTGCCCATGAAGGTGCGCGCCGATTTCTTCCCGCTGACCGAAGCCAGCGTGCTGACCTTCGTGACGCTGCAGTTCGACAATAAGGACTTGCAGTTCCATGCCAAGGACGGCGTGCAGGTAGCGTCGGTCAACATTTTCGGCAAGGTCAGCACCATGACGCGCCGTATTGTGACCAACTTCGAGGACACGGTGGAAGTCACCAGCCCGCCGGAATACCTGCAACAGACCGCGCAGCGCAAGTCCATCTACAACAAGAGCGTGCCGCTGGCGCCGGGCACCTACCGGTTGAATGTCGTGGCCAAGGACGTGGTGGGCGGCAACCTGAACAGCTACGAAGTGGCGATTGTGGTTCCCCGGATGGATGGCGAGAAACTGACGGCCAGCAATATCGTGCTGGCTGACCTCATCGAGCACGTGGCCACCAAGAGCATCGGGATGGGGCAGTTCGTGATTGGGACTTCCAAGGTGCGGCCGCGTGTAGACGACGTCTTCAAGCGTGACGAGAAGATGGGAATCTATTTTAAAATCTATAACTTCGGGACTGATGGCGAAAACCGGATACCGGACGGCGAAGTCTCGTACGAGGTCACCAAGAACGGCACCAATGAGAAAATCTTCGAAACCACAGAGGATGTCTCGAAGATTCCCGGCGCATCGGCCAACCAGGTAACAGTTGAAAAACTTTTGCCCCTGAAGGACCTCCTCCCGGGCCAATACACGTTACGCGTGAAAATAACTGATAAATTCCGTAAACAGGTACTCACCCCTTCCGCCCAATTTACGGTAACCTAGAGACTGGCGGGGGTCTCCCCGCTCCATAGAGCGTCGTTTGATGCTGGCAGTACGGACGCACAAAACGCTTGGGCCGCTGGTTTTGGCAGGCGTGGTGTGCCTTGCCGGCGCGGGGTTCGGACATGCTGCCACGCCCCTTCTCCTGGCGGGAGCCATTACCGGTTTCGTGACCGACGCCGCCGGCGTACCGCAGATGGGCGCGGCGGTCATCCTCTTCAACCGGCAGGAACGCCAGTTCGAACGCGCCCTCACCGACGACCGCGGCGCTTTCCGGTTCCTGGGGCTCTCTCCCGACCTCTACTCCATTAAAGTAACCCTGGCGGCGTTTGTGCCCGCCTTGAAGAAGGGGATACTGGTGCAGCCCGGGATGGCGAGCGTGCTCAACGTCAACCTGAACACGCTGTTCAGCTCCATCCAGTTTGCCTACCCGCCGATTGAAAGCGGCAGCCTGATGAGCGATGAGTGGAAATGGGTGCTGCGCAGCGCCTCGCCCACCCGCCCCGTGCTGCGCTTCAACAGCGGCTCCGTGGCCGCCGGCACGCTGTCCACGGTCTCGCACCACAGCTCGGTTTTCAGCGATACGCGGGGCGTGTTCCGCCTCTCGGCGGGCGAAGGTCCGCTGGCTTCCGGCACCGGCGATGAGGCGGACATGGGAACGGCGTTCGCCCTGGCCACGTCGCTCTACGGCAACAATATGCTGCAGGTGAGCGGCAACGTGGGCTACGGATCGCAGACGGGAGTGCCTACCGCGGCGTTCCGTACCAGCTACAGCCGCACTCTGGGCAGCGGGAATCCGGAAGTATCGCTCACCATGCGGCAACTCTTCCTGCCGGGGCGGTTAGGCGCCGCGCTGACGGGCAACGAGAGCGCGCTGCCCATGCTGCGGTCCATGTCCGCGAGCTTCGACGACCGCACCGACCTTACCGACCAACTTTCCGTGCAGTACGGGTTCACGCTGAATTCCATCTCTTTCCTGGATCATGTGAATTACGCCAGTCCTTACGCCTTGGTCACCTACTCGCTGGGCGAGAACGGCGCATTGGCGTTCGCCTACACTTCCGGCGATGCGCGTCCCGATCTGGCGGGCAAGGGACAGGATGCGGATCTGCAGCGCGAGTTGAGCACGCTGGGTCTGTTCCCGCGCATCAGTTTACGGGACGGACGTCCGCGCATCCAGCGCGGCGAGGATTTCGAACTGACGTATACCCGCAAGCTGGGCTCGCGCACCTACCAGGTGTCTACCTACCGGGAGAGCGTCAGCAACGCGGCACTATCGCTGGTGGCGCCGGCGGGCATGTACACGGGCGGCGACATTCTGCCGGACCTGTTCACCGGAACTTCCACGTTTAACGCCGGCAATTTCCACAGCACGGGTTACTCCGCGGCGGTTACGCAAAACCTGGGCGACCACCTGGCCGCCACTTTGGTGTACGGATCGATGGGCGCGCTGATGGCGGCCAATCGGGAGATTGTGAGCGAAAGTCCGGATGAGTTGCGGTCCATGATTCACGCCGGGCGGCGGCGCGCCGCCACCGCGCGGGTGACGGCCACGGCGCCCTGGACCGGTACCCACCTGATTGCCAGCTACCAGGTGACCGGCGATCATCGCTGGGCCTCGCCGGGACACAGCTACAGCACTGCCGCGCTGCCGCAGATGCCCGGGTTGAACCTCTATGTGCGCCAGCTCATCCCCGGACTTAGCATGCTGCCGTGGCGTATGGAAGCCACCGCGGATCTGCGCAATATGCTCGCCCAGGGGTACCTTTCGCTAGGTGTCGTGGGCGGACAGCAACTGCTGCTGGTGGAAACTCCACGCAGCGTCCGCGGCGGATTGAGTTTCATCTTCTAGGTGAGCACCCCCGCGGCAACAGAACCCCCGGGCGCTTTCCCGCGCATCGATTCCCACCAGCACTTCACCCGCGAGTATCTTCCCTCGCTGCTTTTTCCCATCCTGAAACGCAACCGGTTTGACGGGTCGGTGGCGGTCTCCAGCCTCCCCAGCGCGGAAGAGACGCGATGGCACCTCTCTCTCGCCACGGAGCACAGTTTCATCCGCGCGGTGGTGGGGTGGGCGGAGCTGGCGGACCCGCGCGTGGGCGACGTGCTCGACGAATATCAGCGGCATCCCAAGTTCCGCGGGGTCTGCTACCGGTTTGCCGCCGAATTGCCCCAGGGGCTGGGGGAACTGGAGCGGCGAGGGCTCACGCTCGATGTGGATGCCGGGTTCACGCCGGCAATTGTGGAACGCTATCCGAACCTGCGCGTGGCCATCGATCACGTGACGTTAGCTCAAGGGATAGGCGCCTATTCTCCGGCGGGGTATGCCAATGTGTTTGCCAAGATCAGCGGGCTCATCACCGCTGCGCCCACGCGCTGGAAGGCGGCGGAGTTGCAGCCGGCGGTGCGGACGGCGCTGGAAGCCTTTGGTCCCGAACGCCTGATGTATGGCAGCGACTGGCCGAGCTATCTCCCGGTAGGGACCTGGAAGGAAGCGCTGGCGGCATTCACCCAAGCCATCGGTCCGCAATCCATGGACACCCGCGAGCATCTGCTGGGCGGCACGGCGCGGCGATTCTATCGCCTGGAAGCCGGGGACGCGGCTTGATGTCCTCCCGGAGCGCCAAGGCAAACCTCGCGGCCTGCCTCGCACTGCGGCGCTGAACCTGTCCATCTCCTGGCGCCTCCTGAAGGTCGAGTACGCTAACCAGTTCAGTTCCGTGGAAGGCTATTTCATCGCCATTGCGCGCTACATCTCCGGGCATTGGGGAGACTTCTCGTGGTTTCCCTTGTGGCACTGCGGAATGCCCTACCAGGATACCTACGTTCCCTGTCAGGTGTTCCGGGTTCTCCGGCCGCTCCACGTCGAGCTCGATCGTGTCTTCGCAGTCGCGGTGAGCAGCGTCGTTGCCCTTGAAACCGGCAACCGGAATACCGAGCGCTGTCAACGGATGAACTCCTGAGGGAAGATTGGTTCCTGAGGGAAGCTTGGAGGGGACCTCCAACACGAAGTGGTAGGGCGGCCCGGAGACGGACGCCAACCCGGGCCAGGCAGTCAACCACACGGCACGGAAGGCGAATGGAGTGGCGTCGACCGTCACCGCCAGCTCCTGCCCCGGGTGAACCACTGTGCCGCTGGATGGCGACGTGATCTTAACCAACGTGGTCTGTCCGGCCAGCGACGCTACGAAGGTACAGAGGAACGGCTGTAACGAGAGCACAAGCTTCAACAGGCTCTTCATAGTCGCTTTCCGGATTTCCTTGTCTTAAAAGAGTATACGAGAGTTTCGCCGGTCTAGTCGCCGATTCCGGGGTTCGGCCAGGTTGGGCCGCCGTTCCTTCGAAATCGCCGCCGAATGCCCGCACACGCCCGCGCCCGCGCCGGATTGCTCCATGCGCCGCACGGCATCGTCGAAACGCCGGAATTCATGCCCGCCGGCACGCGGGCCGTCCCGGCTGCGGGGCCTTACGCCCCGCGTATCAGACTACCAGTTGACGTGGACGGGACTCACGAGACTGATCTCCTGGATCGCTTTGGGGGCGGTGACCAAGCAGTTCGGTGAGTCGGCGACAACACACTCTTGTGGAAGTCACATCCCCAGATGCAGGCGCGTTTCGGGGAGTAATTGAGGCGCACAGTGGATTCCAATCCCGGATCCGTCAGAATGAAAAACTTGGCTCATCAATCATCCTGGAGTGAGGGGCCGATTACACGTTCCATCAGTTTCAGGGCCCTTTACATAAGGCCCTTCTATGAGCGCCACAACACGACGGTGAAGGTTTCGTAGAGTTGCATTCATCGACCCATCGGCCAGTTCCGGTATTTCCGTCACGACCTGCATGACGCACTTTTTTGGTCCGCCAATGCCGGCGAAATGTCTGCTTCTTCCAGTTGAGTCGGAAGTTGTCCGCTCCGGCCGGCAGCACATCGGGTCTTCGAATCCTCCTGCTGTGCATTCTCAGCGCGCCGAGGCGCCTATACTGAAGATTCGACATGAATCCCAAACTCCGGGCTCCCATCGTGCTGGCGACGGTCTCCCTCTTGGTGTGTTACACAAGCGTGCTGCGCGGCATGGCCGACCAGTGGTGGAGCGACGAAGATATGGGGCATGGCTTTCTGGTCCCAGTGGTGGTTCTGTGGATCGTCTGGCGGGAACGGGACCGGTGGCGAACGGTACCGGCTGAGCCCACGCTCTGGGGGTTCGCCTGGCTCGCCGCCGGAGCGGCCCTGCATTTGGCAGGGACGCTCGGCGTTGGATTGTTCGCCGGAGCGGTGGGCTTTCTATTCTCGGTTCTTGGGGTGGTCATCTGCTTCGGCGGTCTCGCCCGGGCCCGTGCCTGGGGCTTCCCGCTGCTGCTTTCCCTGTTCATGCTGCCCAAACTTGAGATCGTCTACAACCAGGTCACGCTCCCCCTTCAGTTGCTGGCCACACGGCAGGCAGCCGCCATCCTCTGGGCTGCCGGAGTTGGCGTAGTTCGCGAGGGGAATGTGCTTCAGGTGGGCGCGCACCGGGTTGCCGTGGTAGAAGCATGCAACGGTCTGCGCTATCTAATTCCCCTGGGCTTCGCCGCGTTGGTATTTGCTTATCTGGCCGACCCTCGCCCCTGGATTCGCGCTGCCCTGCTGCTGGCGGCAATCCCGGTGGCCATCCTTGCCAACGCCTTCCGAGTGGCGGCCAGCGCCGGCGTGCCCGCGCTCTCCGAGGGTGCTTTCCATACCCTCGCCGGCTGGCTGATTTTCGTCGCGTGCATAGCAGCGATCTTCCTGGTTCACCGCCTTCTCACCAGACTATGGGGCCGCCATGCGTGATCGGTGGCTTTTTCTGGTGGCAGTCGTCCTGACACTGCAGGCGCTCGCGGCAGCGCTTGTTTCCGGCGCGGAGCATCTGCCTCCGGCTCCAAACCTGGCAAGCTTTCCCGCCGCAATCGGGGACTGGCAACTGGTTCGTAAGGACCTGCTCAGCGAAGGCGTGGCACGAAACCTGGGGGCTGACGCGCGGATTACCAGCACGTATCTCGACCGCCGCACCGGCTTGTACGCGGATTTACTGGTTGCCTGGTTCCAGTCCCAACGCGGAGGCGCCCGGCAACCCCATTCGCCGAAAGTCTGCCTGCCCGCCACCGGCTGGATACCGCAGGAAGCCGGGGATCTTACGCTCGGTTTCCCATCCGGCAGCATCACAGTAAACCGCCTGCTGATGGCCGGCAACAACCAGAAAGTAGTGGTGACCTACTGGTATCAAACCCCGCGCCGTGTGGTGGCAGGTGAGTGGGCAGCCAAATTCTGGCTGGCCGTCGACGGGTTGCGCGACCGGCGCAGCGACACCGCTCTCGTCCGTATCTTCGTGTGGACAGGCAAAGGCGGAAGCACGGAGGCGATCGATGCCGCCGTGAGGTTTACCAGGAGCTTGTATCCGCTTCTGCGGGACCGTCTGCCGCGCTAATTGATAATTCAGACCGTGAATCTCAGTGCCCAACCCCACGTCTCCGTGACCGCATCCCCGTCCTTCGCTGCACTCTGCACTCGCAACCGCGGATCTTAATCAGCGCCGAGGATAGGAAATCCGGCGACACCGACTCCATTCCCGTATTCCGGTTCGCACCGGTCCTGATCGAGGTCGAACAAGCCGAAGAGACCAAAGTCTGCGTGAGCGCAGGAAATTGTCTTCCTGGCTGAGCTGCTTCTTTGGCGATTAAAGCCATCCTGCGCGCGCCCTTCCCCGCGAGGTGACTCGTGCGTCACGGGTTCAAAAAACGCGTTTTGCGTGATCGCTAATAGTTCCGCTTAAACGGCTTTAGCAGCCGGTCACGCGCCTGGTAAATCCCGGCGCAAAGCAGCGCTGTACTAAGCAGGATTAGCGTTGACGGAGCGGGTGTGGGCGAAGGCGGCGTGGGCGGTCCCCCGCCATTTCCCCCGAGACTTGCCGGGGTGTTCACCGAATTGCCAAGCAACGTAACCGCGCCGCCGCGAGCCAAAGCTCTCCCATTAAGAGATGCGCCGGTGCCGAGCGAGATGGATGACAGGGCCAGTATGTTCCCGGAAAACGAAGAGGTGCTTCCCAGAGTCGCCGAACTTCCGACCTGCCAAAAGACGTTGGCAGCCACGGCGCCGTTGATCAGGGACACGTTACTGCCGGTTGCAGTAGTGAGACCGCTGCCAATCTGGAAGATGAACTGGGCATTCGGGTTGTTCTGGGCGTCGAGCGTGACAGTCCCGGTTATCCCAAGTGTGGAGGAGGAAGTATAGACGCCGGCGAAGAGGGTTTGGCCGCCCAAATCTCCAGCCTTAGTGGCAGTGGAAGCCGCTATCGCAGCAGCGTTATAGGCCGCCGTCAACTCATTTTGGGCCTGCAGCGCGAAAGCATTTGCCGAATTTATGGTCCCGGTCACCGTCCCGGGCCCGCCCGGAGCAATTCCGGTGATTCCAGTGATCGCGGTACCTGGGCTTACACCAAGATTGCCAGTCACCACAGTAGAACCACTGCTGGTAACCGTCGAGCCTGCCAACACCCCGAAGGTACCGACGGTCGGTCCAAGCGTCAATTGAGCGTTCAGCCCGAGAGAAAGCGCCGACCAGACGAGGAGGGTAGTCAGTTTATGCATAAGCAAGAATCCGCCCTTTCATACGCTTCAGTATTTCATCTGCCGGATCGCGGAAGCAACATGAAAATGTAACCAACGTGTTAGCAAGCGTAGTGGGGAACAACGAATGTGCGAAAACGTACCTCAGGGCCACGCTCCTTCAGGATGTCGAAATCCTCCGACAGCGTTGGCTCGCTGCACGAATTAGCCGCTGGGTAGCCGCCGCGTCGCCATAGCCGCCGCCATCACGCACTTTCGACTTTCTTTTCCCCTTGATTCTCAACCATTTCAAGTCCCGTAGACCCCGATTCCGCCCGCCCCAATGCTAACCTCGAATCGGAGAGATGCATCCCCCGCCCAAAGGCTGCGCCCAACGCGGCCATGACACCCCCGGAAACGTCCCGGCGATCCACAAGTTTGCGTCACAAAAACTTCGACAATCCCCGCAACTGGAAGCAGAACAGGGACTTACCGCCACACGAGAAATACCCTCGACTTTTCAGTTTTGCGTCACAACGCTGCCCGCCGCGCCCGCCGCCCAGCCGGCCACCCCATCGGGTTATCATAGGTGCGTAGGCCCTCAGTTGCCCCAAATCTCCTTCGAAATCGTCGCCGAATGCCCGCACACCCGCGCCCGCGCCGGATTGCTCCATACGCCGCACGGCGTCATCGAAACGCCGGTATTCATGCCCGTCGGCACGCAGGCCACGGTCAAAGGACTCACCCAGCGCGACCTGGCCGAAGATCTGGGCGTCTCCATTCTGCTGGCCAACACCTACCACCTGTACCTGCGCCCCGGGCACGAGCTCATCCGTCAGATGGGCGGACTCCACAAGTTCATGTCCTGGCCCAACGCCATCCTCACCGATTCGGGCGGATTCCAGGTGTTCAGCCTCAGCGGCCTGCGCAAAATCGACGAGGACGGCGTGGTCTTCAATTCCCACCTGAACGGCGACCGCCACGCCTTCACGCCGGAATCCACCGTGGACGTGCAACTGGCCTACGGCAGCGACATCCTGATGGTGCTCGACGAGTGTCCCGAGTACCCCGTCAGCCACGAATACGCGCGCCAG
>OBLT010002479.1_pt1 | contig 11469 bp, 12 predicted proteins | sample 1518721 | NCBI WGS metagenome assembly OBLT01 (sample SAMEA3539307, study PRJEB22396) | soil metagenome | biome: tundra; feature: field; material: soil | place: USA | collected 2010-05 | depth 0.15 m | reverse complement strand
CTCTTTCCCTACACGACGCTCTTCCGATCTGATCTCCGGGCGCGCCGCGAGCACGTGCAGGGCGGCCAGCGCGGCGCCTGCGGCCGGCGGGGCCAGGGCGGTATCGAAGATGAACGACCGTCCGGTGTTGATCAGTGTCTCGATCACCTCGGCCGCGCCAAGCACGGCGCCACCCTGGGCCGCCAGCGCCTTCGACAGGGTGATGGTGCGGACGACGTCGGGCTCAGCCGCGATACCCTCGGCCCACGCTGCCCCACGGCCGCCCGGGCCCAGCACGCCGAAGGCGTGCGCTTCGTCGATCATCAGCACGGCGCCGTGGGCGCGGGCCACCGCGTGCAGCTCGCCTACCGGCGCCAGGTCGCCAGCCACAGAGAATACCGATTCCGCAACGACAAGCGCCGCCGGCTCACTACGGCGGGCGAGCGCGTGGTCGACGGCGCTCACATCCCGGTGGCCGACGATCTCGATCCGCGCGGCCGACAGCCGGCACGCGTCGATGAGGGACGCGTGATTGGCTTCGTCCGACACGACGAGGGTTCCGCGGTGCTGGCTTCCATGGGGCTCGGTTTCCCTGGGCTGGCTCCCGTTGGGCTCGGTTTCCCTGGGCTGGCTCCCGCTGGGCCGGCTGCGTCCATCACCGGGGTTCAGGGCGGCCGCCAGTGCTGTCACGGCGGCGAGGTTGGCCAGGTAGCCGGAGGAAAACACCAGGCCCGCCTGCGCGCCCGCGAACCCGGCGAGCTCCTTTTCCAGCGTGGCGTGCAATCCCGTGTCCCCGGTGACCAGGCGTGAGCCGGTCGCGCCGGCGCCCCATCGCTGGGCGGCGGCGACAGCACCCTCGACCACCTGAGGGTCCTGGCTCAGGCCCAGGTAGTCATTGGAGGCCAGGTCGATGATCCCGTCGGGTCCCGGGCCGCGGGGCCGCAGCGTGCGCCGCAACCCCGCCGCCTCCCGGGCAGCAGCAGCCGCCCGGAGCGGGAGCAGCGGATCACGGACGGCGGGCATGGGGGAATCCTGCCAGCTAGGTGCGCAGGTGCGGGCAGTGGGCCCGGTCGGCGATGATAACAGGGTGCCTACGCTGACTAACCTGGCTCGCCGCCACACCGCCCTGACGGCCGCCGACGTTGACTGGCTGCAGGCCCTCGTGTCCGACTGGCAGTTGCTGGCCGACCTGTCCTTCGCCGACCTCGTGCTGTGGGCACCGCTGCAGGACGGCTCCGGCTGGGTGGTGCTCGCCCAGATGCGCCCCACCACCGGGCCGACGACGTTCCACGACGACGTCGTCGGCTCCTTCGCGAGCACCGGGACCCGGCCGTTCCTCGACGCGGCCCGGCAGGAGAAGCGGATCTGCCGGGAGGGCGACCCGGAGTGGACCCGGGGCGTCCCGGTGCGCCGGGAGTCCATCCCGGTGACCCGCGAGGGCAAGGTCATCGCGGTGATCGAGCGCAGCACCAACCTGAGCTCCGCCCGGACGCCGAGCCGGCTCGAACTGACCTACCTGAAGGGCGCGGACGACCTGGCCCAGATGGTGGCGTCGGGGATGTTCCCGTGGCCCGGCCAGCAACCCGCACTCGTCCGGTCGCCGCGGGTGGGTGACGGACTGCTCCGCCTCGGGCGGTCTGGGAAGGTCAGCTACGCCAGCCCGAACGCGCTGTCCGCCTACCGCCGGCTCGGCCTCACCGCTGACCTGGTCGGGGCGGACCTCGGGCCGGTCACCGCGCGGCTCTGCGCCCCGGGTAAGCCCACCGACGATTCGCTCATGGCGACGGCCAGCGGCCGGGCGCCGCGCGAGACCGAAGTGGACAGCAACGGCTCGGTCGTCCAGTTGCGCGCCATCCCGCTCGTCGTGAACGGGCTGCGCACCGGTGCCCTCATCCTGGTCCGCGACGTGACCGAGTTGCGTCACCGGGAACGGGAACTGATGACCAAAGACGCCACGATCAGGGAGATCCACCACCGGGTGAAGAACAACCTGCAGACGGTCGCCGCACTGCTCCGGTTGCAGGCGCGGCGGCTGGACGCGCCTGAGGCGCGCGCGGCGCTCGAGGAGGCGGTGCGCCGCGTCGGCTCGATCGCCACCGTGCACGAGACGCTCTCCCATACCCCCGAGGAGATCGTCGACTTCGATGACATCGCCGACCGGGTCGCCGCCATGACAGCGGACGTGTCGGCGTCCGAGGCGCAGGTGAAGCCGGTCATCCTGGGACGGTTCGGAAAGCTTCCTTCAGCGGTGGCGACACCGCTCGCGCTGGTGCTCGCCGAATTGCTGCAGAATGCGCTTCAGCACGGGCTGGCCCAGTCTCTGGCCGAGGGGTCGGCGGGAAACCTCGAAATGATGGTATCGAGGCAACGGGACCGCCTCGTGGTACGGGTCTGTGACAATGGCGCCGGACTGCCGGAGGATTTCGATCTCGGCTCCGCCACCAGCCTGGGGCTGCAGATCGTCCGGACGCTTGTGGTCGCGGAACTCGGCGGCCGCCTCGAAGTCAAGCCGCGGACCGGCGGTGGCACCGAGGCCATCGTCGATCTCCCGCTGGAGGCCTTAGCCGAAGCAGAGGCTTAGCCGAAGCGGCAGCTGCCTATGGGTTGGAGGCCGACGGGCAGGCAGCCGACGGGCAGGCAGCCGACGGGCAGGTAGGCCAAGGGCAGGCACAGGAGCGGCTAACCGCGTCCCCGGGCTACCCCCCGGGACGCCGTCGCCGCTCTGCCTCGGCCTGACGCTCTGCGCCGGCCTGAGCGGCAGCCAGGCGGTCAGGCGTGGGCGCGGACCCTGGTGGCGCGCCGCTTTACCGCACGCCTCTCGTCCTCACTCATGCCGCCCCAGACGCCTGCGTCCTGGCCACTGTCGATGGCCCACTCCAGGCACGGTTCCATTACCGGGCAACGTCGGCATACCTGCCTGGCCTCGTCGATCTGGAGCAGCGCAGGCCCAGTATTACCGATAGGGAAGAATAGCTCCGGGTCCACGTCACGGCAGGCGGCGTGATGGCGCCAGTCCATGCGGTCCACTCCTCCTTCAAACCGGGCCGCAGCCCGGATTAGATGGCCCCGCCCGCGCTTGTGAATGATTTCACGAACTAGGCCATATGTCGGGACCCGTACCAGTCCCGGGGTATGCGCGATCATTTATTCCTGAACCTGGCCCCCACTGGGCTCCAGGCCCGGGCCTTTGGGATGATGACAATCATCCGGCGAGACCCGCATGGTGACGACGTGTAACATGGCGCCGCTCACCCGAACCGTGTTCAAGCCTGTCAAGCTGATGGATCAAACGCAAGGGTCTTAGGCAAAGGTTCGGGCGGATTTCAGTGTCAGATGGATCACATTATGTCCCGTTCCGGGTGTGTCAGACAATGACCCTCAAGGCGTGCGGAACGGATCGAAACTGGACAGCCTCCTGCTCGCCTACGTACTCGCCATCCACCTGGAGCGCCATTGGCCGGCCAGAGCTCAGGGTGAACTCGGGTTCGTCGTGCAGGCTGAGCACGTGCCTGCCGTCCGGAGGCTGGTCGCGCACGGCGAACATCTGGCGCAGCGCGTTCAGTATGCCCACCGTGCCCATGTGGCTGACGGCGAACAGGTCGAGGCCGGTATCGAAGTCCGCACCCGGGGTCGGGTTGACCGGGCGCCGACCCAGGTAGGTCCACGGCGACGTGTTCGAGACGATGCCGAAGAACAGGCTGCCGATCGCCGGCTGCCCGGGGCGCTCCAAGGTGAGAGCGGGTTTCCGGCGGTCCGTGCCGCTGTAGAACTGGCGCAGCGCCGTCCGCAGGTACAGGCTGGGCGTGATCGTCCGGCCGCGGGCGCGCAGGCCCTCGACCGCGCGCACCACCTCGGCGCCGAAGCCGAGGTCGGCATTGACGATGAAATACCGGTCCCCGGCCATGCCCAGGCCGATGTCGCGGTACCGGCCACAGCGCAGGGCGTCCAGGATGCGTCCTGTCGCGTCGATCGGATCGGCCGGCAACCCGAGCGCCCGGGTGAACACGTTCGCGTTCCCGCCGGGCAGGGCAGCCAGGGCAGGCAGTTTGCTCGCGGTGTACGCACCGGCCGAGCCCCCCTGCCCGCCGACGAGCCCGTTGACCGCCTCGTTGACCGTGCCATCGCCGCCCAGCGTGAACAGCAGCCGGTGGCCGCCGGTGACGGCGGCCGCCGCGAGCGCACCGGCATGGCCCCGGTACCGTGTCTCCACGACGTCCAGTTCCGCCTGGGACGCCAGCGCATGCGCGATGACATCCCGGCGCACCTGGGTCGTTGAGGTGGCACGAGGGTTAACGATCAGAAGCGCACGCACGCGCTCAGGGTAGCGACGTGAGAAGGAAGGCAGAAATGCCACAGAGGCCGCCGAGCCTGCTGGGCGCGGCAGGAGTGCAAGCGGCGGACGCCGTAATCGTGCTCGCGGCCAGCGTGCTGGCCGGGGTAGACACCGCCACCGGGCGGTCTTACCAGCAGGCCAGCGGGATAGCGCTGACCCTGATTGGGCTGGGCACAGCCGCCGCGCTGGCCGTGGTCGCGGCCGGGCTGGCCGGCGGCCGCCGGTGGAGCCGCACGCCTGCGCTGCTCACCCAGCTGTTCGTGGGCATCGTCGGCATCTACCTGGTCCAGGGTCACCGGTACCTGTGGGGCGTGCCCGCGCTGGTCCTGGCCGTGGCCGGGCTCGCCGCGGTGCTGGCACCGCCGAGCCTGCACGCCCTGTCCGGCGAGCGCTCCGCGTCCCCCCGGCCGCCAGGGACACGTCGCTAGCCTGCCCGGCTAGCTAGTCCTCCGCGGTCAGCCCGTCCCGGAGCTGGGCGAGCGTCCTGGCCAGCAGCCGGGACACGTGCATCTGTGAGATGCCCAGCTCGCTGGCGATCTGGGACTGCGTCATGTTGCCGAAGAAGCGCAGCAGGAGGATCCGCTTTTCCCGGCTGGGAAGCTGCTCAAGCAGGGGTTTGAGGGACTCCCGGTACTCCACGCCCTCCAGGGCCTCGTCCAGCATCCCGAGCGACTCGGCGACCGCGGGCGCGTCATCGTCCCCCGAGTCCGGGGCGTCCAGCGACACCGTGGAGTAAGCGTTCGCCGACTCCAGGCCCTCGAGCACCTCTTCCTCGGTCATCTGCAGGTGGGCGGCGATCTCCGCGACCGTCGGCGCGCGGCCTTCCTTCTGGGCCAGGTCCCCGATGGCCTTGGTCAAGGCGAGCTTCAGCTCCTGCAGCCGCCGCGGCACCCGGACGGCCCATCCCTTGTCGCGGAAATGACGCTTGATTTCGCCGACGATCGTGGGTGTCGCATAGGTGGAGAATTCAACCCCGCGCTCCAGGTCGAACCGGTCGATCGACTTGATCAGGCCAATCGTCGCCACCTGGGTGAGGTCATCGAGCCATTCCCCGCGGTTGCGGAACCTCCGCGCCAGGTACTCCACGAGCGGCAGGTGCAGCTCGACCAGCTCACCGCGGATGCGCAGCCGGTCCGGATCATCAGTCGGCAGGTCAGCCAGCCTCCCGAACAGCGCCCTGGCGCGTCCCCGGTCCTGCACCGCATGCTGAATCCTCGGCGAGGTGACCGCGATCTCCTCGTCGGGCGTGGCCTTGATCTCGCTGGTTACCCGGATGTCGATTTCCCCGGTTCCCCGGGCATCGACATGCCCGGTGACGCGGACCTCGATTTCCTCGGTCACAAGGACCTCGATGGCTCACGGCTCTTCCGGAGCAGTACGGTGACCTTGCCTCCCGGCCCCACCCACGCGTCCACGTTGCCGGCCAGCGCCGACAGGACCGTCCAGGCGAATGTGTCGCGGGACGGCGGCTGGGCCCGCTGGCTGAGCACGGACACGGCGATGGTCATGCTCTCCTCGCCCAGGGTGAAGTCGCAGGACAGGCTGGCTCCGGGTGCGGCCTGGCTGAGCAGGATGCCGCACGCCTCGTCCACGGCGATGCGCAGATCCTCGATTTCGTCCAGCGTGAAATCGAGCCGCGCGGCCAGGCCGGCGGTCGCCGTGCGCAGTACGGACAGGTACGCGCCTTCGGCGGGCATGCGAATCGTCACCTGGTCTTTGGCCGCAGGCTCAGGTGGGTGCCCGCCTTGGTGCGCAGCCAGTGGCACGCCCGCAGCGGCCGGTGCGGTAATCTTTTCGATCACGTCTGCCCTCCAGTGCCGTCTGCCATCCTGCGTGGCTCGCGGCCATCATCTGCCTTGCCATGCAACTTACCGCCCACGGCGCGCCACGCTGACGCAACGCCCCGCGTCCGGGTCTCAAAAATAGCATCTGACCTGCGACGAAGCCTCAAACGCCGATGGAAATGCGCAGGGCCCCGCAGACCTGCGCCCGCGGGGCCCTGCGCATGCGTGATCGCCGATCCGGGAGGCCTCAGGCCTGCTTCGTCTCCCAGAAGATCTTGTTGATCTCGTCGATCTTGGAGAGCAACGCGTCCGCGGTGGCCACGTCGTTGCTGCTCTTCGTGCCGCCGCCACCGCCGGCCAGCTTGGTGGCTTCGTTGAACAACTGGTTCAGCTGTGGGTACTTCTCGAAGTGCGGCGGCTTGAAGTAATCCGTCCACAGCACCCACAGGTGGTGCTTGACGAGTTCGGACCGCTGCTCCTTGATCAGCAGCGCCCGGGTCCGGAACGCCGGGTCGTCGTTGTCGTGGTACTTCTGGATGATCGCTTTAACGGACTCGGCCTCGATCCGGGCTTGGGCCGGATCGTAGACACCGCAGGGCAGGTCGCAGTGAGCGTGCGCGGTGGCCCTCGGCTCGAGGAGACGTGCGAGCAGCCTCATCGATCCCCTTCTCTCATGTCGGATCATGGGTTACCGGTGTCCGACACTACCCCGTCGACATTGCGGGAAACCGGGAGGGATGCATGCGTTGGCCGTTGTGGCGGGTCACGGTGACCGAACAGTCCATGGAACCGGCCCTGGGTCCTGGTGACTGGCTGCTGGTCCGCCGGGCCGTCCGGCCAGGTCGGCCGGTGCGGATACACCCGGGTCAGATTGTGATCGCCACGCATCCGGGCCAGCCGGGCCTGCTGCTCGTCAAGCGCGCGGCATGGCGAGAGCGTGATGGCTGGTGGCTGGTGGCTGACAATCCCGCTGCAGGCGGCGTGGACAGCTGGAAGTTCGGGGTCATACCCGTCGGCCTGATCGAGGGCCGGGTGCTGCTGCGCTATCGCCGCGGCCGGCCGGGCAGCCCATGAGTGCGCCAGAAGGCCCCCATACGGGGAGAGCCCGGCAGCCCATGCGGGTGAAAGTCCCCGGAGGCTCCCTGCCGGTGAAAGCCCGGCAGCCAAAGCCGGAGGCCCCATCCCGGCTGGGGGATGGGGCCTCCGCGTTGGGGTGTATGGCCCGGTCGATCCCGGTCGGCTATCCGCCGCTCGGGATCGTCCGGTGACTAGTGGCCGGGGATGATCTCAGTCGGAGCGGGCTGCTCCGCCTGCCTCGCGACGAGTGCCTCCATCTCATCCCTGGGCAGCCGCGTGTACTGGGCCCAGAAGTAGATGACCAGGCTGAACACGGCTACGACCCCCATGTCCCACCAGAAGTGGATGTGGCCGGTGTTGGTCGGCGGCAACGGATGCAGGTCGCTAGAAGGAGCACCGCTGTACTGGCCCTGCCAGGAGATGATGCCCATGCCGATCAGGTAGATCGGCAGCCACTGGGCGGACTTCCAGTCCAGCGGCGGCCGCTGGGGGTCGAAGGCCATCATGACACCGATCACGACGTAGCCGATCACGATGCAGATGCCGAGCTTCCAGATCACCTCGAAGCCTGACCAGTAGATGATCAGGTTGGCGACGATGAAGGCAAGCGGGGCGAGCACCGCGGCGCCCGGCACCCGGTACGGCCGGTGCAGGTCAGGGACCTGCCCGCGGAACGCGCCCAGAGACAGCGGCGCTCCGGCGTACATCAGCACCGACGCCCCGGTGACCAGGCCGACGAGCGAGTGCCAGCTCGGGAACGGCAGCAGGAATACCAGCCCGAACGCGAACGCGAAGAGGAGGCTGACCCAGGGCACGCCGTTGCGGTCGGTCTTCTGGAAGATCTGCGGGTAGTAGCGGTTGCGGGCCAGGCCGTAGCCGACGCGTGAGGTCGAGGTCACGTACATCATGCCGGTACCGAACGGCGAGATGAACGCGTCGATCCGCAGGATGATCGCCAGCCAGCCCAGCCCGACCACACCCGCCAGCCCGGCGAACGGCCCGATGGCGATGGCGCTGTTAGCGGGGATGCCCGCCCAGCCCTTGGGACCCGAGATCAGGCCGTGCGGTATCGCGCCGATGAACACGAACTGCAGCATGATGTAGATCAGGGTGCCGATCAGGATCGCCCCGATGATCGCCCGTGGCAGGTTCCGCTGCGGGTTCTTGATCTCCCCGGCCAGTTGGTCCGCCTGCTCGAAGCCGAGATAGGCGAACACGATGCCCGCCGAGGGGATCGCGCCGAACAGGCTCTTGATCCCGTAGGGCATGAAGCCGCCGCCCGCGCCGAAGTTGCTGCCCTTGAACTTGAACAGCAGCACGATGATGGCGAGGACCGGGATCGCGACCTTCCACCACGTGATGGTGCTGTTGACCCGGGCGAATATTTTGATCGCCAGGAAGTTGACCGCGGTGAAGGCGGCCATGAGGACGATGGTCATCACGAAGCCGACCCCAGTGACGTTTGCCTTCGTCGGGTTGTACAGGCCGTGCCAGTAGTAGGACCCGTACTGCATCACCGCGAAGCACTCGATCGGTGCGACCGTGACCGCCTGCAGCCACGAGAAGAACCCGAACGAGATGCCCGCCACGCTGCCGAACGCGAAGTGCGGGAACCTCGCGGTCCCACCCGACAGCGGGTACATCGCGCCCAGTTCGGAGTGGACGAGGGCCAGGATGATGACGGCGACTCCGGCGATGGCCCAGGCCAGCAGGGCTGCCGTCCCGGCCGCTTGCGCAGCGAACAGTGAGCCGAACAGCCAGCCGGAGCCGATGATCGAGGTCTCGGACGCCCAGATGGCGCCGATCAGTCCCATCTCCCGCCTGAGGCCAACGTCTGCCGGTCTGGTAGCAGGAGCTACAGACTCAGTTGACATGGTCGAACCTTCTTTCCGGTCCGCATACGTGGGCCATACGCCCCGTGAGTAGGCCTCATGTTAATGATCGTCAAGGGGTGTGAGAAGAAGTCGTTTGGCGTCATTTCGATAACACGGGTCACGGTCGGGTGCATGGACCACACGCTCCGCTTCCATCGCGAGGGTAGCCCGCCTGGCCCCGCGGACCCAGGACATCCGCGCGTGCCGACCTGCGCCAGCCGTTGCCACGACGACGCGGGCGGGGCCGCACCCGGTACCGGTACAGCGGGTTCCGCCCGTGGCAGGCGGCGGTTCAGTTCGCGCGGGGGGCGGCGGTTCAGCCCGCGGCGGTGGACGCGCGATGCGTGGCGTCGTGGCTGCGCCGGCGGCCGGGGAAGGCCGTGACGTTAGCCCGTACCTTGGCCGCGCACCGGTCGGAGCAGAAACGCCTGGACCGGTTGGTGCTCGCGTCGATGAACACGCCCTGACACTCCGCGTCCGCGCAGGAGCCGAGTCGTTCCGGGCCCATCTGGGTGACGATCCCGGCCAGCCCGACAACGGCCCGCGCCGCGTACTTGTCCGCCGCGGAACCGCTCTCGGCGAGGTGCAGGTGCCACGATTGGCCATCGTGCTGCGCGATCTCGGGATGGAATGGGTACCGGGTGAGGAGCGCGTTAAGGCGCTCGACAACCTCCTCGCTCTTCCCGGCCGCGGCTGAGGTGAAGATCAGCCGGAGATCGGCCTTGAGGTGCGTGAGCGCCTCAAGGTCGCCCGGCATCACCCGCGAGTTCAGCTGGGGCACGCCCGCGGTGAAGGCGCGGTAGCCGTCGACAGAAACAAGCCCGTCACGGTGACCGTGATCGGGGCAATCCGTGTTCACCAAGCGCACCGCCAGCTCGGCGTAGGAGGTGAAGTTCACTCCAGTCCTTCGGGTGCCTGGGGATGTCAGGGGGCCGCTTCCCGCCCCGAGTATGGCACAGACCAAGGGCCCCGGCCTGCTGTTCTGCGGGGTCACTCAGCTAACTCCCAGCGGTAGCTCAGGCCATTCCTCAGCCGGTGTTCCCGGGCGATGCCCATCGGGCCCGGCGCTGGCCACCCCGTCGCCCCTGCTGACGGCGCTGTACCGGGTGTAGCGCTAGGGTGCGGGCCATGTTCGCTGTTACCGCCGCACGTATCGACGCTGAGAATCCGGTGGCCGGCCTGGACCTTGGTGAGCGCCCCGAGCCGTCCGGCGAACCAGGCTGGACCACCGTCGCGGTCAAGGCCACCGCGCTCAACCACCACGACGTCTGGACGCTGCGTGGTGTCGGGATCTCGCCGGACCGGCTGCCGATCGTGCTGGGCTGCGACGCCGCCGGGGTGGACGAGGAAGGTAACGAAGTCGTGGTGCACGCGGTGCTCGGTGATCCGGGCGCGGCGGGCGGCGACGAAACTCTCGATCAACGGCGCTCGCTGCTGTCCGAGCGTTATGACGGGACGTTCGCGGAGCGACTGGCCGTGCCCAGGCGGAACCTGCTGCCCAAGCCCGCGGCGCTGTCCTTCGAGGAGGCGGCCTGCCTGCCGACGGCCTACCTGACCGCGTACCGCATGCTGTTCGCCCGATCCGGCCTTGAGCCAGGCGCCACTGTCCTCGTGCAGGGCGCCAGCGGGGGCGTGGCCACGGCCTTGATCCTGCTGGGCCGCGCCGCGGGCTACCGGGTCTGGGTGACGAGCAGGACAGAAGCCAAACGGGACCGTGCCCTCGAACTCGGCGCCGACCAGGCATTCCCGGATGGCGCGCGGCTGCCGGAGCGGGTGGACGCGGTCATGGAGACCGTCGGCCAGGCCACCTGGGCCCACTCGCTGCGTGCCCTCAGGCCCGGCGGCCGGATCGTGATCTGCGGTGCTACCAGCGGGGCAGTGCCGCCGGCTGACCTGACCCGGGTCTTCTTCCTGCAGTTGTCGGTCGTCGGCTCGACCATGGGCACTCGCGACCAATTCGGCCGCCTGCTGCAGTTCTGCGTGCAGACGGGGGTACGTCCCAAGATCGACCGGGTGCTGCCGATCAGGTCGGCCGCCGACGGGTTCGCCGCCCTGATCTCCGGCGACGTCTTCGGCAAAGTCGTCTTCACCGTGTGACGCCGCGCCGGCCCGGCGCGGCGTCACACGGTCCGCGCCGGCGCGGCGGCACCAGCCCGCCTTCCATGATCACGTGGATCGGTGCCGGCCGCTCCAGTGCGCGGTAGCCGGGCGGACGGCTGCGGAGGTAGCGTTTATGGGTGGACGATGACCCGGCCGCCGCGGAGGCGGACGACGGCGTGGCCCCGCCTCCGGAAGATGCTGGGGCGGACCTCCCGCGGCCGCCCCGTGACCGTTCCTGGATCTTAGAGGGCATCTGATCTAGGTCACTGATGGTTCGTCCGTTTGAGGCGGGTCATCGTGCCAGGTTTGAGTGGATTCCCCG
>OBLT010002474.1_pt1 | contig 11472 bp, 6 predicted proteins | sample 1518721 | NCBI WGS metagenome assembly OBLT01 (sample SAMEA3539307, study PRJEB22396) | soil metagenome | biome: tundra; feature: field; material: soil | place: USA | collected 2010-05 | depth 0.15 m | reverse complement strand
GCTAGTCTTGCTCCTGCTATTCACTAACACCCTGGCGATTGCGCAGGATGAGCGGCGGGTCACGTCGCCAAACGGGGAACTGGAATTCCGGATCGCGGTTGCCCAGCCGGAAAACGGGGCGCTCTTCCGATTGGCATACCAAGTCTTCTTTCGCGGGAAGTGTCTCATCGACACCTCATTTCTGGGTCTGAATATCCGCTTCCAGGAGCCGCTGCTGGGGGAGAATGTGGGACTGACTGGGTCGAGGGCATCGAGCGACCCAGGGCCCTACCATTCGCTGATTGTCGAATACATGCAGAATGGCTCGCTGGGACGGCGCATCAACGTGGAGGTCCGTGTGGCGGACGATGGCATCGCGTTCCGGTATCGGGTCCCGCGGTCGAGTCCGCTGGAGGAGTTACTTCTCGAAGACGAAACTACGGAGTTTGCGTTTGCCGAGGACGGGGTGGCGTATCCGGCGGACGGGCGTGGCGTGGAACTGAGCCGGATCGACGGGAAGGCGCGGATGCCGCTGCCGTTGGTGGCACAGCAGCCTGGCGTGGGCTGGGTCGCGATTACCGAAGTGGGGACGGGCGGGTATCCACGGGCCTACCTGGCACGGGCGGAAGGAACGGTGCTGATCACCCGGCTGGGTGCGCGGCCGAGCATTCCTAGCGTGGTGTTTGAGGGGACTACGCCTTTGAGCTGTCCCTGGCGGGTGGTGATCGTGGGGCAAGACCGGGCGCGGTTGATGCAGGCGGAGATCTTGAAGGGGCTGGGGCGGTAGCGTTCATCTGCGTTCATCGGTTGGCCAACTGTCTGTCATGACATAATACAGATCGTGGGCGAGGGGCGGCTTGGCACCGACGAGTTATTCCCGCTCGTGTACGACGAACTGAAGCGGCAGGCCCGGCGGTATCTCCGGCGGGAGCGCTCTTCCCACACCCTTCAGCCCACGGCCCTGGTCAACGAGGCCTACATCCAACTTTCCTCGCTGAAATCGCCCGAGTGGCAGAGCCGCAGCCATTTTCTCGGCGTGGCGGCCCTGGCCATGCGGCGGGTGCTCACGGATTACGCGCGCGCCCGCCGCACGGCCAAGCGTGGCGTGGGCCATCTGACGGTCTCGCTCGAAGACTCGCCGCTCCCGGCCGACCCCATCGTCTGGGACTACGACGATCTCGACCAGGCGCTCTCGCGGCTCGAAAGCGAGGCCCCGGCACTGTGCCGCATCGTCGAAGCGCGGTTCTTCGGAGGGCTCTCGATCGACGAGGCCGCCGATTTCCTGCAGGTCTCGCCGGCCACCGTGAAGCGACAATGGGCACTGGCGCGGGCCTGGCTGTTCCGCGAGATGGCCCAACCACGGAAATCGCCATGAGCACGGACTGGGAGCGCCTGGAGCACCTCTTCGCCGAAGCCATCGAGGTGGCTCCGCAAGCCCGGCCGGCGTTCCTCGACGACCACTGTGCCGGCCGGCCGGAGCTCCGCGCGGAGATCGAGTCCCTGCTCCAGGCTCACGAACAGGCAGAGACGTCGTTCACGGCGCGGAGTGCGGCGGTGCGCGATATCCTCGGCTCGCTGGGCGGCGGCTTCCTGACGGGGAAGAGACTGGGCGTTTACCAGATGGAAAACATCGTGGCCGAAGGCGGCATGGGGATCGTCTACCGGGCCCTGGACACACGCGCGAACACGCCCGTGGCGGTCAAAGTGCTGCCGCATGAGCTGAGCCTGGACAGCCCCTGGCGGCGGCGATTCTCGCGTGAGGTCCGCGCCACGGCGGCCATCCGGCACCCCAACGTGGTTCGCATCCTGGATCACGGCGAAGATTCCGGATCCCTGTACCTGGTGATGGAACTGATCGAAGGCCAGAGCCTGCGCGCGGCGCTGGCGAAAGGCGCTCTCCCGTTGGAGAAAGTCCTGGACTACGGAATTCAGATCGCTGCCGCGCTGGAGGCCGCGCACGCCGCTGGGGTGATCCACCACGACCTGAAGCCCGGCAACATTATGGTGACGCCGGAAGAGCAGTTGAAGGTGGTGGATTTCGGACTCTCGCGATTCCAGGACGATTCCGGTCCGGACTCTTCGCGGTCGCGGCTTTCGCAAGTGGGAACACCGGCCGGGACCATCGACTATTTGTCGCCGGAGCAGGCGGGTGGACGTCCCGTGGATACCCGGTCGGACCTGTTTGCGATGGGGTCCGTGCTCTACGAAATGCTCAGCGGGCGGCGTGCCTTCCATCGCGCGACCAACCTGGAGACGGCGGCTGCAATCTTGCGGGATCGGCCGGAGCGGCTGCCGGAATCGGTGCCCGCGCCGGTGGAACGGCTGGTGGAGAAATGCCTCGCCAAGGATGCGGGCAAGCGGGTGCAATCGGCCGGGGAGCTGCGCGAGAAGCTGGAAGGTTTGTGCGAGAAGCTGAGGCAGGGGAAGCTGAAGCCCCAGCGGTTCCGGAGAACGCGGCGGATCGCTGTCTGGGCGCTGCCGGCCGCGGCGCTGGCGGTGGCGCTGCTGGTATTCGGGATGTCCGGCAATCGCACACCGGTCAACCCCGCGCTTCGCTTCCAACGCCTCACCGACGATCCGCATGTGACCACGGAACCCGCGCTTTCGCTGGATGGGCGATGGCTGGCCTATGCTTCGGACCGCGCCGAGGACGGCAACGTGGACATCTGGATCCAGGGCACCGGGCAAGCGAATGCCCGACGGCTGACGAACCATCCGGCTGTCGATCACGAGCCCACGCTTTCGCCCAATGGGAGCCTGCTGGCGTTTCGCTCCGAACGCGAGCCGGCGGGGATTTATTTGATGGCGGTTGAAGACACCGGAAAGACACCGGCGGCAAGACCGCCGGCGCTACAAGGAGCCGGCGCTACTGGCGGGCACGAGCGCCTGGTTGCCGCCGGCGGGCGGCGGCCGCAGTTTTCGCCGGACGGAAAATGGATCGCCTATTGGTCCGGTCCCGAAGTGAACGGCGATGCCTCGGCGATCCTGAATTCTGCGATTTTTGTCATCCCGTCCGCGGGAGGGACCCCGCGGCGCCTGGCCGAAAATTTCGGTGAGGCGCGCTATCCGGTCTGGTCGCCGGATTCCGGCAGCGTGCTGTTTTCGGGGCATCGCGAAATCAACTCCGACGATTCCGAGCTTTGGACAGCACCCTTGGACGGCGGAGCGCTGCGGCTGAAGGCCCGGTGGAAGTATGGCGCCTGGAATTCGATGACACCTGCGACGCCATTTGCATGGCCCAGGAAGGACCTGTTGTTCCTGCGGTGGGTGGCTCTCGGCACGAATCCACACGCCACCCATATCTGGCGCATGCGCTTTCCGAACCGCCCCGAAAGCGAAGCGCCCGTTCCGGAGCAAGTGACTTCCGGTTTGGGTCCCTATACCTGGTGTACGGCGGATCGCAGCGGCCGGATCATCGTCGCCGGGGGCCCCAGGCGCTCCGCCATCTGGTCGCTGCCGATTGTCGCGGACACGGCGGATTTGCGGGGTGGAATGTCCCCTTTGGCGCTCGAGGGAGAGCGGGAGAGTCTATCGTCGATGACCGCCGACGGCAAACAGATGCTCTTCGAATCCCAAGATCCACGCGGCCTGGAGCGTTGGATCCTGCGGAATCTCGACTCGGGACAAGAGACCGTCCTGGAGTCGGGTTCATTGACCGGCCCTATGCTGATCGCGCCGGGCGGCAAGTGGTTATCGGCGATGAAGCACCAGTTTTTGTCGCAGAGGCAAATGCTGCCTCCGGCGCTCCAGATACGGGAATTCAAGAACCAACAGATCATTTGGGACCTCTCTCGAGATGGCAGTTTGTGCCTGTCCGCGGGATACTCGCGGCACCGCTCCGTCGAGTTGGACAGGAGCCTGACAAACGACTCGGTGGTCTTGCTGGAGCACCCCGACTTTAACCTCTATCTGGCATACTTCTCCGCCGACGGCCGCTGGATTGTGGTGACGGCGGAAAACGGCCACGAACCGCCGCGCCTGTTCGCCGTTCCGTTCCGGCCGCCTTATCCCATCCCGGTTTCGAGTTGGGTCGATCTGGGGGAAGGCAGCTTTGGGCGATGGGCGCCGTCGGGGAGCCGCATCTACTTCCTTCGAGACCATCAGGGCGCGCGCTGCATTTTCACGCGCGCTCTCGATCCCGTCACCAAGCGGCCGGTTGGGGATGCCACGGCAGTGCTGCATCTGCACTCGGCCTGGCGGTCTCCCCTGCAGTTGGATCCAGGCTATTTCCGGCTGGTGGTAACGCCGGGAAGGCTGGTCTTTCCGCTGGGCGAGGTTCAGTCGAATCTCTGGCTGGCGGAATAAACTATTTCCAGCCTGAGCTAGTTTTTCCCCGAATCCCGCATTAGTAGCCCAGAGGTGAACTTCCAGTGCAAGAACAATTTGCGTCGGCGACAACAGTACTACTGAATCGGTTAGTACACATGAGAATTACGAGGCGGGCAGCAATGCTGGTCGCGATGGCAGCGACGCTGGCCAATTCCGCACGGGCCGGGTACCTGGTGACCACATTTGCAACTTCAAGCGTGGAGTTCGTCAATAGCGCGATCACTTACGGATACAACTATTCGGCCTTGGGAACCGGTTTCCACACATCTGGCGGAGGCCAGTACACCACGGGCTCGGGCACCACCGACACGGTCGGCAATGCGTTCTCGAGCTTCGATCAGACCAGTGTCAACGCTACGATTCCCCCCAACCCACCCGATCCTCAGACGTCGGGGAGCGCGTCGGCGTACGCCACAGCGAACCTGTACACCGGCTCAGTCGGCGTGGCCGGATCGGGCACGTACCTGGACTATCACGGCCCTTCGAGCGGCCAGGCAGGAGGCACCGGCCAGTTTTTCGCACAGATCGCGGACACTTTGCATTTCACCGGCGGACCGGGCATTCACGATATTCCAGTCACCTTCACAATGGACGCCGTTGGCAGCGGTTGGAATGTGACGACTCCGGCCGGCGACAGCGGTGGACTCGTGACGGCGACCTTAGGACTGGGCGGCGCGAGCTTCACCGAGCAGATCCTGGACAATAACACCACCAGCTACATCCCCGCGGTGCAGAATCAGTCGGAGAGCGGTTGGCAGTCGTTCACCTTTTCCTCCAACACTGCCGGGCTGCTTGTGTTCAACGGTGTGTACCGGTTCACCGGAAGTCAAGCCACCGTGGGGATAGCAGAAACGCTCTCGGGCAGGTGCGGGCTCGGGACAGCGTGCGATTACAGCCAGACCGCTTCAGTGGCTTTCAACCTGCCCAGCGGTACCGCGTTCACATCCGACTCGGGGGTGTTCCCTACGGGGCAAGCTCCAGCGGGGGTTCCGGAGCCCCGGTCCGCAGGCTTGCTGGCCGCCGGCCTCGGCGGGCTCATGCTGCTGCGGAGATACCGCAAATGCGTCAGGTGATTGGCTGGTTGGCGGTGGCGCTCGCCGCAGTCACCGCTGCGGCGCAGACACCCGCCGCTCCGCGCGCCATCGTGGTGGATGGCGCCGGGCCGTGGCAGGACGCGAACTGGAATCGGGGCGTCAACGAGTTTTCGAGCCTGCTCGCCGACGCCGGCTACCAGGTGAAGACGGTGTCGCCGGCGAACCTGGCGTCGGCCGGTCCCACGCCGGACATGCTGCTGGCGGTCCCCAGCCTGGAGAGTTTGCCGCTTACTGCGTTCAAGACCATCGCCGCCTTCGTGGCCGCGGGCGGAAGCTTGATGGCCAGCGGCGGGCAGCCGTTCCGCGACCCGCTCTATCCCGCGGCTAACGGCCAGTGGCTGGACGGGGCAGCCATCCTGCAGACGTTGGCGCCGGTCAACACCGCCCTGGACCCCGCTACGGCAACGTTGACTCCGGTGGCGTCGGTGGCCGCTACCGTGACCAAGACGACCGTCACCGGACCGGACGGCCAGTCGAAGGCTTTGGACTTCCAGCTCTCGCTTCCGCAGAACAACTACTACCTATACACGGGGTCGCTATCTAAGCCCGCCTTTCCGGCGGGGCAGACGGCCACCATCGTGTCGATCCGCGGAACTCCGGGACACTCGATGCTTTTCGAGTGGATCGAGACCGACGGCTCGCGCTGGCTGGCGACCGTCCCACTCACCACGGCGTGGACCAAGCAGGTGCTGCTGCCCGCCGACTTCGTGTACCAGGCGGTGGCAGCGCCCGCGCGCGCCGGCACAACTTTCAACCCGGCCCAGGCCAGCTCATTCTATTTCGGAGTGAGCGCGGGCTTGGTCGATGCCGGCCCGGTGGAGTTCGCGCTCACCGCGATCGGGACCGCCGCGGCGCCCACGCTGGAAACGTTCCCGGTCCCGGTGCTGGAAACGCTCTCGCCCTACTACAAGCAATATGTGACACAGATGGCGGGGCAGACGGTGCGAGTGCCGGTGGCCCGCGGCCGCGGCCTCTCGGCCACACCCGATCCGGACGGCCGGTTCCGCGCCATCGGCGACCCACAGGCACCCGTGGCGACGTGGTATATCACCACCGCCCAAACGCTCACCATCTGGCTGCCGTGGCCGCACCTTCAGGATCCGCAGCGCGCGGAGCTTGTCGCCTTGTTGGCTGCGGCCCCGAACCGTCTCTACATTCTGAATGCCGGACCCACGCAGATCGTCACCCTGCCCACGGAAGATGTCGTTCTCGGCGCGGGCGTCATCAACGCTTCCCCGGCTTCCGCCTCGGCGACCCTGAACTGGTCCATTCTGGATTCCACCAGTACGGCAGTGGCCCAAGCCACGAGCTCGCTCAGCCTGACCGCCGGCCAGGTGCAAACTGTTCCCACGGCCGACGTCGGCCAACTGCCATCCGGCGACTACACGGTCATCGCCAGCCTCGTCCTCGGTACTCAAGAAGTGGACCGGCTCACCAGCCGTGTTCGCGTCTTCGACCCGACCCTCAACTTCCAGCCGGGTCAGCAAATCACCACCACCAACGGCTCCTTCGCCACGGCCGCCGGCGGCGCTCTGTTCCTGCAAGGGGTCAACTATCAGCCGCGCTACGCTGTCGCTCTCGAACCCCCGCGATCCAACCAGAACTTCCTCACGCCCCAAAACTACGACCCGGATCTCGTCGAGGCCGACCTTGCCCTGCTCGCCTCTCAAAACTTCAATCTCGTCAGCTTCCAATACACGGGGCCGGAGCAGGCCCGCGCGCTGGTGGATTTCCTGGACCGTTGCCGCAATCACGGCATATGGGCCAACATTTACATTCCCGTCTATACCTTCGTCACTCCATTGGCGGCGCTGTTTTACGGCAAACCCAAGGGGATCGACCCGAATATCGGCGCTCTGCTGCAGGCCGCCTTTCTGCCGGGCAACGATCGGGTCTTCGCGTATGACATGCTATTCGAACCCGTGCTGGGCCTGCACAGCGACCGCCTGCCGCTCGACAGCGCCTGGCGATCGTGGATCGTCGACCAATACGGCTCGCTGGCCAACGCCGAAAACCTTTGGGGCTTTGCCGCGCCGCGCGACGCCTCGGGCCAGATTTCCAATCCGCTCGACAACCAGATTGAAAACGACGGCGCATGGCGTGTGATGGTGGCCGCCTACCGCCGCTTCATCGACGACTTCGAGAGCCGATCCTTCGGCGCCGCCGCGCGGTTGGTTCGCGCCGCCGCCCCCGGCACGCTCCTGAGCTTCCGCCAGGCGGGCGGCGCCGTGCTCGACACGAACTACGCATTGTTGGGAAATGGGACGGTGATGCTGAATGAGATGGCGTACGAAATTGGCGCAGCCGCGGCTCATCTGGATTTCACCTCGCCGCAGGGCTATAGCATCCCCACTCCCTGGCCCGCCGGCCGCGGCCTGGAGTTCGCCACCGCCTACGCCCGGTACCGGTCCGGGGGCAAGCCGATCTACTGGGCCGAATACGGTTTCGATATCGGCGCCAACGGAGGCACTGCGGCCAACATTGCCACTCAGGTAGCGATGTGCGATTCGATGATGCGGTTGGTGAACGAGGATGGAGCGGGCGCGGCCTCCGTGTGGTGGATGCCAGGCGGCTGGCGCGTGGATACTGGAGACGACTACGGCATTTTCAATCCCGACGGTTCCCCACGCCCCTCCGCTCTCGTCTTAGCCCAGTGGGCCGCCACGTTCGCCGCGACTCCGCCGGCCCAGACCCCGGGAACTCCCACGACGCTGACTATCGACCGCGACGCGGACGCGCGCGGGGATATCGGGCTGTTCCTGCGCTGGCAGAAGAACTTTGCCCAGGCGCGCGCTGGTGGGCCGGTGGTCCTGACGGACGCGGGGAGGGGCACGGATACCGCGTCGATGCCGCAAATGCAGGTGGGCAATATCGCGTATGCCGGCTCGGGGCCGCTGCAGTATGCGAACGGGGAGTTTGCGGGGGTGCGCGTGCAATGCGCAGGGCTCGACGTTACGGTGGAGAACGGGGCGCAGGTTCCCGTCCCGGCGGGGAGTGCGTGCCAGGTGACGGCTACGCTGGTCAACACGGGCTCGGCGACGTGGCTCCCGACGGCGCAATCGACGGGCGGCGTGGTTTTGCATACGAGCGCTGGGGATGCGGCGGTTGGGGGAACGATCGGGTATCTGCAGCGCACGGGGCTGGGGCCGCTGGCGGTGACGGTGGGGACGGGGAATCTGTCTGTCACGGGAAGGATGCAGATTCAAGGGGGCGGGGCGTTTGGGGAAGTGCTGCGGGTTAGTTTGGTGGGACAGTGAGGGGGCTAGGTCCTGTCCCACCTAGTTCGGTTTGGTGGCTACGAATTTGATCTGTTTTAGGGAGTCGGATTGGCGGTCGAGCTCGGTTTTACCGGGGGGGAATTTGTTAAGGCTCAGCATGTAGGCCAGGATGTCGGCGTTCTCCTGGCGGGTCAGACGGCCGGGCGCGTCGGTGGGCATCGAGATTCGAATGCGCTCGAAAAGGTCGCCCATCGTGGAGCCGTTCCAGTTGGCTACAAAGCCTGCCCCGGCTAGCGGGGGGGCTTCTTCGCCCCCGGATAGGGCTTGGCCGTGACACCTTACGCACTCTTCCTTGGAGATGGTTTCACCGCGCTTGGCTTGCTCGTCTGTGTAGACGCCGTCCCATACGGACTTCGACGTCTGGGCCCAGAAGGTGGCGGCCAGGAGGAGGGTCAGGGGGGCTGTGAATCGGAGGCTCATATCAAGTTATTGGTAAGGACGAAAAGCGTCGAGACGAGTCTCGACGCGGCAGACACGAGTGTCCGCGCCACAAAGTGAGCATACAAGAAACATGCGGGTTACCGGTCCTCCCTGGGGAGGGTGAATGCTAAGTATTCGCCGGAGTAGGGGCCGCCACTGACTGCCACGATGATGTACTGCTTGCCGTTGACCATGTAGGTCATCGGGGATCCACTTTGGGGCGCGGGCATCAGGACTGCGCCAACTTCTTTTCCGGTTGCCTTGTCGTAGGCGCGCAGCATGGCGCCGCGCGGATGGGAGTCAGTCGTGGTCACCACACCATCTCCGGCAATCACCAGAGTCTTGGTGATGAGGGTGCCGATGTTATAGCCGGATTGACCGGTGCGCGGAATGTTCAGGCCCTTGAGCGCGGGGTTATTGCGGATGGCGTCGGGAGTCTCGCCATGCGGGACTTGCCAAACGATGTCGCCACTATCCAGATTGATCGCCGAGATGGTGGAATAGGGCGGTTTGATCAGAGGCAGACCCTGGACGGTGAGGCCGCCGCCACCAGCACCGCCACCGGCGCGCGCAGGGGCAGCGTCCCCAGCGCGCGCAGCGACACGGGGAGCCCGGGTGGGCAAGGGCGAATCGGCTCCGGAGTTTTCTCCGGGACCAGTCCGAATAGTTACGGGTTGTCCGGCGGTTCCGGCGATGTAGCGCATGTCCGAGATCTCCTTGGGGGCGGCCACCAATCCGATGGGCGTGAGGCAGGCATTGCAGGCGTAGGCGTAGACGGTGTGGGTCTCGGGGTCGTAGGATCCGCCGGGCCAGTTGGTTCCGCCGCTGGCGGTTCCCATGGTCAGGGTGGCGACGGGACCATCGACCTTGCTTTCCACGGGGGGTGTATAAACCGGGCCGATGCGATAGCGGTTGACGATGGTCAACGCCTGGTCGCGAAGGGCGGGAGTGAAGTCGATCAAGTCCTCTTTGAAGACGCCATTGCGGCTGTAGTTGGCAGGCCTGGTGGGAAAGGGCTGGGTGGGCGAATACCACTCGCCGGGGACATTGCCCTTCTCGACGGGTTTCTCTTCGATGGGCCAGACGGGCTGCCCGGTGACGCGGTCGAAGACGTAGAGGAAGCCCTGCTTGGTGGGCTGCGCCACGGCTTTAACCGGGCGGCCATTGACGGTGATGTCGGCCAGGAGCGGGGCGGACGAGATGTCCATGTCCCAAAGGGGATGGTGCACCAATTGGAAATACCACTTCCGCCGGCCGGTCTTCAGATCCACGCAGACCAGGCTCTCGCCATACAGGTCGTCGCCTGGGCGGTGGCCTCCATAGTAGTCGCCGGTGGGGGACTCGACGGGGAGGTAGACCAAGCCGAGCTGTTCATCCACGGAGATCTGGGTCCACACGCCGGTGTTGCCGGTGTATTCGGCGGAGCCGTTTTCCCAGGTGTTGTAGCCGTCCTCACCCTTCACGGGGATGGTATGGAAGATCCACAGGCGCTTGCCGGTTTTGACGTCGAAGCCGCGGACATATCCCTTGTTATTGCGCATGGTCTTGGGGGTCATGCCTTCGCGGAAGGACGCGCCTACGATGACGGTGTCTTTGGCTACGACGGGCGCGGATTGGAGGCCGATTTCCCCGGTGGTGAGATCGGGGAGGATGGTCTGATCGTCTTCGAGCTTCAGGTCGACGGCGCCGCCCTTGCCGAAGGTGGGCACGAGGGCGCCGGTCTTAGCGTCGAGCTCGATGAGGCGATAGCCGGGGGTGACGTAGAGGATACGCTCGACCTTGCCGTCGGTCCACCAGGCCAGGCCGCGGCCGGAGAGTTGGCGGGGAGCGGCGGCGCCGCGAGCGCCCTCGCGCTCGCCATGCACCCAGAGCAATTCGCCGGTGGCGGCGTCGAGCGCGATGGCCGCGCGGCGGGAACCGGCGGTGGCGTAGACCACGCCGTTGACCATCAGCGGGGTGCCCTCCAATTTGAATTCGGGACGGTTGCCCAGGCTATCGGTTTTAAAACGCCAGGCGACTTCAAGCTTGCTGAAATTGGACGCGTCGATCTGGCCGAGAGGGCGATACTTGCTGTTCGCCAGATCGGCGCCATAGGTGGGCCACTCGGAGTCCTTGGGATTGGACTGCGCCCACGCGCCGGCGGAAAGAGAGGCGATCGCGAGGATCGCCAACGTAATGGGTCCCTTCATGCAAGAACCTCCTCTGGGTGCACGTGCATGATAGTTTATCCAAATCTGGAGGCGGTGGGCAGGGAAGCCGTGAAAGAATCTGGAAGCGCAGGCGGCACCGCCTGCCCCACCTCGGCAAATACGGAAGGATGTTAGAATAGATCGGAAGAGCGTCGTGTAGGGAAAGAGTGTAGATCTCGGTGG
>OBLT010002473.1_pt1 | contig 11473 bp, 11 predicted proteins | sample 1518721 | NCBI WGS metagenome assembly OBLT01 (sample SAMEA3539307, study PRJEB22396) | soil metagenome | biome: tundra; feature: field; material: soil | place: USA | collected 2010-05 | depth 0.15 m | reverse complement strand
GTACATCTCCTCGGCGCAATACGTCTCGATGCGAATCGCGCGTTCCTCGGTATTGGCGCGGGGAGAAAGCTTGTCCCACGGGACATCCTCGAAGAGATTCCAGCGGCGCTTGCGCTCCGCAGTCTCGAAGAAATCCATGTAGGCGCGGTAGAATTTGTCTTTGGGAGTCATCAAGCAGGACTACGCGCCCAAGGCTAGCACGTGCGAACTGCATAACCTAATCGAGCATGTTCCACAGGCAACAAAGCGCGGCAACGTGAACTCAGAATATCCCCAATAAACGTTTAGTTAGCGAGGCGTTTTTGGCGATATCGGAAGGTGCGAGCAACGCGATCGTGGCCACCGATTTGCCGCCAGCGGTCACATTCGCCGTGCCAATCTGCTGGCCGGCCTTGACCGGGGCCGCGATCGACGCCGGCAGATTGTAATCGACCTTGATCGCGTTGTTCGCGTCGCCACGCTTGACGAAGACGCCCGCATCGCCGCCCCAAACCGGCTTGATGCTGGCAGTTTCGGCGTCGGTCACCGCAACGGATTGCGCGACCGGCATGCCCTTCTTTGCGACCGAATGCATCTCGTAGTTGAGAAATCCCTGCGAAAGCATCTCGGCGGCTTCCTTGAAATTCGTCAACTTGTGCTGACTGCCGAGCACAACCGCGACGAGCCTCAGACCGCCGCGTTTTGCGGTTGCGACCACGTTGAATCCCGCCTTGTCATAGAATCCGGTCTTGAGGCCGTCGCATCCCGGATACGTCCGCACCAGGTGATTGGTGTTGCGCAGCGTGAACGTTCCGGCGCGAAACGGCGCGGTGTCGATCGACGACCATCGGATCACGTCGGGATATTTGAGCAGCTCGCGCGCGAGAATTGCCTGGTCGTAAGCGCTGGCGACGTCGGCCGATTGTCCCTTCGCGGGTGGCAGACCGTGAACCGAATAGTAGTGCGAGTCCTTCATCCCGAGCGCGGCGGCCTTCTGGTTCATCATCACCACAAATGCATCGGTCGAGCCCGCGATATATTCCGCGACCGCCACCGCCGCGTCGTTGGCCGAATGCACGACCACCGCTTTCATCATGTCGTCGAGGGAAAACGTCTCGCCCTCCTTGAGATAGACTTGCGAACCGCCCATCTCGGCCGCTTTGCGCGAGGTGGTTACATTGTCGGTGAGCTTGAGCGAGCCGTCGTGGATTTTATCGGCGACGATCAGCATCAGCATCATCTTGGCCAATGATGCGGTCGGCCACGGTGTGTGATCGTTGGCCTCGAAGATGACTGTGCCGGTGACGGGTTCGAGCACGCAGGCTTCGGTGTAAGGACCTTGCAGGCCGGTGTTCGACGCGCTGGCAGTGCTCTCCTCTGCGGCGGGCGCGGCGATGGCATGATGACGGCGCGCGGCAAAGGCAGTGTGCGAAGACGTCAACGCGGCGAGCGCGACGGTCACGGCGATCAATCCAAATTGTCGGCCGAAGTTTCGGCTAGCGGAACTTCCGGCGACGGGTTCGTCGGACGGCGAAAGAGCTTTCATCACACACCACCTCCCCAACACATCGACCCAGTGAAAGAACAGATGAATATTATCCAACAACCCGCGCCGCAGCGAGCGTCCATGAGCAGCGGGATGGATTGTTCAGAAGCGGTCGGCGGTCCAGAACAAAGATCGCGAATCGGTGAAGATTTCGAACGCGCGTGCTGACGCCGCTTCCGGAGGCATCGCGAACCGCATCGCGAGTTTGTCGGGCGCAAGAATTCGCCACATGTAGAAGTTGTCGGTGTGATGTGCGACGGGACAGCCTGCGTCGGTCAGTGCTTTTTCGAGTGTGGGATCGTGCGCGGTATGCGTGACGAGAACCGACGGCGCGGCGGGCGTGGAAGCGCTGCGGAGAATGGCGGCGCGCCGATGATCCCCGATGCGCCGGCTCGTGACCGGCACGCCGGATGCCTCCTCGCCGAGGCACTTGAACGTCGCGAGCATCGCGTCAATCCCTACCGCGTCGGCAACGTAGCCGTATTCCATCACCATCGAGAGGCCGTAAAAGCGTGTCGCCCGCGCGTACGCCGCGATTCGTCCGCCCTCGCGACACACCACGAAATATTCCTCGGAGCCCTCGCCGGGATGGAGCGGCTGATTGCCGGCGAATTTGAGATTCGCGCGCCATGCGGCGTCGTCGCGGACCGCGGTGACATTGAATCGACCGCTGTAGCCGCGATGAATCGCGGCAACTTCGGCAAGGTCGCGCGCAATTTCGAAACTGTCGATGACGAAACGATTGGGCGCGTTCAGTGAAGCGGCGCCCGGCAGGATGCTGAACTTGCGCTCGATCTCACGCCATCCGAATTGGTTGTAGAAGGTCAGGCGCTCCGCGAACAGCAAGGATACTTCGAAGCCCTCGCGCATCATGGTATCGACCGCCAAGCGCATCAGCGCCGAGGCGACGCCCTGGTGCCTGTACTCCTCGAGCGTGAAGACGGAGCCGATGCCGCCCAGCGGAACCGATTGCCCGTCGAGGTTTATGGCGCGATCGAAAATCTGGACGGTCGAAACCAGTTGGCCGCGGTCGCGCGCGACTATGCACAACGTATCGCGAAAGCCTGGATCGTTATGGTTGTAGCGGGCGAAAAATTCGCGGTCGTTGTACCATCGCGCGAGCAGGTCGAGCACCTCGTCGCGCTCGCCGCGCCGCGCAGCCCGGACTTCCATCGCTCAGCGCAGATCGAGATGAACCGTGGTTGGCGCTCCCCCGCGACTGATTGTGAGATCGAGCGTCGACTGGGTTTTCATCGATTGCATCAGGCCCATCGCCTGCATTGGATTGGTGACTGGCTTTCCGTCGATCGAGGTCACCAAGTCGCCGTCCCGCAGGCCGAGCTGGTCGAAGACGGAGCCCGGCGCGACCTGGGAGATCGAGAAGCCGTCGGTCTTGCCGTTGACGAAATGGGGCATCGCGCGCATCTGCGAGAAGAACTGGGCAGGATTTTGCATCGTCTGCGCAACTTCGGCGCGGCTGACCTCGAATTTTCCGGGGCCGAGCTTCTTGAGATCGAGTTTGCTGTTGTTGGCGTCGCTATTGTCGTTGTCATCATTGGCCGCGGGACGACCAATTCCGTGCGGTCTGTTGCGCCGCATGGCAGCGGGAAGGCCTCTGAACCGGGGCGACCTGAGCGCGCCGTTCAAAGCGGAAGGCGGCGCTTCGGGAATGTCCGAGGCCGGAATCTCGATGGCGACGCGATGACCGTCGCGGTCGATGATCGCACGGCTGGTTTCGACGCTTACGAGCTTGCCCGCATCCGGGATGTCCTCTCCCACCTGGTAAAGCGATTCGGTGTTGTTTTGATCCTCGATGATCGCGTACGGCTTCGATTTGCTCTGTAGCGAAGTGCCGATCAGCTTCAGGTGCAGATCCTCTTCCACCACCGGCGCGGCGCCGCTCTCCTGCGGGACCTCGTTGAAGATGTCGCGCTTGACGATTGCGTCGTAGTAGTCGCGCGTGTGCACGCCGCCTGCGGCCTTCGGCGCGGCTGCCGCGGCCGGAGCTTCGGGTTCATTTGAAACGCTGCGCTCGATGATGTCCCGCACGCACATGGCCGAAACGATCGCCAGTGCTCCGACCAGGACGAAGTTCAGAATCGTGACGTGGAGTTGTGTGAACCTGATTTCCATTTACAGGATCGATTCAGCCTCGTAAGCGCATCCTTTGACTAGACGGCCAAGGTCGTAGTTCCATTCACCCTTCCAGCGGCTGATCACGAGACTGGCCTGGCTGTGGCCGCCGCGGACCAAGTCCATCAGGCGCAACAGGTAGATGCTCTCATCCTGGCCGCTTTTGTTCAACGCCCGCTGGCGCTCGAGTCCCTTGGCCGCGATCTGCAGCAACTCGTAGCCGAGCGCCTGCAGCTTGATTTTTCCGACCCGCGCGTCGAGCCCGTTCTTATGCGCGGCGTCCGTGATTTCGAGCCGCTCGCGATAGCTCCATCCCTTGACCAGGTCCCACGCCGCCTCGATGCAATCGTCGTTGTAAAGCATGCCCTTGAGCAGTGCGGGCAACGCGAGCATGAATTGCGGCGGCTGGCTGTCGGCGGTGCGCACCTCGACGTATTGCTTGAGGCGGACCTCGGTAAAAATCGTGGTCAGATGATTGGTCCAGTCGTCAACGGTGGCGTGCTCGCGGCCGTATCCGCGCGCGAGATATTGGCGGAACGTGAGGCCCGGCGGCTGGGTGAGATCGATGTACTCATGATTGCGAATCAGGAAGTACATCGGCACGTCGAGCGCGTACTCGGCGTAATCCTCGAACGAACAATCGCCGCGAAACACGAACTCCGGAACCCCGCTGCGTTGGTTGTCGGTGTCGGTCCAGATGTGTCCGCGGAAGCTGTGATAGCCGTTGAGGCCGCCGTCGCTCAGCGGTGAGTTGGCGAAGATCGCATAGAGCAGCGGCACGATGCCCATGCTGACGCGCAGCTTGCGAATCGCGTCCGCCTCGTCGCTATAGTCCAGGTTGGCCTGCACGCCCGCGGTCTGCTTCATCATCCGCTGGCCGAGCGTCCCCATCCGCGCCATGTACGGGTACATGATGCGGTAGCGGACCTTCGGCAGCAGTTCGATCTGGTCGATGCGGCTTAAGGGCTGCATCCCCAGTCCAAGCACCGTCGCGCCGATCTGGCTGGTTATATCGATCACTTGTCGCACGTGGAGCGCAAACTCGGCGTAGGCGCCGTGGATGGTTTCGCACTGCTCGCCGGACAACTCGATCTGACCGCCCGGCTCCAGTGTGATCGCCGCGCGTTCACCCTTGAGTGCGATGATGTGGCCATGCTCGTTTTCAGGCTCGAAGCCGTAGTTGGCCGCCATCCGGCGCAGCAGGTCTTCGACGCCGCCGGGACCGGAGTAGGGTATGGCGGTGCAGTCGGCGGTGCGGACGGCGACTTTCTCGTACTCGGTGCCGATCCGCCATTGCGCGCGTGGCTTGCCGCCTTGCTGGAAGTAGCGGATGAGATCCTCTTTCTTTTCGAGCAACTCACTCATGAATCAAATCCAATCGGGACTCCCTGAAAAGAGGCTCCACCAATCGCGTATAATGGCCTCAGCAAACATACGAGGCAAGCACAAAGCGGGCAGTGGGCCGGGCCGTGGCTGCCACTGGCACACGGGTGTTTATGAGATTCGCGCGGGCGTGTAACAGTGACACGGGAGAAAACGGCGATGCCTCAAGTGATACTTGCGATCGACCAGGGAACCACGGGCACGACGGGTTTCGTCGTCGATGGCCGCGGCCGCATCCGCGGTCGAGCTTACGCCGAAATCAGGCAGTACTATCCGAAACCGGGATGGGTCGAGCATGACCCCGAGGAAATTTACCGCTCGGTCGTGACGCTTTCGAAAAAAGCGATCGCCGCCGCGAAGTTGTCGGCCGCCGCGATCGCCGGAATCGGCATTACCAATCAACGCGAGACGTTCGTGGTATGGGAGCGCAGCAGCGGCCGCCCGATCTATCGCGCGATCGTATGGCAATGCCGCCGCAGCGCCGCTATCTGCGACGCTTTACGCGAGCGCGAGCCCGAAGTCGCGCGGCGGACGGGCCTGGTCATCGATCCCTACTTCTCGGGCACGAAGCTCAAATGGCTGCTCGACCAAAAGCCCGAAATCCGCAAGCGGGGCGGGCGCGGCGAGTTGTGCTTCGGCACGATCGACACCTGGCTGGTGCACAAATTGTCCCGCGGCGCGGAGTTCGTGACCGATTACACCAACGCGTCGAGAACGCTGATGTTCAATCTGACGCGTCTGGATTGGGACGACGAAATGCTCGCGATGCTGGGGGTTCCGCGGGAGATGTTGCCACGGGTCGCAAGTTCGCGAGGCCCGCTGGCCGAGACGGCGCCGGGCACGATCGCACCGCATGCGATTCCAATCGCTGCGGTAATCGGCGATCAGCAAGCCGCGCTCTATGGGCAGGGCGCGGTCGCGGCCGGTGACTCGAAGGCAACCTACGGGACGGGAGCGTTCCTGCTGATGAACACCGGCGACAAGATCGTGCCGTCGAAGAATCGGTTGCTCACGACAACCGCACTCGGTCCCGCCGGCGAGCCCGCCTACGCGCTCGAGGGTTCGGTATTTATCGCGGGCGCGGCCGTGCAATGGCTTCGCGACGGCCTGAAGCTGGTGCGCAAGGCCGCGAATACATACGGGCAGGCGCGCGCGAGTCTTGCGAAAAATAAAGATCGCACGCATCCCTACGTGGTGCCGGCGTTCGTTGGACTCGGCGCGCCGCATTGGGACGCATCCGCCAGGGGCGCGATCGTGGGAATCACCCGCGGCACGACCGGCGCCGATATCGTGCGCGCGACGCTCGACAGTATCGCCTACCAGGTGCGCGACGTGATCGTTGCGATGGAATCCGACACCGGCCGTTCGATGAGCGAGCTGCGCGCCGACGGCGGCGCCACCGCGAATCGCTACCTGATGCAGTTCCAGGCGGATATCCTTGGCAAGCCGGTCCGGCGCGCGAAGATCGCCGAGACCACCGCGATGGGCGCGGCGATGCTCGCGGGCCTGGCCATGGGAGTCTGGAAATCACCGGATGAGTTGCAGGCGATGGTCGCGGGAGCGGAAGTATTCAGGCCGAAAATGCAAACCGCCGAGCGTGAACAATTGCTCGCCGGATGGCGCGACGCGGTCGCGCGCACGCTCACGAAACCGTCGGATTGATCGAGGTATCAAAAAACAAAAATGTCTGAAAATGGAAAACCGATCGTTACTATCCTGTACCCCGAGCAGCACGAGCAGGCCGCCGTCTCGCTCGGCCGCGCGTTCATCAACGATCCGGCCTTCAAGGCGATCCTTCCGGATATTACCGAGCCGGTCGCGCGCGCCGAGCATCTGGCGGACTTGTTCCGCGCGCAGTTGGGTGTAGAGCGCCGGACCGGACAGCCGGTCTTCGGCGTGGTCTATGATGGACGCGTCGTTGCAGCCGCGGTGACCGAGGGCGTCGGGCATTCAGGCGTGCTTGGGTTGATCGTTGCCGGGCTGCCACAGTTGCCGCAGCTGGTCCGGGGGGTCGGATGGGGCGGAATGATCCGCGCGATGAATATCGTCGGCGTGCTCGCTAAGCACCATCCCAAGGAGCCGCATCTGTATCTGCAAACCCTCGGGGTCGATCCGGACTTTCAGGGCAAGGGCTACGGAAAGGCGCTGCTCGACCGACTCGCGCTGGAGGCACGGGCGCGGCCTGAAATAGCCGGCGTTTACCTGGAGACCGGGACCGAAGCCAACGTCGCGTTCTACAGCTCCAAGGGCTACGAAGTTTTGGGCGAGCTGTACCCGATAGGCGTCAGGCAGTGGCGGATGTACCAGCGCAAGCGGTAGGTCACGATGCGGCGTCGCGCGGCTGGATGGTCGTGATGAGCAGTCCCCTGGAGGTCCAGCCGACATCGAAGCCGACGATGTCGCCTTCGCGAATCAGGTCGATGCCCGGCATCGTGCCGCCAATTGGTGCGCCCACTACCGCCACGAATGGAAACTCAAAGGGGATCTCCTTGCCGCTATGCGAGCGCACCACGCCACGGCCGCGCGTGCGGTCGAGCTTGAGAATCATCCCCTGATAGAAATTTCCGGGAAAGCGCTCGCTGTCATACTCGTTGGCCACAATCCTATCGAGTAGCATCCCACGGCGCCGCGGAAAAGCGGCAATCGTGAATCTGTCTGGAGCGCACCCGGGAGCAGGCGTCCGCGCCGAGGGCGTGACGCTGCCGATTGGTTTGCGTTCGCCTGGCCAGTCGACGGCTACGGCATCGACATGCAGACTTGCAATTCGCTAAGCGCGTGGTCGATGAACGTGACCGCGTTGGCCTTATGCCCTCGATAGTCATTTGCGGCCTCGGCCTGTAGTACGTAGCGTGCATGCTGTAGCTCGTTCACCGCTTGTGAGATTGCAGGATGGCTGCCGGGCGGAGGTCCAGGGGGAGGACCGTAATAGCCAGCGCCGCTGTACGCCGGCCCCTGCATACACGCGGCACAGGTCAACAAAACTCCGAAGATGACGCCGCTGGCGAAACATAATCCTTTGACCATTGGGATACTCCTTAATCGCGCCGCAATTTAGCACAGCTGGCATTGGATCGCATCGACGATGGCGGGCCCGGCGTGGCGACCGGTGGTGTTGTGATTGACACGCAGGCAATCCCGGCGAAGCGTTCCATATCCCGGTCAAAGCCGATAAGTTTTAAGATGGTCATCCAAGCGGTATTTGAGAATGGCAAGCGTCGAACGCATTAAATCGGGCGAGATCAGCGACGCGGCTGAAAAGGCCGAAGCGCTGGCGCTTCGCGGCGAAGGCTTAACCAAGGTTTACGGCGGCCGTGCGGTCGTCGACAACGTCAACGTAGTCGTCAAGCCGGGCGAGGTGGTGGGTTTTCTGGGACCCAACGGCGCGGGCAAGACGACCACCTTCTACATGCTGGTGGGACTGCTCAAGCCGGACCATGGGCGAGTCACGTTCGGCGGCGAGGACATCACGACCCTGCCGCTCTACCAGCGCGCGCGCCGCGGGATTTCGTACCTGCCGCAAGAGCCCAGCGTCTTCCGCAAGCTGACCGTCGAGCAAAATCTGCTGGCGGTTCTCGAAACGCTGCCGCTTACCGAAGAGGAGCGTTACACGCGCCTTCAATCGCTGCTCGACGAACTCGGAATCGCGAAACTGGCGAAGGCCAAGGCGGGCGTGCTGTCCGGTGGCGAACGCCGCCGCGTAGAAATCACGCGGGCGCTCGTGCTCGATCCCGTGTACTTATGCCTCGACGAGCCGTTCGCGGGAATCGATCCAATCACCGTCGTCGAGATTCAGCGCGTCGTGTCTTATCTCAAAGATCGCGGCATCGGGGTGCTCATGTCGGATCACAACGTGCACGCGACGCTGTCGATCATCGATCGCGCCTATATCATTCACTCCGGCAAGATTTTGTTCGAAGGCAAACCGCGCGAGATCGTCGCCAGCGAGGCGGTACGCCAGGTGTTTTTGGGCGAGCGATTCAAGCTGGCGAGATAGCGGAACCGATCGGTCGAAAGCGCGCGGCCGAATCAGTAAGGATATCCAGACGACGTGCCGAACCCGGAACCTGGCATCGGCGGCGGATAAGTTGGATGGCCGTAACTGCCGTAACTCGGCGCGTAGCCGGAACTGAATCCACCCATACCTCCGCCGTAGCCACCGCTGCCAACCGTCATACCTCCGCCGAGCAGCATCGGGAGAATCGTCGTGAACATGCTCGGCGGGGCGCTGTTGTATTGCTGATACTGCTGATACTGGCCTTGGGCCTGGTAGGCCTGCGCACCGGGCGGTTCGTTGTTCTGATAATCCTGGATCGAACCGGACGCGCCGTACGGATCGGAGCCGTCCGACGCAGGCGCATTCGCGGACGGAACTCCGTTGACCGTCGCTCCGGAGCTGCCCCCGCTGCCAGCCAGTTCAGGGCTGACCTTGATCCGGTTGTCCACCACCAGCGACGGATCCTTCAGATAGTGGCGAGCCTTCTGCTCGGCGTCAGTCTTGCCGAAGTCGCTTGCGACGAAGCCAAACAGGATTACCTGCTTGCCGCCGCTCGGACTGGTGACGACTTGCGCACCGACCAGCGGCAGCGAGTGATGCTTCAGATAATCAGAGAGACCCTGGCTTTGCGGCGAATCGATCGTGCCGCCGGCAACAGTGCCCGCGCTCGATGGCGGCGGCAGACTCGAACTGGAATCGAAGCCCCTTGAGGCCCCCAGAGGCGCCGCTTTCGTCGCACCGGTGCCATATGGATTCTGCACGGGCACGCATGACGCCAATCCCGCCAGAGCCATCGCCAGCCCGAAGGCCGCCAAGGCATTTGCGATGCGCCTCATAACATCTAGATTATAGTCCTGCGTCACTCACCTAACAATTCGACGAATTTTGGACTATTTCGTTTCATTTCGCGACGACGGCTTCGCGGCTATTTCGCGTAGCCGATCTCGATGATGAAATCGCGCACCAGCTGATTGAAAACCGCGGGATTCTCGAAATAGATCGAATGGCCGCTGTCGGGGACTGTACGCAGCCGCGAATTTGGCAGCGCCGACGCAAGCGCCTTGACGATCTCGGGTGTGATCAGCGTGTCCTCCTCGCCAACCATGCACAGTATGGGCATCGTCAGGCGTCGCTTCACGGCGGCCAGATCGTAGCGGATGCCGACTATCCGCAGGCCCGCGTCGGCGGGAGGCCGCGCGCCATGAATCCGGATTTCGTCGTACAGAAACGCCATCTCGGGGCGCCGTGAGAAATAATCGGCGGCATAGGTCGGCAACGATCCGATCGGTGGCGTCGCATCGACGGGCATCGGCTCGCGCGGCCGCGCGAACTTCATCTCGGGCGTGAAAATTCCGCCCGGTGTATCCGCCATCACCATCGCCGCGACGCGTTCGGGATGCTCGAGCGCATAGCCGACGATCGTCCATCCGCCCATCGATTGCCCGATCAGCACGGCCCTGTCGATCTCCAGATGGTCGAGCAGGGCGCTGAGATCGCTCGCATGCGCGCCATTGAACACGCCGTCGGGGTCGGGCGAGAGGCCGAAGCCGCGCTGGTCAACCGTGATGCACTCGAACGATCGCATGAAGTAGGGAACTTGCTGCCACCATGAGAGATGGTTGCCGCCGAGGCCGTGCAGAAAGATGATCGGCGCGCCGGCGCCGACGCGTTCGTAGTAGAGCGAGAACTTGCCGATTTCCAATCTGCCGGGCGTGATTCGATATTCCATCGCGACTCCCCGTGCGAGCGGTTTTGCAGTTCGTAGTCGTAGTCGGGAGAGAGCGCGTGGGCAAACCGTTTCGGACTAGCCTTTTCGATTGTCGATACGAAGGCCCGAAAGCAGTTGCACGGCGTTTTCGCCGACCTCCGCCGGGCCGGTCGTCCGCGTGCGCGATAAAAATGGCAGTTCGGTCGGCGCGCCAATCAGGAGATGCGCCAACGGGTCGGCAGACTGGCTAGCGCCAGCTTGGGCCCGGTCTGACTTTGAAGCGGCGGTGACCTCTGCGGGTTCTGAGGTACATCACAACTGCAACGCCTACCACGAACAGAACTTCGCCCCAGAGCAGAATGGAAGACCGGTCGAGATGGCTGTACCACGCAGCCCAAGGAGCAGCATGGTTTGTGGACATTCCGATGCTGGTCATGAAGTTATTACGCCAGCGCGGCATCGCGACCAGGAAATACGACGCCAGCCCCACGGCCAGGACGATCATCCAGAAAAAAATGCCGAACTGCTTGGGCACGCGGCGACGAACAGTACTCTCGAGCGAACCCGGCTCGGACAAGGCCGTGCCAGCGAGACGAACCAACATTTTGCGGCAGTCCGGGACGGGGGCTTCCTCCCGCTCCTCGGGGATAGCCGGCTCAGCGAAGATAGGCGTCTGATCGATGGGACCGCCCGCCGCGGGGCCGCCCGCCTCGCGAATCTGGCGCAAGAT
>OBLT010002471.1_pt1 | contig 11475 bp, 12 predicted proteins | sample 1518721 | NCBI WGS metagenome assembly OBLT01 (sample SAMEA3539307, study PRJEB22396) | soil metagenome | biome: tundra; feature: field; material: soil | place: USA | collected 2010-05 | depth 0.15 m | reverse complement strand
GAGCTGTCACCAGCAGCCAGACCCCAGGCGATCAGAAGACGGCGTAAAGCCCTCTGGGATCAGGAGCAGCGAGACAACCTGTGTGGTTATGGCTTGCACGTTGGGGTGTCCACGCACTCACATGTGTCTATGCCGAGGCCGGTGAGTCGGGCCGGCCCGGGAGGGCAACCGGGGAACGACTCTGACTCCAGCGCGGCCGGCTCACACCCCGAACGCCAGCTCTTCGGACAAGCCACTCCCGGGCCTGCCTGCCACCGCCCTACGGCCCGCCGCCCAAACCAGCGCCACCCCGCCGAACCCGGGTTCGAAGAAAACCCGGCCAGTCGCTTGACAACAGCAGCAAAGAGGGCTCGTTATGGGCGACGTCAGAGCGTCCGCCGGGTGAGGCTGAGGAAGTCGAAACGGTTGTCCTTTCTGCTTGCAAGAGTTAGCGGAACGGATGGTCAACGGGCGTACGTTTGTTCTGGGTGCTATCGGTAGAGCCGGTGTGTCGGTCCAGCTGGCGCTCGCCGGGCGTGCCGTCGCCTCGATGGGCTCAGCGACCGAGGAGGCGTCTCAATCGGGGATCCTCCAATGGGACAGGCACGATGATTGGCATCGCTCGCGCCGGGCGGTCGGGGCCGAGGATGGTGGGACCCGCGCGTGACTTGCTGGCGCGTGTCACATGAATGATTGATTGTTCGCCGACGCGAGGAGGGGGCTTTCGGTCAGCTGAGGGTGTGGATGTCGTCGAATGACTGCGCGAGGAGTGCGCGCAGGTCGCAGGAGGGGCTGGTCCTCCACTCTCGGGCGGCGTGTCCGAATGCGGCCATGCCGATCTGTGCCGCCAGCAAGGCCAGCGGCTCGGGGAGTCCGCGTTCGTGGAGGGCTTCTGCGACGGCGTGGTTGAGCGCTTCGGTTTTGGCGAGCGCACGCTCGCGGAGCGGCGGCGTTGACGCGATGACCGGTGACCGTGCCTCGGCAACGGCACGGTTGTCTTCGAGGATCGGTATCACCGCGGAGAACGCGGTGAGCAGCACGGGAAGCGGTGCAAGGTCTTCGGGAGCCTTGGTAATGGCAGTGACGAGCGCGCTACTGAGGGCGGCTTCGCCGCCGAAGAATACCTCTCGCTTGTCGGCGAAGTGCCGGAAGAACGTGCGCTCGGTGACCCCCGCACGCTCGGCGATCTGCGCGGTCGTGGTCGCGTCGTAGCCTCGCTCCAGGTACAGCTCGAGCGCGGCCTGCTGCAGCCGGCGCCTCGCGTCCTCACCACTCCTGGGCATGCCGTCAATCGTAGCGCGTTGTGTCAGTCACTGCTGTTACGTGGTAGTGTCAGTGACTGACGCTACCGGCGCCGTTTTGCCTCTGGGTGACCGCGAGTACGGCGATCGCCTCACACGGCCGCCTTGAACTGGCGGCAATGCGAATCCGACGATTGGAGACCTCCCCATGACCACTGCCGATTCCGCGCCCGCGGCGACGATGAGGACGATCCGGTTCCATGAGTACGGCGAGCCCGCGGACGTGCTCCGCATGGAGGACGCCGTCGTGCCCGAACCCGGCCCGGGACGCATCCGCGTCACCGTTCACGCCGTCGGGCTCAACCCGGCCGACTGGGCGCTGTGCCGGGGACTGTTCCCCGGCAACCTGCCCCGCGGCATCGGCCTGGACGTCTCGGGAACCGTCGACGCCGTCGGTGAGGGCGTCACCGACGTCGCTGCCGGTGACCATGTCTTCGGCACCGCCGACTTCGCCGGGCAGCCGACCGCGGGCGCGGGCGACCACTCGATCATGGACCACTGGGCGCTCATGCCCGACGGGCTCGGCTTCATCCAGGCGGCCGCACTGCCGATGGCCGTCGTGGCCGCCTACCGCACCCTGGAGATTTTCGGCGGGACCACGGGGCAGACCATCCTGATTCACGGCGCGGGATCGATCATTGGGTACGCCGCCGTGCAGATCGCCCTCTTTCGCGGCGCACGGGTTCTCGCTACGGCAGGAAGCACCTACGCGGGCGATCTCGCCGCGATGGGCGCCACGGTCACCAGTTACGGCAAGGGCATGGCTGAGCGTGTCCTCGAACTCGCCGGCGGTCCGGTCGACCTCGTCCTGGACACCGCACCGGTCGGCGGTGCCCTGCCCGACCTGGTCACGATCGCGGGTGGCGACCCCCGCCGCGTCATGACCGTCAGCGACTTCGCCGCTGCCGCAGAGCTGGGCGTGCGCAGCAACCTCGGCGAGGGTGGCACCCCGCGCTACGACGTGCTCGCCGAGTTCGCCGGGTACGCCGCCAACGGCAAGTTCACTATCCCGGTCGCCAGGACGTTCCCTCTCGCCGACTGGCGAACCGCGCTCGAGATCAGCGAAACCGGCCACGCCCGCGGCAAACTCGTCCTGCTTCCCAACGCCAGTACAGCACCAGCCGACTAGCGCCCACGGACACTCCCGCAACTGACCGTGCGCCGCCCACCCACTGACCGGACGGCGCACGGCGGCGGCCACAGCGCCAAGAACCAACCCAGCGCGTCAAACCGTCGCGCGCACCGCACCGCCCACGATTTCCGATAGCCGAAAGCCGAACGGACGCCCGGCGGAGCGGAGCCAGCTTGGGCTCCCCCGCCGCGCCGGCGCAGGTCACTCGAACGGTCTCACCACGCGCAATACCGCTCGACCGCCTTTGCCCGGTGGTCGCCGGCGGCTTGCGCCAGATTCGGCAGGTAGCGAGAACAGCGCAGCGCGCATCAGGCGCGGTGCTGCGATCGGCCTTGCTGCACGATCTTGGGGCCATGCCATTCGACCCCGGTGCGCTGATCAGCCGTAGCCTCTGGATAATCCTCAGTCGGCCCGTGGGGAGCCTGGACGCATGCGACCTTGCCCGTCGATGACAGGCTCGGCATGCCGGACAGGGGGAACATCACTGGCCTGTGCGACCTTGTCGGCTGCCTCATCAGCACACTGCCGTGTCACGACGATGAGAAGGCGATGATCGTGCTACGCAGGCCGGGACCGATGCAGATCAGCGAGGCCGACACGTACATCTTCCGCATGGTGCGCCAGGCGTGCGCCGACCAGAAGACCGCGCCCTGGGCATTCCACGTGGTCGGGCCAGACGGCAGACGGGAGGTTACTGCGCATCAGATTCCGCAGGCCTCCACTGGTTTGAATCGCGTTCATGGCGCAGAGATAGCGGGAGCCATGGTCTCAGGAGCCGAGCGGACCTGTGTGGTTATCGCTTGCAGGCTGGACTATCGTTGCACTCACATATAAGCGTTTGAGCTGGCGAAACGCTCGGTGATGAGCACTGTGGGCTGAACGTCAGCCGGGCGCTCACCGGTCGGTGTTTGCCTGATCGTGACCGATCCTGATCTTCGCCGACGCGCTCGGCGCACTGACGCAGATCACCGATGCTGCGCTCGCCGAATAAGGGAACCAATCCTAGCGCGATCACGGATATGCGGCGCCGGTCGCCGAGTGGCGCCGCCTGCTCACCGAGAAGCGCGCGTCCAGCTAGCACGGCTCTGCATTCGTGACAGGACAGGTGTCAGCGTTTCTTCCCCGCCGTTCGTACTTGATGGTGACAGGACGGAGGGAACCGATGGCGGATCACCGGCGCGACGCCGGGCTCGAGCAGTTCCTGGCCGAGCGTGGCGCGCATCTGCTGCGAACGGCGATCCTGCTCACCGGCAGCAAAGAAGCGGGCGAGGACCTGCTGCAGGCCGCGCTGGAGCGGCTGCTGCGCCGCTGGCGCACCATCGACGGGGACCCCGAGGGCTACCTTCGCCGCACCATATACAACCTGGCCGCCGACGGCTGGCGCCGCACGGGCAGATGGCGCGCCAGGCTGGCGTTGCTTCGCGGCGCCGACGACGGGATCGCGCCCGACCGCAGCGTGCAGGTGGAGCAGCGGGACGAACTCGTCCGGCTGCTGCTCCGGCTGCCGCCGGGGCAGCGCGCCGCGATCGTGCTGCGCTACTGGGAGGACCTGAGCGAGGCCCAGGCCGCCGAAGTGCTGGGCTGCTCGGCCAGCACAGTCAGGTCCGCGACCTCGCGCGGGCTGCACCGTCTCCGTGAGCTCAGCGGCGCCATGCCGACCGTCACCGATCAAGGAGGAAGAACACGATGATCAGCAGCGACTTCGAGGACCGGCTCCGGGAGGAGATGCGTCAGGCCACGGCCGGGGTATCGCCGCCATCCGGCCTGGTCCGCCAGGCCCGCCGGGCGGGGCGGCGGCGGCTCACGATCGGTGCGGCGGCCACAGCGGCTACCGCCGCGGCGGTAGCCGTTGCCGTGGTCGTGACCACCGGGGCCGTAGGAGCGCCTCAGAACGCAGGGACCCACACCACCGCGTACGTCGTCAGGCACGTCGAATCCGCGCTCGACACGGCCGCCGCGGCGGACGACATCGCCTACCTGCATGTCCCAGGCGGTTCCTCCACTGTGTGGTACCACTCCGCCTTCAACATGGCCTCCGAAACGGGCATCGCTTACACGCATGCCCCGGGCGGTTCCCTCAACGTGTGGCTCTACAACGGGCCGCAGGGCATGATCACGCGGACCAGCGACTTGTCATCGCAAGGTCAGCCTTATTCGGACCTCGAGGGAAGCGTGACGTCCGCCGGGACCACCATCACTCTTGTCAGCTACCCGGCGAAGGCCTGGTCACGGTACACAGACTCAGCAACGCCGCCCCCGGCCAGTCCGCCGGCCTCTTGCAGCGAGCAGATCCCGCTGAGCGTGACCGCCTACGACCTGCCGGTGCTGACCGCGGACATCCACCAGGCGCTCGCCTGCGGCCAGCTCACTAACGAGGGCACCGAGCGCGTTAACGGGGTGGACACCATCAAGCTCGTCTCGGTGGGCACCCTGACCGACCCGAAAGGCGTGACGATCACCACGACCACCACGCTCTGGGTGGATTCCGTTAACTACCTGCCCGTCCGGTGGCAATTCGCAAGCGACGCTTCCACTTCGCACCAGCCGGCGAACCAAGGTCCGGCGAACCAAGGTCCGGTGGACATCTCCTGGCTCGCGCCAACCAGCGCCAACCTTGCTCTGCTGACGGTCCAGGTCCCGCCCGGGTTCACCCAGATCCCGCCGCGACACTGAACGCTGCTGACCCCCTGCCACCCACGGGACGCCTGTCCCGTGGGGGCCAGATCCGAAGGCGAGGAACGTAGTGTGGCCACGGGCATTGATTACGGTCGGCTGTACGAGTACCGGCTGCGCGGGGTTGATCAGGCGGCCCGGCAGGCGGTCTGGACCGAGATCGCCGGGTACGTGTACCGGCGGATGGGCGCGCCCGCCAGGGTCCTGGATCCCGGTGCGGGCCGCTGCGAGTTCATCAACGCCATCCCCGCCGCCGAGCGGTGGGTGGTGGACGTGCTCGGCTGCGAGGAGTTCCGCGGTCCCGGCGTCAAGGCGGTACCCGGCAGCATCCTGGACGTCGAGCTGCCGCTGGGCCACTTCGACGGCGTGTTCGTCTCCAACCTGCTGGAGCACCTGCCCGCCCAGGACACCGTCGGCGCGGTGCTGGCCAGGCTCCGCGAGGCGATGGAACCAGGTGGCACGCTTGCCGTCCTCGGCCCGAACTTCCGGTACTGCGCAGGCGAATACTTCGACTGCGCTGACCACACCCTGGCCCTGACACACGTGGCAGTCGCTGAGCACCTGCACGCGGCGGGGTTCGATGTCACGACGGTGGTCTCGCGGTTCCTGCCGTACTCGTTCCGCGGCGCGCTCCCGGCATCGCCGCTGCTGACCCGGATCTACCTGCGTTTCCCGTCGCTGTGGCGGGTCCTCGGCAAGCAGTTTCTCGTCTTGGCGGCCAAGCCACGCTGACCCGGCGGGTGGCCGCTCCGGGCCCAGCGGCCGTTCGCCGGGCTCATCCCAGCCGGTGATCAGCGGGCCAGGAGGCTAGCGATCTGCGCGATTCCCTTCCCCCCCAGGTCAGGCGACATCCGAGCGCAGACGGCACAGATTCCCAAGCCGATAGTCCGAGAGCAGACAGATGCGCCTCAGCAATCAGGCAGCGTGCCCGGCGGCTGTGTCCATGTCTGGCACACTCATGGCCGCACGTGGCCCGCGTGCCCTTCTCACCTGTTGCCTGGCGATCTCGACCGCGCCGATGAACGTCACCGCGGGCCACGCCGAGATCAGGGCGCCGAGCAGCCCGTATCCCGCCCCGTATACATACCATTTGTCAGGGCCGCACGCCATCCGCGGGTACGTCGAGGCACTCGGCGGGACTGTTGACGTCGTGGCCCGCGTCGGCGACTGGACGGTCAGGGTCGCCTAAGCTCAGCGGGTCCAGGTCTCGCGGCAAGGACCCCATGGCACGGCCACTGCCCTGCCTTGACGTTGACGGGGTGCTCAATCCGCTCGGCTCCGCCTGCGCGCGAATGTCAGGCAAACCCTCGACTGGGCCACCACCTCAACCGAGCAAGCCGACTAGGACAACCTGTGTGGTTATGACTTGCACGCTGGATTATGGCGCTACTCGCAGTTGGCGGGGAAGCTCACGAAACTACGCCGAAAAACACGTGGCAGCATGGTTACGGAAGTCCGCAGGGCGGCTCCAGCCTGTCAGCCGCTGCGACTGCTCCACCTGACCATCTGGTACGCCCGGTATGCCGAGCGCCTCGCCGGATGTCGCCAGGCAGGAGGCTGGCCTGGCGGCGGATTGGTGACCGGTGGTCTCTGGATTCCATGAGTGGTGGACGCCCGTCCCAGGATTATGCAGCGGACGGACGGGCACTAACGGCAGTTTGTTAATTAGGGATGTACAGGTGCAGGCCGCGGCCTACCGCGACCGAGTCGATCGGGGCTTGCAGCTGCGGGAGCGGGGGCGCTTTTGACATGCCTGCCACCAGCGTTGCAGCGCGATCGAGGGGGGAACCAGGCGCGTATCGCGCGCAGTGCCCAGGGCCAGGACGGCGCCGGCGGTGGTAAGGCGGCGCGCGGCCCCCCTCTCTCCGCGGCCAGGTTCTGGCTGCGGTTCCGCAGGATCGCGCTGTGGGGGGGGTATCGGCCCTGGATCTGGCTCTTCTCCATCCACGGCCAGGAACAGGGCCATCTCGGGCGGATCGAGGCACAGGCCGACCACGTCGAGAACCTTCTCGATGCAGCAAATGCCGGCCATTAGCACGACGGAGTCCGGGAGGTGAGCCGGCTGCGTGAGTTGCCAGTGTCGGTCATTAGCATGACACCGGGCATCAAGGCGAGCACGGATCTGCTCGGCTGCGGGGGCCAAGGCTGGCATGGACATCCCACTGGCGACTAAGAGCTTACGACTCGGAACAGGCTAGTCAAAAGGTCGACCTACTGCCTGCCGCCCGGTGGTCGCTGGCTGCGTCAAGAGCGGCGGCCAGGCGGTCAGCGTAGGCGCGCAGCAGGTCTTGGATGGTGAACCGGCCGGGAACGTGCCCTGACGAATTTGCCTGGGTGAGTACGTCGTGAGCATCGTTGACCCGCAGCCCGGCTGGCGCCACCGTCGGGAGATCCGAATAGTCTTCCGCCAACCAGCAACGGCGAGCTTACGAATGTGATCGATTTCTCAGACCTTAATCTCAGCTTACTTCGCAGGCGATTACCTCATGAGCGTGTCATGCGTTTGTACGACATGCTTCCAGCGTCTGCGCCCGGTAGCATCGATCCCGAGCATTAGAGCCTGCTGGAGGTCGACATGCGAAAATTCACTGGTCAGTTCACCGGTCGAGTACCACTGCTCAAAGGAAGCTGGGCGGCGTTCTTTCGCCATCCAGGTCGTACTGGCTTTGGCCTAGCATGCGTCGCTGCGATAGCCGTTGGAGCTTCATTCATGGCGACCGTGCCGGCTAATGCCGCAGTGGATACAACCAATGCCGCAGTGGATACAACGGTGGTGAACGTCGCGTCCGACACCTGCCTGGACAATTACCACGACCAGCTCGCTAACTACAACGAGGTGTACGGTTGGGAGTGCAACGAGACCAACGCCCAGACCTGGACTTTCTACAAGGTGGGCGGATCGAGTCAGAGCCCGATTTTCGAGATCGAGCTGACTGACACCGGTTTCTGCCTGGACAATTACCATAGCATCGCGAAGTCTGGCAATCCGGTCGACATCTACGAGTGCGACGGGTCGGCCGCTCAACTCTGGCAGGGGAGGGGCGAGTCACTGATCAGTGGCAACGGCGGCGGCGCATACTGCCTGGATCTTTACCACGGCAACTCCGCCAATATGACCAGGGTGCAGATCTACGCCTGCAATGGCACCGATGCACAACTCTGGTACTACGGCTACTGACTAACGGCACGCGCTGCGCGTCCGGTGGCCGAGCGCCCAACGGACGCGCAGCGGAGTGTCGAAATGAGCGGTGTACGGTCCGGTCGCACCACCGCCGATCCGCGCGGTATTAACCGGCGGCCGCGGTGTGCCCGGGAATGTCTCAGCGACCTCTGCTTAAGGATTGAATGAATCCTTCCCGTCATTCCATACCGGCCCCTGGGAATAGCGCCAAAAAAACACTCCAACGAATAGGAAGTAAAGTAATGCGAAAAAGGATCACGCGGCTACGCAGAAAACTAATCTCTTTTTTCATAGCCACCACGGTTGTGATGATCGGGCTCGTCACGTTCGGCATCACGCCGGCAATGGCGGCGCCGGCCCTTGGCAGCGGCGAGATGTGCATGTTCGACGCGCCCAATGGCGCACCCATAGCAGCCGGTTATGCGGCCGGACATGTCGGCTGGGGCTTCGAGATAGGCTCGTCGGGCCGGTGGACTTACGGTTCCACGGAGACTGGCGACGGGAACCCCAGCGGTACATGGATTCAATCAGGTAGCGAGACGAATATGCGCGCGGCCTTCAAGGCTGCCCGCGGCGGTCGATACTACACCCAGTTCCGCTGCCACGCCACACCGGACAGCTCCGTTGGGGCGGCTACGACTCAGGCGAATGCGACGAAATACAATGGCTACAACGGCCTCTTCAACAACTGCCTGACCAAGGCGATCTCTATCTACAACGCCTACTGGGTCTCGGCCAGCTTGGGCCGAATGGGTAACGGCTGGGCGACACCTCCGAACAGCTACTTCAACAATCTGGGTTTCAACTACGGCTGGGGCCCGGTCGCTTCCCTCTAGCGCAATCTGGCTCTTCGAAGTTAACCGGGATGGCGTAGCGGACTGCTAACGGAGCGTAGCGACTGGTAGGGCTTGGTGGCGCATCAGGCATTCGCTGCGAGCGCGGACCGCTGCTGGAGCAGCCGCCCGCGCCGGTGGCGCACCTTGGAATCGATGAGCACCGGCGTGATCGGCCCCGGTGGCGGGGCCGATGAGGAAACCGGCGAGTACGTTCTCCTGGCCGACCGCTGGCATACCTGTTTCTTTGAGCTGTCCGGAGACCAGGGGCTATTAGGGCAGGTGGAAGGCCGCACCGCCGATGACGCGGCGTACTGGCTGGCCCAGGCATCCCCAGCATGGCGCCGCGCCGTCCAGGTCGTCGCTATCGACATGTGCTCCATCTACGCTTCTGCCGTGCGCCAGGCGCTGCCGCACGCGCAGCTGGTCGTTGACTTGTTCCATATCATGCAGCTCGCGGTCAAGATGACCGGGGACGTGCGGCGGCGGGCGGTGCGAGAGAAATACGGCCGGCGCGGCAGATCTGGCGATGCCGGGTACGGCGTCAAGGGCCTGCTCGTCCGCAACCTGGAGCACCTGCGGCTGAACCAGCTCGCGAAACTGGAAGCCCGCATGGCCTACTCGTTCCGTAATCCCGTCAACCAGCGCCGCCGTGTCCGGATCGCCTGCACCCGGACAGCCCGGCGCTCCCGGACCATCACACCGACACGATCACGACAGATAACCGGGCGGCAACCCGACCCCGGTTAACTTCGAAAAGCCCTTTAACTTAATGTTCCAATCGCTGGCCATCTGGAGCGCCTCGGCCATGACGTCATCGGCTGCCTGGTCAGCACCGCTGGTAGTCCGGGCACCGACGGGGACCGGCTTTCCGCGGCAGTAAGGACTGTGCTCGCTATCGCGATGCGGCCGCGACCCATCTGGAGCCCACCGGGGTTCCGGTCCGGCGGAATGCCGCGTGCGCCGGCGCCCGTTCTTCATGCGCCCGTATCGCCGGAGGCGCCGGCCGCAGACCCAGGACGCTTATGAAGCGCTACGGGGCTTTCTGTGCGGTCAGTGCCCGCCGGCCGGTTGCGTTTGCAAGACTCACCAGGTGGTTCCATCGGGCATTCGTGACTTCTTCACGGCCAGCGCAAGCGTGGCCGGAGCGCTGATCGGGCTGCTGTTCGTGGCTATCTCGGTTGCCGCCGACCGGCTCGCCCGCGCCGAGGCGGAGGGGCAGCTGCACCGCATACGCGCGGTGGCGGCGCTGACGGCGTTCACCAACACGCTGGCGGTCTCGCTGTTCGCGCTGATCCCCGGTCACAAGATCGGAGGGGCTGCGGTGAGCCTAGCGGCCGTCGGGCTCACGTTCATCGTGGCGTCGCTGCTGTCGCTGATCCGCCTGCGTCAGGTGCGGTGGGGCACAGTGCGTGATGGGCTGTTCCTGATCGGGCTGGCCGTCACGTTCGTGATCCAGCTGATCGAGGGAGTAAACGTGAGCGCCCATCCGGGCGACTCCGGGGCCGTGGACACGATCGCGATCCTGGTCGTGGTCTGCTTCCTGGTCGGGATCGCCCGGGCCTGGGAGCTGATCGGCGGCCCGTCGATCGGTATCACGCACGAGGTCACCGCATTGGTCCGTCATCAGGGCGCGGAAGACCCGCAGAAAGCACAGCCGCCGCCCTAGTGCCCTGGGAGCGGGTGATGACGTCGATCCTGATGGAGACCGCGACAAACAGCAGGCCGATCAGCGAGGCGGCAGCGGTCCCAGCGACCTGGGCGAATGTGCTCCACGGTGTCAAGCGATCCTCGATCTTGATGCGATGGACGCGAACTACCTGTCTCCTGGCGGCGAGTTCGGTCAGAGAACTGCCGCTGCCGGTTTGCCCGTGGCGGCGCGACGGGCGAGGAGCGAGGTCCCGGTGATCGCGACGGTGATCGCGGTGACGATGTAGGCAGCGATGATGATCAGGTTGCCGGTGATGCCGTAGGAGCCGAAGTAGACGATGTGTCGCAGGGCCTGGACGCCGGCGCCGTTGGGCAGGGCGGGGCTGATCGCCCGCCAGAAGCCCGGTAGTAGCGCTGGTGGGTAGGCGCCGCCGGCGCTGGGGTTGCCCAGCACGACGAAGAGGATGAGCGTGAGGCCGACGCCGAAGGTGCCGAGGAGGACCTGGAAGCCCATGGTGACGGTGGCGGCGCAGTAGACGATGAGGGCTCCGAGCGCTGAGATGGCGATGAGGTGGCCGGTGAGCGCACCGAGGACGGGCCCCACGATGATGGCTCCGGCGAGTCCCGAGACGATGGCGTAGGGGACGAGCACGATGAGGCGGATGATCGCCCGAGCTGCTCGCCCACCAGGTCGCCGCCGGCCTGACCCTCCCCCCCAGCGACATC
>OBLT010002470.1_pt1 | contig 11477 bp, 10 predicted proteins | sample 1518721 | NCBI WGS metagenome assembly OBLT01 (sample SAMEA3539307, study PRJEB22396) | soil metagenome | biome: tundra; feature: field; material: soil | place: USA | collected 2010-05 | depth 0.15 m | reverse complement strand
GATCAGCTCAGGAAGTGATGCTGTGCCCGTCTACGCACTCGACTACCTCGTGCCCACGATCGACCCAGGCGCCTACGTTCATCCCGACGCGGTGGTGATCGGCTCGGTGGAACTCGGCGCGGGCGCCTCGATATGGCCGGGCGTGGTCCTCCGCGGCGACCACGGCGTGATCCGGATCGGGGAGCGCACCTCGATCCAGGACGGCACCGTCGTGCACACGACCGAGGAGTGGCCCACCATCATCGGCGCCGATTGCGTCGTCGGGCACCGCGCCCACCTCGAGGGCTGCGTGGTGGAGAACGCCTGCTTGATCGGCTCCGGCTCGCTCGTGCTGAACCGCGCTCATGTTGGCGCTGGCGCCGTGGTGGCGGCCGCTGCCCTGGTCCGCGAGGACATGGTCATCCCCGCCGGCGCGCTCGCGGTGGGTGTGCCCGCGACGATCAGGGACGGCGCGGGGGCTCGGCAGCGGGACTGGATCCGCTCGGCGGTCGCCACATACCTGGACCTCGCCGAGCGGCACCGGACCGGCCTGCGGCGGCTGGACGTCTAGCCCGGCCGCGCCCAGCCGGAGCGGGCAGTTCTCATGAATCCAGTCCCCGCCCGCCCGACGGCGCACATCGTGGCTGGCCGCTATCGGCTGACCGCAGCGCGCACACGCCAGGCCGGCCACGCGGGCCGCGTGGTCCTCGACGACCAGCCATGACTGCCTGATGAAGTGAGCGTCTTCCAGGGCCAGGCCCACGGAGTTCGGGGATGTCACCGGAAACCCGAGGCCGCCGGGGCAGTAGTGGCTCAGGTGCGCCGCACGCACTCGCTCGCCGATCCCCACCCACGCCTCCTGCTGGCCAGTATGCCACCGGCACAGCCGCCCGCGCCGATGGCATACTGGCCAGTTCGCCGGACCTCAGCCCGGCGTCAGCGTGATGGAATCCAGTTCCGCGTAGCCGGTGCCGCCCGCGAAGTACGGCGCGCCCTTGGCCAGGCGGATGATGTTGCTTCCCGCGTTGAGCGTCACGGTGGTGCTGACCGTGCGGCCGAATGAGCCCCAGGCGCCAGTGACCGGGTAAGAGACCGTGGACCACGCGCCACCGCCGTACGCCAGCCCCTGGGTGGAGGCCGCCGTGCCGCCGTTGGCGTAGCGGATCGTCATGGTGTAGGGCCCAGCTGAAGGCACATTGACCTGGAAGTCAACGAAGCTGTCCGAGCGCGCGTCGCCGCTGCCGTTGATAAGGCCCACGTAGTACCCGTTGGACGCGGAGGAGGACGATTCCACCGCCGCATTGACGACCGTCGCGTTCTCGGCCTCGTAGGTCTGCTGATAGCTCGTGAGAGCTCCGGCCGCAGGCGTCACGAGAACCTGGTAGGCGCCCTGTGCGTTCTGGTTGGCAATGGGCACCGTGACGCTTCCGTTCGACACCGCATAGGTCGTGGTTGAGATCGTGGTCGGGGCGCTGACGTTGGCCAGCCGCCCGGAATCCGGCGTGTACGAAAGCACCACCTTCACGGTGGGCCCGAACGACGCCAGGCCGTTGACCCGCACATTATTGGTACCGCTATCACCGCCCACGACGACATTCACGATCTTCCGGGTGGAGTCGTAGGACGCGATGCCGTCCTGGCTTCCGGCCGGGGTGACCGAGACCATGTTGCCGGTCATGTCGCCGTACCACTTGTACAGCCAGTACGTGCCGGTCGGCTTGTTGTTGAAAAGCAGGCCGTTGACGGTTCCCGACTCGAACCAGTACGCACGTGACGCATTCAGCACGCCCGAACGCTCGAAGGCCGCGAGGTAGTGCAGGACTGAGCCAGGGACGTCAACCTCGCCAGGCGCGGCGTACTCATCGATCGAGATAGGAATCGGCGCGATCCCCAGCGATGCCTCCAGGGCCTTGAAGTCGGCGACGTTGGCGGCGATCGTGCCGGCCGAGCCGGACGTCAGCTGGTGCCAGGTGATCACGTTCGGCAGCGCGTTGCTGGCCTTGGCGTAGGCCAGCCACCCGGCCATCCAGGCGTGGTTGTAGGTGGAGATGCTCGGGCCGACGATGGGGGTCACCGAGTCCAGGGCGCGCACCGCCTGATACGTCCTGACCCACCCGGCGTCGAAGGAGCCCGCGGCGGCGGTGTTCCAGGTCCAGTCGGGTTCGTTCCACAGTTCCCAGCCGTCGATGTTGGTCGTCGTGGTGGCGGCCAGCCGGGCCTGCACCATGGTGGTGACCTTGGCCAGCCAGTCGCTCCAGCTGACCCACCGGTAGGGGAAGTTGGGATAGATGTCAGGCATCCGCACGTATTCCTGCGCCCCAGCGCTGGTCGCCAGCGGGGCGACCTTGAGCGCGTCCCCGGTGGGGACCGTGGCCCCGTTGCCCAGCTGCTGGACGCCGGGAGCGGGCTGGACCAGCTGGTTCAAGTGCAACGGGGGAAGCTCCGAGGCCGTGGGAACGGTAGCGGTGGCGAGCGCGTAAAGCCCGCCCGCGCCCACGTGGGTCACCGGCCGGAGCACTGACCCGGCGTTGACGACCAGCGTGTCACCGGCGGCCAGGGCAGGAGTGCCCGCAGGCAGCAGGACCCAGGCGGCCGCCAATGCGGCGGCCGCGAGGGCCCCGGTAGTCCGGAATGGCTTCATCGCTACTCCTCGGGCCAGAGGGTGGATAGGCGGCCGCGCCGTGCTCCAGGGAGCGCTCACAGCCAATCCGCTCGCGCCTGGAATGGACGTGGGACTGGTCGCGCGCTCGCTCTGCGCCGCCGGTGGGGAAGCGCTTCCTCACGTGGTATGCAGAGAATGTTCCGCGCCCGGAGCCGCGTCAACCCCCGGGTCGCTGTGTTACATAACCGTTATCAACGGTGCCGCCGCGGCTCCGCCCGGATCCCTGGCGGACGGCCGGAACCTGGTGAAATTACACCCGCCCCGGATGCCCGGCCCAGGCATGCGGTGGGAGACTCACGGAATGAACAAGCGACGCCCGGCCACGCTCATTGAAGTGGCCGGGCGTGCCGGCGTCTCGCTGACGACTGCCTCGAAGGCGATCAATGGCAAGAACCGGGTGTCGGAGGAGACACGGGCCCGCGTGATCGCCGCCGCGCGAGAACTCTCGTTCACGCCCAACCCGATCGCGCGGGGCCTGACCACCGGGCGGACCAGTACCGTCGGATTCATCATCGCCGACAGCATGTCGCACCGATTCGCGGTGCCGGTCATGCTCGGCGCGGAGGCCGCACTGGGCGAGATCGACCTCTCCATGATCACCTGCGATGCCCGGGGGGACCAGGCCCGCAGCCTGGACCTGGCGCGGATGCTGGCGGCCCGCAAGGTGGACGGCGTGCTGATCGTCGGCGACAACAACGCGGTCACCGCGTCGGTATCCCGCCACATAGGCGTCCCGGTGGTGTACGTCTACGGCGAATCCGACGATGAGGGCGACGTCGTGCACATGCCCGACGACCGCAACGGCATCGGCCTGATCGTGGACCATCTCGCGGCCAGCGGCCGCCGGCGCATCGTCCATCTCACCGGGCCGCGGGACGCTACCGCCGTCGCCCAGCGCATCAGCGGGCTCTCGTCCCGCTTGCGCGGCCACGAGCTGGAGCTGGCTGCTCCCGTGGTGTATGGCCAATGGTCCCAGCGGTGGGCGCGCGCGGCCGCGACCGCACTGCTGAAGGAGGTGCCAGGCATCGACGCCATGCTCTGCGGATCTGACCAGATCGCGTCCGGCGTCCTGGTGGCCCTGGACGAGATGGGCCGTCGGGTGCCGGACGATATCGCCGTCACCGGATACGACAACTGGCATGTCTTCGCCCTCGAGACGGAGCCTCAACTGACCACCGTGGACATGAACCTGGAGGCGCTCGGCGCGGCGGCCGCCAAGGACCTCTTCACGATCATCGACGGCGGCCCGGGTGACGGCGGGGTCCGGCGGCACGCATGCGAACTCGTCGTGCGTGGTTCCAGCGTCCACGGCGGCAGCGTCCGCTGAGCTGGCGGCCACTGAGCCAGCGGAGACTGAGCCAGCGGAGACTCAGGCGGGGAGGCTGAGGTGGGAGCTGAAGCCGCGCACGGGCGGCTCACGCGACGTACGGCCAGCCGTTCGAGGCCCAGTCGAGGTGGTTGATGCCGAGTTCCGGCGTGCCGTTGAGGGTGGCCGCGTAGTAGTGGTACACGAGGATGCTGCCGTCGGTGTCGGTCATCACCGTCTGGCCGCCGGGGCCGATGACGTTGCCGTGGCTGGCGAGGATCTGGGTACCCCCGCCGCTCAGCATCGCGGTGCCGCCCTCATCGACGTACGGCCCGGTCGGGCTGGCGGAACGGCCGACCATGATGCGGTACGTGCTGCTGACGCCCCGGCAGCAGTAGTCGAACGAGACGAACAGGTAGTAGTACCCGCCGTGCGGATAGATGTAGCTCGCTTCCTCCGCGTCGGGGGACGGCCGCTCCGCGATGCTGTAGAGGGCCGTGCTGCTGGCCAGTTGCTTGCCGGTCGCCGGGTTGATCTGGATCATCTTGATGCCGCTCCAGAACGAGCCGAGCGAGAGCCAGTAGCGGCCGGATGAGTCAGCGAACAGGCCCGGATCGATGGCGTTGTAGTTGCTGGTGGTCTGTGAGGAGTAGACGAGGCCCTGGTCCGTCCAGCTGCCCGGATTCATGGTGGTGCTCGTCGCGAGGCCGATAGCGGAATGGTTGGAGCCGAAGGAGGACACGGCGTAGTACAGCCAGTAGATGCCGTTGTGATACGAGATGTCTGGCGCCCAGAGGTTGGTGCTGCCGGCGTAGGCCGCGGCCCAGGTCGCCCCGTTCGGAAGGACCTGGCCATCCGCGGTGAATTTGATGCGATCCGCCGACGTGCGGATCCCGATGCCACCGCCGGTCCCGAACAGATAGTAGGTGCCGCTGGCCGCCCGGATCATGGAGGGATCGTGCACGCTGGTGTCGCCGGTCACGAGACCGGGACCCGGATAGCTGGCGGTGGCCGCTCCCGATGCCGGGGCGGCCAGGGTCAGGCCGAGAAACAGCGCCGCCAGGGCGGCCGGAACCGAGCTTCGAATCCGGCCTCGCATCATTCCATCTCGCCTCGCAGGGCCTGGCCGTGGATGTCCATGAAGCCACGGCGCCGGCAGGTGCCCGTAGCGTTAGCGCTAACAAAGCGGCTGTCAATGATGGGATCGGGGGTGGAGATCCGTCAGCCCCGGCCTTCGGCCGGATACCGGCCGCCTGACGTGCGCAGTTCCCTCAGTCGCAGGACCGCGGTCCTCGCGGCGATGCGATGAAAACTCCAAACGATCAGGGCCCGCGGTGACCCGCCGCCCGGGGGTGGCCTGGCCCGCTCCGGGCGGGACCTAGGCTTGAGCGATGCGAGAAATCATAGAGATCCTGCAGGCCGATGGACTTGCCAGCCCGGAACGTATCGCCAAGATGACAGGTCTTGACGCTGAGCAAGTGCGTGATCAGATCGCCGCCTGGGAGAACGCAGGGATCATCCGCCGCTACAAAGCGGTCGTCGACCTGGACCAGATGCGGACCATTACCGGCACCGAGGTAATCACTGCGCTGATCGATGTCTCGGTGTCCCCTGAGCGTGGGGTTGGCTTCGACAACGTGGCGGCCAGGATCTCCCAGTTCCCCGAGGTCCGCTCCGTGTACCTGATGTCCGGTGCCCAGGATCTGCGGTGCGTCGTCGCCGGGCGCAGCATGCACGAAGTCGCTGACTTCGTTGGGCAGAAGCTCGCGACGATCGACCGGGTCACGGCGACCATAACCCACTTCGTGCTCAAGACATACAAGGATGACGGCGAGCTGTTCATCCCGCCCACGGAGGACCATCGCTTGCGGGTCGCGCCGTGAAGCCGCTCAACTCGGTTATTGCCGCATGCCCGCCGTCCGGAATACGCCGCTTCTTCGACATCGCCGCCAGCATGGACGACGTAATCTCACTGGGGGTCGGTGAGCCCGACTTCGTCACGCCATGGCGGATCCGGGAAGCTGGGATATTCGCCCTGGAGAATGGCTTCACGACATACACCTCTAATGCCGGGCTCCTCGAGCTACGTGAGGCCATCTGCGCTGATCTCGATTCCCGCTACGCCGTGAGCTATCACCCCGCGAGGGAGTGCCTGATCACCGCGGGAGTATCCGAGGGACTGGACCTGGCGCTGCGGGTCCTGCTTGAACCCGGTGACGAGGTTCTCATCCCGGAGCCCTGCTACGTCGCGTACGCCCCATGCGTGACCTTCGCGGGGGGGACACCGGTGACCGTGCCGACCGACGGCGCCGACGGGTTCCGGCTGCACGTGGACAGGATCGCGGCCGCGGTGACGCCGAGAACCAAGGCCGTCCTGATCAGTTCACCGGCCAACCCCACGGGTGCGGTACAACTCCGCGAAGATCTCGCCGCTCTGGTCGAACTGGCCGTGCAGCACGACCTGTATCTGATCTCCGACGAGATATACGAGCGGCTGAGCTACCTTTCCCCCCATACCTGCCTCGCCGGGCTGCCCGGCGCCCGGGACAGGACCGTGCTCCTCGGCGGCTTTTCCAAAGCGCACGCGATGACTGGCTGGCGGGTCGGCTACCTCTGCGCGCCACCAGCGATCTCTGAGCTGGCAGGCCGGATCCATCAGTACACGATGCTGTGCGCCGCGCATGTATCTCAGATGGCCGCGCTGGAGGCGCTGCGCGCTGGCGAATCTGACGTGGCCGAGATGGTGGCCGACTATGACCGCCGCCGCCGCCTGTTCGTCAAGGGCCTGTGTGAGATTGGCCTGGAATGCCCGGAGCCCGGCGGCGCGTTCTATGCGTTCCCGTCCATTGCGAATACTGGCCTGGACTCACAGGAATTCGCGGAACAGCTCCTGGCGTCCGAGCGTGTTGCGGTGGTGCCAGGCGACGTGTTCGGCCCATCAGGCGAAGGGCACATCCGCTGCTGTTACGCGACAGCGCTGCCGCTGCTCGAAGAAGCCCTGGAGCGGATGGAGCGCTTCCTGCGCAAAATCTCCGGATGACCGCCGGCCGGGCCGGGTACGGCTGATCGCTGCTATCCGGGGATGGCCTCATCCACGAGGATGGCGTTCTGGGTGAGCACGGAAAGCCAGTTGTTCATGCGCTCGGCATTGGCGGTGTCCTGCCAATGCCGGAACAGGCCCTCCGCGTCGCCGAGCGGAAGGCGCCCTTCGACCTGGTGGATCTCGAGCGTGAAGGACAGCCGGTCCAGTCCGCACGCCTGCGTCGCGGCGGCCACGATCGCCGCGAGCCCGGCCGGCCCGTACAGCATGGCCAGAGACTGCCGGCCCTCGTGGCTGAACGGAATCGGCAGCCGCGTCAGGAAGGTGAAATGGTCGGGGAGGCCGGCCACGAGGGGATGCCCGTCGTGCAGGTGGAAATGCACGTGCTTGCCAAGCCGGCCGATGGAGCGCGTCATGTCGAGCACGTCGGGCAGGGCGCTCGCCACGGCGTGCTGCACGTCCGTCACCAGGTCGGGCAGGCGCTCATCGGCGGGGCTCAGGCTCCGCAGGCTGAGGTCCTGATGATCGCGCGCGAACGTGGCGGAGGCCTGCCTGTTGCCGATGTGGCCCACATCTATGCAGAAACTGACCCGGTCGACGTCCTTGAGCCGCTCCGCTACCTCGACGAACCAGCCGGGCTCCAGGCGCGCCGCGTACTCGAGGAAGACCCACGGTGCGCCGGGCGTGCGGGCCAGGCGCGTGCCAAGTTCCCGCAGGGCGGCGACCAGCCCGTCGGTCTGTGCACCCATGTCGGGCTGGTCGTGGACGACCATGCCGGACAGCCGCCCGGCGAAACGGGTGGCGAAATCCTCGACCACGCGGCGATCCGGCTCACGCAGCATGTTGAGATGGCGGTTCAGGTGGACGGTCGGCAGGCGCGGGTGCGGCGGCACGTACTGGAGCACGTGCTCAAGCTGGTCCGGCGTGTCGGCGTACGCCTCAGCCGCCAGGCCCTCCTGGGCGAAGCGGAGCCTGGCCAGCTTCAGCAGCGCGTCGTCTCCGGCGAACCGCTTGTTGAACAGGGCGTGGATCGGCCGCCCTTCGTATGGTGCAGGCATCGGTAGTCAGCTTCCCCTCATATCAGGAAGGTCATTCTGCTACTGAGCCACGAGCCCGTCGGTGAGCGCATCGATGCCGGCCAGATTTCTCGCTAGATCTGCACCGAGGTGATGACGGACGGCGAGCGCCGCGGGAGCGTAGTAAGAAACCTTTGTCTGCCCTCCGTCTGCCCACACCAGGACTTTGAGCGGCAGGTCGAGTGCGGCCAATGGCGAAGCCACCATGACCGGTGTCCCCCCGGCCGGGCTTCCGAAGATCACCAGCATGGTGTCGCGCAGCTGAAGTCCCGCTTGGCGGGCTTCGGCGCCCTGGTCGATCACACAGAACAGCTTCATTCCCTTCGCGCTGATCATGGTGGTGAGACGCGAGACTGTGTCGGCCACCGATCGAGGGCTGAGCTTGGTGACTATGTCCGTCTCGTTCAAAGGCTCGGCTCCGGCCATCGTTCATTTCCTCCGGGAGAACAAGCGGTCAAGGTTGTCGACTGGGTGGGATGGGCGGGGGTAGGCAGGGCCAGGCATCGTCGGTCAGGTTGGCGTGATCGCGAGGTACACGGCGAGAAGTGTGCAGGCCAGCGCGCAGCTGGCGGTGGCTACGACCGCCGGCCACCGGGCCGGCTGGGGTGCGCCGGGGGGCGCCTGTTCCTGGATGACGATCGAGTGATGTTGCACGAAGCCGATGAGCGTGAGCAGGAGCGCCACGAAAACCATGAAGATTCCGAGGTACCCCGAGAGGTGAACGAGGAGCGGGCTCGTCTGGTCGCGAGGCTGGGGGTTCAGGCTGCGCAGGAACAGGCCGAACTTGGCCACCACGAAGCCGAGCCCGGCGAACGAGATCGCCGTCCGGTCCCAGGCGAGCAGCGTGCGGTTGCTCGCCAGGAGGTCGCGCATCCTGGCGCTGTCGTCAGGGTTCACCGGTTGGTCCCTGTTGCATGCAGCGGCAGCAGATGGAACTGGACCAGCGCCATGGGCACAGCGTATGGCCGAAGCCAGGATAGAGGCAGACTTCTTGGGTGTGACCAGGCATAGGAGGTCCCCAAGTCCGGACACCCGCAGGTCAGCAGCTTAGGGGAAGATTACGGGCCGCCGTATTCAGGGCTGGCGCCCCCCGGCAGCGTGCCAGCCTGCGGAAATGGACCAGGAAGTCATGCCCAGTGCCCCGCTCCAACGGCAGGATCACCAGCGAGTCATCCAGTCCGGCGCCGGGGGAGGACCGCGATACGCAGCCCGTCCCGGTCGTGATCGCGGACGAGATCCCCGGTGACCACGGCACCGAGATCCCCGGCCGCCGCGGCACCGAGGTTTACGGCACCGAGGTTTACGGCGGCGCAGCTGGGCAGTCAGTCGCCATGAGCTCACATTTGCCGCCGCCCGATCCTGGCGTGGGGCCAGGGTCAAGGTCGCGGCGCTACTGGTCGTGGCGCCGCTGGCCGTGGCGCCACTGGGACCGGGGCGATGCAATCGCGTGGGGCGCGGTCGCGGTGGTGGTGGTCGCGGCGGTGCTGGTGGTGGTCGCCTCGGTGTACGCGGCCGGTGGCGGTGTCGCCGGGCCGGGGGGCACGACTCGTGCGGTCTCCGTCACCGAGGGGCCGGTCGGCACGGTTGACCTGCAAGGAGTGCCGGGGCAGGTGAGCATCGTCGCGGTGAACGGCGGCCGGGTGAGGCTGACCGGGCAACTGCACTGGACCGGGCATGCCCCGCACGGCGCGGCCTGGGTCGGCCGCGGTCATGTGCTCTGGCTGTCCTACCGGTGCGCCGCGGCAAGTCCGTGTACTGAGGACTACCGGCTCGTGGTGCCGCGGCGGACCGCTATCGTGCTCCGCCAGCCTTCTGGTCACGTCCTCATCTCGGGCCTGGCCGGGGCGTTGCGGATCACGGCGGCCAGTGTCGATATCAGCGCGGCCGGGCTGCGCTGTCCGGCGCTGGCGGCCGTGATCACCTCGGGGCACATGAGTGCCACGTTCGACGCGGCGCCCAGGAAGGTCAGCGTCACGCTGACGTCCGCTCAGGCCACCATGCGGCTGCCGGCCACCGCCAGCTACGCGGTCAGCAGCCAGGTCACGTCGGGCTACGTCCACGTCGGCATCCCGCAGGACAGCACCGCAGACCACAGCGTGTCCGCGCTCATCGACTCCGGCGAACTGGAGCTGCTGCCTTCCTGACCTAGACCGGCCATCCTGACATAGGCCGGTAATCATGGCGGCTGAGGTTAGATCCGCGCCCACCGGGTAATCGGCGACAAATGGGTGCTCTGCTGGGTTCTGGCCATGTCCTCGCCGGACGTTATCGGCTCCTGAGTCAGCTCGGCAGCGGCGGGATGGGAACTGTCTGGCTGGGTCAGGACGTGCTCCTGGACCGCCAGGTGGCGGTGAAGGAAGTTTCCCCGCCCTCGGAGATAAGCGAGGAAGAACGCGGCATTCTGCGCGAACGGACCATGCGTGAGGCCCGGACCGCGGCACGGCTGACGCACCCGAACGTGGTGACCATCTACGACGTTGTGGAGGACGGCGGCCGGCCCTGGATAGTGATGGCGCTGATCTCGGCCCGGTCCCTGCGGGACATCGTGCAGGAGGACGGCCCGCTGACGCCGCAGCAGGCGGCCAAGGTCGCGCTGCAGGTGCTGGCGGCTCTGACCGCTGCGCACGCCCTCGGGATCATGCACCGCGATGTGAAGCCGGGCAATGTGCTGATCGACGCGGACGGGCGCGCGGTTCTCGCCGACTTCGGCATTGCCCGGGCCGACGACAGCCCGACCCTCACGTCCTCTGGGATGCTCGTCGGCTCGCCGTCATACATCGCTCCCGAACGGGCCCGTGGTGAACGCGGCGGGCCCGAGTCGGACCTGTGGTCGCTGGGAGCCACGCTCTATGCCGTTGTAGAAGGGAGGCCTCCGTACGACCGGCCCGGCGCGCTGGCCACGCTCACCGCCGTTGTCACCGAAGACCCTGACCCGCCCAGCCGCGCCGGTCCGTTGTGGCCGGTCATCAGCGGACTGCTCAGCCGAGATCCGACCCAGCGCCTTGGATCAGCCGCGGCCGGCCGGATGCTGCGCCGGATCGCCGAGGGGAACAGCGCCGGGCACACCGTCCCGCTCCCGATTCCGACGGAATGGGGAGAGCCCGGCGAGGCCGCCGTTGACCGGCCGCGTCCCGGAGGCAGGCTCGGGGACGCCGAGCACACTCGTGCCTTCCATCCGCAGGCGATCGAACCGGCCGCATCACCGGCCGTCACGGCTGCGGACGCGGCGCCGCTGCCCGCCGTCGAGGATGATGTGCCGGCGGCCGTCGAGGATGATGTGCCGGCGGCCGCGGAGAACGAGGAGCCTGAACCCGGGGAAGGACCGCACGAGTCCGCGTCCGCGCCGGACATGGCTACAGCGCCGGCGGCGCCCTCCTCGCGCACATCGGCCACCATCGACACGACGCCCGCGCC
>OBLT010002467.1_pt1 | contig 11501 bp, 11 predicted proteins | sample 1518721 | NCBI WGS metagenome assembly OBLT01 (sample SAMEA3539307, study PRJEB22396) | soil metagenome | biome: tundra; feature: field; material: soil | place: USA | collected 2010-05 | depth 0.15 m | reverse complement strand
GATCATGGTCACGGCCGCGTCTGCCGGGCCGGCGCCATCCGGTGCGGCGCTCATGGCTCACCCGGCCCGCTGACCCAGTCGGGGAGTACCGGCAGCGGCCCGCCGAGGTCCAGGCTGAACACCGCTCGGCCGGCGATCCCGGCCGGACCAGGCGGCTGGTCGCCGGCGGCCCGGAATCCGGCGGCGGCCAGCGCGAGCCGCAGTGGCACGTTCCGGTCGTTGAGTGCGCAGGGGATCTGCAGGACATGGGCGCCCTGCCGGGCCGCTGCCCGGGCGAGCCAGGCCAGCAGGGCCTCGATGACGCCACGGCCCATGGCCCGGCACGACATCATCAGCAGGCGGACCGCCCACGTGCCCGCACCGTACCCGGTCACGCAGCCGCCCACGAGGCCGTCGTCCCCGAACGTGTCCCGCAGCCGCACCGTCAGCACGCCGTGACCCGTCGAGGAGATCAGCGACCGGAATGCCTCCTCCATCATGCCTTCACCAGCCGAGTTGAACTGGCTGGTCCGCTCGGACAGCTCATGCAGCCTGGGCGCGTCCGTCGCTGCCGCCCTGGCGACGGTGACGACCGTGCCGCAGGACCGCAGGAACTCCTCCCTTGATCCGCCGAACGACCGCTCCGCCGCTCGCCTGCGACGGCGCTGCGCGTACATCGCGCCGCGGCGGCGCGCTTCCGGGGTGACCACGGACGGGCTGAACTCCGGCCAGCCCACGGCGTCGGCCATGTCCTCGGGGGAGAGCACGAGAACCGGCGGCAGGGCGAAGGTCACCTCGGCCCGCTCATAGGGGTCGTCATCCACGAAGGCCAGCGAGCCGGCGGCGATGTTCAGTTCCGCGGCGATCCGCGCGACCGCATCCGACTTGCGGCCCCACCCGCACTCGGTGGCGACGAACTCGCAGCCGGTGACCCGGGCGGCGTGCTCGGCCGCGGCTGGCGGGTTGCGGCTCGCGATGGCGTGCACGATGCCCCGCGCGGCCAGTTCCCGGAGCACCGCGGCCATGCCCGGGGCCGCCGGGGGCGGCTGCGCACCCGACTCCAGGTAGACGCCGGACAGCAGGGTGTTGTCGATGTCCCAGATCACGCACTTGACGGTGCCGGTCTTGACCGCGCCCGTCGTGGCGGTGCCCGTCATGACGGTATCCCCGGGGCGCGCTTCTCCATGGTGATGTGCGTCGCCTCGAAACCGAACTGACGGTACACGGCGCGCATGCCGAGGTTCCTGGCGTGGACCTTGCCTGTCAGCGCCGTGAACCCAGCTCCGTCGGCCGCGGCCAGCACCGCCGTCATGAGCAACTCCGCGACCCGCGCCCGGTCCGGGATGTCGGCCACGGCGAGCGACCGGAAGTTGCCGTACCTGGCCCCGGTCAGGGAGTTTGTCCGGCCCGACAGCCAGGCCCAGCCCACCGCCACGTCCGGCGTGTCCCGTGCCACGGCCACCAGCGTGGTCTCCCCTGCCTTGCCCAAGGCGGCGGACACCCGCTTGCGGTGCAGGGCGGGATCGGCGATGGCGTCGTCACCGAACGAGACCCGCGCGATCTCAATCTCGAATCCGGCGAGCGCCGCGAGGTCGCTCTCCGCCGCCTGGCGGATCAGGTAGCCAGCTTCGTCGGGGCGAGCCGCACCGGGGGACGTCATCTCTGGACCAGCGCCATCGGGCGGAACACGGTCCCGGCGCACTCCGGGCAGCCCGACGCCTTCAGCTCGCTGATCCGCGGCCAGGTGGCGCCCGGTCCGACTGCGTGCACCGCCGCGCACCCGGCGCAGCGGTACGGCCTGGTGGCGGCGGTGCGCATGTCGGCCGTGTAGAGCGGGCCCGGGTAGTCACCGGCGATCGCCGGCCGGGTCACGGCCGTGCTGCGCAGGTGGAACAGGTTCGACGTGCCGGCCAGGATGCCCGCTCCGAGGTACTCGTTGAAACCGGGCAGCAGCGCGCGCACCGTCAGGCCCATGGCTGCGATCAGTGCCTGTGTCCGCAGCGTCTCCTCCGGGCGGCGCGCCCCGAACGAGAAGAACACGTGCTGCCCCGCGTCCGGCGTCAGCGCGGATACCGCACGGGACAGGAAGAGTTCCGCACCGGCCACGGTGTACGGCGGGTCGGTGCAGGCCACGTCGAACGCGCCGACGAGTCCGGGCGGCAGCGGGGCCCGCAGGTCATGCTCGGCGAGTTCCACCTCGACGCCGGTGCCGGCCATCTGGGCGCCGATGAACGCGAGCACATCCGGGTCGGAGTCCACCACGGTGAGCCTCCTGATCCGGGCGCGCCCGCCGGGCTGAGCGCCAGGGCCGGGCAGCGCCGCGAAGGCGGCCAGCGCCACCGAGGTGAGGTCATCGTCCCCGAGAACGATGATCCGCTTGCCGTCCAGCGCCCCGGCGTCGTGCATGCGCAAGACGCGGCGGATCTTCGTGGCCACCGTGCAGTGCGTCTGGTCGAGCTCGGGTTTGGCGTCAGGGGCCGCCGCCGACAGCCGCTCCAGCTTGGCCTCCAGCGACGCGGCCGCGTCGGGGATGACCGTGCCGCGGCCCGCGCAGTGCGGGCACTGCCCGGAGATGTGCGCCAGTCCAGCGCCGAGTGCGGTCCTGCCCTCCGGCGTCAGCCGCACCGGCCTGCCCCTGTCCACGACCCCGCGTTTGCGCAACTCGTTGCAGACAGCCGTGACGAGCGGCACGGGCAGCTCGGCGGCCCGGCTCACGTCGCGGGCCGCCACCGGCTCGCCGCGGGTAATGGCGCGGAGGATGTCCCGGACCCCCGACTCCCCCTCGGCCAGCCCGACGGCCGAGGCAACCTCGGCGACGACTGCGTCAACATCCATGCGCTCAGGCTCTCCGTGCCGCCGCGGCCGGGCCAGTCCCACCGGCGGCGAGTAGGGTATCCTCCCACATCATGCCGGGCAAGGGAGCACCAAGCGCGCACGCGGAGTCGTGGCAGCCGCAAACGCAGCCGCCGAAGGTGCTGTACGTGCTCGACGCGGCCCTCACCCCGCTCTCCCCCGTCGCTGACATCGTCCAGCTCACTGCCTACGCCACGGCCGCCGTCCAGGCCGGCCAGGGCAACGTGCTCGAAGCCAGCCACGTCATTTTTCCCAACGGCGCGATCACCCTGGTCCTCATCCTCGCCGAGTCGCATCTGAGCATCCACACCTGGCCCGAGGAAGACCTGATCGCCGTCGACCTGTTCAGCTGTGGCGCCATCGACGGCCCCAGGGTCATCAGCGAGCTGATCCGCCTGCTGCGGCTGGATAGCGCCTCAGTCCGGCAGATGCCGCGCGGCACTTCCTGATCACGGCAATGCCTCAGGCGGGCACGGACAGGGACAGGCCGAACTGGCCGTCGTCGTCGGTCCACCAGGAGCGCATGACGAACCCGGCGGCGGTGAGTTCCGCCTCGACGCCGCCACGGCGGAACTTGGCCGAGACCTCCGTCCGCATCTCCTCGCCCTCCGGGAAGTCCACGGCCAGGCCGATGGCGGGCAGCGTCACCCGCTGATCCAGGATCGAGCGCAGCCGCATCTCGATCCATTCGGCGCCGGCGTCCCAGATCGCGACGTGATCGAACGCGTCACGGTCGAAGTCGGCGCCGAGTTCGGCGTTGAGCACGGCCAGCACGTTCTTGTTGAAGGCGGCCGTCACCCCGGCCGGGTCGTCGTACGCGGCCACCAGGACGGCCGGGTCCTTCACCAGGTCCGTGCCGAGCAGCAGGGCGTCCCCCTCGCTCAGCCCGGACCGCAGCCTGGCCAGGAACGCGACCCGCTCCGCGGGCAGCAGGTTGCCGATGGTGCTGCCCAGGAAGGCGACCAGGCGCGCCCCGTCGGCCGCCGGCAGCCCCAGATGCTCCTCAAAATCAGAAACCACCGCCGTAACGGACAGGCCCGGGTAACTCGCCAGCACCCGGTTCGCCGCCGAGATCAGGGCTGATTCGCTCACGTCCAGCGGGACATAGCTGCGCAGCGTCCCGGCGTCCCGCAGCGCATCGAGCAGCAGGTGCGTCTTCTCCGACGAGCCGGAGCCCAGCTCGACCAGCGTGGCGGCACCGGTGGCGGCCGCGATCTCACCCGACGCCGCGCGCAAGATAGCCCGCTCTGCCCTCGTTGGGTAGTACTCGGGCAGCAGGGTGATCTTCTCGAACAGCTCGCTGCCCCGCTCGTCATAGAACCACTTGGGCGACAGCGTCTTCGGTGTGGCCGTCAGGCCCGCCAGCGCGTCTGCGCGCAGCGCCGACGCGAGGAAACCATCCGGCAGGCAGCGCTCGACGGTGAGATCTGTCATGACTGGGGCTCCTTCATTGGTGCAGAATCCTTCCGTCGTCCGGCGCCGGATGAGGCGGCCAGCCGCTGGGAGCGGCCAGCGGGCGCACGTCGACGGCTCCCGCGATGGCCGTCAGCACGGACCTTCCTGGCACCTCGATCCAGTCGTGCCCGTCATCATCGGGTTCGGAGGCGATCACCGTCCGGCCTGCCGCCACGCTGTACGAGAGGGTGTCCCCCGCCGCCGTGGCCGCGATGACCTCGCCGTCGGTGAGCAGGAAATTGAACCGCCCCGTTACCTCGTGGAAGTCAAGATCCGCCACCGTGGCGGCGAGCGCGTCGGCCGGCGGCCGCCCTTCGTCTAGCTGACGCAGCACGAGTGCCCAGGCCAGGGCGGAATCGCAGCGCGCCTCGAGGGCCAGGAGCCGCGCCGCAGGCAGCGTCGCGGCGAGGCCGGCAGTAGCTTCTGGCCATCCGTCAAGCACGCCGTTGTGGCTGAACAGCCAGCGGCCGCTGCGGTACGGAGCGGCGGCCGTCTCTCCCAGGTCGGTGCCATCAGTGGCCGACCGGACCGCCGCGAGCAGGGCACGCGTCCTGGTCACGCGGGCGAGGTCGGCGAAGGACGGGTCCGCCCACAGGGGCCGCGCGCGCCGGTAGCGTGCGGGGTCAGGGTCCCCGTCCGCGTACCAGCCCACGCCGAACCCGTCCGCGTTCACCGTGCCATGGCGTTGCCGACGGGGCGCCCAGGCTTGCCGCATCAGCCCGAATGGCGGGTCACAGATCACCTCCCGGAGAGTGACCGGCGGTCCGAGATAAGCCAGGTGTCGACACATGGGCCCCCCTCACGCTCCCCCGTCCGCCACGACAGGCGCCGCGTCGCGGGCGGTGCGGAAGCCGGCGAAGATCTGCCTGCGCACCGGGTAGTCCCAGTTCCGGAACGTGCCCCGGCAGGCCACCGGGCCCACCGCGAACGAGCCGCCGCGCAGCATCTTGTACTCGCCGCCGAAGAACACCTCGGAGTACTCCCGGTAGGGCCAGGCGCGGAAGCCCGGGTAGGGCAGGAAGTCACTGGACGTCCACTCCCACACGTCCCCGACGAGCTGGCGGGCACCGCAGGGCGCGGCACCGTCCGGGTAGCTGCCGACCGGGGCTGGCTGCAGGTGCCGCTGGCCAAGGTTGGCCAGCTGCGGTGACGGGTCGGCGTCGCCCCAGGGGAACCGCCGGGACCGCCCGGTGGCCGGGTCGAACCTGGCCGCCTTCTCCCACTCGGCCTCGGTTGGCAGCCGGCGGCCGGCCCAGCGGGCGTAGGCCTCCGCCTCGTAGAAGCACACGTGCAGGACCGGCTCGGCGGGCGGGACCGGCTCAGTGACCCCGAACCTGGTGCGCAGCCAGCCGTTGCCCTCGCGGCGCCAGAACAGCGGGGCGTGCAGGCTGGCCCGCTGCCGGTGGGCCCAGCCCGCCTGGCTCCACCACCGCTGGTCGTCGTAGCCGCCGGCCGCGATGAACGCCTCGTAGGCGGCGTTGCTGACCGGGGTGGTGTCCAGGTAGAAGGACGGAACTACCGCGGTGTGCGCGGGCCGCTCGTTGTCCAGCGCCCACGGCTCAGCCGAGGTGCCCATGGTGAACGGCCCGCCGGGGACGAGGACCTCGGCGGGCAGGCCGATCGCGTCCGGGGACAGCCCCGGCGGCGGGGGCGCGGACAGGGCCGGGGCACCCTTCCGGAGCTGGTGGGTGGCCAGCATGGTCTCGCCGTGCTGCTGTTCGTGCTGCGCGACCATGCCGAACGCGAACCCGTCGGCGACCAGCGGGGTCCCGGCGAACTTGGCGTTGTGCAGCAGATCGAGTACCCGGCCGCGAACCTCCCCGACATAGGCTCGCGCCTCAGCCGGCGTCAGCAGCGGCAGGGTGGGCCGCTCCGCACGTGGATGCTCGAAAGCGTCGTAGAGCGGGTCGATATCGGGGCGCATCGGCTCCCGGCCGCCCACGGCGCGCAGCAGCCACAGCTCCTCCTGGTTGGCGATATGCGCGAGGTCCCAGACCAGCGGGGACATCAGCGGCGAGTGCTGGCGGACCAGGTCGTCGTCGTCCAGGCAGTCGGTCAGCAGGCGGGTGCGCTCCCGGGCGGCCAGCAGGCTGCCCGCGATCGTCTCGCGCAGCGCGCCCGGGTCGTCGGCCGCACTGCGCTGCGGTGGGGCGGGACGTATGCCCGGCGCCGGTGTCATGGCTGGCCCTCCAGTGACATATCGGGGTCAAGGTGCTGGTCTGGGCGGAGGCCCGCGGCACGGGCCTCGTCCAGCCGGTCGTCGGCGGGACATCGGTCCCGCAGCACATAGCGTTCCGCGAACGCGCTGACCGCGTCCCGGACTGGCTGCGGCGCACCGCGGCGGCCGAGGCTGGCCTGCGCTTCGTCGAAGCAGCGGCGGATGGCCCGGGCCAGCCTGGGATCGCCAGGGCCGAGCCGGGCCGCGCGCAGCCACAGGTTGTCAGGCTGGCCGCGCGTCGGCGGCCTGGCGCTAGGCCGGTGCCCGGTGCCAGGCCAGTGCCCTGCTGCGGGCCGGTGCCGCGTGACTGGCCAGTAGCCATGCCACAGGTCGACCGCCACAGCCATCGCGGCCTGCGCCGCCTCAGGGTCGTCTACCAGGGCTGATACCACGGCGGTCGGCACAATCCAGCCGTCATCGGGCTGAGCGTCGATCATCCTGAGTTCCAGGTGGCCGTGCGGCCGCACCGGCGGGAACAGCGTGGACAGGTGATAGGTCAGATCGTCGGCGGTCGGCCGCCGTTCGCCGGCTCCGCGCAGCCAGTCACGGAAGGTCAGCCCGGCGGGCGCGTCCCAGCACGCTGCGCCGGGCTGCCGCACGCACATGACCTCCGCGTCAAGGGCATACGAGACCCATGCCGACCGGGGATCGCCGTGCTCGGGCCATCCGTTGCTGGCGCCGATCCCGGTGAATGGTTCCGCGTCCGCGGGGGCGCGGGTGCGGCTCGGATCCAGCCTGCTCCAGATGGCCTGGCGGGTGGACTTCCAGCCGGTCGGGCGGCCGACCCGGAGCGGTGAGTTGGCGAAAGCGGCCACCAGCACGGGGCCGATGGCGTGCAGGAGATGCCAGCGCCAGCGGAATCCCGCTGGGCCGGGGCCCTCCTGGCCGGCGTCGACGCAGACCTGGACCGAGGCCGTGCTGCACATCATCATCCGGCCCCAGGGGCCGGCGCGGTCGAAGAACTGCTCCATGGCCGCATAACGCGGCGAGTCCAGGACGCGCCGTGGCGGCCGGATGGGGTCCATTCCCTGGCCAGCCAGGAGCAGGCCGGGCGGGCGGAGAGCGCCGCGCAGGGCGGCGAGATCGTCCCCGGTGGCGCTCACGCAGCCGCCCAGGCTGGACGCGGGAGCGGAACTCAGTTCCACCTGGCCGCCGGGCTCGGTCGTCAGCCGGCCTCCCCCGGGCAGGGCCAGTGGTGCCTCCAGACGGCCCAGCGCCGCCGCAACTCGCTGCTGGTCAACGGGCAAGGCGGGGTCGCTGCCATCCTTGACCAGCCATTCGAGTTCGACCCCGATCTGGCCGGGCGGGCCGGTCTTGAAGCAGATGCCGTGGGTGCGCCACTCGGCGTCACGCTCCGTGAGCGGCGGCCCGGGCAGGTAAGCAGAAGCCTCGCGGCTAGAGGTCATCAGATCGCCCCGTCCGTGTCGGTGGTTGGACTGGCACGTCCTAGCGAATCTACCCGGCGGTTCTGACATTTCGCTCTGCCATACCCTTGGACCGGCAGCCGATGCACCTCTGGAGGGCGGATGACCGAGCACGTGGTGGACGTTGTCGTCATCGGCATGGGCCCGGGCGGGGAGGACGCCGCCGAGCGCCTGGCCGATGCGGGAATGTCGGTGGCGGGGGTGGAAGCCAGGCTGGTCGGCGGCGAATGCCCGTACTGGGGCTGCGTTCCGTCCAAGATGATGATCCGGGCCGCGGATCTCCTGGCCGAAGGCCGCCGGATTCCCGGCATGGCAGGCAGTTCGCAGGTGCATCCCGACTGGGCACCGGTGGCCGGGCGGATCCGGGCCGAGGCTACCGACGACTGGGACGACAAGGCCGCAGTGGACCGGTTCACCGGCAAGGGCGGCACGTTCTTCCGCGGCCACGGCGTCATTACCGCACCCGGCGAGGTCACAGTCGGTGACCATGTGTTGCGCACGCGGCGCGGGATCATCATCAACACTGGAACAGAGCCTGTCATCCCGCCCATTCCCGGCCTGGCCGGCACCCCGTTCTGGACGAACCGCGAGGCGATCGAGGCCACGGCGGTTCCGGCGTCGCTCCTGGTACTCGGCGGAGGGGCCATCGGCGCCGAGCTTTCCCAGGTATTCGCCCGGTTCGGGGCGAGGGTCACGGTGGTCGAAGGCGCCGACCGGCTGCTTTCCCTTGAGGAGCCGGAGGCCGGCGCGCTCATCGGAGAGGTGTTCCGCCGCGAGGGAATCGACGTCCATACGGCCGCCAAGGCGACCGGCGTGAGCTACGGCGACGCTGGCTTCACGCTGACCCTCGCGAACGGCGCGGAGGTAACTGGCGACGAGCTGCTCGTGGCCACCGGCCGGCGGGCCAACCTGGCCTCGGTCGGTGTCGGCGTGCTGGGCGTCGACGAGAAGGCCCGGGCCGTCCCGGTCGATGACCACTTGCGGGCCGCACCGGGAGTGTGGGCGATCGGCGACATCACCGGCAAGGGCGCGTTCACGCACATGTCGATGTACCAGGCGAACATCGTGGTGGCTGACATCCTCGGCCAGGAGATCTCGCCGGCTGAGTACCACGCGGTGCCGCGGGTGACCTTCACAGACCCGGAGATCGGCGCGGTCGGCCTGACCGAGGCTCAGGCGAAGGAACGGGGCACGACGGTCCGGGTGGGCAGCACCCAGATTCCCAGTTCCACCCGGGGCTGGATCCACAAGGCCGGCAACGACGGCTTCATCAAGCTGGTCGAGGATGCCGAGCGGGGGATTCTCGTGGGCGCCACCTCGGCCGGCCCGTGGGGTGGTGAGGTCCTCGGCGCGCTCTCCGTGGCGGTCCACGCCCGGGTTCCGGTGCGGCGGCTCCGCGAGATGATCTACGCCTACCCCACGTTCCACCGCGCGATCGAGGCCGCCGTCCACGACCTCGGCTGAAAACGCCCAGCTCAGGGGCGGGCTGATGGCACCCGATGATGACGCACGTAACGCGTTCCCGGCAGGCCTGTGTCGGGGTCGGTTTTCTGGCCGCCGTCGCCGTGGAAGCTGTGCTTGAGTAGAAAGGCCTGGGCGCGCGGGTTGTCGCGGAAAAACCCACAGATGCGCGGGTTCCCCGCCGACGGCGCGGTAAAGGAGCCTGGCGGCCAGGCCGGTACCGCGCTGGGCGGCACGCACGTACAGGGTCATGAGTTCCAGGACGGCACGTCGGTCACGTCACTGAGGCCCCAGCTGGCCACCCCGGCCACCGACTCACCGAGTTCGGCGACCGCAACATGGCGGGCGCCGGACACCAGCCGCTCACGCCACCGGGCCTCGCGGTCAGCGACGGTGATCCGGTCCAGGTATTCCTGCGGGACCACTCCCCGGTAGGCCTCGCGCCAGCAGGCAGTCTGGAACTCCGCGATAGCCGGCAGGTCCGGAGCTGCCGAGGCGCGCACCCGCACCCCAGAACTGCCCTCCGAGGCCTGGACGGATCTCATGTGCTCAGTCCCCGACGGCGCAGCCTCTTAGAGGCCATTCGGGAAGCTGATTGTCTCCGGGGCGACCAGCGGCGTCCCGATTTCCAGCTGGATCTGAGCGTGCGCATTCAGCGGGATGTCGCGCGGGTTTCCCTGGTAGACCTGGCCGTTGTAGAGGGCTGTCACGTGCCCGCTGGCGGGGCCGATCCGGTCCGGGCCGAGCGGCTGGCCCCACTCGTCGAACACGTCGCCCAGGGTGAAGGTGCGCTGGACCGGGGACTCGATGTGGATGATGCCGTCGGCGGCGTGGGTGTGCAGCCAGTAGAAGCACGTGCCGCTGGAGATGAAGGTGCCGGTCGGCGTGGTCTGGCCCTGCGCGCCCGGGATGCCGATGCCCGCGGGCACCTGGCGGGCCGAGCCGTTCACGAGGATGGTCAGGTGGGCGTGGATGTGGAAAATGGTCTGCTCGGAGGTCTGGCAGCTGATCCCGTCGACCGTGCCGCCGGTGACCCCGGTGGCCGTGCTGGCCAGCGGCGCGGCAGCGGGAATCGGCACGCCCTCGGGCCCGGCCGGGGCCGGGGCGGGCGCCGGCTTGAGCGTGCCCAATGTGCTCAGCGAGGCGAGCTTGAGTTTCGGCGTTCGCCCCGGGGTGCTGGCCGGGTTTCCGCCGTTCCCGGTGACCGCCAGCGTGATGCCGATCGCCGCGATGATCGCGATCGCTGCGGCACCGATCCCGGCCATCCAGTTACGGCGCCGTTTGCGCTGTGCCTCCCGGGCCCGCATCTGGGCGACCTTGGCCTGGGCAGCTGCCCTGTTCCTGCTTGCCTTGGGCACCGAACCTTCTCCTCTGATCAGCCGGTCCGCTAGGCACCCAAGGTTATGGCGCGCGCCATGCCGCCCTGAACGTGCAACTTTCATGCGGAGCCCGGCGGATCGGGTCATCGGGCGCAGGACTCGCAATCGCCTCGGGCCGTCCGCCTGTCGAGGTCAGGCCCGGGAGGACAGCGCCGCGCTCCGCATCATCGACGTCGGCGGGCCTGGCCCGGCACCGCCCCGTCAGGACCGCGCCTCTTGCCTAAGCCATGGGCCGGATCAACACTGTGGCAACTGGAGAACATGCCGGGCATGGCACCCACGTGGAAGTTCTCCGGCGGCATTTCGGTGCGGTATCTCTGACCGGTTTATTTTGGTTCTCGCGCGGCGGCCGCGGCCGCTGGGATGCCGTAAGTCATCGGCGTCATCAGGAGGTTCCGTCGTGCAAACAGTCCGAAGAGGAAAGCTCAGCCTCGCCGCCGGGGGGACCGCAGCGCTGCTGCTGGTCGGTGTCTGGTCATTAGCCAGTCAGCCTAAGGCGGCCGCGGACGTGAGCCAGACTACGCCGGTCAGCGCCGGGCCGGCCACGATCACGCAACTCGTGCCCACCGGCGGGCCGTCCCAGTACGCTACGCCGCTCGAGCATTGCTCACATGGTGTGGACCACCCGTTGGCCGGGGCCAACCCCATTCTCAGCGAGCCGCTGACAGCGAACTTCGCCAGCAACGTGCCGCTTTCCGAGTACGTGAGCTTCAACGGCAACCAGTACTACGG